>UMGA01007271.1_pt1 | contig 19774 bp, 2 predicted proteins | sample 1965171 | NCBI WGS metagenome assembly UMGA01 (sample SAMEA4836062, study PRJEB28245) | human gut metagenome | biome: gut microbiome; material: fecal sample | place: Denmark | collected 2008 | reverse complement strand
TTATGATTGATTACCTATCATTGTTCAGTTTTCAAAGATCTGTGCCCCTTCATATGGGGTACTTGAATATAATAACATTTCCATATACTCATGTCAACAAAATTTGGACAAATTTTACTACAAATTTCAGAAAATTTTTACCATTATTTTTGCACAATTTCACGGCCTAATTTTACAGATTCGAAACTTGAGTTATATCACTCTTTTAGACATATCATATAACGAGAATTTAAAGCAAAAAAAAGCCACAACAAGAATACATATATTGCATTCTGTTGCGGCTTCTTGCCTATATAACAGTGTGTTTATAGAATCCCTTATTTGCGTTTCAACACTGTATATTAAAAACTTTTATATATAAGGTATTGCATCTGCATTTCCTATACAGCAAAAGTTATACATATAAAGATTTAATTATATATGTATTAGACGATTAGTTATCTGTCTGAATCGCTTCACGAAGATTAATTTCATGCATATCGCCAACAGAAGGTTCTTCTGCAGACATATTCTTTACAGTTTGTTTTGTAGCAAACCAAACTGCTTCGTTCATGTAATAACGCAATTCTTCATTAGATACATGTTCTTGATCTTGAGCCATGATATCAAGCATAGCATCTTCCAATGCTTGTGCTTCTTCATCAGTCAAAGGACCGCCAACGGCCTTTTGTTTTTGAATCAATTCATTCATGCGATCAACCATGCTGCGCAATACATTGTAACCATAGCTATTTGTGTAACCTTGGTCTTTATCATATTTAGGGAATGTGTAATAGCTATACTCGTTTTTATTACGGTTTTCACCATTCCAGTTCAATGCAGTTTCTTGGCCATGTACATAACCTAAAGAATGTTTACGGAAATAATCAGCATAGTTATGCTTATCTTTAGAATGTAACCATTTAGCTTCTTCTTTAGTTAACGCTTGATGATTATTCTTTTTGCTTTCAGCTAAAGCAATGTGTTTTTCCGCATTTTCCCATGCTTTCACAAATTCATGGATGCTTTGCACAGCCTGAGGGCTAGCCACAGGAACTAATACAACAGAACCTGTTGTAGGCGCTTTAGCCGGATTTGGTAAAAGCAATGGATCATCATATGTAGCAGATGCCGCATTAACATGGAATACGCCACTGCCGAATAATACTGCCGCTGTGAAAGCAAGCAAAGTGGATTTTTTCATTATATATTCCTCTTTTCTATCAACGAATTAAATCGGGTGGGAGGACCCCCAAAAGGGAATCCTCATCCCGTAATGTTCAGTATGAACGTATTATAAACCTAGTCTTGCCATCATTGCAGCAATATTAGCTTTCATTTGTTCATTTTCAGCTTTCAAATCAGCTACTTCACCTTTTAATCCTTGATTTTCAGCTTTCATTGCAGCAAGTTCACGTTGCATTGCATATGTAGAACTGATAGGTCCTTTACGATAACGATCTGCAGTTTCTGCTTCGCCGTCTCTGTTACCTACTTTCCAAGTTACACCAGCATTTGCCATCATATGGCTATTGCTGCCTGCCCAAGCAACACCAGCATGTAACATCATGGATTCATTTTTATAATGAGCCACACCTAATGCCAATGCGGAGTCACCACGGTAGTTACCGTAACCTGCCATGATTTGAGTAGGTTCGTAAGGGTCATAAGCCATAGGTTTCAATGCGGACAACGCGGAGGACATAGCACCAACTTGACGAACTTCGTTTACAACATTATTCATGCTGTTTGCAACACGATTAAGTTGGGAACCATTAACAGCATCAGTAGAAGTGGAGCTAATTTCGCCTGGTGCTACGTTAGTAATCTTATTACCACCGTTGTTCAAACCAGAGCTTGTTAAGGATACGCTGCCACCACCATTATTTTTGATTGTGATACCGTTACCGTTTGTCACAGTTGTATGACCGGAGTTATCCATAGTTGTAATGGAATTGATACCAGTAATATCTTTTGCCAAACGAACATTCAAGCTGCCGTTATTATCGGAGATAACACCGATATTGTTTGCAGTGGAAAGTTTGCTTTCATCAGTAACGCCACCTTTAACAGTCACTTTTTGACCTAGGTCACGATGGAATTCACCTTTATCACCTGCAAAGTCTAAGCCAGCTTTCTTAAGGCCGTCGATACCTTTCTTCAAGTCACCGATGTTAGCACCATTTGTTAAGCTGCTGCTATTATCAGCAATATTGTTGATATCTTCGCCTTCGCCATAACCACTTGCCATGTTAACTACTTTATTACCGCCATTGTTCAAGCCGTCCTTAGTCAATGTTACTGCACCAGTACCATCTTTAGGGGAACCTTGACCTGCTGGAGGAGTAGTAATTGCAACACCGTTGCTGCTAACAGTAGTAGTTACTTTAGTACCACCCATGCCGGATGTAACTACCATGCCATCTGCAGTTGTTCTTGTGCTCTTAGTCCGTTTATCAGTAGTTACAACACCATCAGCAGTCAATTCAGTGGCCTTAGTTGGATTATCTACAAGTACACCTTTAGCTGTTGTTTGAGTTGTATTATTTTGATTATCGGATACTTTCACATTACCTGCAGTAAGAGCAGTTGTATTACCTAATGTATCAGTGCTTGTAACACCTACACCATTTGTTACAGTAGAGAATTTCTTATCGTCAGTAGTGGTAATCACACTGCGTAAGTTCAAGTCTTTTTTGATATCTACAGTGTATGTTTTGGACTTATCCGCATTTGTTGTAGATGTTACAGTTGTATTGCCGCTATCGCCAGCTTTCACTGTTGTAGTTGCTGCCGCCATGCTGCTCTTCAACTGTTGAACGTTAACTGCATCTGTATCATTTACACCAGCTGCCACGTTAGTAATCTTTTGATTATTTGCGTTTAAGCCTTCGTTAGAAATGTAAGTTTTACCGCCTACAGATACGCCCTTATCATCAAGAACAACTTGTTTGTTTGGATCGGAACCAACAGTTACGGAATCAAGACCTTTAAGGTTCTTAGCGAGTTTAACGTTCAAGTTGCCGTTTTCATTAACTACGCCAATGTTACCATTTGAAAGTTTAGAAGCATCAGATTCGCCACCTTTGAGTTCCAATGTTTGACCAAGGTCTTTATGGATAGCTTCACCGGAGTCGCCTTTGAAGTTCAAGCCTTTCTTAGTCAAGTCTTGAGTGTTCTTATCAATTTTGTTGTCTACAACTTTCAATTGATCTTCTGTTGCAGCTTGACCATTAGTGATCTTATTAGGATCCCAAGTTCTGTTAGTCAAATCGTTAACAGTACCAGAACCACCGTTGATAGTTACCTTACCAGAGTTGATTGTACCGTTTGTACCATTGATATTTACAGCATTAGCACCTTCGCCAGCTCTAATGATACCTGTTGTACCATCGAAATGAACTGATGTACTACCGGAACCCAATGTCACTGTGTCTTTCAAGTTTACAGTGTATGTTTTAGCTTTTGTAAGATCGTTGATTTCTTCTTCAACATGGATGTTCTTGCTACCTTTTACCTTAGTATCGGACGCAGCTTTTACTTCGTTCAATTGTTTAAGGTTAACAGCATCACTATCTTCTGTACCAGCTTTAACATTTTTGATTTGCGTATTGTTAGCATTGAAGCCGTTGTTTGTAACAAATGTATTACCACCAATAGTCAAGCCATTGTTATTGATTGTTGTTTGACCAGTTGTTACGCTGTTCAAGCCTGTTAAATCTTTTGCAAGTTTAACATTCAACTTACCGTTTTCGGATACAACACCAATATTGTTGTCAGACAATTTAGCTTTATCAGCAATGCCACCTACAACATCCAATGTTTGGCCAAGATCTTTATGGATTACTTCGCCAGAATCAGCTTGGAAGTTCAAGCCTTTCTTAGTCAAGTTTTCAGTGTTCTTATCAATTTTGTTATCTACAACTTTCAATTGATCTTCTGTTGCAGCTTGACCGCTTGTGATATGTGCAGGATCCCAAGTAATGTTAGTCAAGTTGTTTACAGTACCGTTCGCACCATTAACTAGAACTTTACCTGCATTGATATTGCCTGTTACACCATCGATTGCAACTTTGCCAACATTAATTGTGCTGTTTACACCGTTGATAGTTACTGCATTAGTGCCGTCGCCAGCTTTTACGATACCTTTTGTACCGTCAATGTTAACAGCTGTGTTACCGGAACCTAATGTTACAGTGTCTTTCAATGCAACTGTGTAAGTTTTAGCTTTTGTTACAGTATCTACAGTTTCATCAACATTGATGTTTTTGCTACCTTCTACTTTTGTATTAGATGCAGCTTTTACATCGTTCAATTGTTTAACGTTAACAGCATCGTTGTCTTCTACGCCAGCAGTTACGTTTTTGATTTGTGTATTGTTAGCATTGAAGCCATTAGCTGTAACGAATTGTTTGTTGTTGATTGTCAAGCCATCGTTGTTGATAGTTGTTTGACCAGTTGTTACGCTGTTCAAGCCTGTTAAATCTTTTGCAAGTTTAACATTCAACTTACCATTTTCGGATACTACACCGATGTTGTTGTCGGACAATTTAGATTTCTCAGTAATGCCACCTACAACATCTAATGTTTGACCAAGATCTTTATGAATTAATTCGCCAGAATCAGCTTGGAAGTTCAAGCCTTTCTTAGTCAAGTCAGTGCTGTTGTCAGTGATTTTCTTATCAACAATTTTCAATTGGTCTTCTGTTGCAGCTTGACCGCTTGTGAAGTTTTTGCCATCCCAAGTAATGTTTGTCAAGTTGTTTACAGTACCAGCAGCACCGTTGACAGTCACTTTACCAGAGTTGATAGTGCCATTTGTACCATTGATAGTCACAGCATTAGCACCGTCACCAGCTTTTACGATACCTGTAGTACCGTTGATGTTGATTGCATTATTGCCAGAACCTAAAGTTACATTGTCTTTCAATGCTACTTTGTAAGTTTTAGCTTGTGTATTAGGGTCTACTGTGGAGTTAACATTGATATTTTCGCTACCTTCTACTGTAGTGTTGGATGCATTTTTAACTTCATTCAATTGATTCAAGTTAACTGCATCATTGCCATCAGTACCAGCTTTTACGTTTTTGATTTGTGTGTTGTTAGCATCAAAACCGTTAGCTGTAACGAATTTATTACCACCAATTGTTAAACCTTCGTTATTAATTGTTGTAGCACCAGTTGTTACGCTTGTTAAGCCAGTCAACTCTTTAGCGAGTTTAACATTCAACTTGCCGTTTTCAGATACCACACCGATGTTATTGTTGGATAATTTAGATGCATCAGAAATGCCACCGTTGATATCCAATGTTTCGCCAAGATCTTTATGAATGCTTGTAGCGTCATCGCCTTTGAAGTTCAAGCCCTTCTTAGTCAAGTTGCTACCATTATCAGTAATTTTCTTATCAACAACTTTCAATTGATCTTCTGTTGCAGCTTGACCGCTTGTGATATGGTCAGCATCCCAAGTGATATTTGTTAAGTTGTTTACAGTACCTTTAGCACCGTTAACAAGAACTTTACCGGAATTGATATTGCCTGTTACACCGTCAATCGCTACGTTACCAGCAGTAATTGTGCTGTTTGTACCGTTGATAGTTACAGCATTGTTGCCTTCGCCGGCTTTCACAATACCTTTTGTACCGTCGATATTAACAGCTGTATTGCCGGAACCCAATGTTACTGTGTCTTGTAAGCCAACTGTATAAGTCTTAGCTTTAGTAAGTGGATCTTCAGAATCAGTTACATTGATGTTTTTGCCTGCTTTTACAACAGTTTTAGCTGCCGCTGCGTTGTTGGATACTTCTTTCAACTGTTTAAGGTTAACTGCATGGTTATCCTCTGTACCAGCTTTCACGTTTGTGATTTGAGTATCGTTAGCATTGAAGCCATTACTTGTAACAAATGTGTTGCCACCGATTGTCAAACCATTGTTATTAATAGTTGTAGCACCAGTTGTTACGCTGTTCAAGCCTGTCAAATCTTTAGCAAGTTTAACATTCAATACGCCGTTGTTATTAACTACGCCGATATTATTTTCTGAAAGTTTAGAAGCATCAGCTTGACCACCAGAGATTTTCAATGTTTGACCAAGGTCTTTATGTATTGCAGTTCCTGCGTCACCTTGGAAGTTTAAGCCTTTTTCTACGATTTCAGTTTTTGTAGTATCAATTTTATTATCTACTACTTTCAATTGATCTTCTGTAGCAGCTTGACCATTAGTAATAGCTTTAGGGTTCCAAGTTCTGTTAGTCAACTCGTTAACAGTACCTGTAGTACCATTGATAGTCACTTTACCGGAGTTGATAATACCATTTGTGCCATTGATAGTTACAGCATTAGCACCGTCACCAGCTTTTACGATACCTGTTGTACCGTTAATATTGATAGCTGTGTTACCAGAACCTAATGTTACTTCATCTTTCAAACCTACAGTATATGTTTTAGCTTTAGTTACATTGTCGATGCTTTCATCAACTTTAATGTTTTTGCCTTCAGCTACTTTCGTATTTGCTGCAGATGCACTGTTGGATACTTCTTTCAATTGTGCCAAGTTTACTGCATCGCTGTCGATTGTACCACGAGCAACGTTAGTAATCTTGTTACCACCGTTATCCAAACCAGTTTTAGTAAGGGATACAGCTGCATTGTTTGTAGCACCGTTGCTGATAGTTACACCGTTGGAAGTAACTTTTGTATCGCCTACAGTTACGCTGTTCAAACCTTTAAGGTCTTTAGCCAAACGAACTTTCAAGTCGTTAGAGCCATCGGATACAACACCGATATTGTCTTCTGCAGTCAATTTGGATGCTTCTGTGATGCCACCTTTAACGTTTACTTGTTCACCAAGTTTTTTATTGATTACGTTACCGGAGTCAGCACCGAATTTCATGCCTTTATTGATCAATTCTTCTTTAGTCTTGAACAATTGGCTACCATTAATAGCATCTGTAGATGTAGCTGTTACAGCACCATCTTTTACATTTGTAATAGTAGTACCATTAGCACCTTCCAATGTTACCTTAGTTTTATCAACAACACCGTTATTGATGTCGTATTTAACAGCACGATCTGTCAATTTATCTACAGAAGTCTTGGATGCAATGTTATTAATTGTAACTTGCTCTTTAACGCCTGCATGGTTTTTATCCTCTACAGTCAAGGATACTTCACCATTGTCGTTTACCTTGTAGGAACCGTCAGCGCTGGAGTTTCTTACAAGACGATAGTCAGTTGCACTGCTACCTTGTTGAGTAATTTGTTCGCTAACTTTTTTCAACTGATCTTCAGTCGCTGCACGACCGGATACGATAGATGTGGAGTCCCAGCTCTTATTATTCAAGTTAGTCACATAATTACCAGTTTCGCTTGCATGTTTCGTATTTTGAACAGTTTGAGCGCCCATTACAACGCCACCAGCAGTTACTCTGCCTGCAGTACCATCAAGAACTACTTGATTGTTACCGCTACCTAATGTCACTTTGTTATTCAAACGAAGATCATATTTAGCACCTTCAGTGCTTGTAGCAGGAGTTGTTGTCAATTTGAGGTTATCATCGGAAACAGTTACTTTAGAATGTTTACCTGCTTCGATTTTTACATCATGTAATTGGCTACCATTTACAGCATCTGTAGAAGTAGAGGATACTTCACCAGCTTTCAAGTTAGTAATTGTTGTACCGCCTTGGCCTTCCAACGTAACCTTGTTTTTATTAACAGTAGTACCGTTAAGATCATATTTAACAGCACGTTCTGTCAATTTATCCAATTCAGTTTTGGATGCGATGTTGTTGATTGTTACTGTATTTGCAGGGCTGTTAGGATGAGCTTCATCTTTAACTTTTAAATCAACCTTGTTGTTTTCTACAGAGTAAGAACCGTCTGCAGAGTTTGTATTGTTGATCAAACGGTAATCTGTTTTAGCTGCATTAGTAGTCTTGATTTCATCAGACACTTTTTTCAACTGATCTTCAGTTGCTGCACGACCAGATGTGATAGTAGGGTTTTGAACATTCCATTCTTTATTGTCCAAACCAGTTACATAGTTTTTATTGTCGCTATGTTTACCTACGCGAACAGAACCTGCAGTTACGCTATTCAAACCTGTTAGGTCTTTTGCCAACTTAACATTAAGGTTGCCGTCTTTAGCTACAACACCGATGTTGTTGTCAGACAAAGCACCTGTAGCGCCACCTGTAATACCTAAAGTATCGCCAAGTTGTTTGTTGATTTTAACATTGTTATCGCCTTGGAAGCTTAAGCCTTTAGCGATTTTGTTAGTGTTATTTGTGATATTAGTAGTATTGATATCTTGTTGCTCTTTAGAAGCAAGGTTCGTCAACTTAACTTGTCTAGGGTTGGAACCATCAGCATCAGCAACAGTCAATGTCATGCTACCATCAGCAGCTACTTTATATTCGCCATTGCTACCTGCTGCAGGGTTTGCAATCAAACGGTAGTCAGTTTTGGAAAGACCATTAGAGATTTTAGAGATATCAACATCGAATGTTTGATTGTCATTACGTGTCAATGTCAATCTCTTACCGTCATTGGATACTGTACCAGATGTAACATACGTGTTTTTCAAACCTGTTACTTCAGCAGTCAAACCATTTGTACCGGTCATGTTAATCTTGCCATTACCGTTTGCTTCATACGTTGCAGAACCACGTTGCAAGTATTTATCGTATTTTGCAGCAATACGAGAAATATCACCGATATTAGCCGCGTTAGTTAATGTATCGCCACCAGATTGTACATTGGTAATTTGATACCCACCAGCATTGATACCTCTTGTGCTCATGGATACATTGCCTGTTGTAACGGAGTTGAATCTTGCGTCATCAACAGTTGCAACCGTAACATTGTCTCCGGAGCCTTCTAATTTAATATTATTACCAGCGTTAAAGTTCACTGTACGGTTAGGCGCTTTTACGTCTTTTACCTTTTGGCCATTAACTTGAAGTTCCCAACCGGAGTTTGCGGATTTAATAGCTTCATGAACGGTATTTTTACCTGTATCACCAATATTAGTCATGGTGATAGTACCGTTTTGGTCAACCTTAGCATTACCGCCCAAAATATTTGTAGTGCTGTTAGCTACATTACCTACTGCATTAGCAACGCCATATAACTGGCTACCGTTAATAGCATCTGTAGATTGTGCATTCACACGACCAGCAGCTACGTTAGTGATTGTACGTTTTGTAGAATTGTTACCAACGCTAACTGTGGAATCAGCAGTGCCACCGGCATAGTTATATTTCAAGCCGTTAATAGTTTCACTAGCAGTGCTTACCGGAGCAGCTGTTACAGAATTAGCACCTAAGGCAACGCCACGAACGTTATTTACTGTTGCTTTGCTACCGAGAGCTAAGCCTTCGTTTTCTTGTACGCTTGCTTCGCTACCGATTGCTACCGCATCAGTCACTTCTTTTTGAGCTTTAAGTTTAGTGATTAATTCAGGATTATCTTTATAAACACTACGATCACGTACACGTTCTAATGTACCAGCTTGAGCACTTACGCCCAATGCGATAGAACGAGAACCAGTTGCTTGTGCATCATCACCGATAGCCACAACATTTTTCTTGTCCCCATCTTGAGTACTCAAAGCACTCGCTTCACGACCCATAGCAATAGAACCGTAACCTTCAGAATGAGCATTGTTACCGATAGCTGTAGAACGTTCACCTAATGCCCATGCCGCATTACCTGCTGCTACAGAGGAACCGCCTAATGCATAAGTATCATTACCCAATGCCACACCGGAACCACCATGAGCACGCGCGGAGTTACCTACGGCAACGGAGTTATTTACTTTATATTGAGGGTCATTCTGAATACCTGCTTCAGCATTATTACCAATCGAAACACCATCTACAGCATATGTTTTAGCATTGTTACCAATAGCTACTGCGTTATCACGATAATGAGCAGCACGATTACCAATGGCTACACCTTGTATTCCCTGAGAAAGGGCATTACTACCGATAGCTATGCCATGAGTAAAGTTTTCGCCTTTATAATTTTTACCAGCTACAACATTAGCACCTGTTCCCATAGCTATGCTATCATCAGTATTTGATTTAGCACCTTGACCGATAGCAATAGCACGATCTGCATTAGCTTGAGTATTAGTTTTTTCATCATATGCTGTATACGGTGTACCTTTTGCGTCTGTCAATGGATCAGGATTTGCAGAACCGATAGCAATAGATTGATTACCTGTTGCTAATGCAGAGTGCCCCATAGCCAAGCTAGCTTTACCCTGTGCAGATGCAGCTGTACCGATAGCTGCCGCATATTGTTCGCCAGCATAGGCTTGACGCATCATAGCCAAGGAGTTAAAACCTTTTGCTTTAGCAGCAGAGCCAACAGCAATAGCACCGATTTGTTCAGATTGAGCATAATGGCCTAAACCGATACCCAACGCACGAGATTGGGAATAGTCACCGATAGCAATACCGGATACGGACCCATCATTAGAACGGGCATTAGCATTGTTACCAATTTGAATGCCAAACACTTTATCATTGGTATATAAATGACCATTACCTTTATTGCCCGGAGTTTTATAATCATACATCTGAATAGTAGGGGCACCTTCATCAGGCTTCAACCAAGTCAACCCACGATCATCTTTAGGTCCAGGACTGATGGAGAGTCCTCTATCCGCAGTATAAGCAGACGCCAACCCACTACCGCAGGTTAAAACCATAGCCGCCAAGCCAACTTTTACCGAAGCTTTAGCGGAATTACTAACAAAGCTTTTGGAGCCACGAGTATGGCTTTTTGCGATTTCAGATACAACGACATATGCGCCCCGTACCTGACTCCAAATTACCCTATAAATACGATTCATTTAGTAGTACCTACCTTTCACACAGTTTTATAAGGGATTCTAAAACCAACACTAAAACACTAAAAATAATAAAATTTTCATCAAAAATTTAATTACTATACATATAAAATATCAGATTAGTTTATGAATGTAAATATATTTTTTTCATATTTCGCTCATTTATTTTTAGAACTTTAAACTTCTTTTAAAAATTGATTTTCTTACTCATTTAAATATATTTTCAATCATAAAAACCCTTGCTACAATGGGCCAAACAACACTTATAATCTAAAACTAATGATTTTATAGTAAATTAATCATATTCATAATTTTCGATTAAAATTATATGTTCTGTATTATACACTATTATGAAAGGTTTGTGAAGTCAAATACAAAAAAAGAACGAAAGTCTTTTCACAGTAGACTTTCGTTCTTTCATTTTATATACCATATAGGGTTAAAATCATCTAATCTTCATGGGTATTTTCTGGTACATTAACAGATTTTACCACATGAATATAAAATGAAATTTATATGATTTACATGCCTAAACGACTCATAATAAGAGCTAATTGTCGTTTAGTTTCTTCGTTATCTTTCTGTAGACGAAGGTTGTCTTCTTTCAATGCCGCATAGTCTGCAGTTAATTTTTCATCCTGCGCTTTCATGCGTGCATTTTCAGCTTTCAAAGCAGTCATTTCATCCTGCATTACGTACATAGAGCTGATAGGACCGCCCTTGTAGCGCTCAGGAATAGCCTTCTTCTCATCAGAAGAACCGAATTTACGAGTTACACCGGCATTCACCATATTATGACGACTACCAACAGATACGCCTGCATGGAACATAGTATCTTCCGATGTATAATGTGCAACACCTAACGCCGCTGCGGTTTCACCTCTGTAATTGCCGATACCAGCCATCACTTGAGTTGGTTCTAACGGATCATATTGAATCGGTTTCAACGCAGACATAGCTGCCGCATGAGCACCTACACGTTGCGTTTCGCCCGCCACGGAATTAATAGCATTAGCCATTCCTTCCGTAACACCCTTCAATTGATTTACGTTAACCGCATCCGTGCCGTTTACACCAGGGCCTACATTGCTAATTGTTTTACCACCGTTATTCAATCCATCTTTAGTGAGGCTTACGGTGTTACCGCTAGCAGGAGTAATGGTTATGCCACTGCCGTTTACAACCGTAGAGTTACCTACAGCATCCTTAGTAGTTACAGATGTAAGACCTTTCAAATCTTTCGCCATACGAACTTTAAGATTAGTGCCGTCAGATACGACGCCTAAATTATCTTCGGACGTCAACTTGCTAGCATCAGTAATGCCACCGACTACGTTTACCTGTTCGTTAAGCTTTTTGTTAATCACATTACCGGAATCGCCACCGTATTTCATACCATCGTCTTTGGTTGCCACTTGATGTGTCTTGCCCTGTTCATCTTGGTACTTAATACGAGTAATAGAATTGCCTCCAAGATCAGAATCACCCTTATCAGCAGTTATATCCGCATTGCGACCATCTTTGCCAGTTAAACCGATGTGACCAACGCCGTCTTTGCCCGACATAGATACAGCATCTTTACCGTCTTTACCTGTAACAGCTACTTTGCCGTCTGTACCATTCGCAGCGTCTGGACCTGTAATGGAAACGCCATCTTGACCATTTTTGCCGACTTTCACCTTATCAGTATTGACCGTATCAGCAGTAACTGTTTTGGTAGTAATGCTATCGGTCTTAAGGTTCTTAGCCATTTTAATAGTAACATTACCATTTTCGGCTACTGTTTTGATATTTTCGCCGGAATAATCGCTATCGGCCCCTTGTCCTTCACCTTTGATGGTAACCTTTTGACCTAAATCACGGTGGAAATCACCTGTATTACCGGCAAAATCCATGCCTTTCTTCGTAATGTCATCACCTAAGTTATTAATCTTATTATCCAAGGCTTTATGGGACTTCTGCAATTGATCTTCTGTAGCAGCACGACCACTTGTGATATTGTTAGGATCCCAATCTTTGTTTTCCAAACCTGTCACATGACCGTCCTTGCCATCAACAGACACTTTACCGGCATCAATCTTACCGTCTTTTCCGTTGATTGTTACGTTGTCACCGGCCTTGATTGTACCATTTTCACCGTCAATCGCAACATTACCGGCTTTAATGGTACCTTTATTACCATCGATTTCAACTTTATCACCTGCTTTAATGGTGCCTTTGTTGCCGTCGATTGTAACCTTGTCACCGGCTTTGATTGTACCGGTTGTACCATCCATCGCAATTTGTTTCGTAGCATCAGTTCCCATTGTTATTTGGTCTTTGAGGCCTACTTTGTAATTTGTAGAGCCATCACCATTAATGGTCTTATCAACTTTGATATTATTACCTTCTGTTACGATTGCCTTAGCAGCGTTAGCCGCTGTATCCAATTGAGATTTATTAACCGCATCCTTAGGATTTGTACCGTCAGCTACGTTTGTAATCTTATTGCCGGCTGCATCAATACCATCTTTCGTCATAGATGGACCATTGGTAATCTTCACGCCGTCCTTTGTAATAGCAGTCAACGGGTTGCCATCCTTATCTTGAACGGTCATGCCTTCACCATTAACAACGGTTTTACCGTTTGCACCATTAGTGCCATTGTTGAAAGTTATGGAATCTAGGCCTTTCAGATTTTTTGCCAAACGAACATTAAGGATATTATTTTTGCTAATAACACCGATATTGTTTTCGGTCAACTCAGATTCATTGGTGACACCGCCCTTAATGTCCAATTGTTCATTAAGTTTCTTCTTGATGGTAGTACCGGAGTCGCCACCGTATGCCATGCCATCATCTTTGGTTGCTACTTCATGGGTTGTACCATTTTCATCTTTGTATTTAATGCGCGTGATTTCATTTCCATTAATATCAGCAGCACCTTTATCAGCGATAATATCCGCACTATGACCATCTTTACCAGTTAAACCGATGTGACCTACGCCGTCTTTACCCGACATGGACACAACATCCTTGCCGTTTTTATCTGTAACAGCTACCTTACCGTCGGTGCCATTCGCCGCATCCGGACCTGTAAGAGATACGCCGTCCTTACCGTCTTTGCCGACTTTCACAGATTCAGCCTTAAGGTTTTTGTTCATTTTTACATCAATTGTTGTATTACCTGTTGCAGCATCTTGTTTGATGAAAGTCTTAATATTATCACCACTATAGTCGGCATTAGCAGCTTTGCCTTCACCTTGAACAGTGATAGTAGAGCCTAATTTATTAGTTTGTACACCGCCTACATTGGCATTGAATTTAAGGCCTGTATCAGTTTGACCTGCCAAGGCTTGTTTCAATTGGTCCTCTGTTGCAGCACGACCGGATACGACATTACCTGCATCCCAAGTCTTATTATCAAGACCAGTCACGTAGTTGCCCGTATTAGCAGGGGTTGCGCCATCGGACTGTTTACCTATGGTTACCGTGCCGGCTTTCACAGTTTCCGTAGCCGTAACAGTAGTAACGTTAAGATCTTTCTTCAATTTAAGGCCGATCTTCGTATCGTCACCAGTTTGACTGATTTCTGTCGTAATATTTTCGTCGCCGTTTACTGTTACCTTAGAGCCTAGCTTGTTCGTTTTTTCATCGTTATTATCCGCATCAAAACGAAGGCCTTTATTGGTCAGTTCAGTCTTAGCGTCATTAATATTATTGTTGAGTTCAGTTTTGGTATCACTGATATTTTTATTCAACTCGGTCTTAGTATCGCTAATATTTTTATTTAATTCAGCCTTGGTATCACCAATATTTTTATTCAACTCGGTCTTAGCATCACTAATGTTTTTATTTAACTCAGATTTAGCGTCATGCAATTGACCGCCGTTAACCGCATCTTTAGAATTAGCAGCAATATTACCATCAGCAACATTGGTAATCTTTTGGTCGTTTGCATTGATGCCGTTTGGAGATACATAGGTCTTACCGCCTACGATCAAACCGCCACCATTGATGGTTGTACCGCCGGCTGTTACGCTGTCCAAGCCGGTCAATGTTTTTGATAACTTCACGTTCAATGTATTGCCATCAGATACAACGCCAATATTGTTATCCGTTAAATCTGCCGCCGCAGCTCCGCCTTTAATGGCAACAGTACCACCTAGCTTCTTATTGATAGTCGTACCTGAGTCACCATCAAAGTTCAAGCCTTTATCCACTTCAGATTTAGACGCCACATCTTTAATCGTTACGGTTTTTGTTTGATCCGGATGGTTCTTATCTTGAACTGTCAATGCCACGTCACCGTTAGCATCTACAGTGTAGTCACCATTAGAACCCGCCGTAGGATTAGCAACAAGACTGAAGTCCGTTGCACTAGCACCTTGTTTCTTAACTTCATCACTAACCGTTTTCAATTGGTCTTCCGTTGCTGCACGGCCAGATGCAAACGTAGGGTTATCAATACTCCAAGCTTTATTATCAAGACCAGTTACGTAGTTGCCCATATTAGCAGGGCTTGCACCATCAGATTGTTTACCCATGGTTACAGTGCCAGCTTTCACAGTTTCCGCTGCCGTAACAGATGTAACATTAAGATTTTTCTTCAATTTAAGACCAATCTTCGTATCGTCACCAGTTTGCGTGATTTCCGTCGTAATATTATCGTCGCCGTTTACTGTTACCTTGGAGCCTAGTTTATTCGTTTTTTCGTCATTATTATCTGCGTCAAAACGAAGGCCTTTATTGGTAAGTTCACTCTTAGCATCACTAATATTTTTATTTAACTCAGTTTTAGCGTCATGCAATTGACCGCCGTTCACCGCATCTTTGGAATTAGCAGCAATATTACCATCAGCAACATTGGTAATCTTTTGGTCGTTCGCATTGATGCCGTTTGGAGATACATAGGTCTTATTGCCTACGGTCAAACCACCACTATTAATGGTTGTACCGCCAGCTGTTACGCTGTCCAAACCAGTCAATGTTTTAGCTAACTTCACGTTCAATGTATTGCCGTCAGATACAACGCCAATATTATTATCTGTTAAATCTGCAGCTGCAGCTCCACCTTTAATGGCAACAGTACCACCTAGCTTCTTGTTGATAGTCGTGCCAGAGTCACCGTCAAAGTTCAAGCCTTTATCCATTTCGGATTTAGACGCCACATCCTTAATTGTTACGGTTTTTGTTTGAACCGGATGGTTCTTATCCTGTACGGTCAATGCTACGTCACCGTTAGCATCTACAGTATAATCACCATTAGAGCCTGCCGTAGGATTCGCAACGAGACTGAAGTCCGTTGCATTATCGCCTTGAGTTTTAATAGCTTCAGTAACTGTCTTCAATTGATCTTCTGTTGCAGCACGTCCCTTGACAGCAGTCGGATTAGTTACGCTCCATGTCTTATTATCAAGACCTGTTACGTAATTCCCCGTATTAGCAGGGCTTGCACCATCGGATTGTTTACCCATAGTTACAGTGCCGGCTTTCACAGTTTCCGTAGCCGTAACAGATGTAACATTAAGATCTTTCTTCAATTTAAGACCAATCTTTGTATCATCGCCAGTTTGACTAATTTCTGTCGTAATATTGTCGTCGCCGTTTACTGTTACCTTAGAGCCTAGTTTATTCGTTTTTTCAGCGTTATTATCCGCATTAAAACGAAGGCCTTTATTGGTAAGTTCAGTTTTAGCGTCACCAATATTTTTATTCAACTCAGTCTTAGCATCGCTAATATTTTTATTTAACTCAGTTTTAGTGTCATGCAATTGACTGCCGTTCACCGCATCTTTGGAGTTAGCCGCCACATCGCCATTAGCAACATTGGTAATCTTTTGATCATTCGCATTGATGCCATTTGGAGATACATAATTCTTACCGCCTACGGTCAAACCACCACTATTGATGATTGTGCCACCAGCTGTTACGCTGTCCAAACCAGTTAATGTTTTAGCTAACTTCACGTTTAACGTACTGCCATCAGATACGACACCAATATTATTGTCCGTCAAGTTAGCAGCCGCTGCACCGCCCTTGATGCTAAGCTTATCACCCAACTGTTTGTTAATTACAGCGCCGCTATCTCCATCAAAGTTAAGACCTTTAGCAATAGTCGTATTGATGGCAGAAATAGCATTTCTATTAGTCGTAATATCTTGCGTATTTTGAGCAATATTTTGTTTATTTTGTGCAATATCAGTCTTATTTTTACCGATGTCAGTCGTATTTTGAGCAATATCAGCCTTGTTCTTAGTTATATCTTGTTTATTCTTATCAATATCAGTCGTATTCTGAGCAATGTCAGTTGTGTTTTGAGCTATTTTATCCTTGTTTGTATTAACCTGTGTATTAACAGATTTCAACTGATCTTCTGTTGCAGCACGACCGGTTACGGCTTGTGGATTATCTACATCCCAAGCAGTATTGGTAAGGCCAGTTACTGTACCTGTAGTACCATCCACAGATACAGGATTAGCAGTTCCTAAGGTGATTTTATCGCCTAGTCCGATTGTAAATTCCTTACCGCCAGCTGCGTTTGTACCTTCATCTACAGTGATATTGCTGTTCTTAGCTTTCACAGTACTTGCCTTAGCAGTTCCACCGATAGCATCCTGTAACTGGCTAAAATTAACCGCATCAGTAGGGTCTGTGCCTTTTGCTAGACCGGTAATCTTTTGATTATTTGCATTGATACCGCTCGGAGTTACATAGGTCTTGCCACCTACGGTTAAACCACTACTATTGATGGTTGTTCCACCAGCTGTTACGCTATCCAAACCGGTTAATGTTTTAGCCAGCTTCACATTTAATGTGCTGCCATCAGATACGACACCGATATTATTATCTGTAAGATCCGCCGTAGCACCACCTTTAATGGTAACAGTGTCGCCTAATTTTTTATTAATCGCAGCACCGCTATCACCGTTAAAGTTTAATCCTTTATTGATATTAGTTACATTTGTATTGACCTTATCATTAACGGATTTCAACTGATCTTCTGTTGCAGCACGACCACTTACAGCTTGAGGATTATCCGCATTCCAAGACTTATTATCGAGCCCTGTCACAAAGTTACCGTTTGCACCACCGGCACCACCTGATTGTTTGCCCATAGTCACAGTGCCAGCTTTCACAGTATCAGCAGCAGTAATAGTAGTAACATTGAGATCTTTCTTTAATTTAAGACCGATCTTAGTATCGTCACCAGTTTGGCTGATTTCTGTCGTGATATTATCATCGCCGTTTACCGTTACCTTGGAACCCAATTTATTGGTCTTAGCACCGCCTGTATCCGCATCAAATTTGAGACCTGTATTAATCACATCATTCTTCGCAGTCGATATATTATTGTTTAGCTCGGTTTTAGCATTATCTATATTGCCATTCAGTTCAGTTTTAGCGTCATTAATATTTTTATTGAGTTCAGTTTTGGCATCACCGATATTTTTGTTTAATTCAGTTTTAGCATCATTAATGTTGTTATTTAATTCGGTTTTAGCCGCATGAAGTTGACCGCCGTTAACTGCATCTTTGGAATTAGCCGCCACTTCACCATCAGCAACATTAGTTATTTTCTTGTCATTCGCATTAATACCGTTCGGAGTTACATAGGTCTTACCGCCTACGGTCAAACCACTACTATTGATAGTTGTACCCCCAGCCGTTACGCTATCCAAACCGGTTAATGTTTTAGCTAGTTTTACATTTAATGTGCTGCCATCAGATACGACACCGATATTATTATCCGTCAAATTCGCAGCCGCTGCACCGCCCTTGATGCTAAGCTTATCGCCCAACTGTTTGTTAATTACAGCACCGCTGTCTCCATCAAAATTTAGACCTTTAGCAATAGTTGTATTGATTGTAGAGATAGCATTTTTATTAGTCGCAATATCTTGTGTGTTCTGAGTAATATTTTGCTTGTTTTGTGCAATATCAGTCTTATTTTTACCGATATCAGTAGTATTTTGAGCTATATCAGTCTTGTTCTTAGTTATATCTTGTTTATTCTTACCGATATCAGTCGCATTTTGAGCAATGTCAGTTGTGTTCTGAGCTATTTTATCCTTATTTGTATTGACTTGCGTATTAACAGTTTTTAACTGATCTTCCGTTGCAGCACGACCAGTTACGGCTTGTGGATTATTTACATTCCAAGCAGCATTAGTAAGTCCTGTTACAGTTCCTGCGGTTCCGTCCACAGTTACAGGATGTGCCGTACCTACCGCAAGTTTATTGCCCAATCCAACAGTGTATTCCTTACCACCATTCACATTGGTACCTTCTGTTACGGTTACATTTGCATCCTTTGATTTTACTGTAGTCGCCTTTGCAGTACCACCGATAGCACTTTGTAATTGACTGAAATTAACCGCATCGTTAGGCGCTGTACCATTAGCAACACCAGTAATCTTTTGATTATTAGCATTGATGCCATCAGGTGTTACATAGGTTCTAGCACCTACACTCAAACCATTTTTACTAATAGTAGTATTTCCTGCATTAACGCTCTCTAATCCTGTTAAATATTTTGCCAACTTTACAGTCAATCTACCGGTACCATCGGATACAACACCAATATTATTATCGGATAATGCCCCTGTAGCACCGCCTTTAATGACTAGAGTATCACCTAATTTTCTCTTAATCGAAGCACCTGTATCGCTGCTAAAATAGAGCCCTTTTTCAAGAGTATTATTGATAGTGTTAATATCATTCTTATTAGTAGTAATATCACCTTGTATTTTTGTGATATTTCGTGCATTGGCACCAATACGGCTTGAGTTATCTGAGATATTCTGCGTATTTTGATTAATAAAATACTGATTGGAATTAACTCTCTCATTAACCCGCTTTAACTGATCTTCCGTAGCAGCACGCCCTGTAACAGGTGCTGGATTATTTACATTCCATGATGTATTGGTAAGACCTGTGACCGTTCCTGTACCA
>UMGA01002687.1_pt1 | contig 21857 bp, 18 predicted proteins | sample 1965171 | NCBI WGS metagenome assembly UMGA01 (sample SAMEA4836062, study PRJEB28245) | human gut metagenome | biome: gut microbiome; material: fecal sample | place: Denmark | collected 2008 | reverse complement strand
CGGAAGATCCTCGGATGTCACATAACCGATCGCACTTGTGATCTGTCCTTCTCCATCAAATCCGGTAGTAGTCTGCTGCCAGGTATTATAGTCTACTGAAGAGGAATACATATCGTTGTAATTGATAACCTTGTTTCTGTCGCCGCAGACTACGATCAGGCTGTTTGACGCAAGATCATCGGTTGTATATTCCGATGCAAATTTCGGATTTACAACAGGGTCTTTCACCTCAACTTTAATATGCTTGGACTCATCTTTATAACGTGAAAGCAGATTGGAGATCGTGTCGTCCTCAGAACCGCTTGCTGCGATCTGATAAATGGTAACATCCTTATCCAGTGCCTTCAGTACCTTCTTTGTTTCATCACCGATGGTGTAAAGCTTGGATGAGCTTACATCCAGCTGTGAATATTTGGATGGGATCGCACCGACGATCATATTGATCACAACCACGATCACGATAAAGACAGCTGCCATAGCCATGCTGTAGGAACCATTTTTGATATGTTTTTTGCTGATGGTGCCTACCAGCTTTTTCGGATCCGGTTTATGTTTCTTTTTGCCGGAGTCCTGTGCGGTCTCCGGTACGGCTGCCTCGCCTTTATTTTTCTTAAATTTCTCACTGAATTTCATTTCCATTCACCCCCTAGTTCCAGCGTCTCTTCTGAATGGACTGCATGGTAAGGAACAGGCAGATCGCAATAACAGAAATAAAATAAACGATTCCTGTCACGTCAAACACGCCTTTTGTAAAATTATCATAATGTCCACTCAGGTTAAATACGTTCAGTACCTTCTGGATACCACCCTGGAAAATACTGGATTTTACAACGTATACGATCACAAGGGCAATCTCTCCCACAGCTCCGATCACTACAGAGATCAGGACATTTTTGATCATGGTATAAATGATGATCGCGATCGCCACGATCAGAATTCCGAATGCCACTGCAGTTGACATGGAGGTCTGTGAAAAGAATGAGGAAATTCCGTTCATCATATAGAAGGCGAACAAGAATACAAACGTAAGTACTGCTGCAATTACCTGGCTTTCTGTAAGTGCTGACATAAATACACCGATTGCCAGATTCGCGCATCCTAGAAGGAAAAATCCCAGGATCCCGGTGTATGCGGAAGCATAGGAAATCGTTCCGAACTTACTCATGATCAGCGGATAAACGCACATGATCACGACCGGAATGGCAAACACAGCTACCAGTGCAAGATATTTTCCAAATACGATATCCCATACAGATACCGGTGCTGTCAGAAGAAGCTGATCTGTTTTCTGCTTGCGCTCTTCTGCAAGTACACGCATGGAAAGGATCGGCACACCGATCAGGAACACAAAGGTCAGTGCGCTTAAAGTAGTTTCAAATTTTGAATAGCCGCCTGAAAGCTGATATGCGGAAAAATAAATTCCGGTCAGCACCAGGACGAAAAATATGAAGAGATATCCAACCATGGAGGTCAGATAGCTTTTCAGTTCTCTTTTAAAAATCGCTGTCATGACTGATCCCCCTCTTTCTCATCAGAAGCCTTCTCTGGTTCCCCGTTTTTTTCTTCCTGAGTTTTTTCTTCTTCCGATGATCTGTCTTCTACCGGTTTCCACTGTGAGCTTTCCGGTTTTCCGGCGGATTTTTTCTCTCCTTCGGTAAGCTCAAGGAATACATCCTCAAGGGAAACTCTCTTAACCTGCATCTCGTAGATTGGACAGTTCGCTTTTGCCATAGCGTAGAAGACTTTTTCACGGATATCCACATTTTCCTGAATGGAAAGTTTTGTTTTCCACAATTTTTCATCGCTGTCATAGGACATTTCCACCCCGGTTACGCCTTCGATCGTTTCCAGAGCTTTTCGAATCGTGTCTTTCTCGCCTTTTACCTTCATAAGTAGGCTGTTGGAGCCTGCTGCCAGACGTTCCAGATTATCCGGTGTATCGCTGGCTACCAGCTTTCCATGGGAAATGATCAGAACATAATCACACACTGCTCTTACCTCGGAAAGGATATGGGAGCTCAGGATAACCGTATGCTTCTGCTTCAGGCCTTTGATCAGGTCACGGATCTCGATGATCTGCTTCGGGTCAAGTCCTACTGTCGGCTCATCCAGGATGATCACTTCAGGATATCCCAGGATTGCCTGTGCAAGCCCCACTCTCTGGCGATAACCTTTGGAAAGGTTTTTGATCAGACGGTCTTTCATGTCTGTGATCTTTACCATATCCATGACTTCTTTTATCTGTTTGTCTTTTTGGTTTCTTGGGATTTTTTTCAGATCAGCCGCAAATTTCATGTACTCAAGAACAGTCATGTCAAAATAGAGCGGCGGCATTTCCGGCAGATAGCCGATACATTTCTTGGCTGCCTCCGGTTCCTCCAGAATATCATGACCATCGATCATCACTTTTCCTTCTGTGGAAGCAATGTATCCTGTGATCATGTTCATAGTTGTTGATTTTCCTGCACCGTTGGGGCCCAGGAATCCGTAAATTTTCCCCTTTTCGATCTGAAAGGAAAGATGGTCAACTGCAGTATGATCGCCATACTTTTTGACCAGATTACTTACTTCGATCACTTTACTCTCCTCCTTTTATTTTCAGGGAAATACTTTTTTTAATTATCGATTTCCCATTTTATAAGATGCCAGAGGCAAAAGGTCCTGAAACTGAAGCCCTTGACTCTGGCGTCTTTTCAACACCAATAGAAAATGCCCCTGGATGAAACAGAGAATGGGGGAATCCAGGGGCATCTCTATCGGATTATAGTGTAAAAGTAATTTGTGATAAAAGTAGGATAAATTTGTGATAATTTTGTGAAACTCCCGGACAAAAAAATCTCCTGTCGGACAGATTTTGCCTTTGTTCGACAGAAGGTATCTTATGCCAGTGGCTCTCTGAGCGGTGTTCCGGCTTTTCTCGGATATTTGCCCGGGGTGTTCTTTACCTTCTCGATAATGACCAGGGAGCGGCCGATCTCAGATCCCGGAAGGTCAAAGTACTGAATATCCCTAATCTTTCCACCAAGGATTTTTACTGCTTTCTCTGCTGCTTCTGCTTCTTCCTTTACAGAACCGGATTTATAGGAGACAAAAAGCCCTCCGACCTTTACATACGGGAGACAGTATTCAGACAGGGTTGCAAGTCCGGATACTGCTCTGGATACGCAGAGATCATATTTTTCTCTGTAGGCTTTGTTTTTTGCATATTCTTCAGCTCTTCCGTGAATGGCGGAAATCCCCTCCAAGCCCAGGAGCGCAAAGGTTTCTTCCAGGAATTTTACTCTTTTATTGAGGGAGTCCAGAAGGCAGGCTTCCACCTCCGGGAAGGCGATCTTCAGGGGAACACCCGGGAATCCGGCGCCGGTTCCGATGTCCATAACGGTTTTTATCTTACCCATATCTACAGCCTTGACGCAGCAGAGGCTGTCCAGGAAATGTTTCACGAGAACCTCGTCAAATTCTGTGATACCGGTGAGGTTCATGACTTTGTTTTTTTCTACAAGATATTCGTAGAATCGGATAAACTGGTTTTTCTGCGTGTCACTGAGTGTGATCCCAAGCTCCTCGCAGCCTTTTTCCAGGATTTCTAAATTGTACATGCAGCTTCCTCTCTTATTTTCTGTGTTTTATTGTTATTCTTTGTATTATCCGTGTTTATGTCCGGATCTGCTTTCCAGATATACAAGAAGCACGGAAATGTCAGCCGGGGATACACCGGAGATACGGGACGCCTGACCGATGGACACCGGTCTGTAGACTTCCAGCTTCTGGCGTGCCTCAATGCGGAGGCTTCCTACATCTTCGTAATCAATGTCTTCCGGAAGCTTTTTCTGCTCCAGTTTCTTAAACTGCTCTACCTGCTTCATCTGGCGGCGGATGTAGCCATCATATTTGATGTTGATCTCTACCTGCTCACATACATCTTCCGGAAGCTCCGGTCTTTCTTTATCGATGGGTGCAAGCACCTTATAGTTAAGCTCCGGCCGACGGATCAGCTCTGCAATGGTGGTTCCGGATTTCAGAAGGGTACTGTTCAGAGATTCCAGAAGGCTCTGTACCTCTACAGAACCACCTACGGTTGCATGTTCCACTCTCTCGATCTCTTCCTGGATCCGGCGCTCTTTTTCCTGTAATTTATGGTATGTCTCATCATCGATCAGGCCGACCTCCCAGCCTTTTTTGCGAAGACGAAGATCTGCGTTGTCCTGGCGGAGGAGCAGACGGTACTCAGCACGGCTTGTCATCATTCGGTACGGCTCATGGTTCTCCTTTGTTACCAGATCATCGATGAGAACGCCAATATATGCCTCTGAGCGGTCCAAAATCAGCTGTTCCCGGCCTTTTACCTCCATAGCTGCATTAATTCCCGCTATGAGGCCCTGAGCGGCTGCTTCCTCATATCCGGAGCTTCCGTTAAACTGTCCGCCGCTGAAAAGGCCCTTGATCTTTTTGAATTCCAGTGTGGGATAGAGCTGGCGCGGATTAATGCAGTCATACTCAATAGCGTAAGCATTTTTTACAATCCTGGCGTTCTCCAGACCCGGTACGGAATGGTACATCTCGTACTGAACATCCTCCGGCAGGGAGCTGGACATTCCGCCGATGTACATTTCATTTGTGTAAAGACCTTCCGGTTCGATAAATACCTGATGGCGTTTTTTGTCTGCAAAACGAACTACTTTATCCTCAATGGACGGACAGTAACGTGGTCCGGTTCCTTCGATCATTCCGGAATAAAGGGGGGATCTGTCCAGATTTGCACGGATGATCTCGTGTGTTTTTTCGTTTGTATAGGTCAGCCAGCAGGATTTCTGCTCGATCTGTACAGATTCCGGGTCTGTGGAAAAAGAGAACGGTACGACTCTTTCATCTCCGAACTGCTCTTCCATCTTAGAATAATCAATGGTGTTTCCGGCGATTCTGGCCGGAGTTCCTGTTTTGAAGCGGAACATTTCGATCCCCAGCTTTTTCAGGGAATCCGTAAGGTAATTGGCTGCCTGAAGGCCGTTCGGTCCTGTATAGTTGCTGACGTCGCCGTAAATGCAACGTGCCTTGAGGTAGGTTCCTGTACAGAGGACTACAGCTTTTGCGTGGTAGGTGGCTCCTGAGAAGGTTTTTACACCGGTGATGTGCCCGTCTTCTACCAGAAGCTCGGTCACTTCTCCCTGGCGGATGGTTAAGTTCTCTGTATTTTCCAGTGTCTTTCTCATTTCTGTGCTGTAGGCCTGTTTATCGGCCTGTGCACGAAGGGAATGGACTGCAGGGCCTTTGGACTGGTTGAGCATTTTGGACTGGATGAAGGTTTTGTCTATGTTTTTACCCATTTCCCCACCGAGAGCATCCAGCTCACGGACGAGATGCCCTTTGGAGCTGCCGCCTACATTGGGGTTGCAGGGCATAAGGGCGATGCTGTCTACGCTGACTGTGAACATGACTGTGTTGAGCCCTAAGCGGGCGCATGCCAGTGATGCTTCGCAGCCTGCGTGGCCGGCGCCTACTACTATGATGTCGAAAAACTGTTCCAGATTTTTCATGCTTTTTCTCCTTTATTTTTTCTCTTATTTTTTCTCTTATTCTTTTTCTTTATTTTTCTTTGTGATTTTCTTTTTCTTTGTTTATTGTGTGATTGGTTTTTGGTTTTATTTTTGATTTCTTGGCAGAGGGCCTGGTTTTTTTGCTTTGGGAAGCTGTGGAAAACCGCAAAGGGGCCGTAAAGCCACGGCCCCTCTGCACACCCCTCGGGCTTTTTTTTTAGGAGTTCTTGGGTTGTGGTGTGGGGTACGGTGTTGACTTTTGTCTGTATGCTTCGGTATTGGATGCGGAACGTTGTGCCGAGGGGGTTGCAGTGGAACTGTAATGAGGTTCTCGACGTGCGGTGCACGTCTGCGGAATTCTGCAGTCCATGTGGCGTACAGCAGGGAGCCGCAATACATGCGGCATATACAGCCGGAGTTCCGCAATCTATGCGGTATATACGGCGGGGTCTCCGCAATCTATATTATGCAACAATATATCCCTTCAGAAATATACAAAGTTCCGTTAGATATATTTCGGCTCAGTGTCGAATTGCCGATACAGAAGCATACAGACACAAGTTAGTTTCTTTCAGCTTTCCACAATCGCTGCACTATATAAAAAAGGCCCAGGGGTGTGCAGAGGGGCGCGGCCTTGTGCCCCTTTGCGGTTTTCTCACATTCCAATGTGATCTACCCTCTGCGGGGCCGCAGCCTATGTGCCATACAGCCGGAGGCCGCAGCCTATGCGGCATATACGACCGGAGTTCCGCAATCCATGTGGCATATACGGCCGGAGTTCCGCAATCCATACGGGCATTCGGCCGGGGCCTCCGCAGCCCATGCGGTTATACGACCGGAGTTCCGCAATCCATGCGGCATATACGGCCGGGATTCCGCAATCTATGCGGCCATTCGGCCGGGGCCTCCGCAGCCCATGCGGTTATTATTTCCCCATACAAAATTTAGAAAATATCTCATTAACAAGGTCTTCCCCAAGTGATTCTCCCAGAATCCGTCCCAGACTTTCGTATGCATCTGTCAGGTCTATGGAATAAAAATCCTCCGGCATTCCGCTTTCTATGCTATTTTCTACCAGAGAAAGACTTTCCTGTGCTTTTAAAAGCTCCTGTCTGTGGCGTTCATTGGTGATGTAGACTTCATCATTGAAGTCAATCTCCCCACTGAAGAACATTTCCCGGATTTTTTCTTCCAGGTCTGTAATCCCGGTTTCTTCTTTTGCGGAGATTGGGATCACCGGCTGGTTTATTCTGCTCTTTAAATCCTCTATATCTATAGCAGATTCAAGGTCTGTCTTGCTGTAGAGGACAATTGTCTTTTTCTCTTGCAAAATTTTTATGATTTCTTCGTCGTTTTCATCTAACGGTACGGAGGAATCTACGACATAGAGGATCAGGTCTGCGTCTGCTGCCATTTCTTTGGCTTTGGATACACCGATTTTCTCTACGATGTCTTCTGTCTGACGGATTCCGGCTGTGTCAGCGATCTTTAATGTGATCCCATGCAGGTTGATATACTCTTCCAGTACGTCTCTGGTGGTTCCTGCGATATCGGTCACGATGGCTCTGTCCTCTCCCAGAAGCAGGTTCAGCAGAGAAGATTTCCCTGCGTTCGGCTTACCCAGGATCACGGTCCGGATACCTTCCTGTATGATCTTTCCGTCTCCGGCTGTTTTTAACAAGTTCTGTATTTTTTCTTTTTCTTCTGCTACGATCTGCTCTAATTCTTCCGAATATCCTGTCAGATCATAGTGCTCTGGGTCGTCTAATGCCGATTCAATGTACGCTATATGGTACAGTAGTTTTTCTCTGATCTGCTGTACAGTTTTTCGGACCGAGCCTTTTAATTGTCCTACAGAATTCTTTAATGAGTACTCATTTTTGGACTGTATCACATCCATAACGGCCTCTGCCTGGGAAAGATCGATCCTTCCATTGAGGAATGCACGCTTGGTAAATTCTCCCGGCTCGGCAATAATGGCTCCGTTTTTCAGCACAGTTTCCAGTACCTTTTTCATGGCTAAAACGCCGCCGTGGCAATCGATTTCTATGGTATCTTCTCCTGTGTATGTCCGTGGTCCGCGCATGGCCATGACCAGCACTTCGTCTACCATTTCTTCGTTATCATAAATATATCCATAATGGATGGTGTGGCTTGGGACGTTTTTCAGAGATTTTTTTCCACCCTTGGAACGGTATACTCCGGATGCGATCTCAAAAGCCTCCGGGCCACTGATCCTGACGATCCCGATTCCCGATGCGCTCATGGCTGTGGAAATCGCAGCAATCGTTGTCTCTTCCATTTTTCACTCTCCTTTGTCAAACGGATAAAAGCATTCGGATAAAAGCATCCGGTTAAACGCAAAAATGTTACTCCGGAAAAGCTTTTTACACGCAAAAAACACGTGTTATTCACGCTTTCACCTAGAATAACATCTTCTGTCAGTTTCCATATTTATAATGCTAGAGCGTGTTTGAAAAAGGCTTTCTGCAAGATGTGCGTCACAATTTGTGGGAGATTTTGTCCGGATGAAGGCGCCGTAGCGGGCTACGGCAACTGAATTCGGGCAAAATATACCGCAAAGTGGGGCGTGCAGATTGCGGGAATGATTTTTCAAATACGCTCTAATCTCTGCATTCCGGATGTCCGCTGCAGAAATATCTTTTGTTATTTGCTCTTCAATGATTATAAAGAATTGTTGCGGAGATTGCAATGATAATTTTTAATTTTCAGTTCCATACAAAAAAGCCGTACCCACGGAGCTTACGCTCCGGGATACGGCTTATAGCTTTACCGGTGGATCATCAATTATTGCGTTTCAGTTTTACTACTACATGTCTGTAAGGTTCTTCTCCCTCACTGACTGTCTCTACATAGCGGTTACCCTGCAGAGATGCATGGATGATCCTTCTTTCGTACGGATTCATCGGTTCCAGAACTACCGGTTTTCTGGTTTTCTTTACCTTGAAGGCGATTCCTCTTGCAAGGTTCTCCAGAGTTTCCTTACGACGGCGTCTGTAGTCCTCGGTATCGAGTTTTACACGAATGTAGGTAGACTCGCCTTTGTTTACCACAAGGCTTGTCAGATACTGAAGAGAATCCAGTGTCTGGCCTCTTTTTCCGATGAGGATACCCATATCCTCACCTTCAAAATCCACATCCAGAGAACCGTCTGCAGTGTTGTATTTCGATGTGATCTCCACTTCTCCAAGATCCATGGAGCCGAATACGTCACGAAGAAATACGACTGCTCTCTCCTCAACCTCTCTGATCTTCTCCGGATCGCTGAGGATCTCTATCGGTCTGCCCTGCTTCGGTGCTCTCTCACGTGTTTCCTTCGGCTGACGCTCCTTTGGAGCTCTTGGCTGTTTCTCACGTGCAGGCTTTGCTTTGCCCTGGAAATCCCTTGCAGGTCTTTCCTTTGGCGCTGCTGCCTTTGCAGGTGCTTCTTCGGATGCCTTCTCCACCTGTACAGCTTCTTTCTTCACCGGCTTCTTCTCCTCTGCAGGAGCTGCTTTCGGTGCAGATTCTTTCTTTACATCCGGAGTAAAAGGCTTTTCTAATTTCTTCTCTTCTTTGATAGCGTCCAGTTTCACGGACTCTACCAGTTCATCGATTTCCTGCATATCAGAAACTGGCTCGATTCTGCGAACTTTGATCACGGCAGGTTTGCTGCCGATTCCGAAGAATCCGGAGCTGCCTTCACTGATAACCTGAATATCAAGCTGGTCACTGGAAGTTCCAAGCTCAAGACACGCTTTTGTGATAGCTTCATTCTTTGTTTTTGCTGAAAACTGAATGTAATCCTCCATTACGAACCCCTCCGTTCCTGATTATTTCTTCTTATTTCTCTCATCAAAGTCTCTTACGAGATTTGCTTTAGCTGTGATGCTGCCCGGTTTTGCACTTCTTGCCTTCTCATAAGCAGTATCAACCTTCTGTGCTCTGTCTGAAGCACCATTGTTTCCGCTGTTGCCCTTATTGATCACAGGTTTATTGATATTCTTGGCGGACTGATGAGCCTGATTGGTGATCTTCTGCGGCGGAAGTCCTTCCTTCGCACGCTTCGCTTCGATCTTCTTCATATTCTCATTAACCAGATCATCAATGTTCATCTTATCAAGATGACGATTGATCGCAAACTGCTGGGCACTTCGAACGACAGCACTGGCGATCCAGTAGATACCAAGACCAACCGGGAATGTGAAACAGAAGAATGCAGACATCAGAGGCATGACCATGTTCATGGTTTTCATGGAGTTTGCCATTGCGCTGGCCTGATCATTTCCGTCTGCCGGCTGTGTTGCAGCCTGTGGCATAAGCTTCAGGTTCAGCATCTGAGTTGCCCATGCAAGAACCGGGATCAGAAGTGCTACGATCGCAAGTAACAGAGAACCATGATTTTTGAAGAATTCCATGATATAGTACAGCGGCTGGTCTGCGATATTCAGTCCACAGAAGCCCTGCATCTTGGAAATATTGCCGGATGCTTTTGTGATCGCATCAGAAAATCCTGAAAACTGATCCATCTGTGCCAGCTCTTTCCACTGGGAAGGAGAAAGTGCATACAGAAAATCAACAATCGAGTTACTTGTAGCATTTCCGGCACTGTCCATAACGAGACGCACTCGTGTCATGGAATGGTCTGTGATAAACTGCTGCAGGATATCTGTGTATCCGTTTACAGCTAGCAGGTTGTCAACTACACCAGTAAAAATGTTCTTTACACTTCCAACGTAAGCAGGAATTCGGTAAATAACCTGATACAGAGCAAACAGAATAGGCATCTGAATGGCTAACTGTACACAGCTACCGGTTGGAGAAACACCATATTTCTGATAAACAGCCTGGGTTTCTTCGTTCATTTTCATCATGGAAGCCTGATCCTTTTTACCCTGATATTTCTTCTGGATCTTCTGGATCTCAGGCTGCATGATCGCGCTTAACTTGGAGAATTTCTGCTGCTTGATCTGCAGCGGTGTCATAAAGGCAAAGATAAGAATACTGAAGATAATGATACAAAGACCAATGTTCTGGATTCCGAACAGGCCGTCAAGCATCTTATATATGCCATCCATGATCCATCCCATCACAGACGCGATCTGTCCGATAATAGGAGTTCCGGTTTTTGTTGCTAAAAACAGTTCCAAATTCATTTCCTCCTAGACTTCTTATTCAATTGTAAAAGTCCGGTAACTATTCATTCGTCCACTAACTGCGGAGGTACTGAACAGTTACAAATTCCGATAACTGCTCTGCCCGGGAAAAGGCTGAACAGTCACAAAATAATTCATGGCACAGGGTCATAGCCTCCGTGGGAAAAAGGATTGCATCGCAATATCCTCCATACCGCAAGAAGACTGCCCTTAAATGCGCCATATTTTTCGATTGCTTCCAAACCATATTGAGAACATGTGGGAATATAAGGACATTTCGTTCTCTTCATCGGCGATATATATTTTTGATAGAGCCTTATCATCTTAATCAGAAATTTCTTTATCATGTTCATTCCCTGTTATATGATGCTTTCTTGCAAGATGCAGAAAAGCACTCTCGATCTCGTGAAAGCTCTTGCCCTTGGCTGCGGCTCTCGCTACTACTACAATATCAAGGTTACTGTCAAAATCTGTTTCGTTGAGACGATAGCTTTCTCTGATCAATCTGGTGAGTCTGTGGCGAACCACACTGTTCCCTACTTTTTTGCTTACTGATATTCCCAGACGATTCTTCATGTGCTGATTCTTCAGCACGTACATCACCAGAAGCCGATTTGCGTACGATGTTCCGTTCTGATATACAACTTTAAAATCTTGATTTTTCTTTAAGGACTCTGATCTGATCAAACGAATCCTCCTTAATTAGATTCCGCCTGCGCGGATATTTCTCCGGATAGAAGAAAAGACCACATAAATGCGGTCTTGCAGCTTATGCTGATAACTGTTTTCTTCCTTTTAATCTTCTTGCAGCTAATACTTTACGTCCGCCCTTTGTGCTCATGCGAGCTCTGAAGCCGTGAACTTTAGCTCTGGATCTCTTTTTTGGCTGAAATGTCATCTTCATAGGTAAAGCACCTCCTTTATCTATTTTTAATTGTTATGAAATAACTTATCATTCAGAACATCGTTTCAATTATATAAATAAACCTCCTTTTCGTCAAGTAAAAATTGCAAAAAACCCGATAAAATCAAGGGTTCTATAAAATACCCCTACCTTACGGTATTTATTTTTTTCTCTTATGTGGAAAGCGCTTATGGTTTACGTAACATTATCCACATTTTGTGGATAACTTGTGGATAACTTGTGGATTGACCGGAAATCTATCCACTTTTTCGGAGGGTTTGTTCACATCGTTTTCAAAAAAACCCTTTATTTGCGGTATTTTTAAGGTGGATTTTTTTATACACATAATTCTTCCACATTTTCCACCAATTCTCGACTTATGGAAACCTCCAGGACTCTTATCCACAATAATCCACCCTAATCCACAGTAATTTCCCCACATTATCCACATTCTTTTCCCCAAAATCTCAAGGATTTTCCATTGCGAAAACCCCATTTTCATTGTAATATATAAAAGGATATCTATCTCCAGTCGCAGACTGGGGTTATTATAATACTCATGGGAGGAAAAAATGGACGCTGTTATTGAAAAATGGGAGGAGATCCTGCAAACTGTCAAATCTGAATATGAGGTGACTGATGTCCCTTTTAATACCTGGCTCAAGCCGCTGAAAGTTTATGAGGTTGACGGAAAGCTGATAACAGTGGTTGTTCCCTCTGAACAGGCAGCGATCGGAGTCAATTACATCAGTAAACGCTACAAAATACCCCTACAGGTTACTATCTGTGTGCTGACAGGCATGGAAGAATGCGAGGTTCGCTTCGTTCTGGAAAAAGATCTCCCCAAAAAAACAGAAAAAAACACTTCTTATGATAAACAGGTTCAGGATACACGTTACGAAGAGGCGCATTTAAATCCAAAATACACCTTCGACACCTTCGTTGTAGGAAGTAATAACAAATTCGCCCAGGCCGCAGCTCTTGCAGTTGCCGAATCACCGGGAGATACCTACAATCCACTGTTTATCTATGGCGGAGCCGGTCTTGGTAAGACGCATCTTATGCATTCCATCGCTCATTTCATTCTGGAACACGACGAAAACAGCCGTGTTTTGTATGTAACCAGTGAGGAATTTACCAACGAGCTGATCGAAACCATCCGAAACGGAAATAACACGGCAATGAGCAAATTCCGTGAAAAATACAGAAATATCGACGTTCTTCTTGTCGATGATATTCAGTTTATTATAGGAAAAGAATCCACACAGGAGGAATTTTTCCATACATTTAACAGTCTTCACAGTGCCAAAAAGCAGATCATCATATCCTCTGATAAACCACCAAAGGATATGGAAATCCTGGAAGAGCGCTTCCGTTCCCGGTTCGAGTGGGGTCTGATCGCAGATATCACGCTGCCTGATTACGAAACCCGAATGGCGATCCTTCATAAAAATGAAGAAATGAACGGCTACAACATCAGTGAAGATGTTATCAAATATATCGCTACCAATATCAAATCCAATATCCGTGAGCTGGAAGGTGCCTTCAACAAGGTCATGGCCGGAGCCAAGCTTGAGAAAAAGGAAGTAACTCTGGAGCTGGCAGAGCAGGCACTGAAGGATATTATTTCTCCGGATGAGAAAAAAGTGATCACACCGGAATACATCATCTCCGTTGTTGCAGAGCATTACGGAGTCACACCTGCGGACTTAAGCGGAAACAAACGAAACTCCAAGATCGTCATGCCCCGCCAGGTTTCCATGTATCTCTGCCGTGAGATCATATCCACACCTTTGAAAAATATCGGAAAAGCGCTCGGAAACCGTGACCATACCACCGTTATGCACGGTATCGAAAAGATCGAAAACGAATTGCAGAACGACGATAACTTAAAAAATACCATTGATATATTGAAAAAGAAGATTAATCCACAAGGTTAGGGAAGTTTTCCACATTACTGGTGTATAACGTGTTGATTGTATGTGGAGAGATGTGTACAACTTTTTTGCCAAAACGCGGCGGTAATTTTATCCCCGGGTTATTCACATGCGAAAATACCACTTTTACACAAAGTTATCCCAACGGAAAACCCCTGAAAACATCAGGCCTGCGGGAGTTTTTCACAAAATCTGGCCCCCTACGGCGGTTACTGCGGATTTTTTCTATAAATATATTTATAAAAACCACAAATTGTTCAGAAAGGGAGTTATACACACTATGAAAATCATCTGCTCCAAATCAAGTCTGTTAAAAAGTGTAAGTATCGCACTCAAAGCAGTTCCATCAAAAACCACAATGCCAATCCTGGAATGTATTCTCATGGATGCAACCACAAACCAGATCAAATTTACCACCAACGATATGGAGCTGGGAATTGAAACCATCGTTGAGGGTACTATTGAAGAAAAAGGTAAAGTTGCTCTTGATGCAAAAATCTTCTATGAAATCATCAGACGACTTCCGGATAATGATGTTACCATTAAGACCGATGATAAATATGCAGCAACCATTACCTGTGAAAAAGCAAAATTCAATATCCCTGGAAAATCAGGAGAAGATTTTGCTTATTTACCGATGATCGAGAAGGATGAACCGCTGACCATCTCTCAGTACACACTGAAAGAAATGATCCGCCAGACTATTTTTTCGATTGCTGTAAATGAAAACAATAAGCTTATGACCGGTGAACTTTTTGAGATCAAAAATAACTGTCTGAAGGTAGTTTCTCTGGACGGACATCGTATCTCTATCCGCAAAATGTCTCTTAAGAAAGATTATTCTGACCGTAAGGTGGTAGTTCCGGGCAAAACTTTAAGCGAGGTCAGCAAGATCCTTTCCGGAGAAGTAGATGATCAGGTCAGCATTTACTTTACAAAAAACCATATTTTATTTGAATTTGATCAGACTATGGTAGTTTCCAGACTGATCGAGGGAGAATATTTCAGAATTGACCAGATGCTTTCCAGTGATTATGAGACAAAACTGAAGATCAACAAAAAAGAGTTCCTGGATTGTATCGATCGTGCCACACTTCTGGTACGTGAGGTTGATAAAAAACCGATCATCATCAACATCACAGACGATGATATGGAGCTGCGCATTGATTCTGCAATGGGTTCCATGAATGAAGAGATCGATATTGAAAAAGAGGGTAAGGATATCATGATCGGCTTCAACCCGAAATTCCTGATCGATGCGCTTCGTGTTATTGATGATGAAACCGTGACGATCTATCTTGTAAATCCGAAGGCCCCGTGCTTTATCCGTGACGATGAGAAGAACTATACTTACCTGATCCTTCCTGTAAACATCAATCAGAATCAGGCCAGATAAGACCTGGGAAATATAAGGAATAAGGGACAAGAGATGTACGCAGCAGCTTCGGGAATGTGAGTGTACGTGTGAGACGCACATGCTTGAAGCTGTGAACAGAATTGAGCTCGGCAGTCAGAATATGTAAGTGTCCGTAGGACACGTACAGCCTGACGGCAGATATCAGGATTGATATAAACGGATACACCAAAAATGTGTGACCGTTTTTGACCGATTGTATATGGTAATGCGATCGTGTTCTGAGAATTGTTTCATGCGTAAACTGCTGGAAGGGGGTATTTAAATTACCGCCTTCCGGTGAAATTTGTATTTGGGGGGATTTTAAATACCGCCAGGAGATCAGAAAAGATCGATCTGACAGAGAAAATACCCCGGAGATAAGAGGAGAAAAAATTGGAGATCAGAATTAAAGACGAATTTATCAAGCTTGGTCAGGCGCTGAAGCTGGCCGGTGTTGTGGAGGACGGCGTTGAGGCGAAATATGCCATCAATGATGGTCTGGTACTGGTGAACGGCGAGGTGGAGAACCGCCGTGGCCGCAAGATCCATCCTGGAGATACCATTTCCTACGATGGAAAAGATATTTATGTGATCGGGTGAAGGAATGTACATTGAATCCATCAGACTGAATAATTTCAGGAATTATGAGTCGCTGGAGATGAATTTTGATCAGGGCACCAATATTCTCTACGGCGACAATGCCCAGGGAAAGACCAATATCCTGGAGGCGGTTTATCTGGCAGGTACCAGCAAATCCCACAAGGGAAGCAAGGACCGGGAGATGATCCGCTTTGAGAATGAGGAATCCCATATCCGAATGATGGTGAAGAAGGGCGATCTTTCATACAAAATAGACATGCACCTCCGGAAAAACAAAGCAAAGGGAGTTGCCATCAACGGGCTGCCGATCCGCAAGGCAAGGGAGCTGCTGGGGGTGGTGAATCTGGTGTTTTTTTCTCCGGAGGATCTTAATATTATCAAGAATGGACCGGGAGAGAGAAGACGTTTTCTGGATTCGGAGCTTTGTCAGCTGGATGGTGTTTATATCACGGAGCTGGCCGGCTACAATCACATCGTGAACCAGAGAAACCGTCTTCTCAAAGACTGTTATATGAACCCCGGGCTGAAAAGTACTCTGGATGTCTGGGATATGCAGATGGTCGATTACGGAAAGAAAATCATCGGGAAGCGGGAAGCCTTTGTGCAGGAGCTTAACGAGATCGCAAGGGGGCTTCATAAAGGCCTTACCGGCGGGATCGAGGAGCTGGAGATCCTGTACGAGCCAAGTGTGACGGCGGCCGAGTTTGAGGATAAGCTTTCCAGGAACCGGGAGCGGGATCTTCGGATGAAGCTGACCTCCGTGGGACCGCACAGAGATGATTTCTGCGTAAAGGTCAACGGGATCGACATCCGGAGGTATGGTTCCCAGGGGCAGCAGAGGACTGCGGCCCTTTCCTTGAAGCTTTCGGAGATCTATCTGGTGAAGAAAAAGATCCGGGATACACCGGTTCTTCTGCTGGATGATGTTCTTTCGGAGCTGGATAGCAGCAGGCAGACATATCTGCTGGAAAGCATCCACGATATACAGACTCTGATCACCTGTACAGGACTGGATGATTTTGTCAGCCATCAGTTCAAGATCAACAGGGTTTTTCAGGTGGTAAAGGGGCATGTTTATATGCCTAAAGGGTTTTGACAAGCCCGTATGCATATGGTAAACTGATTCTGATTATGGAAAGTTGGTGAATATTTTGGATAAAGAGGAGTTTCGCGTTAAGCTGGGACAGATCAATAAGCTGGTCGAGACCCAGGATTACAAAGGCGCCATGCAGATTGTTGACAGCATTGACTGGCGTCGTGTGAAAAACGTCCGTACCCTTTGTGTAGTGGGCGAGATCTACGCGGCCAACAAGCGCTATGAAGAGAGCAAGGAAATTTTTCTTCTTGCCTACCACAGAGCGCCGATCGGCAAGAACATACTTTACCGTCTGATCGAGGTTTCCCTGAAAATGGGACAGATCAGTGAAGCCACAGAATTCTTTGATGAATACAGAGAAGTGGCAGGTAATGATAACAGCCAGTATATACTGAAATATAAGATCGCCAGAGCGAAGAATGCATCTCTGAATGAACAGATCCGTATTCTTGAGGAATATAAGGAGAAGGAATTTACGGAGCGCTGGTCCTATGAGCTGGCCAAGCTCTATTACAAGGCAGGAGACAAGCAGAAGTGCCTGGATCTCTGCAATGAGATGATCCTTTGGTTCAATGACGGAACTTATGTGATGAAGGCCCTTGACCTGAAACAGCGGATGGGTGTTCTCACTGGCGAAGAGAAAGAGAAATACGAACAGCGTTTTATCCCGAAGCTGATCCCGCCGGAAAAGGCGCAGGAGATCAGGGAGAGCAAGGAAGCATCCGGCGAGTATGAGGAGGCAAAACCGGTCACAGATACTATCCAGGTAGATGATGAGCGGGATCTGAACAGTGCGGAGACATTCCAGGAGAAGCTTTCCAAGGGATTCCGTGATATCTTTGGCGGACATAAGAAATCTGCGGAAGAGGATATGGAGGAAAAAGAAGCTGCGCAGGATGAAGAGCAGGATGAGGTTTCCACAGGCTCTGAGGATGTGACGGAACAGGCGGAAGCGCCGGAGGCTGAGACTGCTGCGGCAGCAGAACCGTCAGAGGAGTTTACAGATTCTGAGGAGATCGAAGCAGCAGAAGGAAGTGAGGAAGCTTCGGATGAGCTTTCTGAAGAGCAGGAAGAGTTTTCCGGACAGGAAGCGGATGAGATCCCGCTGGCATCCGGTGTTGAGAACCTGTCATCCGGAAGTATGAAGCTGCAGGCTCAGGAACAGCAGGATAAAGAGGAAGAAGAGACTTATCAGGAAGCGGAAGAAGCTGAGGCTGAGAAAGCTACAGAGATGTCTTTGTCCCAGAGTGTTGCAGAGATCATGAAGGAGAAGGCTGCCGGAAATGAGGAAAGTGAGGAGAAGTCTGCAGGGGTTCCGCTCAATGAGGAAGGAAAGCCTGATTTTTCCGCAACGATCCGTATGCCGGAGCTGAAGATCCCGAAGTCCATGATCAATGTGGACCCGGAGAATGCAAGCAGTTCCGCAGAGATCCCGGACGCGTCCGGAATTTTCGGAAGTATCGAGGAGATTGCGGCATCTGTAGGTGACAGGTCCGGGAAGGATAAAGATAAGGACTTCAACCTGGAGGATACTATTCTGGCAGCAGCTACACAGCAGGGAATCGATATCCCGGAGGAAGAAAAATCTCCGGATGTCCAGCAGTCCGACGTAACGGAAGAGCCGGCAGGTATTGAGGATCTGGATATTGCGGCTGATGAATTTGTTCCGGAGGAGCCGGATGCGGCAGATATCGAGGATATCATGGCGCAGATCTCCGCTCAGCAGGAGGAAGAGGTAACGGAGACTTCCGATACCAGACTTCCGGATATCGTATTTGATGAAGATGAGGAGCCGGTTACTGAGGAGGATCTTCAGGCTGCAGAAGCAGAGTTTCTGAATGGTCCGTCAGGAGTACAGAAGCCGGTGGAAGAAGAGGATGTGCTTCCGGAGATTCTTTCACTGGAATCTGAGGAGCAGGTGCAGAAGGCGGCAGCAGAGCCTTCAGCGAAGCTTCATCATGAGGAACCGGTGGCTTCAGCGGAAGAGGAAAATCTTCTTGATGAGGAAGAAGAATACAGTGATGACGCCTTTGACTTCCAGGAAGAGGATGAGGATGACTTTATCAGCAGTCTCATCGGTGATGATTCTGATGAAGCCATGGAAGAGGACGATGAGGAAGAGGAGCTCAGCGAGGAAGAGCAGCTTGAGAAATTTATCGCTACGATCCATCCGGAAAAGGATCCTACAAAGATCGTTTCCAGAAAGAAAGAGCTCACAGATGAAGAGAAACAGCTTTTCACCTATTTTGTTACAGTTCCCGGAATGAAGGAACAGCTGCTTGATGTACTCTGCGATGTGCAGATGGGCGCAGCAGACAAGACCTCCCAGACCGGAAATGTGATCGTTATGGGCGGCAGAGAAACAGGTAAGACGAGACTGATCTCAAGTCTGATCCCGGCAATCTGTAAAGAGCTGAATATCGAGGCTTCCAAGGTTGCCTATATATTTGCGGATGATCTCAACGGAAAGGATATTCCGGAGATCGTATCCAAGCTTGCCGGCGGTTTCCTTGTTATCGAGGATGCAAACCAGCTTTCCCAGGAAACAGCAGATGAGCTTGAGGAAGCTATGACCGGAAACACAAAGGGAATGATCGTGATCCTGGAGGATGAAAAGATCGGTATGCGTAAGCTGATCGCAAGATATCCGAAGCTTGCGAAGAAGTTTACATCCATGATCAACATTCCTGTATTTACAAACGATGAACTTGTTAATTTCGCCAAGGTCTATACCATGGAGAATGGATTCCGTATCGACCAGATGGGCATGCTTGCTCTGTATAATCTGATCGGGATCAACCAGAAGGAGGATCAGCCGATGTGTATCGGTACTGTGAAGACCATGCTGGATAAGGCTATGGAGAGAGCTCAGAGCGGATTGTTCAAGCGTTCCAAGAAGCGTGTGGACCGTGATGGTTACACGGTACTTTTTGAAAAGGATTTCAGCTGAAAATAAGAAAAAGCAGAGGTAAAAAATATGGCCAGACCTTATCTTGGTAACCCGAAATATACCATTGAAGTCCTTCAAAAGTATCATTTTGTTTTCCAGAAAAGGTTTGGTCAGAATTTTCTGATCGACGAGCATGTTCTGGAAAAGATCATTGAGTCTTCGGGTATCACGAAGGATGATTTTATACTGGAGATCGGTCCGGGTATCGGAACTATGACCCAGTATCTTGCGGAGGCTGCCAGAGAGGTGGCTGCTGTGGAGATCGACAGTTCGCTGATCCCGATCCTTAAGGATACGTTGAAGGACTGGGATAATGTTTCCGTGATCAATAACGATATCCTGAAAACGGATATCAAAAAGATCGCAGATGAGAAAAACGGCGGTAAGCCTGTGAAGGTGGTTGCGAATCTGCCGTATTACATTACGACTCCGATCATCATGGGGCTTTTTGAGAAGAATGTTCCTGTGGATTCGATCACTGTCATGGTGCAGAAGGAGGTTGCAGACCGTATGCAGGTTGGTCCCGGTACCAAGGATTACGGTGCGCTTTCCCTGGCTGTGCAGTATTATGCGAAGCCGGAGATCGTTGCGAATGTACCGCCGAACTGTTTTATGCCGCGGCCGAAGGTTGGAAGTGCGGTGATCAAGCTGACGCGTTATGAGAAGCCGCCGGTGGATGTGAAGGATGAGGGGCTTATGTTCCGTCTGATCCGTGCATCTTTTAACCAGAGGAGAAAGACACTTGTGAACGGGATCAGAAATTCCGGAGATTTTTCCCTGAGTAAGGAGGAGATCGAGGATGTGTTCAACAGGTGTGATCTTCCGCTGAATATCAGGGGTGAGGCGCTGACACTGGAGCAGTTTGCGATGCTTGCCAACTGTATTTATGATGAGAAAAATTAATATATGATAAATGCAAAAAGAGCCCGGGCAGCTGTTCCGGGTTCTTTTTGCGTTTCCGGACGGGAATGTTGGAGAGGTTTCCTGTCCGGACCTATATATTTGTCATAGAAAGGAGGTTATGTCTGAGGTGTCAGACATAAGTAAGTAATGAAAAATTTACATTTTTTATTTTACTGATGAGATGTTAGGAAAGTTTGTTTAAAATATGAAAATATTGTGAATATATTTTTGATGATATACATAAAGTCTGAATGGTGTGGGTGGGAATGGGGAAAATTGAGGTTTACAGAGGGGTGGGGGTGTGTGGTATACTGAGGGGCGTCGAAAAGGTAATGATGAGGTAATAAAAAGGCAGTAAAAGATAGTTAAAAATAGTAAAAGGCAATTTTTGATAAGGGCTGGTGCCCGTATGGAGGTTGAATATTATGAGAAGATTGAACAAGGTTACAGCTTTGGTTATTGCGGGTGTTATTTCATGTACATCTCCGATGATGGTTATGGCGTCTGATTCTGGTTCTGTTATGAGTCAGGCGGAGGAGATCCTGAAGGATAATGAGGTTGGGTCTCTTGCTTCTGATCCGGATAAGGTTGGGGATATCATTGTTTATGTGAAGGGGCTTTTTGATTCTAACCAGATCACGGATGATGAGATTTCTCAGGGGATCGATGAGGCTGCGGATCATTTTGGGGTGAGTCTTAATGAGGATGATAAGAGTTCGCTGGTTAATATCATCAGTAAGTTCCGTGGGATTGAGATGAGTGATGATCAGATCAAGGGGTATGTGAGTGATGCTTATAGTACTTTGAAGGATATGGGTGTTACGAAGTCTGATGTGAAGAATATTTTTGAGAAGGCGATTGAGTTTATTAAGGGGATGCTTTCACGGCGGTGATGGTGTTTGGATGGAACTTTTGATGGAGATTTAGATGGAGTTTTTGTTAGAGGGTGAGGGTTGTGGCTCTTTTGTTGGGGTTGTTGTTGGTTTGTTTGGCTGAGATGTACAATATGTACAATGCTTAGGGCTTCGGTTTTGTTTGTGAATGTGGTGTTTTTATAAATTGGGGGAGGGTGTTTTGAAAAAAATTGTGCAAATGCGCTAATTGTTTACGAGATGTTCATTGTTTGTTCATATTTGTCTGGTAGTATAGGGATAGTTCGAAAGAACGTTACGAAAGACGCTGTAATGGTGTGTATCTGTATCATTACACATACAATTTTTTTCATAATAATCGCCCCGGTAAGCCACTACCGGGGCACTCCTCGTTTTTGGGCCTTTTTGGGGCTCTTTTTTTTTGTGGGTGGGGATGGATGGAGGGAGGGACGGACGGACTGCCGGAGGGGCGGCTGCATGGTCGTGCCTGGTGCGGTCGTTTCGCCGGG
>UMGA01007683.1_pt1 | contig 25853 bp, 23 predicted proteins | sample 1965171 | NCBI WGS metagenome assembly UMGA01 (sample SAMEA4836062, study PRJEB28245) | human gut metagenome | biome: gut microbiome; material: fecal sample | place: Denmark | collected 2008 | reverse complement strand
GGTATGTACGACTTCCTGATCTATTATTGGACTTACAGGCTGCCAGGGACAATGGAACTTTCTCGACTGTCCTGAAGAAATACACCAAGCCAATAGTACTGATCATTGATGAGTGGCTGCTTCTTAAACTGACAGAAGCTGAAGCCAGGAATCTTTTTGAACTGATACATAAACGACGAAAAAAATCTTCAACGATCTTTTGTTCTCAGTTCCGTGAAAGTGAATGGTACCAGCAAATCTGTGATGGTGAAAGTACTCTTGCCGATGCCATCATGGATCGTATATCGTATGATTCCTATAAGATCGATATTGAAAGTATTGACCCATCTAAAGACCTCTCTATGAGAGATGTATATGGACTGGATCCAGCAATGGCAAAGTAACTTAATAAACAAACTGGGGTGGCTCCGTTAGTCCGGACAGGTGGCTCTCGCCACACCGGACTGGCGGCTCTGCCGCACCGTAATATTCAGTTGAATAATCTGTGCCACAATGAGCCACCTGTCCGGCGAGAGTGAGCCACGATTCCGTTTTGCTGTGAGCCACCATTCCGGTCACAATGAGCCACTTGTTTTATAATAGAATTATGCACAATTATTGTGTAAATCTATTATACAGGAGGTCACCATTATGACCAAATATCGAGAACTCTATTTTTTATGATATGATAATAAATAAAAATAGAATGTATGGAAAAATCATGAAAATCAGAAAGTGTGGATATGGTTATGAGTGAGTATGCAGAAATAAAAATTGGAAAGTTATCATTATGTTGGTTTAGAAATTATTTAGATAAAGATATTGTAAGACTATTTTTTTCAAAAAATGATCTAGTTGTAATCCCTAATGAAAATGTAGATGATTGTGATGAAGAGGAAGGTACATATAATAAAAATCTTTATAAAACAACTGTACAATGTGCAAAAGAACGTTTAGATTCATATGGTTTCAGTCTTAGCAATATGGAAAAAATATTTAATGATAAGATGACTCAGGCGGTAGATTATTCATCTTTTTTATATCATTTGTTTGGGGATTATGATGAAGAGGATAAGAGAAATCAAATAAGAATTAAGAAAAATGTTTCATTTAGAAAATGGAAAAATGCCATGAAAAAAATTATAAGCTATGAATTGGCAAATGGAAATATACAATTTAGTGGAACACTAAATGATATTGGAATTACTACGGAATGTGATAAGGTTATATTTTATGCATTGAAGGAGGAAGATAGTGAATCATTTTATGCATTAAATCCCGAGATAATCCATTATGCATATATATATAGGCTTATACTGGAATGTTGTTCAAATGATGCAGAGATAGAATTAGATTTTTCCAATTTGGAATTATGGGCAGATGATTGTATACCAAAGGCTTTGGAAGCAACGGAAGATATTGAAAAAATAATTGTTCTTGTTGAAGGAACAAGTGACAAAGATATTCTTGAATTTGCAATGTTACATTTGTATCCTCATCTTTCTGACTTATTCTATTTCATGGATTTTGATGGAAAAAATGGTAGAAAAAGAGAGGGAGGAACGTCATTTATAATTAAAAATCTCGAGACTTTTTATTTTTCTAAAATCAGATCCAAATTTATTGCAATTTTTGATAATGATGCAGAAGGATACGCTAGTAAATGCTCGTTACTAAATAAGGTGAAGAACTGGCCAGATAATTTTAGAATATTATTGTATCCAGAACTTGAAATATTTCGTAAGTATCCAACTATTGCACCTAATGGCTCTATGGTGCTTGATGATATTAATAGAAAAGCGGCATCTATTGAGTTGTATTTGCCAGAATCTATTATTAAGTCTAACGGAGAATATTATCCCATCGAATGGGAGTCTAGAAAACGAATTAAAAAGGCAAATGGTATTGAAGAAGCATTGTATCAGGGAGTGATTTCTAATAAAAATGATATAAAACATAAATTTCACAAAATGCGTAATCAAATTCAAAATAGAGATACTATTTTCGTAGCGGAAGAATGGAAAAATATGAAAAAGTTATTAGAAACAATAGTTTTTGCTTTTAAATAATAAACCATTATTTTGGGAATTAGGGCATGCGGACGAAAAGTTGGACTGTGTAATGCCTGACATGTTATGAGGTACACACAAGAACAAATATCGACAGCACTTGTATTACTAAAAGCGACCGGATCCCCAGACAAAGTTGTCCAAACCTTAGGATATCCATCTGCACCAATGCTTTATCACTGGCGTAAAAAGTATCCTGAATATTACGATGTTCCCCTGAATAATTGTTTTTGGGGGATATAAGCGTTCTAATGTTTAAAGGATAACTTAATTTAAAAATGGTCGTATATCGATCAGTTTTAAATTGAGATGAACGCTTTAATACTGCGAAATAATAAAATGTTTGAGCCCACATGAAGGATAGATGCTGAGTATGATATCTCTATGAGAGAGGTATATGACTTAGATAAAATGTTACGCGAATAAACTCGCATAAACAGTTCCCGTATTACCGGACAGCGGGTTTCCTGTCTGCCGGATTTGCGGTGTTACCGCACAGGAATATTCAGAAACACCTTTTGTGTGAATTGGGTTGTCGTTTAACTGTAAAAATAGTATAGTATATTTAGAATTGAAAGGAGTTAAATCATGGAAAGAGATTTATGTAATCAAGAATGTGAGTCCTATTCTGTTAATATTCAAGGTAATGCGAGTGGCGTTCAGATACAACAGGGAGCTGTTAATTCATCACAATTTCAAAATGTCAATCAAGAGTTGGATTTTGATAAAGTTGCGGAGGTTTTACATGAAATCAGTAAGTATATTCCGATGTTTGCTGATACATATGGACAAGATTGCAAAATAGCCGAAAATGCTTTGAATGAAGCTAAGGAGTATGTTTCTGATAGAAAAAATCCCTTAAAAATAAAAAAAGCATTATCCATTTTGAAAGATGTTTCTCTAAGAGTATCAAGCAATCTGATAGCAACAGGAATTTTAGAATTATTAAAACAAATAGGCATTTAGGAGTAGATATATGGCTAAAATAGTGATTGAATTACAACATGAGGCGTTAAAAAGTAATTTTGACATAATGAACTTACTTAGAAAAGCTTATCTTGTTGCAAGGAAGTTAAAATTACAGGAATTTGAAGATTGGATTAATAATGAATTGAATGGATACAAAGACTTAGAAAAAATTCCTGACTACAGATTACTTAGAGGGGAAATAAAAGCATGGAATCCATATCGTGGTTGGATACCTGTCATCTTACAGAATGATAATGAAAAAATAACTACTCATTTAGCTTCCGATTCATTGGCAAATCTGTTAAATGTATATGAAAATTCAGAGAACAAAAGTGCAGTATTGCGATTCAATCCAACAATGAATAATTTATTGTCAAAATGTAGTGATTTCAATACGAAATATGCGTTAATAATAGGAACTAATCAAATATACGACATTATTGAACGTGTTAGAAATATTATTTTGGACTGGTCAATAACTTTGGAGGAAAATGGTATTTACGGAACGTACTGTGATTATTTTGTAAGTAGTGATGATAGGTTGCGAAAACGAATTTCAGCCATTTATTATTATTTAAAAGTACCTACAAAGGTTATTACTTTTAATGAGTTTTTGAATATTGCTGATAAACCTAAAAGAACACTCTGAAGTCCATAACGAATATTCGGGGTCAGACCCCATGAAAGAGCAAGATTTTCAAGGTAAGTGCAACATTCGATAAAATAAGTGAATATTCCTGTGCGGTAACACCGCAAATCCAGCAGACGGGAAACCGTCTGTCCGGTAATGCGGGAACCGCTTATGCGAGTTTACTCGCGTAACATTTTATCCAAGCCATAGACCTCTCTCATAGAGATATCATGCTCAGCATCAATGCTTGGGATATTGATCCGGTAACTGTCATGTGCGATTCGATCAATGATCGCATCAGCCAAAGGACTGTCATCACCGCCAAGCTGATCATACCATTCTTCGAATCCATACTGAGAGCAGAAAATTGTAGATGATTTCTTACGTCTTCGATGCAAGAGTTCAAAGATGTCTTTCTGCTCGACCTCAGTAGGTTTTAAAAGAAGCCATTCATCGAGAATGAGCACCAGTGGATTTGCATATTTAACCATGACTTTCCGCTAGTTCCCTTCAGCCCGGGCAATTTCCAGATCAATAAGCAGATCTGGAAGGCGGACATATCTGGTAGTGAAATAACGTTTACACGCTTCCATGCCAAAAGCACAAGCCATGTAGGTTTTCCCACAGCCTGTTGCACCGGTAATAAAGAGATTCCGATCTTCAGATATATATTCGCAAGTAGCAAGTCTGTTGATGAGATTTTTGTTGAGTTTGCGTCCGGAGGTATAATTGACATCCATGATATTTGCATCAGGCTGATCAAATCCAGCGTTATGAATCAGACGTTTCAAACGGTTGTTTTTCCGATTGCTGTATTCGATATCTATCAGCATACCAAAACGGTCTTCAAATGGTACTTCCTTAAATTCAGGATTATTGAACTGGTTGCGGAATGCATCTGCCATTGATGTAAGACGCATTTCAATTATGGGCTTTAGCCTGTTGAGTGAAATTCCATTTTTCGGAACAGCGAAAAACTCCATCTCACTCAACAGGCTAAAGCCCATAATATAATTATTTAAAACTGGCTTATGCCAGTTTTAAATTAAAGGAGATACTTTAATGCGGTGAAACACAAAAGAGGTAGCTGAATTACTTCTTTTTTGCAATTATTTCTTCTAATTCATAATCATGATTAGTAGTACGCCAGTTTTTGGATTCGATACATAGACAAAGAGTGAGTATAAGTAATGGGATAAAAAATAATAAGATTATGGAAATAATGAGCCAGTGCATAAAATAGGATCCTTTCAATAATATTTTCTATAAAATGATATTAATATTATAGGGAAGAAGTAGAAAATAATATGAAAAAATATGAGGAAAAGCTGATTTCAATAAAAAAATTTTCGATGAAAAGCGCCAGTTTTGGGAGTGTTATGTGTATTAAATAATAGAGAGAAAAAGAATTTGGTTCAGAGAGATGATTAGATGGAGTGTGTTTATTATGGTTAAGTAGGAAAGAGAGAGACAAATTACAGTAAGGCAAAAAGCTGTTGAGTATTATGGGTGGAGTTATATAAGAAGTATGTTCGCGTAGCCAGTGGGGACGGGGAATAGCGGCTTTTTTTGTGTCCCTGGTGGCATCAGAATGTTTTGTGAGTATGATAGTATATATTGTTTGAATAATATCATTTGTGAGATTGTATTAAAAACAACAATAAAGGGAAAATTATGAATTATATTGTAGATAAAAACGGAAAAGAATTAAATGAAAAATCAAATCACAAAAAGAGAAGTTGGATATCCAAAAATATGATTGCAGCATTAACAATGATTCCTATAGCAGGAGCAATGGTTAATTTTATAGTAAAGCTATATATTTACATTTACAAAATGGGGTATTCGAGCTATTTCCAGATCCCAAATGAATATTTGCTTATAAATTATAATATTACAATATACAATATGATTATAGTGGGGAGTATTTCAGTTGTGTACTGTATGTGTGCAGTGAATAATGTTCGGATAATATTGCGACGAGAAATGTTAATAAAGAAAATTTTCTGGGGAATCTTATTGGATTTTTTAATACCTGTTCTAATTTGCTTTATTATATTGAGTATAGCAACAGGCAATTGGGAGGATGCTTTAATTGTATTACAAGAAGAACGGAGAAAATGTATAATTTTAGTTTTGTTTATAATTTTTAGTAATGCTATTATTGTTTTTGCGGTGGGATATTGCATGGTGTATTCTTTTCAAAAAGATTTAATCGAAAAAAACAGAAAAAATAAAAGAAAAGAACCAAAAAAGAATTTGTCAAGGAAACACAAATACAGATGGAAAAATAAAGATTACCAGTTGATAGGGTGGCTGCTTATCATTGTGGCGATTGTGTTCTATGGAGCATATGTTAACTGGCAAGGAATCCAGAACGCACAAAAACAAGAACTATTTTTGACTACTAGGATAGACAATGATACATATATAGTAGTTATGACCGATGGAGATGAAGCAATTTTAGAAAAAGACAGGACGGGGAAAGATGGAAAGTTGAAGATTTGCAAGGATAAATATATGAAAGTAGATTGTAAAAATCGTTTGCTGGAAAAAAAGAAATATAGAAGGGCCAGTGGGGACGGGGAATAGTGGCTTTTTATCTGTCCCCAGTGATATTTTAAATGCACAAAATATACCATAATAGCATAGCAACAGAACACAAAAACGAGGAACATAACATGTCTAAATACAAACATATAGATGATTTCATCAAAATCCCACAACTAAATAACAACGACCGGTTATTCCATTACACTTCGGCAGCAGGGATAAAAGGCATAACCGACGGTGAATTCTGGATAACAGAGAGTCATTTCTTGAATGACAGCACGGAATTTACGATAGGAACAGATATTTGCATAGAAATACTGGAAAAGCATATGAGAAATCCAAGAAGACTTTTGTATGCGAAAGATCTGTTGATGGAACAAATGCGAAAATATTATAGAGAAGAGCAAGAAGACACTGTATCCGGATCGGCAGAAGGCAGCTATGTTATTTCCTTTTGTACAAGCGGTGACAGCCTGCTGATGTGGTCGGAGTATTCGGATTTCATGGGATATTGCATGGAATTCGAATATGGAAAATTGAAGGAAACATTTCAGGAACATTGTGGGAATGACAGCACGTTATTTGATGGAAAAGTGATATATGATCATGATGAACAGACAGAATTACTGGAAGATACTATAGAGCGGCTTCTGTTATCAGATGGAGAAGATTACAAAACCATTCATGGCTGGGATGATCTGGATAGCGCAGAAGAAGAGGATGTCAAATTATTTGTAGATCATATCTCAGTGATCTGCCTGTTGTATAATATGTTCTTCAAAAAGGAATGTTTTGCACAGGAGCAGGAATATCGCATGGTCTTCCTCTGTGTACATAAAAGAGAGCATCAAGTGCCGGAAAATAGTATTCCGGTGGAATATCGGATAAAAGATGAAGTATTTATTCCGTTTATAAGAATGAAGCTTGGAGATATAAGTTGTTTAAAATCTGTTTGCGTTGGGACGAAGAATACAAGTGATCTGGCGGTTAAGGGATTGCGGCATTATTTTGGAAGCAGAGATCTGGAAGTGCGTGTGAAAAAGTCGGAGATTCCGTTGCGGTATTGACAGTCGTTGGAGACGAGAACGGGCAAGCTTGGAAGAAAGCATTCAGCTCTTGAGTCATAAAAAGTTTTCTGATATCATTATTCTAAATGTAAAAATGATAGATTGACAAAATGAGCGAAAAGTGAAACGGAGATGAAGAAAATGGAATATACAGAATTTGGAAAGACACAACTTCGTGTATCCAGGATGTGTCTTGGTACATGGGGAATCGGAGGTGCCGGATGGGATTCTTATTCCGACGAAAGCCGGATGGATGCGATCAAGGCAGCAGTAGATTGTGGAATCAATTTTATTGATACGGCACCCGCCTACAACGGAGGCAGGGCAGAACAGTATATCGGAGAAGTTGTGCACAAACTTGGCGTCAGGAAAGAAGTGATCCTGGCTACCAAGTGTGGAAATGAATTTATTAATGGAAAATATGTACGCTGCGGGTCTGCAGATAAGATTATGCGGGAGTGTGAAGAATCGCTTCGTAATCTGAAGACAGATTATATCGATGTATATCTGGTCCACTGGCCGGATCCGAATGTTCCGATGGAAGAGACAATGGATGCGCTTAATACACTGAAAAAGCAAGGAAAGATTCTGCATATCGGAGTATCGAATTTTACAAAAGAACAGATGGAAGAAGCAGAAAAATATTGTGCTATAGAAGCATATCAGCCACAGTATTCTATGGTAGATCGGAAATGGGAGCAGCTGATCCGGTGGGCCTGTGCTCAGGAAATGGGAGTTATGACTTATGGAACACTCGGAGGAGGCATTTTAACCGGAAAATACAGAGAACTCAAGGAATATGGTGTGGATGATAACCGAAACCGGTTTTACCCATATTTTAAAGAACCGTTGTTTTCAAAAGTAATGCTTCTTTTAAGAACAATGGATCAGATCAGTGAGGAACGAAATGTTCCATTGTCGCAGATTGCATTGAACTGGACCTTGCAGAGACCTTTTATTTCTTCTTGTATTATAGGAGCGCAGAGCCGCGATAAAATTGAAGAGAACTGCAAGGCATTTGAGTGGAAACTAAGTGATGATGAGATGCAGTTGCTGGAACAGGCTTTGAAAAAGACTATTATATAAGACTACAAAGGAAGACGAGGAGGAATAAACATTATGGAAGAGAAGCGTACCGGCTTATTTGAAAACGGTCTGATCTGGTTCGGCGCAGGGGTTTCGATCGCAGAGATCCTGACCGGAACATATCTGGCCCCGCTTGGCATGGGAAAAGGACTGGCGGCAATCATAGTAGGACATATCATAGGCTGTCTGATGCTTTTCCTGGCAGGAGTGATCGGCGGTAAAGTCAGAAAGAGTGCAATGGAGACTGTAAAGATGAGCTTTGGACAGAAGGGAAGTATCCTTTTTGCAGTCCTGAATGTGTTGCAGCTTGTCGGCTGGACTGCGATCATGATCTATGACGGGGCACTGGCAGCAGACGGTGTGATGCATACCGGCAGATGGATATGGTGCCTGGTGATAGGAGCACTGATCATTCTGTGGATTGTGATCGGAATTACGAATCTGGGCAAGATCAATACTGTTGCGATGGCAGCATTATTTATCCTGACACTGATTCTGTGCAAGGTGATATTTACAGGAAGCGGGGCGGGAACACCGTCTGACGACAGTATGACATTTGGAGCAGCAGTAGAGCTTGCGGTTGCGATGCCATTATCGTGGCTGCCGCTGATCAGTGACTACACAAGAGAGGCGAAGGAGCCCGTGAAAGCAACTGCAGTCAGTGCGGTTACATATGGAATCGTAAGCTGCTGGATGTATGTGATTGGTATGGGAGCTGCTATCATTACCGGAGAGTATGACATTGCACAGATCATGTTAAAGGCAGGTCTTGGCATCCTGGGACTTCTGATCATTGTATTTTCAACAGTTACAACCACTTTCCTGGATGCATACTCTGCTGGAATCTCCAGTGAGACGGTTGTAAGCAGATGGAACGGAAAGCATGTTGCTATCGTTGTGACAGTGATTGGAACGGCCGCAGCAATTGTATATCCGATGGATAATATAACAGATTTCCTGTATCTGATCGGTTCTGTATTTGCACCGATGATCGCTATCCAGATTGCTGACTTTTTCCTGTTAAAACAAGACAAGAGCAGTCGGGCAGTATATGTGCCGAATATGATCATCTGGGTGATTGGATTCGTTGTGTACAGAATTCTTATGAATGTAGATATGCCGGTAGGAAATACATTGCCGGATATGGTGATCACGATCATCCTGTGTCTGATCGCCGGGAAATTAATACCTGAAAAAAATCAGAAAAAATAAAAAAGTTAAGAAAAATGGCCGCTGTACCGGTAGTGAATAATCTGCTGGCGCAGCGGCCATTTTTTGTGATTAAAATTCATAGACAAAATCTATCAACTTTCATAAAAATACTAATTTGTCTTTTATTTAACAAAATCATATAATCAAATTATAAAGAAATGCAAACAAATACAATCATATTTTTATGGAGGTTAGTAAACTATGAAAAACAATTTTCCACACGTATTCAGCCCTCTTACGATCAGAGGTATGACACTTAAAAACCGTGTTGTAATGATGCCTATGGGAAGTGATTTCGCCGGACATGATGGGGAACTGAGCGACGAACATATCAAATATTATGAGCTGCGTGCACGTGGCGGCACAGGGCTTATCATGGTTGAAAATGTCTGTGTAAAATATCCGGAAGGATCAAACGGAACGACACAGCTGCGTCTTGACAAAGACTGTTACATTCCACGCCTTTTTACATTAACGGAAGCCTGTCACAGACAGGGGGCGCTGATGGGGATTCAGATCAATCATGCAGGTGCGTCTGCGATGAGTTCCAGAATCGGTATGCAGCCGGTATCTGCGTCGCGTTTTCCGTCAAAAGCCGGTGGAGAGATTCCGCGCGGACTTTCGAAAGAGGAGATCACAAGCATTGCAAAAGATTATGGAACCGCTGCAAAGAGAGCGGTCAATGCCGGATTTGATGTTGTAGAGATCCATGCCGGACATTCTTATCTGATCAGCCAGTTCTTATCGCCTACTACAAATGACCGTACAGATGAATTTGGCGGATCTGCTGAGAACCGTGCCCGTTTCTGCCGTATGGTCATTGATGAAGTCCGTAAGGCTGTCGGACCTAGAGTTCCGATCTCTTTGCGTCTTAGTGTAGACGAGCTTGTCGAAGGTGGTAATACGGTAGAAGATTGCCTGGAATATCTGGAATACCTGAACGATGAAGTAGATATCTACGATACTTCAGCCGGATTAAATGCTTCTATCCAGTATCAGATCGATGCGAACTATCTGGAAGATGGATGGCGTTCATACATGGCGAAGGCGGTTCGTGATAGATTCGGAAAGCCGACGATCGCGATCGGAAATATCCGTGATCCTAAGATCGCCGATGACATCCTTGCCAGAGGTGATGCTGATCTGATCGGTATGGGACGTGGACTGATCGCCGATCCTGACTGGTGTAATAAAGCACAGTACGGGGATGTATGTGATATCCGTAAATGTATCTCTTGTAACGTCGGATGTGTCGGCAACCGTATCGGCGGTAACAAACCGCTTCGCTGTACGGTCAACCCGGATCTGATCAACGGAGAAGATTATAAAAAACAGAAAGTAAATAAACCATGTAATGTCGTAGTTGTAGGTGCCGGAACTGCCGGACTGGAAGCTGCATGTACAGCTGCCGAAGTTGGATGTAAAGTTACGTTACTGGAGAAAGAGAAAGAAGCAGGCGGTCTGTCGGTAGAGATCTCTAAGATTCCTGCGAAGAAGAGACTTGCGGATTTCCCGACTTATCTGAAATACCGTGCATCAAAACTTCCGAATCTGACAATCAAAACAGGAGTAGATGCAACGGTCGCTGAGATTAAAAAATACAACCCGGATCTTGTTGTAAATGCGACTGGTTCGGTACCGCTCCTTCCACCGATCGAAGGACTGCATGACAATCTTGGCAAGAAAGATGCCAGCGTGTATTCTATCAAAGATATGATCGCAGATGTTAAGAACTATCCGGAAGACATGACAGGCAAGAAGGTTGTTGTTGTCGGAGGTGGTGCGGTAGGACTTGATGTTGTTGAATTCTTTGCCCCACGCGGTGCAGAGACAACCATCATCGAAATGATGCCGGTTATCGGAAACGGACTGGATGCATCTTCTACATCAAGTATGAAAGAATGCATGGAAAAACATCATGTAAGACAGATGACGAATACAGCCCTGCAGAAAGTAAATGCACATTCCTTCCTCGTAAAATACGATGGAAAAGAAGAAGAACTTTCGTTTGACTATGGTTTCGTATGTCTCGGAATGAGAGCGAATGCCCCGATTTGGAATGACATTCAGGAAGCTTTTACAGGTGAAGATGTGGAAGTCCTCAACATTGGTGATTCTGTACGTGCGAGACGTATCATTGACGGAACGGATGCCGGACGCCATATGGTATTGAATACCCTTGAAAGATTGAACTATCTTTAAAATATGTCCCTAAAAGGGAACCCCTTTCCAATATAAATATAAATACAAAGAAGCTTCGGAGAATCCTGCTACCTGTGATTCTCCGAAGCTTTTTGTGAAAATAACTATCTCCGGGTCCACTTCTATGATATGATATAGTATAACTGATCAATAAAAAAAACAATTGGGGGAAATACGTAATGAAAAGTTTGCTGATTCTCGGTGCAGGCGGATTCGGCCGGATGGTAGCGGAGACTGCGCAGGCACTGGGGTATGAAAAGGTTGTATTTTTGGATGATGCGGTGAAGGATGAAGCGGTCATCGGAATGTGCTGTGATTATGAGATCAGGCATAGGGAGTATCCGGTGGCAGTAGCAGCATTTGGAAATAACAAGATGCGTCTGTACTGGACGGATAAATTGCTGGAAGAGGGGTATGAGGTACCGGCAATCGTGCATCCGTCTGCAGTTGTAAGTCCGAGTGCGGTGCTGGAGCCGGGCTGCTTTGTGATGCAGAGAGCGGTGGTAAATACCAATACCCGGATCGGACGTGCGGTGCTGGTGAACAGCGGAGCGATCGTAGATCACAATTCGGTGGTATGTGCCGGAGCGCATGTCGGACTGGGAAGTGTTGTAAAGTCAGACTGTACGATCGAGAGCGGACGCAAAGTGGAGGCAGGAGAAGTGATCTTCTCAACCAGAAGGAAGATCGAGGGCGTGGACAGCCGGAGCCTGGAAGATGCCGTGTACGCATTTGGTTTCGGGCAGCAGTGCAGTTATGTGAAGCCATTCGGAGAAGGACACATCAATGAGACTTATGCAGTCTATATGCCGGGCGCAGATGGAAAGGATACGCCACTCTATGTTTTGCAGCGCATCAATATTAATGTATTCAAGAACCCGGATCAGGTAATGGCGAATATATTCGGCGTTACGGAGTATCTGCGCAGTATGATCCGTGAGGAAGGCGGAGATCTGGACAGAGAGGCATTGTCTTATATTAAGACAAAATCAGGAGAGAGCTATTTTGAAGATGCGGACGGACAGCCATGGCGCTGCCTGCATTATGTACCGGATTCTGTGTGCTATCAGATGGTGGAGAGACCGGAACAGTTCTATCAGTCGGCACTCAGCTTTGGCCATTTTCTGAAGCAGCTGGGGGATTATCCGGCCGAGAGTCTCTATGAGACGATTCCGAAGTTCCACGATACTGTGAAGCGTTTTCGTGATTTCAAAGACGCACTGCGGAAAGATGTGAAGAACAGGGCAAGACTTTGCCGTGAAGAAATAGAGTTTGTGCTGGCACGCGAGGATGACTGCGGTGTCCTTATGAAGCAGCTTGAGGAAGGAATACTTCCGCTCCGTGTGACGCACAACGATACAAAGCTTAATAACATTTTGTTTGATAAGAATACAGGAGAGGGACTGTGCATCATTGATCTGGACACGATCATGCCGGGACTTGCGGCAAATGACTTTGGTGATTCCATCCGGTTCGGGGCATCGACAGCGGAAGAAGATGAGAAGGATCTGAACAAGGTGCACTTTGATATAGAGCTTTACCGCATCTACGTGAAAGGGTATCTGGAGATGGCGAAGGATGTACTGACACCGGCAGAGAACGCCAGTCTTCCATGGGGAGCGAGACTTATGACACTGGAATGCGGCATGCGTTTTCTTGCGGACTTCCTCCAGGGCGATGTATATTTCAAAACAACTTATCCGGAACACAATCTTGTTCGAGCAAGAACACAGTTCAGGCTTGTAAAAGAGATGGAAGAACAGTTTGATCAGATGCAGGAAATTGTTGAGACGTTCTGAAAGTGATGGGCAAATTGTTGTAACTAAAATACAATTTAATTTTCAGTTTAAAGTTGACAGATAATAAAATACATTTTATTATAAATATAAGTTTGATATATAAAGATAACGAAGAGAGTTAAAATGGAAGGAGAATTCAACAGATGTTAAACGATAATTTTGTAACATTTGAAATTGGAAAAGCAAAGCATATCGCACTCGTTGCCCATGATGGTAAGAAAAAAGAACTGATCGAATGGTGCGACAAGAATAAGGAAATCTTAAAAGGTCATTTCTTATGCGGTACAGGTACAACCGCACGTCTGATCGCAGAGAAGACCGGGCTTCCAGTAAAGGGATATAACAGCGGCCCGCTTGGAGGAGATCAGCAGGTCGGAGCGAAGATCGTAGAAGGACAGATCGACTTTATGATCTTCCTGTGGGATCCGTTAGAGGCACAGCCGCACGATCCGGATGTAAGAGCATTGTCCCGTATTGCCGTTCTTTACGATATTCCTACAGCTAACAATCTTGCAACAGCAGATTTTATGCTGAAGTCTGAATTTATGAATTCTACATATGAAAGAAAGGTAGAGAACTTTAACAAGACCATTCAGGACAGAGTGGAGAAGATGAAATAGAAGCTAAAGAGCAGCTGCGCATTCCGTAAAAAAGGAATCGCAGCTGTTTTTTTGCCTTTTATATATTTCTTTTATATTTCTGCAAAATAAGATTGACATACGGTATCATCTGTGCTATTCTAACACTACGAACTTTAACACTTTAAAGCGCAACGCTTTAAAGCAGATTAGCAAAGCAACAAGTAAAAAAGAAATGAGAAAGTAGAGGAGAAAGGTTATGGCGATGAAATTATTGATGCTGGTGATATTTTTTGCAATTATGGTATCGGTTGGCATCTATGCAAGAAAGCATGCGACAAGTGTAGACGGTTATGTATTAGGGGGGAGATCGGTAGGCCCGTGGCTTACGGCATTTGCGTATGGTACGTCATACTTCTCTGCGGTTGTATTTGTAGGATATGCAGGACAGTTCGGATGGAAATACGGTCTTGCGTCGACATGGATCGGAATCGGGAATGCGATCATCGGAAGTCTGCTGGCATGGGTGGTACTTGGAAGACGTACCAAGGTAATGACACAGCATCTGAATTCCAAGACGATGCCGGATTTCTTTGGTGAGAGATATGGAAGTAAGGCGCTGAAGATTACGGCTTCAGCGATCGTATTCATATTCCTGGTGCCGTATACAGCTTCTGTATACAATGGATTGTCAAGATTGTTTGGAATGGCATTTAACATTCCTTATAAATATTGCGTAATCGGAATGGCAGTATTTACAGGAATCTATGTTATCCTCGGTGGATACATGGCTACGGCGATCAATGATTTTATTCAGGGAATCATTATGCTGGGCGGCATTGTTGCAGTCATCCTGGCAGTATTAAATGGTCAGGGCGGATTTATTCAGGCAATTAAGACCATGGCAGAGATCCCAAGTGATGTGCCGGTGACAATGGGACAGCCGGGAGCATTTACTTCATTCTTCGGGCCGGATCCGTTGAATCTTCTTGGAGTGGTCATCCTGACTTCTCTTGGAACATGGGGACTTCCGTAGATGGTTGGAAAGTTCTATGCGATCAAAGATGAGAAATCCATCAATACGGGAACGGTGATCTCTACATTATTTGCGATCGTGATCTCCGGAGGATGCTACTTCCTCGGAGGATTCGGAAGACTGTTTGATGCACCGGAACTGCACGATGAGGCGGGCAATATGATCTTTGACGGAATCATCCCGCATATGTTGTCAACACTTCCGGATATCCTGATCGGTATTGTAGTAGTATTGGTATTATCGGCTTCCATGTCAACATTGGCTTCGCTGGTACTGACATCCAGCTCGACGCTGACACTGGATTTCTTAAAAGATAATGTAATGAAAGATATGAGCGAGAAGAAACAGGTACGTACGATGCAGGTGATGGTTGTGTTCTTTATTGTATTATCGGTAGTGATCGCAATGGATCCGCCTACATTCATCGCACAGTTGATGGGAATTTCCTGGGGAGCACTTGCCGGAGCGTTCCTGGCACCATTCATGTATGGTCTCTACTGGAAAGGCGTGACAAGAGCTGCTGTATGGGCCAGCTTTGCGGCAGGTGTCGGGATTACGGTTCTGAATCTGTTCTTCCACTTTATTGCATCACCGATCAATGCAGGAGCAGTTGCAATGGTAGCAGGACTGATCGTAGTACCGGTAGTGAGTGTGCTTACACCAAAGCTTAAGAAGGACAGAGTGGATGAGATCTTTGCCTGCTATGATGAAAAGGTTACGATCACCAAGAAACGTTCGTTGGAACAGAATTAGTGGAAATAATCTGAAAAATCAAATATATTAAAAAACATCAAGAGAAGTGATTAAAATTATCACTTCCTTTTTGTGTGGGGATATGTTAGGATATAAAAGTATTAAAAATGAACAACAAAGTTGATGAATATTATTGCTGATTTGGCAACGATGATTTGATTTGGAATATGAGGCAAAAGGAGTGGAGCTTGAATTATGAAGAATTATCAGAAATATGAGAAAAGTTATTTTATGCCGCCGGAGGTTACATATGACTGGGCGAAAAAAGATGCGGTAGAACAGCCTCCGAAGTGGTGCAGCGTAGACTTAAGAGATGGTAACCAGGCGTTGATCGAGCCGATGAGTCTGGATGAAAAGCTGGAGTTTTTTCAGATGTTGGTAGATATTGGATTTAAGGAGATCGAGGTTGGATTCCCGGCTGCTTCCGAGACAGAATATCAGTTTATGAGAACCCTGATCGAAAAAGACATGATTCCGAATGATGTAACGGTCCAGGTACTGACACAGGCAAGAGAGCATATCATCAAGAGAACATTTGAAGCTGTAAAGGGAGCACCTCACGCAGTGATTCATTTATACAATTCTACCTCTGTTGCACAGAGAGAGCAGGTGTTCCGAAAAGATAAAGAACAGGTAAAACAGCTTGCGATCGACGGGGCAAAATTACTTCTGAAGCTTGCAAGTGAGACAGACGGTAACTTTACATTCGAATACAGCCCGGAGAGTTTCCACGGAACAGAAGTGGACTATGCTGTAGAAGTGTGCAATGCGGTGCTGGATGTATGGCAGCCGACAGCTGATAATAAAGCGATCATCAATATTCCTACAACTGTAGAAAACGCAATGCCGCATACATTTGCTTGCCAGTTAGAGTATGTACATAAGCATCTGAAACATAGAGAGAATGTAGTACTTTCCCTGCATCCGCACAATGACAGAGGATGCGGTGTGGCGACAGCGGAGCTTGGTATCCTTGCAGGTGCCGACCGTATCGAAGGTACACTGTTCGGAAACGGAGAACGTACCGGTAACGTTGACATTATTACACTAGGCATGAATATGTATTCCCAGGGTGTAGATCCGGGACTTGATTTCTCGAATATGAAAAAGATCCGTGAGACTTATGAACGCCTGACAAGAATGCAGGTATACGACCGTCAGCCATATTCCGGAGATCTGGTGTTTACGGCATTTTCGGGATCTCATCAGGATGCGATCGCAAAAGGTATGGCATGGAGAGATGAGAAGAAATGTGACAAATGGACGGTTCCATATCTGCCGATCGATCCGAAGGATGTCGGTAGAGAATACGATTCAGACGTTATCCGTATCAACAGCCAGTCCGGTAAGGGCGGCGTAAATTACATCTTAATGCACAGCCACGGAATCAATCTTCCAAAGGCAATGCGTGAAGAAGTAGGATATATGGTAAAAGATGTATCGGATAAAGCACACAAGGAGCTGACACCGGATTGGGTATACCAGATCTTCTCAGATCATTATATTAATACAAAATCCATCTTCCACATCGACGAGTGCCATTTTAAACAGGTAGATGGAATCACTGCGGAAGTGACGATCAATCATGCAGGAGAGAGCAAAGTGATCACTTCGAATGGAAACGGACGTCTGGATGCAGTAAGTAATGCAATCAAGCAGTATTTTAACATCAGCTATGAATTATCCTTCTATGAGGAGCATTCGCTTACAAAGGGATCTTCTTCTAAGGCTGTGGCTTATGTGGGAATTATCTGCAACGGAAAGACATTCTGGGGTGTAGGAATCGATCCGGATATCATCAGAGCGTCCATTGAAGCCCTGATCGTTGCGGTAAATAAGATTGAAGAACTCGGGAGTGCTGATGCATGTACGGATGCAAGAATGATCGAGATCATGAATTATGTACAGGCGAATTATATTGACATTACATTAGATGACCTGGCAGAAAACTTCTTCCTGTCCAAACCTTATCTGTCAAAATACATTAAGGAAAAATCCGGAATGACATTTGGGGATCTGGTGAAGAAGATCCGCATGAAGAAAGCGAAAGCACTGCTCAAGAGCAGCAATATGACGGTTGAGAATATTGCAATGTCAGTAGGATATCAGAATGTGGAACATTTTAACAGACTGTTCAAGAAAGCTTATGATATGACTCCGATGCAGTTTAGAAATCAGAAATAGAATATGTAATGAAAAGTGACGGGGATGTGCCGGTGGTGCATCCCTTTTTCTGTGGTATAAGGTATGGTGTGCATTTGAATGGAGGAATAAGGATGTATAAAAGTTGTAAAATTTAACAATATAAGAAAATTGAAAATATATATAGAAAAGATAGGAATCGGGATAGATTTCATGTATAATATGTAATAGACTTTACAGAAAACATGATTGGGAGGAAGAGATAAAAATGTTAAAGTACATATTGATGATCCTTGGCGGTGTGATTTTTATCGCAGGATACTACTTCATGCAGCAGAATGAAGGCAGGGGGAAGACGATGATGTTCTATTCGTTGTTTACTTATGCCGGACTGACACTGGTGATCCTTTCCGGGGCAAGAGTTCTGGATCCTTTCTTTGAAGGACTCGGAGAGAACGGGGAGATGATCCAGCTGGCAGTAGAAGTTGCCTGCTTTGTAATTGGTGCGGAATTACTTCTGAAGCCTGCGTTCGAAGACCAGAAAGAGATTGGAACAAAGAAGAATATTACACCACGTGGATCCGGAGATTCATTCAGTGCGAAGGCAAATAAGAAAGAAAGCACGAAGAAGACGAAGAAAAATAATAATCAGATTAAAAGAAGTTACAGTACAGGGAATAAAAAGTATCGTAAAAAATAAGACTTGCATAAGCAAGTCTTATTTTTATGTACGGTATTTAATTCACGAATTATTTACCTTCAACCATCTTGTCGAACTTCTTAGTAAATGCTAACATGATAACTCCGCAGGCAACGATGATGATTGTAACAACACCATATGCTTTAATGAAGTCAAAGTTTCCGAGCCAGTTATAAAGTGGTCCGTAAGCTTTACCAGAGAAGAAGATGATCAGTGGCCATACACCAAGCATTGTTCCAAGAAGTTTCTTTGGAGCATATTTGCTGATGAAAGCGTTTCCAAGTGGTGAGAAGATAACTTCTCCGAGTGACATACATACAGATGCCAGGATGATTACCCAGATACCAACTGGATCTTTTGTGCCCTGTCCTGAAAGTGCAGCAGCAAGAACCATGGATCCTGTACAAAGACCAAGGATGATAATTCCGAGAGCAGTCTTTGTGAACATACCCCAGTCACCCTGTGGACGCTGTCTCATCTTAGCCCAGATTCCTGCAAAGATAGGGCAAAGAATGATACAAAGGAGTCCGTTCATTGAATCGAACCAGGCTGTAGGCATCTCGAAGGAACCGATGTTCCAGTTAGCCCATCCAGATCCTCCCTGGGATACCGGACCGAATTCATAGTAAACAGGCATGTAAGCCATGTACCAGATCAGCCAGAAGATACCAGAGAATACGGTTACGATCAGGATAGCGATAACACGGTTTCTCTCAAGCTTCGTAAGTGGTGCATTATCCTTTTCTTTGTCTGCTTTTTCAACATTCTCAGAACGGTTATCAACAAGGAATGGTTTCTTTCCGGCATCGCCGAAAGATTTCATTCCAACGAACCACCATACACAGTCGATAAACAGGAAGATTCCGCAAATCAGGAACATTGTACGGTATCCGGAGTTTGTACCAACCAGTGAAAGGAAAGTAGTTCCGCAGAAAGAACCGATGTTAACGAACATGTACTGTAAGTTGAATACAGTGTCCAGTTCGTCCTGATCAGCTAATGGGAAGAGACGTCCGTTGATACCAGATACGTTTCCTTTGAAGAAACCAGTACCGATAGATACGAGAATGATCATTGCCCACATCATTGCGATACCATTAGCGTCTGTTGCTTTCCATGCACACAGATAACCAAGACCCATGAGGATCTCACCAACAGGTACCAGGATACGAGGACTAATCCAACGGTCAGCGATATATCCACCGATAATAGGTGTGATATATGTGAAAGCTACCAGGTTAGAACTCATTGCAGCACCTACGGATTTGTCAAGTCCAAGACCACCGTGTGCTGCAGTGGCTACGATGAAAATCGAAAGCCCCCATTTAGCTGCATAGTATGCAAGTCTTTCAAAAGAGAAAGTCAAACAGCACACATAGAAACCAAATGGTAATTTTTTCTTAGTGTTCTCCATGAGATTCACCCTCCAATATGAAATTTTTCTTTGGTTTTAACAATACGAGGAAAAACCTCTCATGTTTAAAACTCTCAACGCAGTTAATCTTATCACAAACTAGACCAAAGTACAACTAATTGTTTAAGAAAAAGTTAAGGTTTTTTTATGCTTTGTTAGGAATATGTATGTTGAAATGTAATAAAACGACCATATATAGCCGGAAAATGTAAGTAAAAATCACTAAATGATAATAGAAATCAAAAATAAACAGGATCGCTTATAGAGAAACTACATAGATAGAACACATAGAAGAGTTTATAGATTATTTACAAATAATATAAAGGATATTCTTGAATAATCAACTATATAAGGATATAATAAGACACAGATTTTGTAAAGGGGAAAATGATATGGCAAATTATTACCGTGTGGCTTATAAGGAGTCAAAGAACACGCTGAAACAGATCTGTGAACTTTTCCGCGTAGACAGCAGTGATATTACGATTAAGTTTATAGTGACGGTGATGGGACCGCTTGTGTTCTATTTTATGTGCAAATATGGAAACCCGGGAGGCGGCACGCCGGGAGGAATGACTTTTTTTGTCATTAAGTATATTGTAGTCTGGGCATTGGCATTTGTTGCGGCAGTGATACTGAACAGAACAATCTGGAGAAAGGTGTTATCGACAACGGCGGTCGGGGATGCAGAAGATCAGTTTGACAGACGATGCAGATTGAACGGTGGACCGGTGAGTTCCGAAATCCACTTTTTTGATGATCACTTTGACAGTGTAACTGCGAAAAAGACAAGATCATTTTCGTACAAAGATGTTACCAAGATCCTGGAGACGAAAGAGGCATTCGGTGTAGTTGTGAAGGCAGATCCCGAGACGGTCGGATCGGCGAGAGCGATGATCGGATTCCCAAAGACTGCACTGGAAGGAAACAATACGGACGAACTGGCAGAATTTCTTCTGGAAAGATGCAAGAATGTGAAGAGAAAAAAAGTGAAGAAGTTTTAGAACGGAATGCTGCAGATGAAAAGGCTATGTGCGTACGGAAGAAGTACGGGGACACATGGCTTTTTTATATTTTTTATACAGGATTTATACGGGTCGTCAAGTATTTAACAAAAAACAATGTAAGGTATTGCGTCAAAGTGCCAAAAACAGTATAATATAATTGGAAAAAATTTGGTTTTACTTTTCAACATGGAAAAACAGAAAAACCCAATTTGAAATAATGAAAATGGAGGGCTAGACTATGGGCAACATGGCAGCAGACAATGCAGCAGGTAAGAGAATCAACAGTTTACTTGATGCAGGCAGTTTTGTTGAGATCGGTGGAGCAGTAACAGCAAGAACGACTGATTTTAACATGCAGGAAAAAGAAACTCCGGCAGACGGTGTGATCACCGGATATGGAGTGATCGATGGAAATCTGGTATACGTATACAGCCAGGACGCCACTGTTTTAAATGGCGCGATCGGCGAGATGCATGCAAAGAAGATTTCTAATATCTATGATATGGCAATGAAGATGGGAGCACCGGTCATCGGACTGGTTGACTGTGCAGGATTCAGACTTCAGGAAGCAACAGATGCATTAGAAGCATTTGGAAAGCTTTATCAGAAGCAGTCAATGGCTTCCGGAGTGATCCCTCAGATCACAGCAATCTTCGGAACATGCGGTGGTGGACTTTCTATCGTACCGGCTCTGACAGATTTTACATTTATGGAAGCAAAGAACGGTAAATTATTTACCAATACTCCGAATGCAATTCCTGGAAATGACATTTCCAAATGTGATACATCTTCTGCGGCATTCCAGAGCGAGACAACAGGTCTTGTGGACGGAACAGGGTCAGAAGAAGATATCCTTGCAGACATCCGTTCTCTTGTATGTATGTTACCGTGTAACAATGAAGAGGATTCTTCTTATGAAGAATGTAACGATGATCTGAACCGTGTATGTGCAGACCTTGCGAATGCAAAAGAAGACACAGCGATCGCTCTTACAATGATTTCTGATGACAACATCTTCTGCGAAGTGAAGAAAGCATATGCAAAAGATATGGTGACTGGATTCATCAAACTGAATGGTATGACTGTTGGTGCAGTTGCTAACCGTTCGAAAGTATATAATGAAGAAGCTGAAGTGGAGGCTGAATTTGACGGCTCACTTTCTGCTGACGGAGCTGAAAAGGCTGCAGAATTCGTACAGTTCTGTGACGCATTCAACATCCCTGTACTGACTCTTACGAATGTAAGCGGATTTACAGCAAGCAAATACGATGAGAAACGTATCGCAAAATCAGCAGCAAAACTTACTTATGCATTTGCAGATGCAACAGTACCGAAGGTAAATGTTGTGATCGGTAAAGCATTCGGAAGCGCTTATGTGACAATGAACAGCAAAGCAGTCGGAGCAGATATGGTATATGCATGGCCGGATGCAGAGATCGGAATGATGGATGCAAACCAGGCAGCTAAGATCATGTATGCGGACGCTGATGCAGCAACCATCAGAGAGAAAGCAGCAGAATACAAGAATCTGCAGTCAAGCCCATTATCAGCAGCGAAAAGAGGATATGTGGATACGATCATCGAAGCAGCAGATACAAGAAAATATGTGATCGGCGCATTTGAGATGTTATTCACAAAAAGAGAGGATCGTCCGGCAAAGAAACACGGTACGGTTTAGAGAGGTGAGGCAAAGTGAAGAAAAAAATAAGCGTATTACTTTGTGTGCTTGTCGCAATGCTCTGCTTTACCGCTTGCGGAAGTAAGAAAGAAAATCTTCAGTATGATAAATCAACGATCACACAGGCAACAGATTTTCTGATCGAGTATTGCAACAGTGCAGATGCAGATACTATCGAACAGTGGAACAAGATGACAGATTTCCAGATCGAGTCTCAGCTGAATCAGGCAGGTGTTCCATTTACAAAAGATAGTTTCCTTGCAGCTCTGGATGCATGGCAGCAGGGAACAAAAGAGTGTGGGGAATATGTAAGCCACGGTGATTACAAATTCGAACCATCCTCTGATGAACTGAAAGTAACGACCAGTGCAAAATTCAAAGACCGTGATGCAGATATTACATTTGTTTTTGATGAGGACCTTTATCTGGACAGTACAACGATCGATGCACATTACAGCATCGGTGAGATCATGGAAAAAGCAGGACTGAATACAATCCTTGGAATGGGTACCGTATTCGTAATCCTGATCTTTATCTCAATTCTGATCTCCTTGTTCAAATACATTCCTGCACTTGAAGAAAAATTCAAGAACAAAGGAAAATCAGAAAGCACACAGGAAGCAGCTCCGGCTCCGGCAGCAGTTGCAGCACCTGTAGTAGAAGAAGCATCGAATGATGATGAACTGGCAGCAGTTATTTCCGCAGCGATCGCTGCTTATGAAGCAGAAGCCGGTGGAAGCACAGACGGCTTCGTAGTAAGAAGCATCAAGCGTCGTCCATCAAATAAGTGGCACGCATAATTAATTAGGAGGATGAATTCAATGAAAAATTATACAATCACAGTGAATGGCAATGTATATGATGTAACAGTAGAAGAAAACGGAGCAGGTGCAGCACCGGTTGCAAGACCTGCAGCAGCACCGAAGGCAGCTCCTGCGGCAGCACCAAAGGCAGCACCTGCAGGTGGAGCAGGATCCATCGAAGTAAAAGCCGGAGCAGCAGGAAAAGTATTCAAGATCGAAGCAAATGTAGGTCAGGCTGTAAAGAAAGGTGATGCAGTTGTCATCATCGAGGCTATGAAGATGGAGATTCCAGTTGTAGCACCGGAAGACGGAACCGTTGCAAGCATTGATGTAGCAGTAGGCGATGCAATTGATTCAGGCGCTGTTCTTGCTACATTGAACTAACATCATTTATATGGTGTTTATCTAACACGACTGGAGGTTAAAAAATGGAATATATAACGACAACATTAGGAAACCTCGTGCATCAGACGGCGTTTTTCAGTCTTACATGGGGCAATGTAGTCATGATCGCGGTTGCATGTGTTTTCCTTTATCTTGCAATCAGACACGGATTCGAGCCTCTGCTTCTTGTTCCAATCGCATTCGGTATGTTACTGGTTAACATTTATCCGGACATCATGCTTCATGCAGAAGATGCGGCAAATGGAACAGGCGGACTGCTTTACTACTTCTATAAACTGGATGAGTGGTCAATCCTCCCTTCCCTGATCTTCATGGGTGTAGGAGCGATGACAGACTTCGGACCACTGATCGCTAACCCTAAGAGTTTCCTTCTTGGTGCCTCTGCTCAGTTCGGTATCTTTGCAGCATACCTTGGAGCGATGGCTATGGGATTCTCTGATAAAGCGGCAGCAGCGATCTCAATCATTGGTGGAGCTGATGGACCTACCTCTATCTTCCTTGCAGGTAAGTTACAGCAGACAGCTTTACTTGGACCAATCGCGGTAGCGGCATATTCTTATATGTCACTGGTGCCGATCATCCAGCCACCGATCATGAAGCTTCTGACAACAGAAAAAGAACGTAAGATTAAGATGGAACAGTTAAGACCTGTTTCCAAGCTTGAGAAGATCTTATTCCCGGTCATCGTTACGATCGTTGTGTGCGTGATCCTTCCTACAACAGCACCACTGGTTGGTATGTTAATGCTTGGTAACCTGTTCCGTGAGTCCGGAGTTGTAAGACAGCTGACAGAGACAGCTTCCAATGCAATGATGTACATCGTAGTTATCCTGCTGGGAACATCCGTAGGAGCAACAACGAGTGCCGAGGCATTCCTTAATATGGATACGATCAAGATCGTAATTCTCGGTCTGATTGCATTCGCATTCGGTACAGCCGCAGGTGTACTGTTCGGTAAACTGATGTGTGTTGCAACACATGGTAAGGTTAATCCACTGATTGGTTCTGCCGGTGTATCTGCAGTTCCAATGGCAGCCAGAGTATCACAGAAGGTCGGAGCTGAGGCAGACCCGACAAACTTCCTTCTGATGCATGCTATGGGACCAAATGTTGCGGGTGTTATCGGTACAGCCGTAGCTGCCGGAACATTCATGGCGATCTTTGGCGTAGGAATTTAAGCGATATATAATTAGGAGGAAATAAAATGGCAGATATAGTAAAAAAACCTGTAGAGATTACAGAAACGATCCTGCGTGATGCGCATCAGTCTCTGATCGCAACCCGTATGACAACAGAGCAGATGCTCCCGATCGTTGATAAGATGGACAAGGTTGGATATCATTCCGTAGAGTGCTGGGGTGGAGCTACCTTTGATGCATCTCTTCGTTTCTTAAAAGAAGATCCATGGGAAAGACTTCGTAAATTCCGTGATGGATTCAAAAATACAAAACTTCAGATGTTATTCCGTGGACAGAACATCTTAGGATATCGTCCATACGCAGATGATGTGGTAGAATATTTCGTACAGAAATCTGCTGCGAACGGAATCGACATCATCCGTATCTTTGACTGCTTAAATGATCTTCGTAACCTGAAGACAGCAGTTAAGGCTGCAAACAAAGAAAAAGTAGAAGCTCAGATCGCATTATCTTACACTTTAGGTGATGCTTATACACTGGATTACTGGGTAGACATTGCCAAGAAGATTGAAGAGATGGGTGCAAACTCTATCTGTATCAAAGATATGGCTGGTCTTCTGACACCGTATAA
>UMGA01012036.1_pt1 | contig 26067 bp, 30 predicted proteins | sample 1965171 | NCBI WGS metagenome assembly UMGA01 (sample SAMEA4836062, study PRJEB28245) | human gut metagenome | biome: gut microbiome; material: fecal sample | place: Denmark | collected 2008 | reverse complement strand
CCCCTGCCAATCCCTTGTCGGAGCCGATAACGATATAGGCGGTTCGCTTTACTTCCCGCTGTTCAAACAAGGGAGCCGCTTCACTGCCTGCCGCCGCGGCCAAGCGACTGAGCATGGCTTCAATTTTTTCAGTAAACGGAGCCGCTGCCGCAGCGCGATCCTGTGCACGACGCAAACGTACGGAAGACACCATCTTCATGGCTTTCGTGATCTGCTGTGTATTCGTTACGGATTTTATCCGTCTGTTTATCTCGCGTGCACTCGGCATAGATTATTCCTCCTCTTTGACCAATTCGTGGTCTGCGCCGAAAAGCTTCGTAAACTCTTCAACACCCTTTTGAAGGACGGCTTCATCTTCTTCACCGAGCTGTTTGGTTTCCTTAATATGCATCCCCACTTCAGGATAGTTCGCATGCATAAACTTGATGAATTTGTCTTCAAATTCAGAAACGTCATCAACCTGTACGGGCATCAAATACCCTTTTACGGCCAAGTAAATCTGCATGACCTGATCTTCAACGGACATAGGCTGATACTGCGGCTGTACGAGCATCCGCATGGTCCGTTCACCTCGGTCGATTTGCGCCTTTGTGCTCTTATCGAGGTCGGAACCGAATTGGGCAAATGCGGCCAATTCGCGATACTGCGCCAAATCCAAACGTAAGGTGCCGGCAATTTTCTTCATCGCCTTGATCTGCGCCGAACCGCCTACACGCGATACGGACAGGCCGACGTTAATAGCCGGCCGTACACCCGAGTTGAACAGTTCCGTTTCAAGGAAAATCTGTCCGTCCGTAATGGAAATTACATTGGTCGGAATATAAGCGGACAGGTCGCCGGCCAACGTTTCAATGATAGGCAGAGCCGTAATGGAACCGCCGCCCAAATCATCGGAAAGCTTTGCAGCCCGTTCCAAAAGCCGGGAATGTAAGTAAAATACATCGCCGGGGTACGCTTCACGTCCGGGCGGACGCCGGAGAAGCAAACTCATGGCACGATATGCCTGGGCATGCTTGGACAAGTCATCATATACGCAAAGAACGTCTTTCCCCTGGTTCATGAAGTACTCGCCCATGGAAACGCCCGCATAAGGAGCCAAATACTGTAACGGCGCACCGTCGGCAGCCGTTGCGGCAACAATAACGGTATATGCCATAGCACCGTGTTCTTCAAGCGTTCGTTGTACGTTGGCAACGGTAGAAGCTTTCTGGCCGATAGCTACGTATACGCAAATAACACCGCTGTCTTTCTGATTAATAATTGTATCGAGGGCAATCGCCGTCTTACCCGTGCCGCGGTCACCGATGATCAGCTCACGCTGGCCGCGGCCGATAGGAACCATCGAGTCGATTGCCTTTATGCCGGTTTGTAAAGGAACCTTTACGGGCTGGCGGTCGGCAATGCCCGACGCACGCACTTCAATAAGACGCGATTCAGTCGTATGAATTTCACCTTTACCGTCAATGGGAAGCCCCAACGGATTAACGACACGGCCGATAATTTCTTCACCTACGGGAACGCGCATGACGCGGCCTGTCCGCCGAACCGTATCGCCTTCTTTAATCAACTCGTCCTCGCCGAGCAATACGGCGCCGACATTGTCTTCTTCCAAGTTTAAGGCCAAGCCGTATACGTTGTGGGGCAATTCCAACAACTCCCCCGCCATGGCTTTATCCAGACCGTAAATGTGGGCAATACCGTCGCCCACTTCCAGAACCGTGCCGACATCGTCTACGTTTGTCTCGACATGATAGTCTTGGATTTGCTTCCTAATTATAGCCGTAATTTCTTCTGGCTTCATATTCATTTCTAGTCCGTCACCTCGTTTACCACACCGCCTTGTAGCAAGGCGCGTTCCATATTATGGATTTGTCGCTTCAAACTGCCGTCAATCACGCGGTCGCCGATTTTAATGACGACGCCGCCGATAATGGACGGATCAATAGAATACAGGGGCTCGATCTTGTTGCCCGTTACTTGTTCCAGCTTGGTGACAAGCATTTTTTCCTCTTCAGCCGTCAAGGGCTTAATGAGAGAAATCTTGGCCACGTCAATATGCTGCGCTTCCCGCGCCAAATCGATAAAGCCTTCAATTGCTTCCGTTATTGCCGCTTCTCGCCGCCGATCCACCATAACATAGAGAAACTGACACACCAAAGCGGAAACGGAAGTGTCGAAGATGGCTTTCAGCGTTTCTTTCTTCGCTTTCGCCGTAATCAGCGGATTTCCTAAAAATTTCCGCAGCTCTTCGTTATCCTTTAGCACGTCGCGCACGACTTTCATATCCGCGATCATCGTGTCCAACAACTGTGATTCCTGTGCAATATCGAACATGGCCTGGCTGTATTTTCTGTATACTGATTCCGGTATCATCATTGCCTACCTTGATACTTGTTTCGCATCCATGCGTTCCATGCACTCTTTAATGAGCTTGGAATTCATGTCCGTATCCATATTTTTTTCCAGTAGTTTTTCCGCCACAGCCATAGACAGGGAAACTACTTCCTCTCTCATTGCACGCACGGCGGCTTCACGCTCATTGGCAATTTCGGCGTGAGCCAATTCTTTTTCGCGGGCAATCTGCACGCGAATGGAATCAAGCTGTGCCTGCCCTTCCGCTTCCGCCTGTTTCACGGCTTTGTCAATAATGGATTGCGCTTCCGTCTGAGCCTGCTGTAACTGCTTTTCATAACCGGCCTTCAAGTCTTGTGCAGCTTGACGCGACATTTCCGCCTCATTCAGGTCGGCGGAAATTTTATTTCTCCGTTCTTCCAGAACTTTCAGCATCGGCTTATAAGCAAATTTCGCCAAAATCAAGACCAGAATAAAGAAGTTGAGGAATTGGAAAAGCAAAGTACCGTTTATATTGACCAATCGTATTCCCTCCCCGTTTTCATCAGGATTGTCTTCTTTACCCGACTTACAGCATGCTTACATAGGGGTTGGCGAACACCAGAACGATGGCAATAACAGCGGCAATAATAGGAATCGATTCAATCAAACCGACGGAAATCAGCATGTTGGTAAGAAGTTTACCGCCCATTTCCGGCTGACGTGCCGTACCTTCGAGCATTTTAGAAGCCGCGTTACCGTCGGCGAGAGCCGCGCCCAATGCAGCCAAACCGATACCCAAGCAAGCGCCGAATGCCGAGAATGCTAAAACAATTGCCTTTTCCATAAGTAAAACCCTCCTAATACTATGTACTATAAATTAATGGGATCCGCTAAATGACGGAGCTAGATAAGATGTTGTCAAAATGGTAAAAATAAATGCCTGAATCAAGCCGATGACCAAGCTGAATACCAGCCAAACAAAAGGAACAATCGCAGGTACCAGCTGATACAAGACTTCCATCAGAATTTCACCGGCCAGAATATTTCCGAACAAACGGAAAGACAAGGTCAGCGGCTTCGTGAATTCTTCCAGAATATTAATCGGAAAGAACAGCGTAAACGGCTCAAAGAAATGTTTAAAATACTTTTTCGGTCCTTGGTTGCGGATGTACAGCACATGTACCAAAAAGGACGATACGAGAGCCAAAGCGACAGTCGTATTCAAATCGTTCGTCGGCGACGAAAGCACACCCGGATTGGGCAATAAGCCGAACTCGTTGGCAAAGAGAATAAACAAAAACATCGTCAGCAAAACGGATACGACCTGCCCGTACTTCGGCCCCAAGCTTTCTTTAAACTGATCCAGCAAGGCTTCCACGACCATTTCCATCGCGTTTTGCGCGCCTGACGGCACCATAGCACGTCCGCGCGTCGCAAAGAGCGTAACGACGATGACGAGAGCCGCCACCATCCAGGTCATAATCAGCGTATCAATGTTGACGTTCAACCCCAGCAATTGAATCACCGTATGATGCCCCGCGTGTAACTCCATAAACTACACCTCCTTCCTATTCATTATGTCGCAAAGCACGGATAAAAGTTTCCCCGAAGATTAAAACCCGGTACATCATAAGTCCGGCCACAAAGGTAAAAAGTTTAATTTGCGGAAACTGTACGACTATGATCAGTGTAAGTACAATCATGACCAATCGCAATATCAGGCCGCCGCGAATAAAGGCCTGCGCCTGTGCCGCCGGCATTTTCCGCGACCCGGCCAACCGGCTGCTGAGCATGCCGAAGTAGACCAGATTGACAAAGCTGCCGCCGAGCCAGCCCGTAATGTACGCTCCGTACCCGGCGACGGCCAAAACAGCCGTGCCTGCAAAGGTTATTGCAATAAGGCGTATAATCGTCCGTTTTACATAGGCGACAAAATATTTCACGAGAACGTCCTTTACTCTTTACTCTGTTTGTCCGGCTTCGCAACCTTTTTGTAGAGGGCCCAAAAACCGGTAACAGAGCCTAATAAAGAAAAGAAAAGCAACCCGAACGGAGTCGTGCCGAATTGAACGTCAACGAATCGGCCTATACCGACACCTACGAGGATATTTACAAATAGTGTCAATCCCAATGAACCGGCTACAGCCGCCAATTGCAACAGCTCCATGGCATGGCTCTTATTTGTTACGGACTCTTTCCTTTCATTCTCTTTGCGCATAATGTTGCACAGGCACTTCCGCAAAACGCTGCATGAATGTGACCGGGGCGCCTCCCTTCCGGTATTTCCTTTATTCAGGAAAATTGTATTACCGCCTTAATTCTACTCTTTCTCAGCCGGAAAAGTCAACAAAAAACAGGGGATTCAAAGCTTCCGGCGCCCGGTTCCGCATACTAAAATATCGGCTCTGTCGAGCCGATATTTGCTATGTTTGTACAAAAACACACAATTGTGTTGCTTCTATAAAAACTCGTCCGGTCTTGAGCGGGAACCGGTAAGTTCATGCAGTATGGCCTGCACGATTCGTTCCGACGATTTCCCGTCACCATACGGGTTGACGGCGTTGCTCATAGCACTGTACGCGGCCGCATCCGTGAGGAGATGTTTTGTCATGTTGTAGACGACATCCTTTTCTGTACCGATAAGGGCCACCGTTCCTGCCTTAACCGCTTCGGGCCGCTCCGTCGTATTGCGCAGGACGAGGACGGGCTTGCCTAAGGACGGCGCTTCTTCCTGAATGCCGCCCGAGTCCGTAAGGACTAAATAACTGCGGCTCATGAGATTGGCAAAGGGTTCATAATCGAGCGGTTCAATCAAGTGAATGCGATCCAGGCCGGCCAATTCTTCGTTGACAACTTTTCGCACCAACGGATTGCGATGCACGGGAAAGACGATTTCCGTGTCATCAATTTCATTCACAATGGAACGCAAAGCTCTATAAATATGGCGCATCGGTTCACCGAGGTTTTCCCGGCGGTGAGTCGTCAATAAAATAACCCGGCGATGCTCGAAGTCAACGGACCGTAAAGACTCATCGGCAAAATCATAATCATGACGCACGGTCTTCATGAGCGCATCAATAACCGTATTGCCCGTCACATAAACCGATCGTTCATTAACGTTTTCTCTAAGCAGATTTTCCTTTGCCCGCATTGTCGGCGCAAAATGAAAAGCCGCAATGGAACCGGTCAGCTTCCGGTTCATTTCCTCGGGAAAGGGCGAGTATATATCCCCCGTCCGCAGGCCCGCCTCGACATGACCGACGGGGACCTGCTCATAATACGACGCCAAGGCGCCGGCAAAGGTCGTCGTCGTATCACCGTGAACGAGGACAAGGTCCGGCTTTTCCCGTTCCAAGACTTCTTTCAGTCCCATCATGGCACGCGACGTAATGTCGAACAGTGTCTGTCCCTGGGCCATAATGTCCAGGTCGTAATCCGGTTTAATTTTGAATAAATGCAGCACTTGGTCCAGCATTTGCCGATGCTGTGCCGTAACGGCCACAATCGTTTCAACGGAATGTACGTGTTTTTTCAGCTCCAACACGACGGGAGCCATTTTAATCGCTTCCGGCCGCGTACCGAATACGGCCATTACTTTTATCATGGAAGCGCCCTCCTCTAAAATAAGCAACGTCTATTTTTTCGCCCCATCGCCCGTACCGCTTCCCCGCAATACTCCGATTCGCTTGGCCGAATAAATAATGACCGCCAGGACGACGATAATCGTAGCAATGCCGACAGTATAGCTTACATTGGCCACAAAAACGGCGACGAGGCCGAAAAAGCCGCTCACCAGATACATACTGACAACGGCTTGTTTCTGCGTCATGCCGAGGGCCAAGAGACGGTGATGCAAGTGCCCCTTATCCGGTTGGAAGATGGAAACACCGCTCATCTTACGGCGTACAATGGCAAAAAGCGTATCCAAAATAGGCACGCCCAGCGCAATAATCGGCACGACGAGAGCCACCGTCGCCGCCGTCTTCACGAGCCCCAAGACGGAAACGACAGCCATCGTATAACCCAGGAGCATGCTGCCCGTATCGCCCATGAATATTTTGGCCGGATTGAAATTATATTGTAAAAAACCGAGGGCCGCGCCGCTCATGGCGACAAGAAGCATGGCCGGCAAGTATTGGTTAATGCTGACGGCAATAAAGAACATGGAAATGGACGCAATGACGGAAACGCCTGCAGCCAGGCCGTCCAGCCCGTCAATAAGATTGACCGTATTTGTAAAACCGATAATCCAAAAAATCGTAACCGGTACGGCCAGCCACTCGGGGACAAACAAAATAGCACCGAACGGATTGGTCACCCATTCAATCTGTACGCCGAAAGCGACGGGAATGGCTGCCGCAATAATCTGTCCGACCAGTTTGATCTTGGCGGGGATATTGCAAATATCATCCCAAATACCCAGGAGAACAATTGTCGTAGCGCCCAGCAAAAACCCTAAAAATTCGTAATAAACAGGCATAGAGTATAAGACGGCCGCCATAAAGCCGATGTAAATGGCCAATCCGCCCAGGCGCGGCACGGCATGCGTGTGAACCTTACGCATATCAGGCCGATCGACGGCGCCTATACGAATGGCCAGCTTCTTGACAAAAGGCGTCAACACATACGAGATAATGAGAGCAATAAAAAAAGGTACAAAATATGCAAGCACCGAACACGCCTACTTTCCCTCAATGTATCATGACAGGAGCGGCAGAATGCGATTCGCTCGCCGGCTCCGTACTGATCGGTAATATTCACGGACATTATACCACAGTTGTTCCGAAAAATACTATATACAACGTGTGAATATAAGGCCTATACAAACGGATTATCCACCTTTAGCCAAGGCCGTTTGAATAATCCCGCCGCCTTCCGCAAGGAGCTTGTCGCCGTGTGCGGCGGAAACGAAACTTTCCGCGTAAAGCTTATACATATCTTCCGTTCCCGACGGACGCGCCGCAATCCAGCCGTCTTTCGTCCTGATCTTGACGCCGCCTATAGGCATGTCTCCGTAAGTTGCCGTCGTACGCACCGACAGGATAGGCGCGCCGCAAAGGATCTTTGTCTTTATGTCCGCTGCCGCGAGCGCCTTTATACGTGCTTTTTCTTCGCCGGAGACAGGCGTATCCCTGCGCATCGGGAAGGACGGACCTATACTTTCGCAGAGCTTTTTATAATACGCAAAGGGCGACTTGCCCGTAACTGCCATAATTTCCGCCGCCAAGAGGCAGAGTATGATGCCGTCCTTGTCGGTCGTCCAGGGCCTGCCGTCCTTTGTAAGGAAGGATGCGCCTGCGCTCTCTTCGCCGGCAAAATAAATTTTTCCGGTTCGCAGCAACTCGACAAAGTACTTGAACCCTACAGGAACTTCATAGCAGGAAACGGCGAGCATATCGGCAACCTTCTCCAACAATTCCGTAGTAACCGCGGTTTTGCCGATTCCTTTGCCGGAAAAATTGCGGTGTGTCGCCAAATAATGAGCCGCAACTGTAAGATAAGCATTGGCGGAAATCATGCCGTCTGCACCGCAAACGATACCGAAACGGTCATAGTCCGGATCGTTGGCCAAGATCAAATCATAAGCAGAACCGTTTTTCATAACGCCCGCCATAACATAGGGCGAAGAGCAGTCCATACGTACCTTGCCGTCATGGTCATAAGTCATAAACGAAAACTGCGGATCATAGGAGTCATTGATGAAATCCATGGCAATATCGTATTTTTCAGCAATTTTATGCCAATAATTCATCCCCGAACCGCCGAGAGCGTTAATCATGATGTGTAAGTCCGCCCGGCTTATCGCCTCCATATCAATGACCTCGGTCAGAGCCTCGACATATGCTTCCTTATAATCGTACGATGTGCAATAATCGTCCATATAAGCCGAATCCGTACCGACGGTACCGACGCATTTTACGTCCTTGTTGCGATTTGCAAGAAGGCGATTGGCTTCGGCCTCGATTTTTCCGGTTATGTCGCCGTCCGCCGGGCCGCCTGTAACGGGATTATATTTAATGCCGCCGCAATCGGGCGGATTGTGTGAAGGCGTAAGGATAATGCCGTCTGCAAGCTCCGCCGTCCGCTCCGCATTGTACTGTATAATGGCACGGGAGACGGCAGGTGTAGGCACAAAATCGCCCGTGCTGTCGACGAATACGCGAATGCCGTTGGCAATCAACACGCTCAACGCCGTCTTATAGGCAAGCTGTGACAGATAATGCGTATCGGCTCCTATAAAAATGGGCCCCCCGGCGCCGAAACCGGCACGCAGCGTACAGACGGCCTGCGTGACGGCGGCAACGTGCGCCGCCGTAAAATTACCGTCCCCGGCCTTGCCGCGATGACCGGATGTACCGAAATTTACCGCTTCCGCTGCACCCTCCGGATTGGGAATATATTCGTAGTACGCCTTGCCCAAGGCCTGTAAATCGGGATAGTCCGAAGGACGCACCTTTTGTCCCGCCCATTCATGAATGCCCATTTCTCTCGTCTCCTTTATTTTGACAAGATAACCGCTTTTCTTATACACTATACACGTCTTAAAAGCTACATAAATTCAGATGTTTTATTATACCAAATTACGCGATTCTTGTTAAAGAAAGGAAAAACTCATGAAATTCATTTCGTGGAATGTAAACGGCCTGCGTGCCGTTATGAAAAAGGGATTCCCTGAAATATTTACCGACCTGGATGCCGATATCTTCTGTCTTCAGGAAACAAAGCTGCAGGAAGGGCAAATCGACATCGACTTCCCCGGGTATAAGCAGTACTGGAATTATGCCGATAAAAAAGGGTATAGCGGTACGGCTATATTTACACGGATCGAGCCGCTTTCCGTCTCGTACGGCATGGGCATTGACGAACACGACCACGAAGGACGCCTCATTACGCTTGAGTTCAAAGATTTTTACTTCATCACCTGCTACACGCCGAACAGTCAAAACGAATTGGTACGCCTTGATTACCGCATGCGCTGGGAAGATGATTTTCGCGACTATCTTCTGTCCTTAAATAAAGTAAAACCGGTCATTTTCTGCGGTGACCTCAATGTAGCCCATGAAGAAATCGACCTGAAAAACCCAAAATCCAACCATAAAAATGCAGGCTTTTCCGACGAGGAACGAAACAAGATGACGGAACTGTTACACTCCGGCTTTACCGATACGTGGCGCTACTTCTACCCTGACAAAGAAGGAATTTATTCCTGGTGGAGTTATCGTTTCAAAGCCCGTCAAAACAATGCGGGATGGCGTATCGACTACTTCATTACCTCCAAATCTCTCGACGATCGCCTGAAAGAAGCGAAAATCTACACGGATATAACAGGCAGCGATCACTGCCCTGTAGGCCTTGTCATCAGCTAATCGGTTTGACGCTGAAGAAATGACCGTGCTACAATAAAATGCAATCCTGCGAGTGTGGCGGAACGGCAGACGCACCGGACTTAGGATCCGGCGTCTTACGACGTAAGGGTTCAAATCCCTTCACTCGCACCAATGAAGTCACTGTCCGGATTTACGGGCAGTGACTTATTGTATATCCGAAAAGCACGCGACTACCGCGTGCTTTTCGGATATACAATAATCCCGCACTCTGCACAAACAGAATGCGGGCAACAGAACGCTTATTTACTTTTCTTTTTCTTATCACTTGCAGTTAAAAATGCTTTTACCACACTCAAAAAACTAATTCCGCTAAATAAGGTACCAATCACCGAGTGTTCAGCTTGGATAAGCAGAAAACCACAAAACATTCCAACAACGGATACAATAAAAGCAAATACCAATCCCAAATGACCGTCAATTACAGCTGCCGAAACAGCCTTATCCTCTTGTTTCCGTCTATGCTCGCCTTGTTTTTCAGCCATTTGTATAATGCGATCGGCTGCACCGGGACAAATATTTTCGTATGCACGTAATTCTCCCGGAATCGGTAACGGTCCGCTTCGTATTTGTATTTCACTTATTTTTTCTGAAGATTGTTTTTGAATGAAATTAGGCACTTCTAATGTTACTTGAGCCTCTTTGACAGATTTATCGTCTTTCATATTTTTCTACATATTGCTCCATTGCATCCTGAATATCATTACCTACCTCATACCAATCATCCCTCAACGACTTCATATCATCTTTTGCCAATATATCGTGAATTCTATGCTGGGATGTCTGCCTTGGCGCAAGTAATGTGCACATACCTGCAAAGAAAAGATTCCTTGCCCTTAATAGCGCTTCCATATTATACACCCCTTTCAAAATATATCGATATTTTTATTTATATTATAACACACATGTAAAGATATTATATGATAAAACTCCCATCATACACTACTAATAAAGATAGGAGACGGGATTCAATCAACTGTATTTGTTCTTGAGTTAAGCCGCTCGTATCCATCTGTCCTCTCCTTTCAATGCGTTAAATAGCCCAAAACCATCACTTACGCACGGATTAGGCTGTCCATTTCTTTCGGTGCCGGCAAGGTATCAAAGAGGCGCCACGGGGCTTTTTCGGCAAGGGCGGATTTTTCGTAATGGCCTGTCGCTACGGATATGGTTTTAGCACCGATGACCTTGCCGCATTGTATATCATACGGCGTATCGCCGATAACGAAAACATCTTCAATTTCATTGCGCCAATGAGCATTTGCTCTTTCTATGGCATGGCGTGCCAAGTCGTCGCGCACGTAAAAGTGTTCTGCAAAGCCCGAACGGTCAAAGTCGAAATAGCCGTCCAATCCGAAAGCGGCCAGCTTCATTTGCGCGCCGTCGCGGCTGTTGCCCGTGAGGAGGAGCTGTGCCACATCGTCTTTTTGACGGAAGTATTCCAAATTTTCCCGCACGTTTTCAAAAATACGGCTGTCTTGCTTGGTCACATCCAGCCAACGCACCAAGTTCCGCTCGTATTCACGGCAGAAAGAGAAAACCTCGTCGTCCGTCGGCATGACGCCCCGCGCCTGGTACAGGAGCTGCTGGCAAATGTAATTGTCCGTTCTGCCGCCTGCGGAAATATGCGGCACTGCCGCGTCGTCCCCCATAAGGCGGCGAAAGACGTCGTAAATGGCGTGCGTACCGGCCATGCCCGTATTAATCATCGTCCCGTCTATATCCCAATAAATCAGTTTCATCCTTATACTCCACACCTATACAAAAGGCGGCAGCCTCTTTCACGAAGCTGCCGCTTTATCCGTATGCTCACCGATTATTTGGAGGCGATTTCCTTCGTGTCGCGAGCAATCATGATCTCTTCATTTGTAGGAATAACATAGAGCTTGCACGTCGAGTCATCCGTACTGATAAGCGCGTCCTTACCGCGTACATTATTGCGTTCCTTGTCAAGGACCGCCCCCAAATATTCCAATCCTTCGCAAATAGCGGCGCGGTCCTCAATACCGTTTTCGCCGACGCCGGCCGTAAAGGTAATGACGTCAACCCCGCCCATAGCCGCGGCGAGGGCGCCGATCAGTTTACGTACCTGATAATGGAACATATCGAGCGCAAGCTGAGCCCGATCATTGCCGTTGGCGGCAGCTTCTCCCAAGTCGCGGAAATCGCTGGAAACGCCGGAAATGCCGAGAACGCCGGATTTTTTATTCATGAGCGTATCCATTTCCTTCGTAGAAAGGTTATGATGATCCATGACGTTGAGAACGATTGCCGGATCGATATCACCGCAGCGCGTACCCATGAGCATACCTGCCAGCGGCGTAAAACCCATGGTCGTATCAATACACACACCGCCCTTGACGGCTGCCAAGGACGAACCGTTGCCCAAATGGCAATTAATAATGCGCAAGTCTTTTTTCGGTACGCCCATGACCTTGGCAATCCGGTCGGCCACATAGCGATGACTCGTGCCGTGGAAGCCGTAACGGCGGATGCCGTCTTCTTTATACAATTCATATGGCAATCCGTACATGTAAGCCTTAGGCGGCATGGTTTGATGGAAGGACGTATCGAATACGGCAACCTGCGGTACACCGGGCATAATCGCTTCGCAGGCTTTGATACCGATAATGTTGGGCGGATTGTGGAGAGGCGCCATAGCGGAGCAACGTTCGAGCGCCTTCATAACTTCTGCCGTAATGAGCGTGGACGAAGCGAACTCTTCACCGCCGTGTACGACGCGGTGCCCCACGGCGTCAATAGCGTCCATCGACTTGATAACGCCGCAGTCCTTATCCGTAAGAATATCGAGTACCAACTTGACGGCAACCTTATGATCCGGAATGGGCTGCACGATTTCCTTCTTTTGTCCGTTCCACTTATGGGTCAATTGCGCATCGGGCAGGGTAATCTTTTCCACAAGGCCCTTCGCCATGACTTCTTCATTTTCCATGTTTACCAGCTGGTACTTTAAAGAGGAACTGCCGCAGTTTACAACTAATACGATCATGAATGTACCTTCTTTCGCAAATAGTAGTTATTGTAGCTGTTTGAAAACATACTCCGTCACGTCCGCCGCCATCTTATCATCGCGGCGATACGTATACCGTACGGTCCATATATAGCCTTCATGAGAAAAAGCGAGAATCCGTTCCGCAACGGGAATTACCTGCCCTTTTACGGAAACCGTGTAATCTACGGTTCCTTCCGTAGCGGCTTCACCCCGTACGGTTGCGGGAGACACGTTTTTCTCCGCAATGCTGTACTCGGAACGGGCCTCCAACTCGGCTATCGCGTTTTCAACAGCTTCGCCTGCTGTCAAGCCTGTAGACGGCGCATATGTCGCAACGACGGCGACATGCTGGTCCTGATTGACGTACACTGCCGTATCCGTATCGCGCACCTGTCCTTTCACCAGTTCAAAAGGAGAAAAGAGGTACAATTCCGTATTGCCTGCGCGAAGCTGCGCCTGTCCGAAACTGTACTCTTCGGTCACCGCGGTTTCCGAGCCGCAGCCGGAAAGGCCGAATACGACAGCTGCCAGAAAAGCCGTGTTTATGAATTTAACAATTTTCATTACATCACCTACAAGCTTTCTTACAGACCGAATTTATTATATCATAGAATATAACGGATTAAAACGATAATGACATATATTACAGATTGAGTAAAGGAGCGTTGCATGAAACACATCGGACTCATTGCCGAATTCAATCCCCTGCACACGGGGCATGCGTATATATTGGGCGAAATACGGCGCCGTTACGGAACGGACACGGTCATTACGGTCATCATGAGCGGCGCCTTCGTTCAACGCGGCGAGCCGGCACTCTTTGACAAATACGAACGCGCCGCCTTTGCTCTCATCTGCGGCGCCGATACAGTCTTTGAGCTGCCGGCGGCCTTTGTCCTCTCCCATGCAGGCGATTTTGCCTCAGGCGCCGTCCGGCTGGCTGCAAGACTCGGCATCACGACACTTGTCTGCGGCAGCGAAAACGGCAGGGGCGAAGATTTTATGAGCCTTGCGGCCATACGGGAAGAAGAAGCCGTAATGCGGGCCGTGCAAAAAAATCGGGACAGCCGCATGTCTTACGGCAGAGCCGTTACTGACGCCCTGAAAGAATACTCCCCTCATGCGGCAGATTTTCTCACTACACCGAACGCGCTCCTTGCCTTTGCGTATGCGCAGGCGATCCGCACGCACGCACGACAGACGGAGCTTGCAATCATACGCCGCGGCGATACGGCCGGCGGCTTCACTAACGCTTCCGCCGTCAGAGCCTCCATTCGCGCCGGTGCGCCGGCGGAGGCGTATATGCCGTTTATTCCCGCAGCAATCCGCGAGAAAGTCGCAACACTCCTCGAAAGCGGCGCTTATACGGACGAAAGCCGTTATGAAGAGCTCGTGCTATACAGCGGGCGCATTATGCCGCCTCCTGCGCTGAAAAATCTTGCCGCTTTCAGTGAAGGACTGGAAAACAGATGGCATACGGTCATGAAGGAAGCACCTGCCGTATCGGACGGCTTGGAACGGCTGAAAACCAAACGGTATATGCACAGCCGCCTCCGCCGCATGGCAGCCTATACGGTACTGCACATGCGGCAGTCCGCAATGAATGCCTGGGCGGCATGCGGGCCGGCATACGGGCGGCTTCTCGCAGCCGGTCCGGGAGGCCGCAATGTACTGAAAAAACTGCGCGACGACTCCTCTTTTCCTATCATCACCAAAACGGCCGACGCCGTATTGCCGGAAGAGGCTTCCGCCATGCTGCGGCTCGATATCACGGCCGCAGATATACAGCGCCTCTGTTTTCATAACGAAAGGCTGCGCACGGGCGGAACGGATTATAAGACCGCCCCGGTCATACGGGAACGGCGCTCCTAAGCTTGTTTTGCCGCCGGCTGCGGCCGAGTCTGCTGATACGTATCATTCTGCGCGATTACATCAAGGAAGACGAGCGGTTCTTCTTTCTCGTTGCGAAGGGCATGGCTCTGTCCGGGACGGGCAATGGTGATGTCACCGCCGCGAACGATTGTTTCCTTGCCCGAGCCGTCCGTAAATACGCCTTCGCCGGAAATAATGATATATGCGTCTTCATTGACGCCGTGCATATGAAGACCGATGGAATCGCCTTTCTGCAACGTCATCCAGCCGATCTCCTTAATAGCCTGTTCCGGCGCGGCCGTATCGCGCGTAAAAGAAAATTTGCCGTACAATGTACCGTTTCCCTTGGCAACATTCTGCTTGTCGAGCGTAATGAGCTGAGCGTTCCGGTAAACCTGCGGCAATGCCGACAGGTCCGTGTCGTCCGCCGCAAAAACGGAAGCTCCCAATACAAAACATCCCAATACACATGCCGATATGATTTTCTTTTTCATAGATCCTGCCTCCTTATGTAATAAAGTTAATTACATTGTAGGGTTTTATAATATTATTGTAAATAAACAGATCTGACCAGTTTATCAACATGCCCCCGAACAATGCGGGAACACGAATACCGTTTCTTTAGTTACTTTATAAGTTATTAGATAAATGATAATTATTCCCAACTATAAATATATGATGTATAATCATATTAACTTAAAATCATATTATTTATTTTAGTGTATTGAAGAAAGGAGGAACTGAAATGCTTCCCGATTATAAAAACTGGATGCCCATGAAATTGATCAAAGGACTGTTTTTGTGCACGGTTGTCCTGTTCGTTCTCCTCTTATACATATATAACGGTACCGCCCTTGCCGGCTCCTATCGCTACGCGGCTACAGGAATCTGCGCCGTCCTCTTCCTTATTGCCGGTGCGGCTTTTTGCTGGGCAGTCCTGGCTCGCCGCGCATTTTCCTACAGCGGGGACCGGCAGCTGATGAAACGTACTGTCGAAGGCATTGCCGCATATGTGCAGATCCCTGCAGGCGGAACGGGACTTGACGTAGGCTGCGGCAGCGGAGCGCTGACCATTGCCTGCGCTAAAAGAAATCCGCAGGGGCACATGGTCGGTGTGGATATATGGGGCTGGCCGTACAGCGGCTCCTTTTCCAAAGCTCTGTGTGAGGAAAATGCCCGTGCCGAAGGAACCGCAAATGTCCGTTTTCAGCAGGGAGATGCAAAAAAGCTCCCCTTTCCGGACGAAACCTTCGATGTAGTGGTCAGTAACTACGTGTATCACGATGTTTACGGTACAAACAGGCGGGAACTGCTGAAAGAAACGCTGCGGGTCCTGAAAAAAGGCGGCACCTTCGCAATCCACGATCTCATGTCGTCAAGCCTCTACGGAAATATGGAAGAATTTACGGAAGAACTGCGCCGGGACGGCTATGAACACGTAGAATGCCGAAATACGGCAAACGGACTGTTTGCAAAGCGCCGTGAAGCCGTCCTGCTGCGGTTAGGAGATTCGACACTGCTGACAGGAAAAAAGTAAACTAAAATCTCCGTCACGACATTCCTATCTCCATCATTCGGCAGTAAAATGCCGGTTATAGGATATGTTAGTATTAGAGGCCGTGAAACCCCAGTTAATAACCGGTTTCACGGCCTCTAATATTTAATTTCAACTAACTTTGAGGGTAGACAAAACGTGTTGGTCGTGGACATTTATTCGTATATTCTAATGTTCCGTGATTTTCTCATCACCCCTCAGCTTGCCGGTAAGACACGATGAACTTTTCTCATGCCGAGCGAATCCGAACCGGGCCTTTTCCGGGCCGGCATTAGCATAGCAATAACGGCAGCCGTGGATACAGGTATCGTATTGCCCGATATCGAAACTCTCCACGCAGTTGCAGAGCGGCCTTTGACTCTTTGTCTTGCCGATGCGGATAGACTTACCCGTGATACGCTCCACCAGTTCGCCGTCAATGCAAGCCCCATGCGTTATGCCGTATTGCTCCAAATCAATGGCCTCGGAGCAGGTTTGGAGTGTCACTCCGCTGTCCCTCGCAATGTCGGAAAGTCCTGCCGCCAACTCATGCATCTCATCCTCGGTCAATTCCCGAAGATTCAGCCCTTGCGTATTCTTCTCGGTCTTGGCATACATATCAATGAAACTGATAACGCATCGCTCCACGGATGGAGCAAGCTGTGCCAAGCTGCACTTGAACCATTCAAGATGAGAGGAAATCGTGTAATGTCGACTCAGCAGCATAGGGTCGTACCGCCAAACCACTCGCTGCCTCCCGATGATAGAGGACAATTCTTGCACGGCTTTGATGATGGCCGCCTTGGGCCGAAGGTTCAGCTCCACGTCAGAGCCATAGGGTGTGATGGAAATTTGTACATAATAGGGGTATGAGTCCAATCTATCCAGCTTCCCAAGCATAGGCGCAGGGTCTTTTGTCCAGAACACGATGCAGTCCACGGCTTGAGGGGCGAGTGATATACGGCTCACTTGTCGGCGGTTGAAGGGATTGACCACGTCTACAAATCCTGCTTGCAGGCGGCTGAGAAACCAGTCAAAGTAGAACGCCGGGATATCCGTTCGGCGGCTTGCGCTGATAATCATGGCACAACCTCCTCTTCATACTCACGCCACTTAAAAATGATTTTCCAAATTTCACACGGCCCTTTTCAAACATTCCGTCCGGCGTTAATTTCTTCTCCATAAATCAAATATGTATGCCTAATACTTATCAAGTAAAATCTTTCTTGCATTTTCTTCCGTATCATCTCTTTCGTCATAACCATCATAAGGTGCTTTACAATCGTGAACTTTAGGTTTTCTTCTTAAAGCATTACAAATTTCGTCTGTGTGAGCGAAAGCAAAGTCCGGATTATCACTCCAACCGGTATGCCCCGTGATGATTTTGAGTTTGAGTTTTCTCTTTCTAAGTATTTCCTCCAGCTTTTTAAGTGACTTTATTTGCAGTTTGCTGTCCTCCGCAAGAATATTTAAAAATGCGTAACCGCCGTCTGCACCAAACCAAATAGTATCTCCTGTAAAAAGATATGCGTCGTCAATTAAGTAAACGAGATGTCCCCATGTATGCCCTTGCACAAGAAAAGCCTCTATCTTGATATTGCCGATATAAAAGACTTGGCCATCGTCTATTAAGACTTTTTTATTGTCGATATAAACCTGCGGCAGTTTATAGAGTCCCCACAATACCTTACGACGTTTACGGCCTTCTAAATACTCATTTTCAATTCTTCCTATATATATTATTGCTTGGCGGAATAATCCGTCGCTGTCTTTTTCAACGGCTCCGACATGGTCTGTATCTTGATGCGTGATTAAAATATCTTTTATATCTTTCGGATTGATATCAAGCCACCGCATCTTTTCTGCAAGTCTGTCATAGTTATAACCTGCATCAATCATAATGGTTTGATTTTCTTTTGTATAAAAGTAAATATTAGCCACATATTCTCTGATGCAGCCTACTCTTTTATCAATAAAACCCGTATTTAAAGGTTTGAATATTTCTTTTCCCCGAAACACAAAAGACATAAATCTTTCTTGATCTTTCGAATCCTTTTTTGACATGACAACCCCTTTTAAATTATAAAACCTAATTCTTCCTCAGTTCCTCTTTGCACCGGTAAAAATATACTGCTACGAATATGGGTATCTCTCCGAAACTCTCACAGGATCCCCAATTACCTTTGACTATCGTTCCTTGTGACTATATTATACTACCATCATCCGGGCTTATAAATAACGAATATGCGCCATGTGAAAGTATATAGCCATGGTAAACTGCAATAGCAATCAAAACCGGTTGTGTAAGATAATTTGAAACAAGGCATAAACTAAAATCTCCGTCACAACATTGCTATCTCCGTCATTTAATAGTAAAATGACGGAGATAGATGTAAAATGAAGGAGATTTTCTTATGCGGACATTTGATTATACTAAAACCGCCCCGTCCCTGTTGACGCCTGAAATTATCGGCCTTATTACGGCAATTCACGAGCATAAAGGACGCCAGGATTTATTTTTGGAAACAGACTCAAACGAGCTGAATACACTTACGAAAGTCGCTATAATTCAGAGCACGGGAGCCTCTAACCGTATTGAAGGTATATTTACGAGCGATAAGCGCCTTAAAGAATTGGTCAGCCGAAAAATTGAGCCCCACAATCGTTCCGAACAGGAAATCGCCGGGTATCGTGCAGTCCTGGCTACGATTCACGAAAACTACGAATACATCTTCCCGAGCGCCAATTTACTCTTACAGCTTCATCGGGATTTATATTCCTATTCCACCGGCGCTGTCGGCGGTAATTATAAAAACGCCGACAACGTCATTACCGAAACGGATGAAAAAGGACACCGCAAAGCACGATTTATTCCCGTTCCTGCCTTTCAAACGGCAGAAGCCGTAGATATCCTGTGTAATAACTTTAGCCGTACTTGGAATAACGGGAAAATCGACAAATTACTCCTCATTCCCATGTTCATTTTGGATTTCCTATGTATTCATCCGTTCAATGACGGAAACGGCCGTATGAGTCGTCTGCTGACGCTGTTATTGCTATACAAAGCAGGCTATCAGGTAGGTAAATACATCAGTATAGAAATGCTCATTGAAAAAACAAAGGAAACCTATCATGAAGCATTGCAAGTAAGCTCTGTCCGTTGGCATGATACAGACAATACGTATGAGCCCTTTGTAAGATATTACTTGGGCATTATCAACAAAGCTTATGCTGAATTTGAAGACCGCATCCGCCACGTCAGGACAAAAAAAACATCCAACCCCGAGCGCATTAAAGACCTTATTTCGAGGCGAGTAGGCCAAATTACGAAAAAAGAAATTATGGAACTTTGTCCGGATATCAGCAAGGTTACAATCGAACGAACGTTGACACGACTGGTAAAAGAAGGATACATTATCAAAACAGGTGCCGGCCCGGCAACTGCCTATGTCCGCAAAAACTGACACAAAAAAGCCCTATATGGGGTACTATAGATTTTCTGTATTACCCCCAGCATTTATTATATGATGAAAGACAAAGTTTACAAGATAAAATCCAAGAAATTGATAAGGACATACAGCTACTTTCCGATACTATGGAGCAAGTTCATATTTTGAGGAATATAAGGCTGAATCACACGCTATGAAACCGCCCTTTCCAAGCTGAAAAAATCCTACCCCAAAATGCCAAATTCAAAAGATCTTTTAGACCAACTTGATAAATTACAAGAAAAAAAGAATACCCTCATGCAAGAGTATTCTTCCTCAAAATCCATGACGAATGAGCTTTATAAAATTCGCAAAAACTATGGAGTATGGGTAAGGAAATGGAGAGATAACCATCTCCTTATTATTTTAATGTCTTTCTAGTGCAGCTCCATTAAGCCAGTTCCTTAAAGAAGCATATCTACTACTATCGCCTTGATCTATAACCCAGAACTCATAAGTACTCTCTCCACTTATTTTTTCATATTCTATGTATGGATAAAGACCTAAATATTCAAGACCTTTAAAAGTACCAGTTTCTTCCATTACTGGTAGTATACATGATTTCCCATTTAACATGCCATCTGCTAAACCCAATTCCCATGGACACCATTTTGAATTAACAATATTTCCAGTGGCAATATAAGATAAGCCTTTACAATCAGATATTCTTTTTTTAATAACATTAGCCGTCTTAGACGATACATTATTTCTATCTAAATTTTTATCATTTATCCAATCTACATATACTGAATAACCTGCATTATTAAATAAATCAATTAGCGTTAATATCAGTCTTTTATCCAAAAAACTATGTGATATAAACAAGTCATATGATTCTTTTTTTGAAAAAACCGCATAATTTTCATTTAAAATCCTTGTTTCCGATGCATTGCTAATGTCTCTTTTTATAGACTCTCTTCTTAAAAATTCATTTGTTAAAATCATATATATTCCTCCTAAAATCTTTTATCTTTTGACAATTTCCAATAATGCAATCCTAAAGGAGTCAACCTGCATGACTTACTATTCATTGCTGCAAAATACATATGTTCCTCATCTACTGGTTCAATTAAACCAACACTCTCATATAGTTGTAATTCTTTAAACTTATTAATATTTACATCTTTTGCATATGGTTCTTTTATTTCAATTTTGTACTCCGGATTATTAGTAAATTCAAAAGACGGATCTAAGGAATATTCACTATCAGGATTTTGAAAATAATCACTTAATTTCCTTAAAACTTCAATAGGAACTTTAGGTTTTATTGTTCTAATAGGAAGAAATCTGGATATATTTGTTTTAAAAAGAGGTCGTTGTTCCCATGCTCCCAGCGATTGATCAACAAATGAATATAAGCTTGCCGGTGTAATATTTCCGCCAACATCAGCTGCACCACCCAACAACCCCTGAATTAACAATTCAGTAAATACTCCATGGCCAGTAATTCCATCTTCTACAGCATATTGATCTCTACTACTGGCAGTCATAATTGTCACACCTTCGCCTAATACTGTTTCATTTGATGAAATTACTCCCAACTCTCCGAATTTACCAGAAAAACAGCAATCCAATATAACAACTTTATTTTTACTTTTTGACTGTTTTAATAAAGCCAAAATATCCGACATTGATACTCCCATATCTCTGCCTTTAAAATCAGGTGTAACTATTTTTCCTGTAACTTCATCTGTTCCATGACCTGAAAAGTAGAACAACGATATATCAGAATCACCTTCACAAAAAAGAGCATTTAACAGCTCCAAAAGCTCATCCTTTGTCTGTATATTTGGAGCAAACTTAACTTCAAAATTAGGAGAACCATCTCCATTTGTTTCAAGTAAGTTTTTTATTTCTTTTGCATCATTTACACATCCACTTAAAGGGCAACCTGGATAATCATCAATACCAACAATGAGTGCTTTTCTACTCATCCTAAAACATCTCCTTCTTTATATATTATAAATCCACTTTGAAATATTTGACCATGTCCAGTCCATTAGTCTAATATATCCACATTCACTTGGAATAGTAACTCCAGAGTGACTATCATTTCCGTATATTCCAACTATTGGAATATTTTCATCTTTTGCACACTTCATTTCCCAAATTTGTCCATCTGCATTTTTGGTATTCTTTGTAACTATTGATATCACACCGTCACAGCCTTTTATTCTTGTTCTACAATTTGTTTTCCACTGTGAATCCCACGGTTTCTTAACTGACATATCCACAAATTCAAATGGGCTATTTTCATTTTTCGCTTGTCCTTTTAAAAAATCTCTTAACCGTTCATCTTCAATTGCAAAACTAATAAAAATTCTTTTCATAATTATTATTCCTCCTCAATATTATTAATTTCCATAATCTCTTCAATATCACAATCTAAAGCATTACAAATCCTAAGTAAAACATCTGTAGTTACATTTTGCCCATTTTTCATTTTATAGAGTGTGCTTTTATTTACTTTTGCTTTTTCCATCAATTCATTGTTTGTCATATCTAAATCTATTAGTTTTTTAAACAATTTTTTATAACTAAAAGTCCTCATTCTTGTCCTCCGTTCAAAAAACTTTATTTATTATACCATATAATATGCTTTTTTATGAAAATATTCTCTTGGGACAGTGTCAAGTTGTTGTGGGAAATGGATTGACAGGGAGTCCTTTGGAACTGGAACTAATTTAGATAATGATAGCATCCATTTTGTATGTTGCGCATCCAACTGCCATATGTTGCCACTTCGCTTCCGGGCATCCGAAATTTTTGCGTAGCTTCATACGTACAGTAAGGCAACTTGTGCCGTACGCACTGTTTCTGTAATACAGGCTCACTTACCACCGGTACGGTTGCTTCAGCTTTGCTTGTGTTGGTAGTAGCGGCGCGAAAAGGTTAATTCCCCAAACGGAGTAACTAACGTGCGTGGACACTCCTTATCTTTTACGTGATACGCTCTTGCTCCTACTTATTATATGCAATCCGGGCACATCGCCGATTGCCTCAAGACTTCGCTCCATAGGAACAAGTCTGAAATCCCATCGCCTCAACCCTGCTATTGCCGGAAGCGATACTTTCCTTTTCCATGTCCGGAGACCGGCTTGATGATTCCATGCTCCGCCAGTTCTTTGATAAGGTCTGAAGCTCTGGACGGTTTGAGGTCGATCACCTTCATCGCATCCGAGCGACCAAAGATCGTCTGGCCTGGAAAGGCCTCTCGCAGCTTCAATATATGGCTTACCGTCTTTGGTTGGAAGGCTTTTTCAATGTCCGCTTTTAAAGCGTCAATGTCCGGTTTTTCCGTTTTCTCGAACGCTCCGCTGATATGCAATGTCCGGTTATGCAACGGATGGTTTTCGTTCAGGATGAGATTGCGGATGAATGTCTCAAGGTATTCCGTCGTTTCATGAATGCCGTTTTTCAGGTCGTTATAGTTTGCCCTGACCAGCGAATTGCGGAAATACCATGCGTTCTCGGCAAAAATATCATTTGTCACATCGAAACCCAGTGTGCGCAGATATTTGATAAAGAATACCGCCGTCGTTCTGGTATTGCCCTCGCCAAAAACATGGATCTGCCACAGTCTTGAAATGAAAAAAGCAAGGTGATGGATGATCTCGTCCATCGAAAGATTCTTATAAGAAAACTTCTTCTCCTCAGAAAAATCATAATCCAGTGTCACTCTAAGCTCCGTAGCACTACCGTAGAGCACGGTCGCACCATCCAGCACCCATTCCTTCTTCGTGATGTTGTAATCCCGAATGCGGCCTGCATGTGAATAGATACCGGTAAACAGCTTTCTGTGGATGGAAAGATACTCGTTCGGCGTAAAGCTGAAGGCACGCTCGGAGAGAAGTGCTGCGATTCTCGCGGAAACCTTGTCCGCTTCCTCAGTGCGGTCAGATGCATCACGGACAGGATTTTCCTTATAATAAGACTGCAGGAGTTCATTTGCTTCTTCAAATGTTATCTCTCCCTCAATATTCCGGACAGCCGTCCGCACCAAATATTCCGATGTCTTGAGCCCGTCAACCGCCTGTAGGCCAATTGCCGTATGCCAAGCATAACTTTTGTCCCGCTTTGCCGGTTCGGATTCTTTGATATATTCCTTAAACGGATCTTGGTTCATGTGGTCTCACCTCGCTATTACTCATTTGTACCTACAAGGAAGCCGCCGTTTCCGCAGATATCGTCTAACAAGACGCTATCTTTGATACAAGGTGCCTTTCCCGAATATGTAGCCCGATGCCCGTAGAAAGCCTTATTCTGAGAACTTTCCCGTGTTCCGGAGAGCATAAACCGGTCTGAGAAATACGGCTGATATGCTCTTGCTGTTGCTGTACTCATTCCGGCTGTGCCTCTTTTCCACTCCCCTAAGTGCTAATCCTTAAATTGTGTAAGAAACCTTAAAAGGTTTATTCCTCCGCCTGTTTGTTATAGGATTGCTCGCTCAGTCCCATCACATCGTCGATCTCAGGTGTATGCGCAAAGAACACCTCGACATCTCCATTGCCCCATCTGCCAAAGCCTGTAATGTCACGTCAGGTTCCCCTTGGGTCGTAAATTTTCGAGAATTTCATATTCAGAAAAATACATAGGCGCTGTTTCTGTCACGATATCGACGAAATTCGTATCCAGCTTATTTGCTCATAAATTTCCTTTCTTTTGGTATAAGACAAATCCATATCATCCATCGGAAGCTCGGGCATTAATTCTATGTGCACAGCCTTATACCTACTCCCGCACCAATACCGCCACACTCTCCACGTGACGGGTCTGGCTGAACATATCGACGGGTTGGACTTTTACTGTTTTGTATCCTTGTTTCTTCATATATGCTAGGTCACGCGCCAGTGTTGCCGGGTTGCACGAAACGTAGACAACTCGTTTCGGTTTAACTCTTGCAATGGCGTGCAGTACTTTTTCTTCACAGCCCGCCCGCGGCGGATCGACTACGATGACGTCGGGCTTTACGCCGCTTCTCAGGAGTTCGGGCAGTTTGTATGCCGCATCGCCCAAAATAAACTGAGCATTGCGAATGCCGTTGTCTTTTGCGTTTTGTATGGCGTCCTTTATAGCCGGAGCGACAATTTCGATACCGTACGCTTCTTTTGCCTGCTGCGCCAAAAAGAGGGTAATCGTACCCGTACCGCAATAGACATCAATGACCGTTTCCTCTCCCTTTAAATCGGCAAAGGACAGCGCCGTTTCGTAAAGCTTCTGCGCCTGCTCGCTGTTTATTTGGAAAAAGGACTGTGCCGATATATGAAACTGCAGAGGGCCGATGGCGTCGTGAATGGTCGGACTGCCGAAAATGACTTTTGTCTTTTCTCCCAAGATGACGTTCGTATGCCGTTTGTTGACGTTCTGAACGACGCTTGCAAGGCCGGGCACCTTTTCTCTGAGGAGCCGGACCAGGTCTTTCATATGCGGCACCATGTCGACGGCCGTGACGAGACAGACCATGACTTCGCCGGAATGCACGCCGACGCGTCCCATAATGTGCCGCATGATGCCCGTCCCTCTGTCCTCGTCATAAGCCGGAATCTTATACTCCCGCATCCAATCGCGCACGACGGGAATAATCAGGTTATTTCCGTCTTTTTGAATGGGACATCGCTCGATGTCGATAACGCGGTGCGACTTTTCGGCAAAGCAGCCGATATGCGGCTCATGCTTTTTCTTTCCCGCCGCTACGGGAAGCTGCATCTTGTTGCGGTACGACATGGGATCGTCCGCACCGATCGTCGGCAAGACGGGAACTTCCGGCAAATGGCCGATCCGTTCGAGCGCATCCTTCACTTGCCGCCGTTTTTCCCGCAGCTGCCCTTCATAGGAAAGGTGCTGAAGCCGGCAGCTGCCGCACTCATCATAGACGGGACAGGCCGGCTTCGTTCTGTCCGGCGAGGGCTGTACGATTCTCACAAGCTGCGCCGTGGCATACTGTCTTTTAACAATTTCCGCACGGCCTTCCACAGTCTCACCAGGCAAGGCACCGGGCACGAAGACCGTGAAGTTTTCCACGCGGCCTACGCCTTCCCCGTTCGTGCCGAGACGCAGTATGTCTATCGTATATGTTCGTCCCTTTACAACGGGAACGGTCGTTTCCTTCTTCATTCTTTCTCCCGAATCATTCCGTAACGACTGCCGCTACGACCGGCTCCCGCTCCGGCGGCAGCTCGTCCGCCGTTTCAAAGCAGGCAAGGCAGCGTCTGCCCGAGGCATCCCCGTCGGCGTTGTCTTTAAGATATAGCGTACAAAGCGGCTCGCCTGCCGCTACGAAATCATATAATTCTTTATGCAGCGCTATACCGACATGGTAGTCGATGGTGTCTTCCTTCTTTGCCCTGCCGGCACCGCTCTCCATGGCGATACGGCCCAGTTCTTCGCTCTTAACGGCCGTAATGTACCCGCTCACTTCGGCCCGCACGGTATATGTTTTTT
>UMGA01009665.1_pt1 | contig 26089 bp, 20 predicted proteins | sample 1965171 | NCBI WGS metagenome assembly UMGA01 (sample SAMEA4836062, study PRJEB28245) | human gut metagenome | biome: gut microbiome; material: fecal sample | place: Denmark | collected 2008 | reverse complement strand
GCGCCCCATCTCTTGTAGCATTCCATCAGAAGGTTGGAGCCTGCTACACGAACCTTCAGGTTCTTCATATCGTCTACAGATTTAATCTCATGTTTGCTGTTTGTGATTTCGCGGAAACCGTTCTCTGCAATACCCATGCAGTGGAGTCCGTACTCACTGAGGATTTCTTTCAGCTTTGCACCTGCTTCGCCATCGAATTTTGCATCTGCATCGTCGTAAGAATCATAGACGAATGGAAGAGAAACAACGTTGAAACGTGGATCAAATGCAGAGTAGATCAGGTTGGAGTGCATGGAGATCTGAACCGGGTCCCCATTCATCAGAGCCTGAATACCTTCGGACTGGTTGCCGTTTGTAAGCTGGTCAGCAGCGTAAATGTTGACTTTGACTTTGCCGCCTGTGGCTTTTTCCATCAGTTCACCGAACTTACGTCCGCCATCAGCCCATGTACTTGTCTCAGTAGTGGAGCAAGCGAAGTTCCAGGTCATTTCCGGCCAGTCAAGGTCGCTGTAATCTGCGATTGTGTCAAAGGAGTTATTGCCGTCTCCTGCCTCCTTGGAAGCTGTGTCAGAGGAAGCGGAGGACTGATCACCTGTGTAGGAGCCTTCTTTTGCAAGAGCTTTCGGAAGGAAAGTGGAGGTGATTGGGATGTATGTAACGATCAGAAGAACTGCAACGCAGGCTGCGATCATTGGCACAACTGCCCTTGAGATTTCCTGCAGAGTAACTTCCAGACCTTTTTTGATCTTGATGCTGATTGCTACGAAAAGGTTTACACCTACAGGAGGAGTTACCTGTCCGATTGCAAGGTTTACAGTTGCCATAACACCGAATGCTACTATATCGTATCCAAGAGCCTTACATACAGGAAGCATAATCGGGATGAAGATGTACATAGCGGAGTTTGCATCGATGAAGCATCCTGCGATCAGGAAGATGATATTTACAATCAGCAGGAAGGTAAACTGGTTATGTGCGATGCTTCCAAGTAAATTGGAGGCTGCATCTGCAATACCGAATTTGGTACATACAAAGGAGAACAGAGAGGCACTTGCTACGATAAGCATGATACCGCCGGTTGTCTTTGCTGAATCTACCAGAATGTCAAACATATCGCGGAAGGAAACTTCGCGGTAGATGACCATACCTACGAAGAGTCCGTATACAACGGATACGGCTGCTGCTTCTGTTGGTGTGAAGATACCGCCGTAGATACCGCCCAGAATGATGACCGGCATCAGGAATCCCCAGAAAGCATCTTTAAAAGCGTCCCAGCGTTCTTTGCCTGAGGCTTTTTCTCTGGATGGTTTGATGTTGTGTTTCTTTGCTTCCAGCATTACTACGATTACCAGTGCCACGCCCATAAGAAGACCTGGTACGATACCTGCCATGAACATATCTGCGATGGATGTGCCTGTGATGGAGGCATATACAACGAAGGCGATACTTGGCGGGATGACAATGGCGATGGAGCTTGAGGTTGCCATCAGTGCTGTGGAGAATGGTGCGGAGAAACCGCCCTGTTCTACCATTGCAGGGATCAGTACGGCGCCAAGAGCTGCAACAGTTGCAGGGCCGGAACCGGAGATGGCGCCGAAGAAGCAGGCTACGATAACACATACGATGGCGATACCGCCTTTTTTGTGGCCTACGCAGGTATCAACGAATTTGATCAGTCGTTTGGAGATACCGGCTTTTGCCATGATGTTTCCTGACAGTACGAAGAATGGGATTGCCAGGAGCAGGAATTTGCTGATTCCTGAGTACATGTTGGTTGCTACGATCGTCAGGGATGTACCGGAGTAGAGGATTGCGCATACGGAGGAAAGTCCGAGGCAGATTCCGATGGGTACACCCAGGATCAGGAATATGAAGAAGGAGATAAATAAGATTGCACTGATCATTTATTTGGCCTCCTTTTTGTCTGTTGTGATTGTGTTCATGTTACTTTTTGTGCTGTTGTCGGTATTTTTGGCACTGTCGGTTTTGCAGCAGAAGTCCAGACAGAATTCAATGAAGTGAAGAATCATGCATCCTGCACCGATGGGTACGAAGGACCAGAAGATCCATTCAGGCCAGTTTAATACGAAGGTTCTTTTTCCATTCTGAAGCTGAGTGATTACTTTGTCCATTCCGTATTTGAAAAGGATGACGCTGAAGATGATGCTCAGGACTGTGATCAGAATCACGGATGGTTTCTTCAGTTTCTTTGGAAGGCGGTCTGTGACCAGTGTCAGGCTGACCAGTTCTCCTTCGCGGCAGGCCAGTGCGGCTGCCAGCAGGGTGATGAGTACGAATACCGCTACTACAAGTTCTTCTGTGAAGGACCAGGAACGGTGGATGACTTTACGGGAAAATACGTTTCCCACAGTCAGCACCAGGATCAGCAGTGTGGAGATCACAAGGACGATCTTTTCTACTGCAGCCAGTGCGTTCATGATTTTTTTGTAGATTTTCATGCTCTCTACTCCTCTCAAAAAATTTGCTGCTGTTTTTCGGAATTTGGAGCAGATTCAAGGCAGATGGAATGTAATGGTTATAATATGTAATTAGTTACATTTTTCATCTGTGGTGAATTCTGTTGTCTGCGAAAAACAGAAGTAGTGTTTCGGTTTCAGATCGACAGCCTGGAAAAGAAAGTATGTCTCGTGTGTCAGGGCTTTTTTATGTTATGGGAATATTATGGAGTAATTTCCTATAACATAAAAAAAGTCCGCCCCACGCAGGGACGGACATATGATATTCCGTAACCACCCTGTTTCACCTTTGAAACAAGTACGATTCTGCAACGTACCGATATACGCGGCTCCTGTAACGGGGGGCGGCCGGGGAAGCTTACTGTGAATATGGCAATATCTGTGATGGCTGTATTCAAGGGTTCGGCTTTCCTCCTCGGGGATGATATTCGAAACAGGTCTGTCACTGCATTTCACCGGACTGCAGTTCTCTGAGGACAGGGGGGACTGTTTTTACTGGTTCCCTTCGTTGAATTTATGCGTTATAGGTTTAGCTGTTTAAAAAGCTAAAGCAATTTTAACGCTGTTTGTTTTGAAAGTCAAGAGGTTTTTGTAAGTATTTGGGGGAAGTTTGTTGGTGTGGGGCGTACACAGACAATAAGGGACGCGCGAAGCAGCATCTCTCTGCAGGTTCAGTTCCGGGGGCTAAGTAACTCTAAGGTGGGGGAAATCCGCTAAAAGCATGAAGAAAAATGCAAAACTCGCTCCGTCGCAGACTCCGCTCAGACAGGTTGCTATTTTTTTTCATAACGCGGATTTCCCCCACCTAAGAGTTACTAAGCCCCCTCCAAATTCACCTGCAGAGAGATGCTGCTTCGCGCTGGCTATTGGCTGTGTAAGAGAAAATGGATGAGGTGGTGGGAGCGGAGGGGTCAAGTGAAAAGAATCAGTTGTTACTCTTGACAATCGAATGATTTTCTGCGTATATTGTAAAAAATAAAATATTAAATATTGGATAAGTAAAATAATGAGTAAAAGCTACAAAGATGAGCAGAAAGAGGTAAAGATCATGGATTTAAAGAATTATTCAACAGGGGTACAGCATATCGGGATTCCGACAAATGACATTGATAAAACTGTGGAGTTTTATCATAAACTTGGTTTTGAGACTGCATTTGAGACCGTAAATGAGGAAGCGAATGAGAAGGTTGTGTTTCTGAAACTGGGAACTCTGGTAGTGGAGACTTATGAGAATCATGCGGCGAAGATGGAGCATGGGGCGATTGATCATGTTGCGCTTGATGTGAGAGACATTGAGGAGATTTTCCAGTATATTAATGAAGCTGGTTTAAACTCCACACAGGATACCATTCATTTCCTGCCATTCTGGGAAAATGGTGTGAAGTTTTTTACCATTGAGGGTCCGAACAAGGAGAAAGTGGAATTCAGTCAGTATCTGTAAAACAGAAAAAGTTACGGAATATACCTACATAATAAAATTCCGAACATAATAAAATGAAGCAGTAAAGCCGATACATTGACTGGAAACAGTGTGTCGGCTTTTTCACTGTCCGAAATAGACTGTAGCAGTAAAAACCGGGAAAAATAAAGGAATATTAAAGGGAAGAGAAAGATGAAATATTTAAAGAAGTGGTATATTAATCTGTCAATACAGAGAAAAATTCTGTATTGTACATTAGGGGTAGCATTGGTTGTTCTGTTGGCTGCCAGTGTTTCGCAGTATATGTCTGCATCTTCAATTGTGACAGAACAGACAAGGAAGCAGTCTGCGGGAGTGGTGAACGAGTTGTCGGTGAATTTGGATCATTATTTTGATATGGTGAGGAATTCATTTGAGTATATTGCAAATAACAGTACGGTTCAGGAGGAATTGGAGTCTGATGAACCATATAAATCGGATGGCACAGAGCTGTATTCCTATTATTCAAGATCGGGGCAGATCAGAAGGCTGCTTTTACAGGGATATACAAGTATTTATATGAATGATATCCAGCTGTATGGTTATAACGGAGCAAATCATCTGCTGGCAAATAATCATGAGATTAATGAAAATACCGCTCAGACATCCTGTGAACTGGCGGAGCAGGCAAAAGGACGCTGTATTTATTATAATGCTTCTGAGGAAGGCCTGATGTATATGGCAAAGCAGATCAAAGATTCTCTGACTATGAAGCCAGTGGGAATATTGAGAGCATCTATTAAGCTGAGCTATCTGAAAAAAATGACGATCACAGCCAGAGATTCTTTGTCTGCACATATTTTTCTTCTGGACAGTGACAAAAATGTTCTGATAGAGAGCGCAGAGAATGATGCGACAATCAGTGACAGAAGCTGGATAGAAAAAATATCAGGTAACACAGGAGATTTTCTGTTTACTGCAGATGGACAGGGTTATGACTGTGTATATCAGAGAAGTTCTGACACAGGACTTACAGTTGTAGGAATGATTCCTATGAGTTTCTTACAGAAAACAGCCAGAGGATTACAGAAAACGACAATCATGCTTATTCTGGCAAGTTTGATGTTGTGTATTTTTCTTGCTGATATTCTGGCAAAGGGAATCGCCGGTCCGATCAAGCGTACAAGTAAAGCAATGCAGCAGTTTGCGGAGGGGGATTTTTCTGTCCGTCTTCCGGAAGGAAGAAGGGATGAGATTGGAGCCATGAATTCTGTTTTCAACCAGACGATAGAGAAAATAGAGCAGCTGATAAAACAGGTTGTGGAGATGGAAACAGTTAACAAAGATATTGAATTCCAGGCTTTACAGGCACAGATCAATCCGCATTTTCTTTATAATGTACTGGATACAATCAACTGGATGGCGCGAAAAAAAGGTGAGGATAATATTTGTCGTATGGTTACTTCTATCAGCAGTCTGATGCGTGCAAGTATCAGCAATAAAAGAAGTATGGTTTATATTCGTGAGGAAATAAAATATGTACAGGATTATCTTTACATACAGGAAACCAGATATGGAGATAAATTTACATCTTATATTGAAGTGGATGAGAGATTAAATGAATTAGAGATTCCGAAGATGACTATTCAGACACTGGTGGAAAATGCGGTAGTTCATGGTGTGGAAAATGCGACATGGGACTGTTTCCTTTATGTTTCAGGAGAAATTACAGATGGAATGGCAGTATTTACAGTAAAGGATGATGGAGTTGGAATGTCACAGGAACAGTTGGAGAAATTGATGGGGACAGAGGAAGAGCCAGATCATGAAGCAGAGCGGACACATACTCATCTGGGAGTGTATGCGGTGAGAAAGAGACTGGATTATGTATATCAGAACAAGGCAAGGATGAGCATTACATCAGAACCGGGGAAGGGAACACAGGTAATACTGGAAATCCCGATGAACGGTAATGTCGGAGTTACCTACAGGAAATGTGATGAACCTGTTAATGAAAATAACAAAAAAAGGGGAGACGAGAGATAATGGAATTGCAGGTAATGATATTAGATGATGAATATATTATTCTGGATGGTTTATGTTCGTTTCCATGGAGCGATTATGGATACCATATATCCGCAACTGCAAGGAACGGATTGGAGGGTCTGGAGAAACTAGAGCAGGCGAAACCGGATCTGATTCTTACAGATGTGAAGATGCCGGGAATGGACGGACTGGATTTTGCAGAAAAAGCACATGAGATTTATCCCAATGCGGTTATAGTGATACTGACAGGATATGACAGTTTTGCCTACGCTCAGAAAGCAATCAGCATTGGTGTGGAAGAATATCTTCTCAAACCGGTGGACTATGATGAGTTAAAGGCAATGGCTGCCCGGATTGCAGGGGAAATTCATGCAAGGAAGGAAAAACAGCAGGAAATCCGGGATCTGAAGAAATATTTCAACAGGTCAGTTCCGCAGCTGAGATCCAAATTTGCGGGAAATCTTCTGTATGGAAGAATCCAGGGAAAAGGAGTTGTAAAAGAGCAGGCAGAATCTCTGAATCTGACAATAGAGAAATATATTGTGTGTGTAGGGCGAAAAGTTGTTGGAGAAAATAAAATCCATACAGGAGATAAATGGATAGAGGAATTTGCATGCATCAATATTTTTGAGGAAATTTTTAATGATTTTGGAATTCATGTTTTGAGCGATTATAATACAGCAACTGCAGAATATAATTTTATTCTTTTGTTTGAAAAGGAAGAAGAAAACGCAGTATGTATGGAAAAAGCATTGCAGGCATGCAGTAAGATACAGGTAGAAGTAGAACGGTATCTGAAAGCACATATGAATTTTGGATTGAGCGATGTAGAAGTGGACGAATATCAGGCAAATGCACAGTACCGTAAGGCACAGACAGCATGCAGGCAATGTGTTTATCTGGGTACGAATATCATACTCAGATACGAAGATCTGCAATATAAAAAACAGACAGACTTTGTGATTACTTCCGGTGAAAAAACACATTTTATGATGACTTTGTTTCAGGACAGTTTTGAGAAAGCGGAGGATGAACTTCATCAGATGTTTCGAAACGCACCGGAAGATGTATCTCCGGTGAAATTTGCAGCAATGGATTTACTTTTGGGATGTATGAAATTTCCATATATCTGTGCAGTTGACAGTGAAATTCATAATAAAAACTGGAATCTTTCTGTGCTTCAGGATGGAATAAAAAGAATCTGTCAGTGCGAGAACACAGAAGAGGTGTTGAATTGTCTGCTGAATCTGTTTGGAACGCTGATTAAACAGAATACAGAAGGAACTGATGAACGGAACCGGAAACTGGTTCAGAGTGTTCTTTCTTACATTGAGAAGAATTATTCAGGAGATTTATCTATGGATGATCTGACTGAGAAATTCCATGTAAGCAGAACCTATATCAGCCGCCTTCTTAAGAAATATGCCGGAAAGAGTTTTCTGGAATATCTGACAGATGTCCGGTTCCAACAGGTGGAGAAACTGATTGCAGATAATAAATATAAACAATATGAAATCGCAGAAATGGTAGGATACAAAGACTTTGGATATTACATAAAAGTATTCAAAAAGCGTTACGGTATTACACCCAATGAATTCAGGAAACATATATAAACAGCGAGGTTAACTGTATCAGGTAAGTCATTTAATCGAATCAGGCAAGTAGCGAGGCGGATGATTTTATCTGCCTGACGATAGAACAGGAGATTTGTGCACAGTATAAAATTTGTGCACAAATCTCCTATTTTTACTTTTATTTCCAATTGTTTATAAAAGGCAAAAAGACTAAAATAAAATCATCAAGAACGAGGAAACACAAATTAAAAGGAGGAAACAAGTAAATGAGGAAAATGAAAAAAGTGTTATCACTTGCCATGACGGCAGCTATGACAGCCAGTCTTCTGACAGGCATGGGAGCAGTTACAGCTTCTGCGAAGAAATCGGATGATGGAAAAAGAACGAAGATTACTGCTTTATTAAAAGGTACAGAGTCTACAGAACAGTATAAGACATTTGATTATCTTCTTAAAAATTTCTGTGATGAAAAAGGTCTGGATTATGAAATTGAACTTGTAAACGATATGCAGGATTATTTTACAAAACTCCAGATGTATATTAACAGTGATACACTTCCGGATATTTTTGGATGCCCGAACGGAACACTTTCTAAAGCATGCAAAGATATTGATGCACTGGTTAATGTGGGAGATGAACTTGAAAGAAACGGATATGATGAGAAATTAAATGGTGCGATCAGAGATTTCCTTACAGATGCAGACGACGGAAATATGTATCTCTTCCCACAGGGATTGTACTGTGAGTATTTTATGTACAGAAAAGATATCTTTGAAAAAGCAGGAATCAAAGATGCTCCGACAACATGGGAAGAATTTGAAGAAGATTGCCAGAAAATTGCAGATCAGGGCGAGATTCCGGTTATTGTGGGAGGTTCTGATGCATGGCAGCTGATGAGATATCTTTCTTTCTCACCATGGAGAGTAACTGGTCCTGAATTTATTGAGGGTTATCAGGCTGGAACAGATTCTTTCAGTGACAATGAGTCTGCAAAATATGCAGTAAATCTTCTTTCTGATCTTGGAACAAAAGGTTATTTTGAACCAGGATTTGCAAGTGTAGATTTTACCTCTGCATGTAACTTATTCTTTGGTGGTTCCGGTGCAATCTTCTATACAGGCTCCGGACAGATCAGCCTTGCAGAAGAAATGTATGACAATGGTGAACTTGGATTCTTCCCTGTGCCGGATACAGAAGGAATGGACAATATGTCTACTAACGTACCAGTTCATGCAGGTTTTGCGGAAGGATTTAATAAGGCAACATATGATGATACAATGCAGGAATTCTTTGATTATATGTGCGAAAACTTTACAGATGCATGCTACAATCAGGCACAGGTTTTCTCACCGTTTAATGAAGAACTTCCGGAAGGACTGCCACAGCTTTACTATGATACACAGCCAATGTTTGAAGATGCAGAAACAGCATGGACTTCCTGGGATGATAAACTGGATTCAGATGTAATGACTAAAATTGTTGATGAACAGCAGCAGCTTGCTCAGGGAATCATAAAACCGGATGAATTTATTAAGACCTGTGATTCTCTGGTAAAGAAATAAAAAAATTTAAGCAGTAGTCTGGAGACTGGCAAAATTTTTGTCAGTCTCTTTGAAAGAAAAGACATAAAACAATTTGATTTTCGGAAAGGAGGGAGCCTCGTGCAGAAAGCATTTGGAAAAAAATCAGTAATTTTCTTATTTATTTTTCCGGCATTTCTTATCTATACGGCATTTGTAATCGTGTCCATTGTATGGGCCGGATATTACAGCTTCTTTGACTGGAGCGGTGTTGGTGAAAAGGTATTTGTAGGCTTCAAAAATTACATTGAACTTCTTACACAGGATGATGTTTTCAGATCTACTGTATGGCATACACTGATTTATACAGTGATCAATGTTGCAATTCAGGTATTTGGAGGTTTATTATTTGCGATTCTCCTCAGTCGTATTAAAAAAGGAAGAGTTGCTTTACAGACTCTGTATTATATTCCGGTAGTTATCTCTTCTGTAGCGATTTGCCAGATTTTTACAAAGTTATTATCAGTAACTCCAACCGGTATTGTGAATCAGGTATTATCATTCATCGATCCATCTCTGAAACTGATGGAGTGGATTTCCAATCCTCAGATTTCACTGTATGTAACAGCTTTTGTAGAAGCATATAAATACCTGGGACTGTATATGGTTATCTTTTATGCAGCACTGATCGGTGTTCCGGATGAACTGGGAGAAGCAGCACTGATCGATGGAGCATCAACATGGCAGGAATATCTTTATGTAAGAATTCCTTATATTAAACCGGTTATCATTGCAAACTGTCTGCTGGTACTGAATGGTTCCCTGAGATCTTTCGAGTTCTCTTATCTGTTAACACATGGAGGACCGGGAAATGCTTCTGAACTTATGACAACTTATATGTATAAACAGGCGTTCAGCAGTATGAAATATGGTTACGGAAGTTCTGTAGCGATCATGATCGTAATCATCTGTATGGTAGTTGGAATGTTATTCCGTAAATTCACAGGAGGAGGGGATGACGAATGAAAAAGAAAAAACCAACCATTCCGAGCATCATTAAATGGGTTATAGCATTAATCCTTGTTGTGATGCAGGTTTATCCTTTCTTCTATGTATTTACTTCAAGCTTTAAGTCACTGGATGATTTCAGACAGTTACCGGCATATGCACTCCCGTCAAAATGGGTGCTGACAAACTTTATCAATGTTTTTACAAAAAGCCATATGCTGACTTATTTTAAAAACAGTATCATTGTTTTGATCGGTGTATTGATTCCTCTGCTTTTATTTGCACTGATGGCTGGATTTGCATTAAGCAAAATCAAATTCAAAGGCAGAAAATTTGTCCTTAATTATTTCCTTCTTGGATTGATGCTTCCTATGCAGGTTGCACTGATTCCATTGTTTACTATTTTTAATAAGATGGGACTGATCAATACATACCCGGCAATTATTTTGCCACAGATTGCTTTTTCACTGTCTTATTCCATTCAGCTGTTTTATTCATTCAGCAAATTCTTCCCTGAAGAAATGCTGGAAGCAGCGATCATTGATGGATGTTCACCGATAGGATGTTTCTTTAAGATGGTGGTTCCGATGTCACTGAACTCTATTATCACAGTAGCAACCATGCAGGCAGTATTCTGCTGGAATGAGTATATTAATGCTTATACATTTACCAGATCTACAGATATGAAAACCATTACACTTGGTTTAAATGACTTCGTAGGAAGCATGGGACTGACAGACTGGGGTGGTACATTTGCAGCCATCACTGTAACAGTACTTCCGGTATTTATTTTCTACTTCTTCAGCAGCAAGAAGATGCTGGCAGGTATGACAGCAGGTGCAGTAAAAGGTTGATAATATGCAAGAATTACCTGATAACAGTAGTTTGATTTATGAGTAAATAACAGGCTTGCCGGAAAAGTACAAGCAGGCCTGTAAAGTGAAATAAAGTATAAAAAAGGAGATTAAGACTATGCAGAAATTATACTATCAGTTCCCGGGAACATGGTTTGGCGATTGCATGCCATTTGGACATGGAGATAAATTCTATTTATATCATCAGAGAGATACCAGAAAACCGGGACCATTTGGAGAACCATTTGGCTGGGATCTGGCAACAACTTCTGATTTTGTACATTACGAAGATAAAGGTGTGGCAATTCCGAGAGGAACAGATGAAGAGCAGGATCAGTTTATCTTTGCAGGAAGTGTTTTCGAGGCAGAAGGACAGTATCATATTTTCTATACAGGCTATAACCGCGATTATCCGGCACTTGGAAAACCATCTCAGGTTCTGATGCATGCATACAGCGATGATCTTGTAACATGGCACAAAACTCAGGATGCACTTACCTTCACACCACAGGAAGGTTATGACCCGGATGACTGGAGAGATCCATGGGTGATCCGCGATGAGGAAAATGATCAGTACCTGCTGATCCTTGGCGCAAGATTACAGGGACCAAAGACAAGACAGACAGGAAGAACTGTTAAATTCACATCCAAAGACCTGAAAAACTGGAAATTTGAAGGAGATTTCTGGGCACCGGATCTCTATACTATGCATGAGATGCCAGACTTATTTAAGATTGGTGACTGGTGGTATCACATTGTGACAGAATACAGTGACAGAAGCAAAATGGTATACCGTATGAGCAAGAGTCTGGAAGGTCCATGGATTGCACCGAAAGATGATGCATTTGACGGCAGAGCTTATTATGCAGGACGTACTTTTGAATTGAACGGACAGAGAATCCTCTTTGGCTGGGTTGCTACCAAGGATCAGGATGATGATGACAATAACTTCATCTGGGCAGGAACATTTATGGCACATGAGGTTTATCAGAGAGAAGACGGAACTCTTGGTGTAAGAATTCCGGAAACTGTATGGAATGCATTTGATAAAGAAGAAAAAACAGAAGATTTTGTAATTGATACTCCAACTAAGAGTACAGAAAAAGTAGTTGCAAAAGATACAGGAGATATCTTCAAATTCGAAGCAGATGTGGAATTCACAGAAGGAACCAGAACTTTCGGTGTGAGATTCTATGAAGATGAGGATAAAGCTGAGTCTTACCAGTTCGTATTTAATGTAACAGAAGACAGATATGTATTTGAGAAAAAACCAAACTGGCCATGGCCTGCAAACCAGAATATCGGACTGGAGAGACCGCTGGAACTGGTACCTGGTAAGAAATACAATATCAAAATGATCGTAGATGATACAATTGCTACAATCTATGTAGACGGTGTTGCATTAAATGCAAGAGCATATAAACGTCCGGGAGAAAGCCTGTCACTCTTTGCTTCTGAAGGAAGCCTGAAAGTAACTAACTGCAAGGTTACAACCGGATTAAAGAAATAGAGCCAGACAGCAATTTAATCGATAAACCGCGGAGCAGTGATTCGGTGTAGAGTGACGTGACGAAGAAAATTGCTGCAAATAAAAAAGTTGCTGTGCGTTTCAGTTATAGAAATGCACAGCAACTTTTTTGCGTTAAGTCGATTGGAAACAACAGATTTAGGGGTTGCTTAATCTTCTAATTTAATCTTCTCCTTAAGAACCACACATCCTGCCATGTCTCCGATAACATTGACGCAGGTTGCGCCCATGTCGCAGAGTGTATTGATGCTGATGTAAACGCCCATAACTCCTGCAGGCAGACCTGCCATGGTTGCCAGGGCTGCGAAGGATGCGATGGCACCGCCAGGGATTCCCGGGGTTCCTACTGACAGGAGTACGTTTGCCAGAAGGATTATGATCATCATGGAAATGCTTACGTTAATTCCGCATGCATTGGCGAAGAACATGATCATGAATGACATCAGGATGGATACGGCATCCATGTTTACAGTAGCGCCAAGAGGAATGGCAATACTTGTGATCTTGTTGGATACGCCCATTTCGTCTTCCATACGCTGTTTACTGATCGGAATGGTCGCTGAACTGGAACAGGTTCCGAATGCGTTCAGAGCTGCAGGAAGCATTGCTTTGAAGAATTTCACAGGGCTTTCTTTGCCGATGAATTTCACGGAGCCGCCGTAAATGACCAGGGCAAATCCGAAGAATGCCACATACAGGATGATCAGCTGAGTTGCCAGTGAAATGATGGTTTCTGTACCGTTGGCTTCTACAACAGGAACGATAGTACAGAATACACCGATAGGTGTGAAGTACATAACTGTGCTGATGACTTTCAGACAGACTTCGTTACAGGAATCGATGACTTTCAGAAGTGCAGTACCCTTTTCGCCGATGGCGATAAGTGTGAAGCCTACGATGACTGCGAATACAAGTACCTGAAGCATATTTCCGTTTGCGAAAGCTGCAACCGGGTTGGATGGGATTAGGTTTTTGATGGTGTCCAGAATGCTGGTCATCTCAGTTGCCTGGATGTCGGAAGTTGCCATCTCGAATTTAACACCCTCACCGAGATGGATCAGCCGCGGGATGATCAGTCCTGCCAGGCTGGCAAGGGCTGTAGTGCACAGGAAAAAGATCATGGCACCGGCTGTGATCTTGCCGGTTGTGCGGGCATTTCCGATACTGGAGATACCCATGATAATGGAACAGAAGACCAGTGGAAAGATCATCATGTTCAGAGCATTCATGTAAATGCTTCCGATAAGGCTTGTGATGGCAAGTACCGGTTCGAAACGGTTTGCCAGAAACAGTCCGGTAATGATACCAAGGATCAGACCGGTAAAGATTGCTGCGGTAATATGTTTTTTATACCACGAATAGAATTTTTTCATTTGTTCCCTCCTCTTTATTTTCATTTCCTGATACCCGAAGGACTATATTGGCAGACGGATTGAGTGATGCGCAAATCTGGTAAAATTTCTGCGGCCTATAACTGTGATAAGATACCGGGTTCAGGAAAAATAGCACGACACTACTTTACCACAATAATGTGTGAATTACAATATTTCCCGCTGTTTTCTTATTTGAGTGGGAGTGTTTCCGAAGTGCTCAAGGAACATCCTGCGAAATAGTTTGTAATTGATAAAGCCATGCCGCTCCAAATTGTAACACAGAAAAACAGGCATCGATGATACAGATATCGAAGCCTGTTTTTCTGCGTTGCAGGAAATTATTTTATAATATTCCTGTGACATAAAAAGTCCTATGCAGGCTATTATGATTGTCAGGTGCGGGTGAAGAGGGTATAATAGTTGTAATTATTTAACCAAATCAAGGAAGTCCCTGCTTCAATTGTAAAGAGCAATAAGTAGTGGGTGGGGATTTATTTGTATCAGAAGGAGTGTTTATATGAAACCAACTATTTTATTAATAAATTTTCAGGATCAGCAGAAGCTTCGCAAGTTAAAGATGGCGTTGCTGCCTTTTAAGCTTCGGATTAAAACTGTAGAACCCCAGGACTATAGTCAGCCAATCGGATATCTGGCAGGAGTGAAAGAGGTTTCTCAGGTGCAGATTCCATCAGCGCTGATCCCGCAGGAGCAGATGGAGAAGGAAATGCTGATTCTTGCAGGAATCACGGGGAATCTGTTTGACCAGGTGCTCTATACCTTGCGGAAAGCAGGTACACCTGTGGATTACAAGGCAGTTCTGACGGAGCATAATCAGAACTGGAACTGTATGCAGCTTTATAAAGAACTGGAGAAAGAACATAATATGTATCACCCGTCTTAAATAATAGAAATAGTTGGAGGTTTTGGCTATGAAGGTTGTAGTTGCAGTTGATTCATTTAAGGGAAGTATGACTTCCATGGAAGCAGGAATGGCTGTCAAAGCAGGTATTCTTGCAGCAAAAAAGGACGCAGAAGTGATCGTAAAACCTCTGGCTGACGGTGGAGAGGGAACTACGGATGCGCTGATCGAAGGTCTGAAGGGAGAACGTGTGGATGTGACAGTTACAGGTCCTTATCATGAGCCGGTTCAGGCATATTATGGATATCTCAGGGAAAGTAATACCGCAGTTATGGAAATGGCAACAGCAGCAGGTATCACACTTTCAGATAAGAAGGAGCCTATGACCGCTACCACCTATGGAGTGGGAGAACTGATCCTTCATGCAATCGGTAGAGGTATCCGCAACTTCATTATCGGTATTGGCGGAAGCGCCACTAATGACGGTGGAGTGGGAATGCTGAGAGCCTTTGGATATAAATTTCTGGATGAAAAGGGAGAAGATGTAGGGGAAGGTGGACAGGCACTTGCAAGGATTGCATCTGTAGAAATTTCAGACAAGAAGGAACTTCTTTCCCAGTGTAATTTCAGGATTGCCTGTGATGTGACCAATCCTCTCTGCGGTTCTCAGGGAGCTACATATATCTATGGACCGCAGAAGGGAGTTACCCCCGATATCCTTCCGGTTCTGGATGCAGGCATGAAAAACTATGCAGAGGTTACTGCCAAAGTGATTGGTAAAGATAACCAGAATGCAGCTGGTGCAGGTGCGGCAGGCGGACTTGGATTTGCATTTCTGAATTATCTGGATGGCGAGCTGACGCCCGGAATACAGCTTATTCTGGATGCTGTTCATGTGGAAGAGGAAATGAAGGATGCAGATGTGGTTGTAACAGGTGAAGGTTGTCTGGATTATCAGACTGCCATGGGGAAAGCCCCGGTCGGTGTTGCAAAGCTTGGTAAGAAATATTGCGCAAAAACCATTGCATTTGCAGGAAGCGTTACGAAAGAGGCAGTTGCCTGCAATGAAGCAGGAATAGATGCTTTCTTTCCAATTGTACGCGGAATTTCCACGCTGGAAGAAGCAATGGATCCGGACACTGCAAAAGCAAATATGGCTGCAGCTGCAGAGCAGGTATTCAGACTGTTGTAATTATTTTTCATAAAAAATCTTCTGAAGCAGATAGGAAATCGATTTGATATGTCTGCACAGGAGATTTTTGTTTGCAGAAATTGCAATGTTGAGAAACTTCAGATGATATAGTAAAATTATTACAGCCAGAGAAAATACTTTGAAAAAAGTTGATTAAAAGATCTAAGGATATGTAAGGGAGAGACAACATGACACTAACACAGATGAATTATATCATCACAATTTCTGAAACTGGTTCATTAAATAAAGCTGCGGAGGCGTTGTATATTTCCCAGCCTTCTCTGACCAATGCAGTGAAGGAACTGGAGAAAGAGCTTGGAATCATTATATTCAACCGCAGCGGCCGTGGTGTGACACTGACCAATGACGGGACAGAATTTCTGATGTATGCCCGTCAGATATATGGACAGTATGAGAGTGTGGTTGAGAAATACAGTGAGGGTGGTTCCTATAAGAAGAAATTCGGCGTTTCCACCCAGCATTATTCTTTTGCAGTGAAAGCATTCGTGGATATGGTGCAGAAGTTTGATGTGTCGGAATATGAATTTGCCATCAGGGAGACAAAGACTGCAGATGTGATCAGTGACGTCAGCGCCATGAAAAGCGAGGTGGGAGTACTTTATCTCAGTGATTTCAACAGAAAGGCACTGCTAAAGCTTCTCCACTCTGCGAATCTGGAGTTTCATCATTTGATTGACTGTCAGGCATATGTATATTTGTGGAAAAATCATCCACTGGCAAATGAGAAATCTATCAGCTACAGCCAGCTGGCAAAATACCCTTGTCTGTCCTTCGAACAGGGAGATAAGAGCAGTTTTTATCTGTCAGAGGAGATTCTGTCTACCAATGAATATTCCAGAACAGTTAAGGCTTCAGACCGGGCGACTATGCTGAATCTGATGGTAGGACTTAATGGCTATACCCTGTGTTCCGGAATTATCTGTGAGGAGCTGAATGGCAGTGACTATCTGGCAATTCCCTTTGAAGGAGATGAGCAGAACCAGAACAGCGACATGGAGATCGGCTATATTACCAGAAAGAATTCGATTCTCAGCAAGGTGGGGAATCTGTATGTCTCTTCACTGAAGAAATATCTGGAGCAGAATACTGTTTCTGCGGAGTAATAAAAAAGAATTACAGAAAGCAGAGGAATATTGATTTCCTGATTTGCATATGCTATAGTGCTTGTAGGCAAAAGGATAATATATGTCTGTGATAGACGACAAAACCCCGGAAGTGTACCAGATTTCCGGGGTTTTTATTCCTGTTTTAGGAGTGGAAAGGATGTAAAACAAATAAGTGATATTTATCTGAGAAAAATGATATTTACCCGAGATATGTGATATCATATCCTGCAGATTTCAGTTAATATAAGAAAACAATTAAAAGGAACATTACAGTCAGAGTATCAGTCAGGAGGATATTATTAATGAAGAAACTTCTCTACGGAGCAGCATATTACGATGAATATATGCCATATGACCGCCTGCAGCAGGACGTGGCAATGATGAAAAAGGCAGGAATCAATACAGTAAGGATCGCAGAATCCACATGGAGCACCTGCGAACCACAGGAAGGTGTTTTTGATTTCTCACATGTGGAACGTGTTATGGACGCAATGGAGGAAGCCGGGATCAATGTGATCATCGGAACTCCTACATATGCAATTCCTACATGGATGGTGAAATCCCATCCGGATGTTATGGCAGAAACTGTAAAAGGCAGAGGAATCTACGGAGCCCGTCAGATCATGGATATCACTCATCCGGTCTATCGTTTCTATGCGGAGCGTGTGATCCGCAAATTAATGGAATGCACTGCACACAGAAAATGTGTTATTGGCTTCCAGGTAGATAATGAAACTAAGTATTACGGGACAGCAGGTAAAAATGTTCAGGAGAAATTTGTAAAATACCTCCGTAAGAAATTCAATAATGATCTGGATGCCATGAATTATGAATTTGGTCTGGATTACTGGAGTAACCGTATCAATGCATGGGAAGATTTCCCGGACGTAAGAGGAACTATCAATGGAAGTCTTGGTGCAGAGTTCGAGAAGTTCCAGAGAACACTGGTAGATGAATTCTTAAGCTGGCAGGCAGATATCGTAAATGAATACCGCAGAGAAGATCAGTTTATCACTCATAATTTTGACTTTGAATGGCGGGGATATTCCTATGGAGTACAGCCTGATGTAAACCATTATCATGCAGCGAAGGCACTGACGATTGCAGGCACAGATATTTATCATCCAACACAGGATGATCTGACAGGGGCAGAGATTGCATTTGGTGGTGATATGACACGTTCTTTAAAGAGAGATAACTATCTTGTTCTGGAAACAGAAGCACAGGGTTATCCGGGATGGACTCCTTATAAAGGACAGCTCAGACTTCAGGCATACAGTCATCTGGCAAGCGGTGCAAACAGTGTGATGTACTGGCACTGGCATTCTATCCATAATTCTTTTGAGACATACTGGAGAGGACTTCTCAGCCATGACATGCAGGAGAATGCACCATATCGTGAAGCCTGCATCATCGGAAACGAATTCTTCAGGCTTGGAAGCCATCTGGTAAATCTGAAGAAGAAAAATGATGTTGCCATTCTTGTAAGTAATGAGGCATTAACAGCTCTTAAATGGTTTGGAATTGAAGCAACTGCAGCAGGAGATAACGGCATTGGATATAATGATGTTGTCCGCTGGCTTTATGATGCGCTGTTTAAGATGAATATTGAGTGTGATTTCGTATGGCCGGAATCAGATAATCTGGATCAGTATAAAGCGATCTTTGTCCCGGCACTCTATGCTGCACCGGATGAACTGTTGGAAAAACTGAAACAGTACACAGCAAATGGCGGTACACTGGTGGCAACATTTAAGACCGCATTTGCGAATGAGAATGTTAAAGTAAGCCATGAAATGCAGCCCCATATTCTGAGTAACTGTTTCGGTATCAGCTATCAGCAGTTTACTTTCCCGAAGAATACAGGGTTGTCAGGAAGTATTATCAATGGAATTGCAAAAGGAGCAGATGAAGAAGCAGAAGCAAAAGTATTCATGGAATTATTAATGCCTCAGGAAGCAGAGGTACTTGCATCCTATGATCATTATAATTGGAAGGAATACGCAGCGATCACAAAGAATCATTATAGAAAAGGAACTGCCATTTACATTGGCTGTATGACAGATGACAACACCTTAAAAGCAGTACTCACAGAAGCACTTAACAGCGCGGAGGTGGAAATTCCGGAATACAGCTGGCCGGTAATCATAAGAAAAGGAACCAATGATCTGGGTAAATGTGTCAGATATATCCTGAACTATTCAGCAGAGGAGCAGAATGTTGTATATCATGGCGCAGACGGAACAGAACTGTTTTCAGAGGAATCTGTGCAGGATGGAGACACTGTTACTGTTTTGCCGTGGAATGTTAAGATTATAGAAGAGGTATAAAATGAGCCGGGATTATCTTCCCGGCTCATTTTATTATAGTAAGTCTCAAATACATTATTTACGAGGATTGCTAGTTACTGTTCACACACCACTATTCCGCGAGGTGTTTTGGCATGAATATGCCAAAATTCCGAGACATACAAGCCAAAATTCCATTGCCGCAGGCAATCTGGAATGAATTTTGGCTACGTTACTGTGAACGGAGTGAACAGTAACGATTGCTATAGTTTCGGATATTATAAGTGAATATACTCTTTACCATAACGTTGTGATATGATATATTTTTACAGAAGTAAATTATTAAAGTATGAAAAGACAGTTTTAAGAAATTGGAGGATAAAAAATGGACGCAGCGAAAATTGTCAGTAAGATCAGTAAAGAGCATGGTATTATCAAAAATGTATATTTTCTTGCATGTGGAGGATCTCTTGTAGACTTGTATCCGGGATATTATTTTGTACGTGCGGAATCAGCAGTGATGGATGCACAGTGGATCCCTGCAAGAGAATTTGCATTGACACCGCCAAAAAAACTGGGAAAGGACAGTCTTCTGATTATCTGCTCTCACAGTGGAAAGACCAAAGAATGTCTGGAAGCAGCGAAGGTGGGAATAAATGCAGGTGCAGCAGTAGTGACTATGACACATGCACCGGGATCACCCTGCGATTGTGAAGAGTGGATTTCTGTTGTATATGACTGGGCACCGGGAGTAAAGGAAGCCCAGAAACCTCAGGGAATTGTTCTTGGCATCCTTAATGAACTGATGAAGGCGCAGGAGCCGGGATATACCCTTTACAGTAGTATTAAAGAAGGATTTGAGAAAATTGATGATATCATTGCAGAGGCAGTGAAAAAACAGCAGAACTCAGCATGGCTTTTTGCAGAAAAATATTCTGAGGAGCCAAATCTCTATATTATGGCATCCGGTGCTTCCTATTCACAGGCATATGGGTTTGCAATCTGTTCTCTGCAGGAGATGCAGTGGATGGACTGCGGATATCTCAATTCAGCAGAATACTTCCATGGACCTTTTGAGGTTACAGATGAAGATCATCTCTATATCCTGATGATGAGCCGGGGCAGAAACCGTATGATGGATGAACGTGTACTGACTTTCCTTGAGAAATATGGTAAGAAATATGAAGTGATCGATGCTGATAACCTTGGTATGGAAGCAATTGATGACGGCTGTGTGGAATACTTTACACCAATGCTTTTTTATACCATGACAACTGTTTATCGTACTGCTTTGCAGGATAAGAGACGTCATCCTCTGGATATGAGAAGATATATGGGAGTTGTGGAATACTAAATCACAGGATTTTTATAATAACACAGAAAGAGGAAAAAGGATGAGCAAATACAGTACAAAGCTTTTGGGCTTCGGAGATAATGTGGTGGATATTTATGATCATCAGAAGACTATGTATCCAGGTGGAAACTGCGTAAATGTCAGTGTATATGGAAAAATGTCAGGATGTGAAAAAACAGCATACATGGGATATTTCGGAGATGACGAAGAGGCAGAACTGGTCATTGATGCACTAAAGAAAAATGGTGTAGAGACAGTGAAATGCAGACAGCTTCATGGTGAAAACGGATATTCCCGAATTACATTAAAGGACGGAGACAGAGAGTTTCTGGACTTTAATGAAGGTGGTATCAGGGGAAAGACACCGTATGTTTTGGATCGCTTTGACCTGGAATATATGAAAGGTTTTGATGTGGTACACAGTGGAAATTATTCCTTTACAGAGGGAGAACTTCACAAGATGAAAGAAGCCGGAATACAGATTTCCTTTGATTTTTCGGATGATTCTACAGAAGAGTATTACAGAAAAACAGCACCGGATGTTACATATGCTTTCTGTTCCTTTGATGGAACGGATCAGGAGACAGAGGAACATTTAAAGAAAATTATTTCCATGGGACCAAGGCTTGCCATGGCATCCAGAGGGGCAAAGGGCTGTATATTGTATGATGGAGAGAAATTTTTTGTACAGCCGGCGATGCCGCTGAAAGAAGTGAAGGACACTTTGGGAGCCGGAGATTCTATGATCGCTTCTTTTCTTACAGTTTACACAGGAAGAATAAAGAATGGTTTTGATCAGGATGTGGCAATCAGGGAAAGTCTCAAAGAAGCAGCAGCTTTTGCAGCAGGTATCTGCGGCATAGAGGGCGCCTTTGGCTGCGGAAAGAAATATGAATAACAGGAGGAAAAAGCAGCAATGAAATATAAAGGAAAAGGCAGGATAGTTCTGTGCTTTCTTCTGTGTATGCTCATGGCACTGCCGGTGGGGATCGGAAGTGCAGCAGCAGTAAAAGCAGCGGAACAGCAAACCATTATTATAGGAACAAATGCAGAATATTCACCTTTTGAATATCTGGATGATAACGGAAATATCACTGGTTTTGACTATGATCTTCTGGAGGCCATTGCCAGAGAAGAAAACGTAAAACTGGTGTGGAAGGATATGCCATTTGATTCTCTGATGGGCTCTATGGAGGCAGGAGATGTACAGGTGATCGCTGCCGGAATCGGACCTACAGAAGACCGTAAAAAGAGTGTTGATTTTTCTGACGTATATTATACCGGTACACAGTGTATCATCAGCCGTAAAGACAATCCTGTTAAGGATTTTGAAGAGCTGTCAGGGAAAACGGTGGCAGTTCTGGAAGGTGCGCAGAGTGATATGATCGCATCCGGTGAGACAACAGATTACGGCGAAGTAAAGGATGCAAAGGTAAAACGCTTTAAGAATGCTTCCAGTGCAGTAATGGAACTGAAAAACGGCGGTGCAGATGCAGTGCTGATCGATAATATCATGGCTGAGATCTACTGTAAACAGAACTCTGATCTTCAGTATGAATCTGTTCCAAGTACAGCAGAGGATACTGTTTTCTGTATTCAGAAAGGAAACACAGAGATTGCTCAGATCATTAACGATGGACTTGCAAAGGTAAAGAATTCAGGCGAGTATGATGATTTGTACCAGAAATATTTTGTGGATACGTTGGAGAACAGCGAGGACGTTACAGATGTGGCTGCAACAGATGGATTTCTGGGATTGTTAAGCTTTATTTTTCTTCAGGATAACAGATGGAAATTCTATATAAACGGACTTGGAATCACACTGCTTGTTTCTTTGATGTCTGTGATCGTAGGTATCCTGATCGGTCTTGTGGTAGCACTGGTTCGTCTTGGTGCGGCAAAGAAGGGAAGAAGAACGGTTCTTTCCACTATTGCAGATGTTTATGTGGATGTGATACGTGGAACACCGTCTGTGCTTCAGCTGATGATCATTTATTTTGCGGTATTCCACAGCAGACTGGGATATGTGGCAGCAGTAGTCAGCTTTGGTATCAACAGTGGTGCCTATGTATCTGAGGTCATCCGCGGAGGTATCCTGTCTGTAGATAAAGGACAGAGTGAGGCCGGACGTTCCCTGGGGCTTGGATATAAAGATACCATGCGTTTTATTGTTATCCCTCAGGCAGTAAAAACAATCCTTCCGGCAATGGGTAATGAATTTATCCAGCTGATCAAGGAGACTTCTATTTTGGGTTATGTGGGAATTATGGATCTGACCAAGGCGGCAAGTTATGTTTCCTCACGTACTTATCAGATGTTTATTCCTCTGATCGCAGCAGGTATTATGTACTATCTGATCGTGAAGTGTTTAAGTATTCTTCTGAAAAGATTTGAAAGGAGACTGAGAGAAAGTGATTGATGTAAAAAATCTGAAAAAATCCTTTGGGGATGTACATGTATTAAAAGGAATTACAACTCATGTAAACAAAGGGGAATGTATCTGTATCATCGGTCCTTCCGGTTCGGGAAAATCTACATTTTTGCGTTGTCTGAATCTCCTGGAAAAGCCGGAAGAAGGTGAGATTATTATTGATGGACAGGAAATTCTGGATCCTAAGCTGAACGTGGATAAATTCAGAGAAAATGTAGGAATGGTTTTTCAGCATTTTAACCTGTTCCCTAATATGACTGTACTGAAAAATATAACCCTGGCTCCTGTGAGACTGGGAAAATGGAATGCTGCGGAAGCAGACCAGAAAGCCAGAGCACTTCTGAAACGTGTAGGACTGGAAGAAAAAGCAAATGTATTTCCCGGCAAGCTTTCCGGTGGTCAGAAACAGCGAGTGGCTATAGCTCGTGCACTGGCCATGAATCCTGAGGTTCTATTGTTTGACGAACCTACATCTGCACTGGATCCTGAGATGGTGGGGGAAGTTCTTGAGGTTATGAAAGAACTTGCACAGGAAGGAATGACCATGCTTGTTGTTACCCATGAGATGGGGTTTGCAAGAGAAGTCAGTGATCGTGTGCTGTTTATGGACGAGGGAATCATCCTGGAGGATAAAAAGCCGGAAGAACTTTTCACAAATCCGGGAGAGGCACGAACCAGGGAATTTCTTTCAAAAGTATTATAATTTTTCAGTGGAATGTTTCCTGTACTTCTGCGGGCTGCAGCCCTTCACTCTGGAGAATACCTTGGCATAGTAGTTGGAGTCTGTGAAGCCGGATTTCTGGGCGACTTCCATGATGCTGTCGTCGGAGCTGAGGAGAAATTCAAGGCTCCGTTCCACCCGGTATTCCTGCAGAAATGTAAACAGGGATACGTTCATGTATCTCTTGAATAACCGGCTGCATTCGCTCTCGCAGAGGTGGATTTCCTCTGCGATATCTTTCATCTGGATTTTATTCATGTAATTGTGTTCCAGATAATCCATGATCTCACGCATACGGTTGCGTTCCAGTTTGCTGTGTTCCGTATAGGGGAGGTTCTCCGGAAGATTCTGCAGCATACAGCGCCACAGCTTTTGCAGAGTTCCGGTGATATCCAGTTCGTAAAATTCCTTTTTCTCTTCATACAGAGTTATGATTTCTCTCACATATTCGGAAAAAATTTCATGCCAGGGCTGCGAATAGTCAATGTAGACTGCAGGAAGGGAGAAATTGTGTAAAAATGGCTCCACATATTTCCTACGCAGGATACTTCCGTAGGAACCATAGATAATCTTTGGCAGAAAAGTGATGGAGACATATTTGCCGTCTTTCATATCTTCCATGAAGCCTGCGTGGAGTACATTGGCATTTCCCAGAAGGATATCTCCTGCTTTCATGTGGTAGGTACACTGGTTTACTTTATAGAGAATCTGTCCATCCAGGACAAGGGTGATTTCTATCTCAGGATGCCAGTGCCAGAGAAAGGAGCCGGATTTGTAGCCGGAAAGTTTCTCATAGCTTACCAGCAGTGGAAATTCATCACTGCCATGTTTCTTCAGTTCTTTCTGTGAGCCGTCGGTTATGATCTCTGCCATTATATATGCGTCCGTTACTGAAAACTTATAAAAAGTTATAAACTTCTATGTTTCATTCCTACTTCAACGAGTATGCTTTTGATGATATAAATATCTATCTACTCACAAGTTTTGTACTCTCCATAGGCGTAAATTTCGGACTAACGTATCCGTACATATTTGTATTAACATTTCAGTGTCAACCTGCAAATTTTTCTCCATAAGTCTTGAGATTTATAGATGCCTGGAAATCTCTGTCAATCATATTCCCACACGCACATCTATAAACTCTGTCAGATAACTTCAGATCTTTTTTGATATTTCCACAACAGCTGCAAAGCTTTGATGATGGATAAAAACGATCAGCCACAATAAGCTGGATTCCTTTATCGCTGCATTTGTATTCGAGCTGTTTTCTAAACCAAAAAAATCCCTGTGCCTGGACTGCTTTGGATAAATGTCTGTTTTTTATCATTCCGCTGACATTCAGATCTTCAATACATATAAATCTTGGTTTTCGATTTATGATCTCAGATATGGTCTGATTCAAATAGTTTTTACGGATATTTGTTAATCTGTGATTTCGTTTTAATAAAAGTTTTTCCTTTTTGATCACATTATTTGTTTTACAGTAACTTTCTCCTTTCTTATTTTTCTCGTAAGAACGAGAGATACTACGCTGTAATCTGCGTTTCTGTTTTTCTAATTTCTTTATTTTCTGACTCTTATTGATGTTCTTATACTTAGTTCCATCAGAGCAGACAGCCAGTTCTTTGATTCCCAGGTCTATACCGACTCCGTCATCATTAAGTATTTCCCTGCAGTCAGGAAATTCTACACATACACTGATCCACCAGTTCAATCCGTCAAAGGATATTCGCGGATTCATATATTTAGCATTTGTCGGAATTCGTCCATGTTCTGCAAGTCTTACCCAATTCATTTTTTGTTTGTTGGCTTTCCTGCTGGAGGAAAAGCCTTCAAATTTAACATGGGTATTACTGAATCGTATCTTAACGTTGTCCTGATAGAACTTCGGCATTGACCTCTTTTTTGACTTGAATCTCGGGAATTTCTGCAAACCCCTGAAAAAGTTCTTATAAGCAGTACAGGCATCTTTGATCGCCTGTTTTGTTACATTATTTGAAATATTCAATAACCATGTATATTCATCAGAATGTCTAAGCTTTGTAAATTCTTTTCTGAGTTCTGCATCTGAAATGAATTTTCCGCCTTTTTCATAGTTTTCTATTTCCCTTACCAAAGCCCAGTTATAGGCAAATCTTGAAGCACCGGCGTACTGAAACAACTTAGTTTTCTGCACGTTATTTGGTATCAACATTACTTTTATGGCTTTTACCATCTGCTTCCTCCTGTATCAATTCCCGGATAAGTTTCTTAGCTTTGTTTGCTCGTTTTCCTTGTAATTTGCAACTGAATACAGTGATTATCTGAACCAGATCTTCAACAAGTTCCTGCTGTTCGG
>UMGA01010229.1_pt1 | contig 26247 bp, 32 predicted proteins | sample 1965171 | NCBI WGS metagenome assembly UMGA01 (sample SAMEA4836062, study PRJEB28245) | human gut metagenome | biome: gut microbiome; material: fecal sample | place: Denmark | collected 2008 | reverse complement strand
TCATGTCCGACAGCCGTAATAATCGGAACTTGTGCCGCAAAAACGGCTTCCACTACACGGGCATCGTTGAAGCACCACAAATCTTCCATGGAGCCGCCGCCACGGGCAAGAATGAGTACATCCAGGGACTTATCGTTTCCCGCCGCAGTCAAATTTTTGACAAGTTCCGGCACGGCGCCTTCGCCCTGTACCGGTACGGCATAAAGAATCGGTTGAATGTAAGGATTCCGTTCGGCCCTGATTTTCTCTATATCATGGAGGACGGCGCCGGTCCGGGATGTCAATATGCCGACACGCCAGGGAAAGCGGGGCAAGGCCTTTTTACGATCCTGTGCGAAATACCCTTTCGCCGCAAGCTCCGCCTTGGTTCGCTCATATTGAGCCTGTAAATTTCCCATGCCCTGTGAAAACAGGCGCTCAATAATAAAGGATAAGGTCCCGCCCTTTTCGTAAACGTTGATCGAACCGACGACAACGACACTGTCGCCTTCACGAACGGTATTCATCATCGTCCCGGCCCGGCCGCGAAACAAGACGGCCCGAATGGACGCGCCGTCATCACGAATATTCATGTACCAATGCCCGTTGGACGCTCGCTTGAGACCGATAATATTACCCTCCATAGCTATGCTTTGCAGCCGATAGTCGCGCTGTAAATCTTCCTTTATGCGATTGACAACGGCTGAAACACTTTCATATTTCATGTCATTCCGCCTTTATGTACTGCGCAGAGCTGCCCAAAAAGCTGCACCCGACGCATTGTCCGCACTATATCCTTTTTCCGCAGGAAGGAAGGAAAACCCTTCACGCTGCGCGTAAGCCGCAAGGGCACTGCGCAAATACGTATTTTCCATGACACCGCCTGCCGCCACAAGGAGCGATGTTTTATCGCCTTCTGTTCGCTCCAGGAGTTTACGTATGCCGCGCCAAACGGTTTTCAACGTTTCCGCGCAGAGCGGTCCCTTTTCCGTCTCTCCCGCCACAATGCGGCGCTGTATGTCCGACTCGGGGCCGGAAAAGCTGACTTCTCCATCCTTATAAAAAACGGCTGTCCCTTTGGCGGTGTCCAAAAAGTCTCTGCTTTCCATATCAACCGATTTGCCTGCCGGAAAAGGAAGCCCCAAGGCGACGCCGACACGGTCGATAAACTGGCCGGCACTGATGTCGGATGTACCGCCGATGCGCGTAATATCGAGTCCCTCCGCATCGGGAGAGACCGACAGAAAATCCGTAGTACCGCCGGAAATATGGAGTGCCCGAAAGGGTGTGTCCGTATAGCCCGTGCCGCGCAGGACCGCAAGCAAATGATTTTCCTGATGGCTGATCGTATAGAGGGGAACCCCCAAAAGAGCCGCTATAGACCGCCCGTAACCGATACCGCTTAAAAAAGCGGGCATATACGAATCCTCCCGTCGGCGCGGCTTATTCGTCGCAGCAACGGCGCGTATCGTATTGCCCGCCAATGAAGGTACCAGCTTTTCCGTTAAATCGGGAAGATTACGCACGTGCTGATAAACCATTTCCGACTGTGACAGGCCTCGCTTACCGGGCTTCACCGTAAGAAGACGGCGCTCATCGGCAACAATGCGGTACGCTCCGTCAACAAGACATAAAGAGGTCGTATAACAGCTCGTGTCAATGCCGAGAAAGACGTCCATTATGCCAAAGTCCTCGCATAGGCGCCCAATATGCCGTTGACAAACTGAGACGAACGAACGCCGCCGAATTCTTTAGCCAAGCGAACAGCTTCATTAATGATAATGGCCGGCGCCAAGGGATCCTGCGGATAGACAAATTCGCAAAAAGCCACGCGCATGACCGTCTTATCGGCCATGTTCATCCGCCCCGGTTCCCAGCCCTTGGCAAAGGAACGTATCAGCGCGTCCAGTTCGGCATGATGGAGAGACACCGTTTCTACAAGGTACTCGCAATACTTTTCCGTGTCCGCCTCGCCTTCATCACTGTCCGCTTCCGTTCGAATATCTTCAATCTCCGACAAGTTGACGGCGTTTTCATCTAATTCTTCCTCACCTATTGCCTGCGGCTCCGGCTTTCGGTCTACGATCGTTTCATCGTCGTCCGCCAAAATTTCCGTTTCTGTGAATTGAATATCCATTTCATCATGAAATTCTCGAGAAAATAAGATTTTCAACGCCCGCCGGCGTGCTCTGTGTCTGCTCACGTTGTCCTCCCGGTATCATGCCCGTGCAGGCATAACAATATCTTCAATAGTCACGTCTATTTGCATCACATCCGGATCAATCATGTCCTGAACGGCCTGCGCCGTATGATGCTGCACGGCCAGAGCCAATTCACGCAGCTTGCTGCCGTATACGGCGGCAATGCTGATTTGAACGGTAATACGACCGTCTTTTTGCCTGACTGAAAAAGAAGAGCCCTTTTCCTTTGCCACGCCTTCCGTGCCCAAGGCGGCAGTGCGGGCAATCTTCTCGATAGCCGAACGGCTGACCGTATAAGCTGTTTCTTCATGCTTATTCATTGCTCCTGCCCTCCCCTTCACGCGGCAACGCGTCTTCAAAGATAACGTCCTGCACCGTAATATGCACGGCCGTGACAGCGCATTCACACAGTGTTTCTACAGTACTCTTTACCGTTTGCTGTACTTCTACGGCCAAATCGGGAATCCGCACACCGTGACGGACAATAAGGCGCACGGTCAATTCCGCTTCCATGCCGTCAATAGCGACATCAATACCTCGGCCGCCTGCAGCCTTGCCGATTTTCTCCGTAAAAGTCGATGCCAGCATGACGACACCCGACACGGTTAAGGCGGCTTGAGCCGCAACAAAGGCAATTACTTTCGCCCCGATATGAATGCTTCCCAGTTCATTTATTTCCGTTGTTACCATAAACTCCGCTCCATGAAACAAAAAGCGATGAGATACTCATCGCTTTTTCCCGTCTCTTACTTATGCGCGCCCTGTATATTGACCTGTTCTCGTGTCGATGGTCAACACTTCGCCTTCATTAATAAACAGCGGCACCTTAACTACATAGCCTGTTTCCAAGGTAGCCGGCTTGCTGCCGCCCGTCGCCGTGTCGCCGCGCACGCCCGGATCCGTCTCGACAACGCGAAGCTCAACGGCTGCAGGCAAGTCAATGCCGATAACTTTGCCCTTAAAGAGCATAACGGAAACGGTCATTTCTTCCTTCAGGAAATTGATAGCCGTGCCGAGCGCTTCCTTATTGAGTTCAATCTGTTCATACGACTCGTTGTCCATGAAACAGTACATGCCGTCCGTTTCATAGAGATACTGCATTTGCCGGCGATCGACGCGGCCTTCCTGCACCTTTTCACCTGCGTTCCACGTACGTTCTACGACGGCACCCGTTTCAAGGTTCTTAATTTTTGCGCGGACAAAGGCGGCGCCCTTCCCGGGCTTTACATGCTGAAATTCCACTACCTGCCACACCTGGCCGTCAATTTCAATCGTTACGCCCGGTCTGAAATCATTACTTGTAATCATAACCAATCTCCTCCTATAACAGCTCCATCAGTTCTTTTGAAGTTTTTGTCACTATTTCGTGTCCCGTCTTTGTTACGATAAGGGAATCTTCTATACGAACACCGTACAGGCCTTGCTTATACAATCCCGGTTCTACGGTGACAATCATATTTTCCTGCAATACTCCCTGCGCGCGCGGCGACAGAAGCGGTTCTTCGTGTATTTCGAGGCCCGTACCGTGCCCCAGAGCATGTGTAAAATACTGTGCACACTCACGGTCTTCAAAGAATTTCCGCACGATACCGTCCACTTCGCTGCATACGACTCCGGCCTTAACAGCTTCCGCTCCCAACAACTGCGCTTCCAAAACGAGTTCATAAACCTTCTTTTGCTCGTTTGAAGCCTTGCCGACGACGACGGTTCTCGTCATATCCGAATGGTAGCCGTCCCAAAGGGCGCCGAAATCAAAAGTGATGAAATCGCCTTTTTCGACGACTTTATCCGTCGCCGTGCCGTGGGGCATGGCCGACCGCTTTCCGGAGGCGACAATCGTATCGAACGACTTCCCTTCGGCGCCGCCCAAGAGCATATTGCTTTCCAACCGCGCCGCCAGTTCCCGCTCCGTTACGCCCGGTTCGATATAAGCCAAAACGTCCGCAAAGGCCTTGTCCGCTATGGCGCTCGCCTTACGCGTCGCCTCAAGCTCATACGGCTCTTTAACGGCTCTGAGAGCCGTCACGGAAAGACCTTCAAAGGATAATTCCTCTTGCGCCAGAGCCTCATAAAAGGCATGTGTCATATAATTTTTTTCATAGCCCACTACGCCGGCGCCCTCCGCCAAAAGCCCGGCTGCGGCCAGGGGCAGCCGACCGCCGTGGTTCTCAATGCGTACGGACGGATCGCATTCCTGCGCGGCCTGCTCAGTGTAACGCAAATCCGTCCAAAGGACGGCCTCCTCCGGCGTGACGACAAGTGCCCCTTCGCCGCCTGTAAAGCCGCTGAAGTAGCGTAAGTTTTCAGGCTGCAGCAAAAGGACCGATTCAACATGCCGTTCCTTTAAAAACCGGCGCAATGCCCTTATTCGCTCATCAATCATGGTATCACCTGATTTTATTCAACTAACGTCAATCATACCATAGAATAAGCGCTTTGAACAAGCTTTTACTGCCCTAAAAGGGGCAAAATCACTTCTTTATCGGCAAGCATTCTGTATGCCCCCGGAGCGAGGCTCTCGTCGAGCGCAAGAGCACCGACGGAACGGCGGTGAAGTGCCGTGACATGCAGGTCCACGGCGGCACACATACGCTTTACCTGATGAAACTTTCCTTCGCACACGGTGATTTCAAAGGTATTCTCCCTTATTTGCCGTATAGCCGCAGGCAAACACTGCAGCCCGTCGGCAAGGATGATTCCCGCCGCAAAGCGCTCGTTCAAATCGGCAGGCACGTCGCCTTCCGTTTCCGCCACGTATACTTTAGTAACGGAGTTCTTCGGCGTAATGATGTTATGCGCCCACGCGCCGTCATTGGTTAACAGTAATAATCCCGTCGTGTCCTTATCAAGTCTGCCGACCGGAAAAAGGCGAGCGGCCCTAAAGAGAGGCGGCAGCAGATCAAGGACCGTTTCGGAGCGCTTGTCCTCCGTAGCCGTAACGACACCGGCCGGCTTGTTGAGCATAAGATAATAAAACTCCCGATACTGTACAACCTCACCCCGGACGGCAACCGTGTCCGCCGCAGGATCAACCTTTACACCGCTGTCCGTACAAGCCGCGCCGTTTACGGTTACATCACCGTGCCTGCAAAGAGCTTTTATTTCCCGCCGCGTACCGTACCCGCTGTGCCCGAGGAGCTTATCGATACGCATCATACGACTGAACTCTTTCATCTACAAGCTGACCATGGACGACCATTGCTCCTGATGGCCTTCCGTGCCTTCCAGATGACGTGTCGAGTTCATGACGGTCATGACATTTTTCGTGCCGTAATAGTCAATAATATTAAAGGCCGTATTGAACTGTTGAAAGCACCAGACGCGCGTAAGCTTCAGCCCCAGCAGGCCGAAGATGAGGCAGCGAATGGTCGCACCGTGGGAAACGACGAGAACCGTGTCGCCGTCCCCGTGGTTTGCCAGAATGTCGCGAATCTTAGTCATTGCCCGCTCTTCAACCTCGGCAAAAGATTCGCCACCGCGGGCACGCATGGTGCCGTCGGATTCATAAAAGGCTTCTATTTCGCCGGGCCACTGCTCAATAATCTCGTTATACGTGTGTCCTTCCCATTCACCGAAGTTGATTTCCCTCAATTCCGCATAAGTCGTGACCGGCAACCTGTGCGGTGCGGCTACGAGCTCCGCCGTTTTTTCCGCCCGCAACAAATCGCTGCTGTACACGGCCGTAAATTGCTCGTCCTTTAAAAAATCGCCTAAGTATTTCGCCTGAACAATGCCTCTTGCGTTCAAAGGCACATCCGTCGAGCCCTGATACCACTGCTGCGCGTTACCGTCCGTTTCGCCGTGGCGGACGAGATAGAGTTTTATCATTACCATTCCTCCGACTTTTCCTATATATAAAGTATGGTACACCTTAAAACCGCAGCCGCTCCTACGAGAAGAACGGCTTCCGTAAATTCGATGACCGCCCCGTACGTATCGCCCGTCACGCCGCCGAGACGCTTACAAATATACCGATTGGCAAGCACCGTTATGATAACGGCCGCCATGAGAACGGGTATATACATGACCCCGACGAGCAACAGGGGAACAATATTGACGGCAAGGCTTTTCCGCAGGGCATGAGGCGGCGCATATTGACCGAAGGCCTTACCCAAACCTTCACTGCGGGCATAGGGAAACTTTAAAATACTGAATAAGGCTGCAAAGCGAGTTGCTGCCGGAACGGCAACGAGAAGCTGCCACGGCGAAAGGATTTCCGCCAGGCTGAAAATTTTAAAAACGGCCAAAAAGAAAAAGGCCGTAACGCCTGTCGAGCCGACGCGGCTGTCCTTGAGAATTTCGAGCATCCGCTCACGGCTGCGTCCGGAAAATATACCGTCCGCCGTATCCATAAACCCGTCCGCATGGAGCCCCCCTGTAAGGCAGTACCAGGCGGCAACTGTAAGGCCGGCCGTCAAAAGAGGTGAAAAAAGAAAGGCCGCCGTCCCGTTCAAGACTGCCAGAATACAGCCTGTGAGCGTGCCGACAAGGGGAAACCAGAGGATGGACGCGCCGAATTCAGTATCGGACCAAACGCCCCTGTCAGTCAAATGGATACGCGTCAAAAACTGCAGGGCAATTAAAAATGATTTCATAAGTGTTCTCCTGCGCGTACCTGCCGGCCTTTAATTTCCACGGCAATACCCGCCACGGTCAAATAAACGTTGTCCGCCGCAGCGGCAAAAGACTGATTGACCATCCCCGCCACGTCGCGATAAAGGCGGCTGGCCGCATCTCCCGGAACGATACCGCTTCCCACTTCGTTTGTCACGGCAATGACAACCTTCCCTGAGTCCGCCATAAGGCGCAGCATGTCCTGCACCTCCGACCGGGCAATCCGCTCAATTACGTCGCCCTGTTCATGACGCAAATCATATAATAAAGTCGCCACATATACGGTCAGGCAGTCCAAAAGAACCACGTCCGTATTGACCAATATATCCGGCAAGGCCTGCACCAAATGCCGCGGCACCTCAACTGTCCGCCAATCCGCCGGTCGACGACGGCGATGCATTTCGATACGCCGCCTCATTTCGTCATCAACGATTTCGGCCGTAGCAATATATGTTTTTTTCCCTGCCGTCTCCGCCGCCAGGGATTCGGCAAAAGCACTCTTACCGCTGCGCGCCCCGCCGGTGACAAGAATAATCCGACCTGCCATAACCGCTCCTTATTATCTATAACGGGTTTATTATATCATATACCGGAAATACTGCCGCCATAAGCCGTGAAAAACCTGCCGCGCCCTAAGGTCACAACAGGTTTTCCGCACTCTTATCAGGATTTACTGATTTCCGCTTTAATATGATAAATCTCGGGGATAATAATCTTTTCCATGCCTACCTTTATGATACCCGTATGTCCGGGCAGGCAAAATATGGGGCACTGGCGAATAATCCCTGCACCGCCGCGATAGGCCAAGGCTTCCATGCCGCAGGCGCGGCGATAGGAAAGAAATGTCAGTATGCCGTTAAACTCGGGAATGGTCTTATCAAAGAGGGGCTCCAACGTTTCCAGTGTCACGTCCCGTCTCGCCAAGCCCGTACCGCCGCTCGTAACAATCATATCTACGCTGCACACCCATTCGTGTACATACCGTAAAATAGCGTCGCCGTCATCCTTTACAATAGCATAATCCACTACCTGATGACCTGCTTTCGTGAGCAGAGACTGAATCATGAGTCCGTTTGTGTCATCCGAGTAGGTCCGACTGTTGCTTACCGTCAAAATGGCGGCTCGTAAAGGATGTTTTTCCGTTTCTTTACCGGCCAACTTCGTCACCTCCTGTCTCAGTTTCTTCTTATTTATATTATACGATAAAACGGCAGTCTGTCATACTGCTGTTCATAACTTACCGTCTCCGGCCGTTCGGCGGCCTTGCGGTTTATATAGCGACGTCCCTGTAAGAAAACGAACTTCCAGTAAACACTCACCTCTTTACATACTGAAAATTATGGATTCCATTGTATCACCGTTTTGCCTGATTCCCTCACTCGGAGAATCTAATCCTCGCTCCTTCTCCAAATACTCATCTGCTTTATCGGGAAAATAAAAAAGACTATCCCTAAAATAAGCCTTTTTACGTAAATTTCCGGTCTGCTTTAATTCCATATAAATAGCTCTGTCTATTTCCGACACATCTTGCAATGAGTCCCTTAAAATCAAAAACATAAAATATGCGTCCAGCACGAGGAGTATTAGTATTCCAACTATAGTTTTAACCGGAAATTTGAGCCAAACAGCTCGTTTAACAATGGCCAGCAACACGCTCCACCAAGCAATCACCCACAATAAAAAATACACGCAACCGGTTACGAAGCTATTACTTATCATCATATATAGTATAGGAGCCACGTTATAAACATAGTCTTCAAACATTATAAGCGCAGTAAGCGGTACATATCCCAAAACAAATTGGGTTCGTGAACTAACTCCTGCAAATGATAACAATCCTTCTGTAAGCCCTTTACTGTACTGGAGAGCACTACCAAGGCAAACCAAAAAGGTAAAATACAACAAATTACTTTGCTGTATAAAATGAGCAAGCATATTAAGCCGCTCCTATTACGTTAGAAACTTTGTTATTTTTATAGCTAAATCAATGATTATCCCTATAAAAATAATAATCACAATAAGCCGAACAAACTGTGTCTCCGTAGAATCTTTTGGAAGCGTCTTAACCCCTTCTTTTAAAATACCTTCATCCCTTAATAGAGCATATGTTCTAAAATACTAAGAGTATTTAATCGCCAAGATAACTGTAGGCAGTAAAATAATATCTTTTATCATTTTTATCCTCCACACTTTTTCAATGAATCCGATTCACACAAACTACTTTATGCGATCTTATTTTCCCGGTGTTGCCTGAAAACTATAATGCTCTATCGTATTTTGTATAGCCTGGAGCTTATTTTCATCATAAGCATCCTTCGAATACGCAATATAGTCGGTATCGGGCTCTACGGGCAGTCTTTTAATCTCTCCCGTCTTGCCGTCGTATATGAAGGGTCGATATTCATATATAGGTTGGTTTCTAAAGATATTTTCCCATGCCCGCTCCCAGTCCATAAATTCTACATATCCCGGTTGGTGCGGTATCATGCTATAAATATTATTGTATGCCATAATCATTTTATTAGAAAATTTTTCTCTTTTCACTCCTTGTAAATCCGTAATAAACGTTCCTCCGACTCCGGAAATAAAAATTTTTTCCCCTTCCTTTGCCCAACCTTCAAGGTATTCTCCTTTCTGAAACATAAAATAAGTTCTCTCTTGTGGATATGTTTTAAGCATATTGGCCTGATCAACATAAATAATACCGGTCTTTTCATAAGACAAAAGATCATTTCCATTGCTGCGAAGATTATAACCCGTAATAACTTTATTTACTTCCACAAAATTAGGGGAAATCAGATAAATATCGGTATTCACCTGCACCCAACATCCTAAATTATTGACCATAAGCGCTAACTCAGTCTTAGGTTCACTGTTTGGGATACTTGTTTGTTTAACTTTATTCTCCGAAATTTGCATAATAATTAATTCCGATTTATCTGCCCTCATAAATAATATGGTTAACTTATTATTCGTTAAGTTTATCCTTCTTATAGTTCCCGGAATATTTGTAAAAATCTTCTCTACCTCAATCTTCTTCATGTGCTTCATATCGTTAGGATCTATAAATTCAAATTTATTATTAATAATCGTTCCCGCATATACAGCCTTTGATACATCAAAAATATATTTAGTTACATCAATAAGATTTTCAAAGCCCACCACTACAGCGAAAATCAGCACTATTACTGCAAAAAGTTTTTTCCCGTTCTTCATAAAGACTCCTTAAAATAGTCGAGGTGTGCTTACAATAGCATCCTTTCAAAGTCAACTCTATTCCCCCACTCTTGTTGCCGAATTTGTTTCCTGCCGGCATGGAGCCGAGTTCCGCTACGGCCGGAATCCCACCTTGTCCGGTTTTCCGTCTCTATCGTAGTAATGGAGCAGTTCATCCGCATTCTTCATAAACAGGCGCGACAGTTCCTGCCGCTCTTCGAGCTTCTTCTTGTCGAAGATTTTCCCCAGCCGATTGAGCGAGTTGGCCGTATCTCTGTTTATCTTGGTAAGGTCAACGTCTTCCTTTGTCGTTGTAATCGTTCCCGGGGCGATGGCGGATTTCGTCGCGGTATGTACGTCCTTCTGTACACCCGGCAATACATCCGGCGTCAGGAAGACTTCCGCCTTATACCCTCTGTGCCGTGATTTATGCGGCCACCGCCGCTTATACGTATAGCTTGCCTGCGCCTTCCCGTCGTCAGGACGGCGCGACTCGTATTGATGAAGCCGCCGCCGTTTACACGGATGCCGTCGGGATTGGCCACAACGACAGAAGCCGCCCTGCCGGCCACTTCCATAAATCCGTTGAAGGCCGTAGGGCGGCCGGAGGTCACTTCGTTTACGATGACCTTGGCGGTGCCGCGATTCATATGGGGGTTACCTTCTCCTGTAACTACTGTCCTATCTATTATTTATGGACAGTATAGCACAGTTTTATGCCGATTTTTATTCGCTGTTAGCGGACAGCGCCGCTTCATTCAGCTTTAAGTCATACATATCCGCCAAGTCGCGCAAATTTTTTTCCGTCACGGTCTGTCGTTTCCCGCCCATAGCAATTATTTCACCGCAGATTTGGGCCGATTTTTCCAAAACATCCATGAGACCGAACGTGTCACCGAACGTGTCACCGCAAACAAAGGTCCCGTGATGTGCCCAAACAACAACGCGATACGAACGCATTTTTTCGAGTGTTGCCGCGGCGGCAGCTTCACTGCCCGGAATTACCCACGGTACGATGCCGATGCCTTCAGGAAAGACAATAGGATTTTCTATATCCATTTCCCAAAGTTCCCGCGTAAAGAGCGCATCGTCAAGCGGCAAAATAAAGGTTAAGGCGATCAGGTGCGCCGGATGGGCATGGTAAATGACGCGATTTCCTTCCTTACCGCCTGTACACTTCAAGGCGTGGACGGCCAGATGGGTAGGCAGCTCACTCGTCGGCTTGCCGTCTGTAAGGCCCCAAACAAGGCGGTACGCGTTGCCGGCAGCGTTAATTTCAATAATACCCGTATTTTCGGCCGGTGCAAAACGGACATTGCGCATACATTTGCCGCTTCCCGTGAGGAGAAAAAAGGAGCCGCCCAAAACCGGCACGGCCGTCCGTATAGCATTCCACGGCGCCGTATTATAAAAGCAGTCGGTGCACGCTTCTATCTCGGCGGCAGTCAGGCGATAACTTAAATTCCCGCCGTTTCGCTCATGCCAGCCGCGCGCGTCTCCGTCCGTGGCGAGGCGTATAAATTCCTGCGCAAAGGCTTGTTCTTCCAAGTTCATACAGCTTCCCCCTTTCCACCGCTCTCGCCGCCTGCCGTAAGTTTTTTCCGTAAGGTCACGCCCATGGCCAGGCAGGCGATTACGGCAAGAACGCTCAATACATACAGGGCAGAGGCGCTGCCGGCGAGCGTGCCCGCTGCCAAGTCGTCGATGTGAGCCTGTTGACCCGACACGACAACAGTAGAGACGACAGCCGTACCGACGGCACCGGCCAGTTGCTGCAGCGTATTGCAAACGGCATTGCCGTCACTTTGCCGCCGCGGTACGAGCAGGCGTACGCCGGTCGTCAAAATATTGCCGGCTGCAAAGCCCTGCCCTATTGTATAGGCAATATAAATGAGCGTAAGCGACTGTGTCGTCGATTTTTGCAAGGACAAAGCAAAGGTCACGGTTGCCAAAACGATCATAACCGTACCGAAGATGACAGGACGCCGCGGGCCGTATGCGTCGAGGACGCGGCCGCTCACCGGGGCCAGCAACGCGCCGATAAGACAACCGGGCAGCAAAATGCAGCCTGCCGCAAAGGGCGTTTCACCGTGGACGAGCTGGGAAAAGTTCGGCAAGAGAAACCCCAGTCCCAAGGTAATAAACTGGATGATGAAGAGAGCCAAGACACTGAGAGAAAAATGCCAATCGGCAAAAATATCCAAGTGAATGAGGGGCATTTCAATTCTGCCGGAACGACGGGCAAAGCAAGCGAGCAAAATAAAAAAGAGTCCAAGAAGGGTGATTATAGGCAAGCTTCCCCAGCCGTAATCACCGGCAAAGCTCACAGCAAAAATGAGAGCTGCAAAGCTTCCTCCTAAAAGAAAATACGACGGTATGTCAAAGGCCGGCCTGCTCAGCAGAGACGACTGACGAACAGCATACATGCCGCAGCAAAACGACAGGCCAAGAACAGGGAGCAAGGCGAAAAATATGGCCCGCCAGCCGAAGGTTTCCACTACCCAGCCGCCGAAGGACGGCCCTACGGCAGGCGATAGGGCGCAAATGAGCGAGGCCACGCCCATCATCATGCCCATGCGGTTAAGGGGCGCCTGCTCCAAAATGATATTGAACATAAGCGGCAAGGCGATGCCTGTGCCGATGCCCTGCAAAAGCCTGCCGACAAGAAGCACTGTAAAGGTACCTGCAAACGCGCCGAGAAGTGTACCGCCGACAAAGAGGACGCTTGCCGTGAAAAAGAGGCGTTTCATGACAAAGCGGGCCTTCAAAAAAGCCGACAAGGGGATGATGACGGCAAGCATGAGGAGATACCCTGTCGTAACCCACTGAACGGCAGATATATTAAGAGAAAATTCCCTCATGAGCGTCGGAAAAGTAACATTCATGGCCGTCTCAATGACAATACCTGTAAAAGACATGAGACCCGTTGCCAATATGGATAAAAACAGTTTACCGTCAATGCGCCGTTCAAAGCGACCATTGTCAGTCATACGCCTGCTCCTTTCGGTATCGTAAAAAGACACATAAATAATACTGCTTCCCTACTATACTAAAGAAAAAGGGGGCTTTCAAGTCCGGTTCCTTTTGCTCGGAAGAAAACTTTTCTATATTGACAATCCCCGCTCCCATGTCTATAATTAACGACAAGATAATTTCACATGCATTTATCCAGAGTGGCGGAGGGACTGGCCCTATGAAACCCGGCAACCGTTAACACGGTGCTAATTCCTGCGGAGATTTCCGAGAGATAAACCCGTTTAATCCCTTTTCTCTCGGAAAGGGATTTTTTAATGGATATTTTGCCTGGATTATCATTTTCGCAAAGGAGGATTTACTCATGCATTCATTTAAAAAACTCACCTTACTTGCCGGCGCGGCGCTTATTTCCGTGACGGCGCTGCTTGCCGGCTGCGGCACATCCACGCCTGCAGGCGGCACGGAAGCGACGAAAAATACGGTCGTCACCGTAGCGGCAACGCCTGTCCCGCACGGCGAAATACTCAATGAAATTAAACCTCTCCTGGCCAAAGAAGGCATAGATCTGAAGATTATCGAATTTACGGACTATGTCAAGCCGAACCTGGCCTTGGCCGACAAGGAAGTGGACGCGACTTTCCACCAACATATCCCTTTCCTGGATAAATTTAATGCCGAACACGGGACAAAACTGATTTCAGCCGCAAAAATTCATGTTGAGCCCATGGGCGTGTACTCGCACAAAGTCAAAGATCTGAATTCCCTTGCGAACGGCGCGAAAGTGGCCATTCCGAATGATCCGTCCAACGGCGGCAGAGCACTTCTCATCCTGCAAAGCGCCGGCCTCATCTCCTTGAAAGACGGCGGCAACGTATCAAGCACAGTTCAGGACATCGTCAAGAATGACAAAAACCTGCAATTCGTCGAATTGGAAGCCGCACAGGTTCCCCGTTCCTTAGATGACACGGATATTGCCGTCATCAATACGAATTTCGCTTTAGAAGCAGGACTCAATCCCTTAAAAGATGCCCTCTTCCTGGAAGCGAAAGACTCGCCGTACGCCAATATTCTCGCCATCCGTGAAGGTGACGAATCGCGGCCGGAAATTCAAAAACTCGTTAAGGCTCTCCAATCTCCGGAAGTAAAGAAATTTATTGAAGACAAGTATAAAGGAGCCATCTTACCGAGTTTTTAACCGCTCATCCGCAAGATCACATAAGAAAGCCGCAGCAAATGTCGCTGCGGCTTTCTCTATTACGGCAGACGCCTTATTTCTGCGCCTGTTCCAAATCCTTATTTACTGCTTCTATAAACTGATTGTAGTTGATCGTCGCGCCGGAAATAGCGTCGACCTTGCTGAGATCCTGTTTCTTCAGCAGTTCGTCCACATATTGGCTCTGCGCCCGGTAAGCGACTTGCGCTTTTTTGGCATTCGTCGGATCCTTGTCTTTGCCGTAGTCGGAAGTCTTGACGGTCGTGCCGTCCTTGTCGATGCCCTTATAGTCGACGGCCGTAATCTTGTGATCCGCAATGGTCAAGGTAATGACAGCTTTGCCGTGTACCTTGTCCATAGAGCTTTCTGCCGTATACGTACCGTCTTTTACCTTGCTCATGTCGACAGTCATTGCCTGAGCGGGCTGTTCCTGCGGCGCTTCATCCTTATTGTCGTCGCTGCCGCAGCCGGACAACAACTGTACTGCCGCAAAAGCGGCAAAAAGAAGTATGGCGTATTTGCGTATTTTCATATTTCTTCACTTTACTCCTTCTCAACTATGTGTCCGTGTTCAATAATAACGCACCGCTGAGCTTCGGCACCGACTTCAGGCGAGTGCGTTACTGTAATAATCGTATGACCTTCATCATGAAGCTCGCGGAAAATCTTCATAACCAGGTTCTGGTTCGCTTCGTCCAAATTCCCTGTCGGTTCATCGGCCAAGAGAACAACCGGATAGTTGATGAGCGCTCTGGCAATGCAGACACGCTGCTGTTCGCCGCCGGAAAGCTGACTCGGCAAGTGGTCCGCTCTGTCCTTGAGCCCGACGCGTTCCATCATTTCCATCGCTTCTTTTTTATCGGGCATACTGTGATAGTACTGCGCTACCATGACATTCTCCACGGCTGTCAAGTAAGGAATCAAGTGGAACTGCTGGAAGACCATGCCGATTTTGCTGCGCCGCATTTCCGTCAAATCCGTGTCGGAAATATTGCGCAAATCAATTCCGTCGAGAACTACGGAACCGCTCGTGGCATGGTCCATACAACCGATAATGTTCATCAGCGTCGTCTTGCCGGAGCCGGACGGGCCCATGATGGCAACCCATTCACCTTTTTCGACGGACATATTAATATGCTGCAAAGCCATAACTTTGCCGTTATAGGCCATTGATACGTCTTTTAATTCCAATAAGCTCATGAAAATCCTCCTTATTCGCCGCGCAATACGATTGCCGGATCAACGCTTGTCGCAATACGTACGGGCACGAGGCTGGCGGCGCCCGTAACCACGATGGACAAGACAATGGATATAATCACGACGGACGGCGAGAATGAAATAGTGCGGCTGAATACATTCATACTGACACTCTGGGCAAAAACATAACCGAAGGCACTGCCCAAAATGCCGCCGAAGGCACCGAGAACGCACCCTTCGCCGAAGAACTCAAGAACAATATTCTTGTTGCTCGCACCGATAGCCTTCTTCAAACCGATTTCTTTACGTCGTTCCGTAACGACAGCCATCATCGTCGTCGTAACGCAAATCATGGTCAGCAAGAGGACGACAACCGTAACGAGGAGCATGAGAACCTGCAACTTGCTGAGCACATTCCATTCGGAACGGGCAATTTGCTGTACAAGCTGCGGCTGAACAGCCGGGTCTTCTTTTTGCAGCATGGTCTTAATATTGTCCAGCTTGGTGCCGTCGGCAACGATACTGATTTGACCTAAGCTGATTTTATTCGGCTTTTGCGTCAAGTCCTGCATTTCATCCAAATTAATGAAGGCGAATTGTTCTTCCTTGCTGCCCGTGCTGGCAATGCCTGTTACCTTAAAAGGACGGACGGCCTTGCCTTCACCGGCGCTGATGCTGACGTTCTGTCCGATGAGCTTGTCCGGATCCCGGGAGATTTTTTTCGCCAGCTCCGCGCCGAGCAATACTTCACGAGCGCCTTCTTTCGGCCATTCGCCGCGTACCTGCCAGTACGAGCTGACCTCCCGGAGAGACTTGAAGTCCGTCCCCGCCGTCGTGACGGGCTGTTTGTTTACTTCAAGCGTATCGTAGAGATAAGGCGTAATGCCGACAATTTCATTACCGGAGAGCAAGGTACGCACCTTATCGAGCTCACCCTTGTCGTATGTCGCTTCATCCCCGTTCGGCAGGATGAGGAGATTTGCACCGTAAGCACGGAATTCACGCCCCATCTGCTGCGGCACTTCACGATATACCGTAATCATGCCGGAAATAATCGTCGCGCCGACGGCTACGGCCAACAGAGCGACAAGCATACGCGTGTGTCTGCGCAGCAGGGCGTGTATAACCATTGTAAAAAACATTTTATATTTTTTTATCATACATATCACCTGCCATGAAGAACACTTGCCGGCTGCAACGAAAGTAAGGTCCGTATAGCCGGCAGACTGCCCAGTAATAATACGAGAACCATGAGTCCCCCGACGATGGGGATGACGACAAGGTTATTGGCAATTGCCGAACCGAATACGGTATAGCCGATAATCTGTGCCAAACCGAGACCGCCGAAGTAACCGACAATTCCGCCCATAATACCGGCAATCAAGGTTTCCGTCAAAATCATAACTATAACTTCATAATTCATAGCACCCAGGGCCTTCATGAGACCGATTTCCCGACTCCGCTCCATAACGTTGGCACTGACCAGGTTCGATACGCCCAACGCCGCGCTGAGAAGACTCAAGATGGTGATGAGCAGCATGAGAAGCTGCGTCTTATCGAGAATTTTGCCTTCCGATTCGGCAATCTGACGTACGGGACGGGCCGACGAGTTTTGTACGACTTCTTCAATTTGGAAAGCAATGGAGCTTACATAAGCAGTGCAGTACCAAATTTCGCGTTCCGACTGAGACAACCGTTCCGGATTGGCTGCCGCCTTGCGGGCCAAGTCGTTTTCCGGTGTCGTAATGGCGCTTACTTCAATTTCACTTACCTTGCCGGGCAGTCCGAGCGCCTGTTGCACCACGGGAAGGCTCGCCAGGATTTCGTTGTCTTCCGCGCCGCCGCCGGCAACAATGCCGGTTACGACAAAAGAGCCTTGCGTACCGTCAACCTTTTGATAGGCTACGGTATCGCCGACCTTCACTTGCAGCGTTTCCGCCAGTTTCTGACCGACCAGGACCTGCTGCGTCCCGTCCTTCGGCCATTGGCCGTCAATTTGCCACCAGGACTTCATCATTTCTACACCCGTGTCGAATTCTTCACCCGTCGGCAGGGACATGTGATAGTTGAACCACGTACCCGTAAGGTTTACGGACCTGTCCTTAACCGTTACGGTACCGTTCAACGTCGGCGCAAAGGCGACTATATTATTGGTCCAGAAAATCGTCTTGATTTTTCCCAAATCTTCTTCTTTTAAATACTCCCTGTGCCCGCTTTCACTGTTGACGCCGTAGACGTCATTGAGCAGCGATGCGTTTTTCGGCGCAACCGTAATGTTGGCGCCGAAGGCTTTCAATTCCTGATTTACCTTATTGCCCACGTCGAACATAACGTTCAACATGGCAGCCGCCAAGGACACCCCCAGAGCAACCGTAAGGGCGATCAGCAAGAATCGGCCGCGCTGCCGTATGAGGGCACCTTTTACCATGAGCCAAAACATACCGTCACCCCTCCTTAGCGGAATATCTTACGCTGCGCTTCCAGCTCATTTGCGTCTACGATGAGCTGTCCGCCTTCAATAGTGTATTTAATAGGAATCGGGTTGCAGCCGCCCTTCGTTCCGATAGTCGCCTTGTTCATGACGACATCGCAAAGTTTGCAAACAACCTGTCCGTCTCTTTCGTAATAACCGGTAGCGCCGCAAATTTCACAAGCATCAAGACCGACACCGTAAGCGGAGCCTCCCTTGAGGATGACGATAAAACGCACGCCTTCACCGCCGGACGCTCTGTACGAATAGCGGTGCAAATGACCGTCCGCGAATTGGTCCAGACCGATGGAAATCTTGCCGTTTGTAGCACTCACCTGCACGGCCGGCACGATTTCTTCCTTTTGGTTGGCATAAGACCAACCGAAAGAGGAAAAGCAGGCCATGGCGACAAGGCAAATAACCGTCCCTACGCCCCAACGGCGTTTAGCCTTGGCAACGGACAGAATCTTGCGATACTGCGCCGGGTTCGAACCTTCCGGCCGTTCCGGCTTCGGCTGCGAAAACAGTGTCAGCGGCACGAAGAGAAGGGCCGCATAAATAACAAATGTCAACATTTCCTGATGATTAATAATGGGCGCCATGATCTTAATCAACGACGCGCTCGGCAAAAACTGCCGCGCCATGGCAATGCGCAGAATGTAAATGACCTGTTCAATAAAAAGCGCAACAATTTGGATGGTAAACACAAAAATAAGTCGCTTATAATTGAGGGCTGCCGCCGCTTTATACGTAATAACGGAGCTGATGACGGAGAAGAAAAGTCCGCAAACGAAACCGAGTATTTTAATAAAGAAATCAACAGTAAAATACTTTCCCGTCGCACCGATAAAAGCCGTATACGGCATAAGCCACAATTCCATACCGTGGAAAAGAATAAACATAATCGCCAAGATAAAAGCACTCATCGTGACGACTTTATTGACTTTTTCCGATAAATTTTTGGCAAAGAAAAGCATTGCCAAAAGAACGAACTCCGCGGCAAAAGCAATGACGATGGTCAACGCTTCAAACCCCTCGCGGGTGATGGCATTACGTGTGCCGACTTTGACGACCACGAAGAACAGAGACAACCAAAACCCCACGTAAAGAGCCCGTTTTAATGTATTTTTATATTCCGGCAAAGCCAGACGTAGAAAGATGGCCAACAAAATCCCCAAGGGGACTGCCAAAGTTACGCCCTGTACCATGGCGGGAATAAACTGCAAGAGAAATGCCTGTAACATGCTGTACTCCTTTACATAGGAATAAAGTCCCGTCGATAACCGTAAAAGTATATACCGTTACGGCTTGGCGACAGGACTTTTCCTCTAGGTTGAACTGACTTGCAATTAATTACCAGTTACGGGGAACGTAGTTGAATGTCCAGTGGAGAACAACCGGTTCATTCCAGAAACGACCTGTAACGCCCGTTTCTTTGTCGACGTGCAAACCGTAATTCATACGATACGGGCTGTCGATCGTGAATTCGCAATCATACGTGCCTGCGCCGAGCATCTTCAAGTTGGCACCGTAGTGCGGGCCGTCGTCAGCGTTCATGGGCATGAATACACCTTCCATCGTTTCGCCTGTTTCCTGTTTTGTGAATTTGTAGTGGACAGTCAGGTAAGGAATCCATTCGCCGACACCGAAGCCCGTATCGTTACCTTCTGTCGCGTGGATATCCGTTTCCATGTGGATATCCGCCTTGTCCGGGCTGAGCATAACACCGGTCGGCACCATTTCCACCGGCTGGAAATATACGAGAGCAACGTTAAAGTGCTGATCCTTTACTTCCTGTTCTTCACCGATCGGATATTCCTCAAAAGCCTGTGTCGGCTGACCGCCGAATACCGCGCAGGAACCTGCCAAAGCGCATACGGCCAAAGCTACCTTTAACTTCTTGAACTTAGATCCCATCATAATAACACTCTCCTTTATAAATTATTAGCAGTTTCATCGCCTTTGCGACTTTTTCTGCTTCTATAATAAACCATACCGATAGCCAACAAGATCATGATCCCCTGGGCACCGAGCGTCTCTACAGTCGGATAAATTCCCAAATAGTCGATCGTCGGCACAGGCACCGACTCAATAACCGTCTGCGCGATAACGCCGGCTTCCTGGAGCTCGGAAATGCCGCCACCGGCAAAGCTTATTGCCAATAAATACATCAACACGCTGGTAAAGATAAAAAACGGGCGTAAGGGGATGGACAAAATCCCTTTTTGCATGAGCAGGAAAAGGATGGCCAATACTACGCAGCCTGCGCCGAATCCCCCCCAAATCAAATGCGTGTCGGTGGACGAGTTGTTAAATAAAGCCTGGTAGAAGAGGATGACTTCCGCGCCTTCACGATACACGGCAAGGAACGCAGCCATGCCCAAGGCTCTGGCACGCCCCGTCGTCATGGAGTTTTCAATCATGCCTTCAATATACTTTTTCCAGACATTCTTATCGGACTTCACGCCGAGCCAGGCACTCGTGAAGAAGAGGACGACGACCGCAACAAGGGCCGTAACGCCTTCGATCAACTCGCGGCTCGCACCGACACCGGCTTCTTCCGAAATGATCGCACTGAAAATATAAGCCGTAATAAAGCTGGCTACAATAGCCGCCAAGGAATAATTGTATACCGTCTTCAAATACTTTCCGTTTCCCGACTTGCGCAGATACGCGATAATAGCCAGGAGAACAAGCATGGCTTCAATACCTTCACGCAAAAGAATGAGGAAGGCCGGGCCGAAAGTCGCCCAACCGCCGGTAGATGCACCTGTCCCTTCAAGCTTTTTCACATCGTCCGTAACCATTTGATTCAGCTTATCCGCCTCAGCCCGAACCTGTTCGCCGTTGTTCGGCTCACTCATGACTTTTTTCAGCTTGCTGAACTGGTATTCCGTCAAAGCCGCATCCTTTGCGGCGACGCTTGAACGAATGGCAGGTTCCAAACCGTCTTTTTCGTAAATTCCGTAATACGCATTGCTAACAGCCGTTTTTGCACCGTTCGAGTCACCGGAATTATATATATTTACGGCATTATCAATTGCCTGTGTTACCTTTTCACCGACCTGACTCCACCGCGGTGCGGCTTGTGAATTCGGTACGGCAACGAAAAGCATCAGGACTGCCGCCGTCATAACTAACCACTTGCGTAATTTCATGATTTTCTCCCCTTATTATTCCTTTTCCAGCTTAGGCGGTTGATTGAACGGAATGCTGATATTCTTGTACGTTTCAATGGCATTACCGTTTTCGTCCGTAGCCGGTTTGAACAACCACTGGCTTGCGTATTCGGCCGCCAGCTTATTGATCTTGTCCATTTCCGGATTTTTCCTGTCCCTGACCGGAGTCATCAGCTTGGTTTTCTTAACGGTCCCGTCCTCTTTGATAAGGGACTGTACCGTAATGTACCCTTTAAATTTAACGATGCCTTTAGGCGGATATACGGGCTTCAGTGTAATGGGCGGGTTGCCCTTGCCCTGTTTCTTTTTACCGCCTTTTTCCCCTTTATTGCCGGCTTGGTTGCCGTCGTCTTTTTTCGTTTCCTTTTCGCCTGCATCTTTCTTCTCGGCAATGGCATTATACGGATCCTTGGCCGTAACGGGCGAGGTTATATTTTCCTGCACCGGTACGGGTGTTTGCGGTTCCGGCTGCTGCTGCGGCGGTTCTTCTTCCGGCTGCTGCTCTTCCTCTTGCTGCTCGTCACCGCTGCCGTCGCCGTTATCAGCCGAACCGTCGCCGGACGAATATTCGACCGTCGGTTCCGGCGGTTTCTCGTCGACCGCGTCAATCCAAGGAATGAGGAAGCCGAAAATACCGATAACGACAATATGCAGTGCCAAGGCAATAACAATCGCCTGTCTCCATCGTAACGAAAATTTCATTCTTTATCCGCCCACCTTACTGTTTATCCACGGAAATAGAAATGTGCTCTACTCCTGCCTCTTTCAGTGTATCCAAGGCGTAGGCAATATTCTCATACGGGGCCTTACGGTCGCCGCGAATGACAAATACGGCGTCCGGATCCTCTTTAACCTTGGCCCTTATTTTTTCTTCAAAATCGACGCTCTTCTTCGTCTCCTGCTCATAGAGAACATCGCCCTTCTCCGTAACCGTAATCATGACGGTATGCGGCTTCATGTCGTTTTCGGCCGATGCACCGGCCGGTAAGTTGACGCGAATAGCATTGGCCTGAATCATGGAAATACTGCTGATCATGAAAAAGACCAACAGAAAGAGCATAATATCAATCATTGGAATGATAATAACCGCAGGTTGCGTTATAATCCTGTAATTTCGTCTCATCGTTCTTCTCCGGCCTTCCCGGTTGCAGCCAAAATGACGGCGGACGCCTTATCCAAAGCAGATAAAATTTCATCCAACCGCTGCGCTAAAAACGTATGAATAACCAAGGCCATAATAGCTACGCACAAGCCCGTCGCCGTGGCAATCAGCGCTTCACCGATACCGCCCGTAATGGCAAGCGGTTCGCCGGCCTGCATACTGAAGACATTGAACGACGAAATCATGCCGGAGATGGTACCCAACAAGCCGAGGAGCGGCGAAAGGGTAACGATCATCCCTAAGTAATTGAGGTATGCCCGCAAGTGCGTGGCCACTTCGTTATATGCAGTATCCAAAGCCAAATTGACGTCTTCACCGCGCAGTGCGGCCTTTAATCCGGCAGCGGTCAGGAAGGTCACGGCATTTTCGTGTTCTTCACAGTCTTCCAACGTCGATTCCCAACCGTTGTTGCGCAGTGCAATAGGCAACCGCGCCAGAAATTGAGTCAACCCTTCACTCATATGCCGGTAAAAAAGAAACCGCTCCACGCCGATGGATACGACGCAAAACGAGCAAAATACCAACACATACATGACGGCACCGCCCTTTTCAAAGAGTTCCAAGCCGTTCAATGTATCATCCCCCTCTGTCATCTGTAAAAGACAACATATTTCAGTAAATATATCGTGATTTTTCGCGATTAATAATAACATGAAAGTAATTGTCATTATCCCGAATTGCACACATAGTATAGCAAAGTAAATTTTATTTTGTCAAATTTACCGACTTATAGATAATGCCGTTTAGTTATCTATTTTATGCCGTTTTTTGTAAATTCTTCAAACCTTGCGAAGAATGAACGGACCGTCTTTTCTTTTTTATTAAAGAGCGATGCTCGTCATCGCACCTGAATGTCCCGTTTGACAGGCCTTTTCGGCAATTCTATAATAAATTTACATAACATTGATTTATATATAAGGAATCGCACCATGCTTTCAGAAAAAAATACTTCCTTCAAAGACAGCCACTCCATATTGTACAGGCTCTGTTTAGTCGGTCTGGCCTGTCTTATAATCGCCGCATGCGCAGGCTTTTACGCAAAAATGCCGAAGCTCCTGCCGCCCGCCGCCGTCGACGCTCTGGCAGGACCGACGAGGAGCAGCCGATGAGAACATTTTTCCGACTGATCGCTACGGCCGTACTCATTCTTTTCATCCTGCACGGCATCCTCGGTGCCACATCCATGACCGGCCTCAGCAACATCGACATCTACCCGCTCACAGTAGCTTTTCTCGTCCTCTTGGGCGCACATATCCTGTGCAGCCTGCACTATGTGGCCCAATCGCTGACACAGACCAAACGGCACTACTTCCGTTTGAACCGCAACCTGTGGATTCGCCGCTTCAGCGGCCTTGCCGTCCTTATCCTGGCCTTGTGCCACGCCTATTTGTTCCGTTTTTTGCCGAATTTGGACCTGGACACGAAGACTTTTATCTTTACGGCGATTAACGTTCTCCTCTTGTCGGCGACATACATACACATTCGTTACAATGTGGATGCTTACATTATTTCGCGCGGTGCCGAACACTACCGTAAACGGGCCGTTGATTTGCTCGTCTTTTTGACGGTTTTTTTTATCTATTTTCTCTTGGCCAATTTCTATTTTTACTTCCAATAAATAAGGACGATGAATCCATTGCAAACAGTCATTCTCGGTGCCGGCATTGCCGGCATGAGCGCGGCCCTGCATTTGGCACGCCGCCATATACGGACCATTATTGTCGCACCCGTCCCGTCCGTGCGCAGCCAGTCGGTCATGGCCGAAGGCGGAATCAACGCTGCCTTGGGGCCCGACGACAGTGCGGAGCTCCATTTCCGCGACACATGGAACAGCGGCTGCCGTCTGGCCGATCAAGAAGCAGTATACCACCTCACGCGGCGTGCGCCTGAAGTCATTAAAGAGCTTGTCGATTTGGGCATGGCCTTTACGCTCGATAAGGACGGCAAACCGGCCTTGCGCCCCTTCGGCGGCCAAAGTGTCAACAGGACGGCCCATGCCGACTCGACGACGGGCAAACAAATTGTAACGGCCCTCATTTACGAGCTGCGCCGTCATGAGGCGGAAGGTCTGATTAAACGGCTGACGGGCTGGCAGTTTCTCGATTTGGAAATTCATGATGACGCGGTCTGCTGCCTGCATCTATACAATCGCCGCACAAAAGAATCCGCCCGCATTCCCTGCAGCCAAGTCATTTCCGCGGCCGGCGGTCTGAACGGGCTGTTCGGGAATACGACGGGCTCCGTCGTCAACACGGGCGACGTGTCGGCACGGCTTTTCACGCGCGGTGTCACCTTTGCCAACGGCGAGCTCGTCCAGTACCATCCGACCACCTTCCGGCGTCCCGGCAAAAATATGCTCATTTCCGAGGCGGTCCGCGGTGCCGGCGGCCGCTTGTTTACGGAACTGAACGGCAAGCGGATCTATTTTATGGAAGAAAAATTCGGTCCCAAGGGAAACTTAAAGCCCCGTGATGTCGTTTCTAAAGAGGAGTATCACGTCGTCCACGACTTGGGCGGCCATATTTACCTCGACGCTACGGGCATTCCCGCATCCGTCTTCACGGCATCCCTGTCCGGCTTTGCCCACGACTGCCGCGAATATTTTAATATAGACCCGCAAACGACGCCCTTACCTGTTCTCTACGGCATCCATTATTTCATGGGCGGCATCCATGTGGACTTGCACCATCGCACCAATATACACGGTCTTTACAGTGCCGGCGAAAATGCCTGCCAGTATCACGGCGCCAACCGCTTGGGCGGTAATTCCCTCCTCGGCGCGTACTTCGGCGGCCTCGTCGCGGCGGAAAGCGTTGCGGCCGTCGTATTGCCGGAAGACTGCGGCAATACGGACATAACCGTCTTCACGGCACCGGCAGACGTTGTGGCGACGTACGGCAACAAAAAGAACCGCCCCGGCAGTTACGCTCATGCCGTCAGTGAACTCCAAGCCCTTATGCAAAAGAGCATGGCCATTTCCCGCGATGAAGAGGGACTGCTGCAGGGTCTTGCCGCAGTTCGCGCCTTGCAGCGCCGCATAGCCGACACATATGACCCGGAAGCGGCATATGACGAAAACACGCTCCTGCCTCATCGGCTCATCCTGGCGGAAGCCATAATGCTCGGTGCCTTGGAGCGAAAGGAAAGCCGCGGCGCCCACAATCGCAGCGATTATCCGCAAACGAACGAAGTCTATGAAAAGACGCACATATATACGTATAAAGATGACAGAATTTCATTATCCTGGCAAAAGGAAAACCCATGATAACTTTATATATTAAGCGGCAACGGTCGGCAGCCGGCAAGGCCTATACGGAAACGTTTACATACGACGGCGCGGACACGATCACAGTTGCCGACTTTTTAACTCAGCTGAATAAAAACGGCAACCGCCGCACGATCGACGGCAAGCGGACCGAGCCGGTTGCTTGGGAATGCGGCTGCCTGGAGGGCAAATGCGGTTCCTGCGCCATGGTTATCAACGGCATGCCCCGTCTGGCATGCCGCGCCTTCCTCCGAGATACGGCAAAAAACGGCAAAATCTACATAGAGCCGCTCAGCAAATTTCCCCTCATCAAGGACCTCTCCGTCGACAGACAGGATGTTTTCGACACCTTGCGCAAGCGGAAAATCTGGACGAATACGGCCGTCATCAAGGAAAACAAAGAGACGAGACATCTCATTTACACAGCCGGCCAATGTCTTGAATGCGGCTGCTGTCTTGAGGTCTGCCCCAATTTTAAAGGACAGTTTCTCAAAGAAAAACAAAGAGAAAAGGCTTTTCCGGGCCCGCTCTTCGTGAGTGAAACCTACCGTGCCGCCCGTACGAGCGGTGACGCGGACCACATTAAAGATCTGAAAAAACAGTATAAATCCCTTTTTTATAACACATGTGACAACTCCCTCGCCTGCCGTGACGTTTGTCCGGCCAAGTTGGACCTCGGTGAAATGCAGGCGCGGTTAAATAAAAAAGGCGATTCATAAATAACATAACGGCAATCATAACCACCAGTAGAACTGGTGGTTTGCTCTGACCCTAT
>UMGA01001400.1_pt1 | contig 26329 bp, 21 predicted proteins | sample 1965171 | NCBI WGS metagenome assembly UMGA01 (sample SAMEA4836062, study PRJEB28245) | human gut metagenome | biome: gut microbiome; material: fecal sample | place: Denmark | collected 2008 | reverse complement strand
GAGCAGTTTGTTAAATGTACAACGACGATTCTCCCACCGGGCGCGTTTTAAAGCGACGGTGGATCCAGAGGTACTGCTCCGGTGCGCGCATGATCTCTTTCTCGATAATCTTGTTCATATAGGCAGCGGCTTGATTTTCATCTGTCGGGTAGCCTTCCATCTCTGGGGTGATGAACAAACGATATCCGCTGTAATCCGCTTTTCTTACCATCGTTACGGTCAACATGGCTGCGCCAGAGAGACGGGAGAGAACATAGGTGCCATTGGTTGTGGCGACATTTTCCACCGCAAAGAACGGCGCGAAGGAGCTGCCTTTACGACCATAATCCTGATCGGGAGCAAACCATACCGCTTCACCTTTCTTCAGTGCACCGACAATGCCGCGCAGATTATTTCTGCCGATCATCGCTTTGTTAGAGCGCATGCGCCCACGGGTCTGCACCCATTCCATCAGCTGATTATTATGTGGACGATAGGTAGCCATCATTGGTTGGCACAGTCCCATCACGCGGCCGCCCAGTTCCAGCGACATAAAATGGACGCCGACAACCATTACGCCGCGATTTTGCATTTGTGCGCGTTTAAGGTTATCCAACCCTTCAACATCAAACCATTTACGTACGCGACTGTCGGGCCAGAACCATGCCATGCCGGTTTCTACCAGCGCCATGCCGAGTGAACGAAAGTTTTCGGCAATCATCTTCTCGCGTTCTTCCGCAGAATGCTGCGGGAAACAAAGTTCCAGGTTTTTACGGGCGATAGATTCACGACGTTTCAGGAATGGTCGCGCCATTGCGCCAATACGCGTGCCGAGAAAGCAGAGAACAGGATAAGGAAGCTGTACCCAAAGCCAGAGTACACCAAGCCCAAACCATGTGAGCCAGTAGCGAGGATGTAGAAACTCGCGGGAAAATTTGCATTGTGGAAACATAGTTACCTTCTGTAGATACGAATTGTTGTATCGCAGAAGATTCCATGTCGACAGCGGTACACTCAATTGGTTGGGCCATCATGTACGACAATGGTTCCTGTAAAGAGTGTAAAGACTAGTCAGGACATAACCACGAGGAGCATGAATGCGGTATCTGTACTTTATCACTCGCTGACTGCTTTCAGCTACTGATTATTAATCGTGCAAAGTAAATATTTTTCCGTACACAACAGTCTTGCATTTAACATGCTGTTTTCATTGATGCTTAGCAAAAATTGCCAGAGGTTAAGGATTGTCTTACTATTAAAGTGACTGAAGTTACAGGTTTTTTAGCGCGGCAGGAGGTTGAGCTATGATTTATTTATGGATGTTTCTCGCCCTGTGTATTGTCTGCGTAAGCGGCTACATCGGTCAGGTACTGAACGTGGTATCGGCGGTCTCTTCTTTCTTCGGCATGGTGATCCTCGCTGCACTCATTTATTACTTCACCATGTGGTTAACTGGCGGTAATGAACTAGTGACGGGGATATTTATGTTTCTTGCCCCGGCTTGTGGCTTGATGATTCGCTTTATGGTGGGGTATGGCAGGCGATAGTGGGTCAGGATGGCTCATTTGGGCAGGTGTTCACATCAGCATCAGACATGATTGTTCACCTGCCATGTGACAGACGCTATCGCACAGGATGAATAAGATAATTCGCCTTTGTCGGATAAGTAGGCGTGATTTCTTCTGTGAGGTTTAATGGTGGCGCATCTTCTCTCATCTTAAACAAAATCGCCTGTGATGGCTGAAGTTTTGTAGAGTGTGTGGTCGTCATCGCTGATGTTTTTTCAGTCTCTTTATAGCTCCTCTCACTTACACCACCAGAAATGGAAAATGCAAAAACATTGCATGCCATAATAGAGACCAATAAAAATAAGCTGAAAAGTATTAAGTTTACTTTCATAGAAAGTTATCCTGAAAATGGTTCACTGAGAACCTACGATGTTATGGCTGTATTTACATATAATTAATCAATATTTACATCGATATAATAAATGACATCTCTTTGTGGTACATAAGAATAGTTCTCTGCGACAGGAAGCAGATTCCTACAATTGTAAGACTAAAATACTTCTTGCGATAATAACTACAACTGTAAGATAACCCTTTCAAAATGACCGTTGCTCTCTGATTTCTCATTTCATGCTCACCCAATATGATGGCGGCGTTTTCTAAAACTGTTAAAGAATGAGGTAAGTATGAAACGTTTAATTATGGCTACGATGGTCACAGCAATTCTGGCATCTTCAACTGTATGGGCTGCTGATAATGCACCGGTAGCGGCACAACAGCAAACTCAGCAAGTTCAGCAAACCCAGAAAACGGCAGCAGCAGAGCGTATCTCTGAACAAGGTTTATATGCGATGCGTGACGTGCAGGTAGCGCGCCTGGCTCTGTTTCATGGCGATCCGGAAAAGGCAAAAGAACTGACCAATGAAGCTTCAGCTTTGTTGTCAGATGACAGTACCGAATGGGCAAAGTTCGCTAAGCCAGGTAAAAAGACCAATCTCAATGATGACCAATATATTGTCATTAATGCATCTGTCGGAATTTCTGAGAGTTATGTAGCAACACCCGAAAAAGAAGCCGCGATAAAAATTGCCAATGAAAAAATGGCGAAAGGGGATAAAAAGGGCGCAATGGAAGAGCTTCGCCTGGCCGGTGTTGGCGTAATGGAAAACCAATATCTGATGCCGCTTAAACAGACTCGTAATGCACTTGCTGATGCGCAGAAACTGCTTGATAAAAAGCAATACTACGAGGCAAACCTGGCGCTTAAAGGTGCGGAAGATGGAATCATCGTCGACAGCGAAGCACTGTTTGTGAACTAATGCTGACAGGCAGTATATTGAGGTAAAGGATTTAACTCCCTCCAGCCGACAATTTTTTATGACCACAATACGACAGGTTGTGGTCATAAAATTATTTGGCGCTCGCGGTTCTATAAACACGCATTTTATCTTCCTCAAAGTAAATCCCAATAATCCCGTGTCATCACAAATCATTTATTATGTTATGTTTTATGGTACGCTTTAAAAAGCGTAATCATACCCTTACTTGTAAATCACCGGCGCTTCTTACAGTTGTAAGAATAACATCACAAATGTCGCGACTCTCTCTGATTACCACGAATCAATATTTATCATATTCTTCTTTTCGTCCTCACTACTTACCATGCAGAAAGGAATTGGAAGTGGCGATGAAATGATTTTCAGCACTTGATACAGGATTTTAAAAATATCGAGTGCAGCTACGACGATATTTTGCGGGTTATTTATAGAAGATATTACGCCTTAAATAAACGCTAAATTAACACATATTTAATTAACTAATAGGTATTGCTATGTCAACTCCACTTCAAGGAATTAAAGTTCTCGATTTCACCGGTGTGCAATCTGGCCCATCTTGTACTCAAATGCTGGCCTGGTTTGGCGCTGACGTTATTAAAATTGAACGTCCCGGCGTTGGTGACGTAACGCGTCACCAGCTGCGAGATATTCCTGATATCGATGCGCTTTACTTCACCATGCTTAACAGTAACAAACGTTCTATTGAGTTAAATACCAAAACAGCGGAAGGCAAAGAGGTAATGGAAAAGCTGATCCGCGAAGCTGATATCTTAGTCGAGAACTTTCATCCAGGGGCCATTGATCACATGGGCTTCACCTGGGAGCATATTCAAGAAATCAATCCACGTCTGATTTTTGGTTCGATCAAAGGGTTTGATGAGTGTTCGCCTTATGTGAATGTAAAAGCCTATGAAAACGTTGCTCAGGCAGCGGGTGGCGCGGCATCCACTACGGGTTTTTGGGACGGTCCGCCGCTGGTAAGCGCTGCAGCGTTAGGAGACAGCAACACCGGAATGCATTTGCTGATCGGTTTACTTGCTGCTTTGCTGCATCGCGAAAAAACGGGGCGTGGGCAACGAGTCACCATGTCAATGCAGGATGCCGTATTGAACCTTTGCCGCGTGAAATTACGCGACCAGCAGCGTCTCGATAAATTGGGTTATCTGGAAGAATACCCGCAGTATCCGAATGGCACATTTGGTGATGCAGTTCCCCGTGGTGGTAATGCGGGTGGTGGCGGTCAGCCTGGCTGGATCCTGAAATGTAAAGGTTGGGAAACCGATCCTAACGCCTATATTTATTTCACTATTCAGGAGCAAAACTGGGAAAACACCTGTAAAGCCATCGGCAAACCAGATTGGATTACCGATCCGGCATACAGTACAGCCCATGCCCGACAGCCACATATTTTCGATATTTTTGCTGAAATCGAAAAATACACTGTCACTATTGATAAACATGAAGCGGTGGCCTATTTGACTCAATTTGATATTCCTTGTGCACCGGTTTTAAGTATGAAAGAAATTTCACTTGATCCCTCTTTGCGCCAAAGTGGCAGTGTTGTCGAAGTGGAACAACCGTTGCGTGGAAAATATCTGACAGTTGGTTGTCCAATGAAATTCTCTGACTTTACGCCGGATATTAAAGCTGCGCCGCTATTAGGTGAACATACCGCTGCTGTATTGCAGGAGCTGGGTTATAGCGACGATGAAATTGCTGCAATGAAGCAAAACCACGCCATCTGATATTAACGGGGGCTTCTGGCTCCCAATTTATAAAAATTTCGAGGTTATTAATCATGTCAGATCAACTTCAAATGACAGATGGTATGCATATCATCGTTGAAGCATTAAAACAGAATAATATTGACACTATTTATGGTGTTGTAGGTATTCCTGTGACGGATATGGCGCGCCATGCCCAGGCGGAAGGCATTCGTTATATTGGTTTTCGTCATGAGCAGTCGGCAGGCTATGCCGCTGCGGCAAGCGGTTTTCTTACCCAAAAACCGGGGATCTGCCTGACAGTTTCTGCGCCAGGATTCCTCAATGGTTTGACCGCATTGGCCAACGCAACGGTAAATGGTTTTCCGATGATCATGATTAGCGGCTCCAGCGACCGCGCGATCGTCGACCTACAGCAAGGTGATTATGAAGAGCTGGACCAAATGAATGCGGCAAAACCGTATGCCAAAGCAGCATTTCGCGTTAATCAGCCGCAGGATCTTGGCATTGCATTGGCACGCGCTATCCGGGTCTCCGTATCGGGTCGCCCTGGCGGAGTTTATCTTGATTTGCCAGCAAATGTCCTGGCCGCGACGATGGAAAAAGACGAAGCGTTAACCACGATTGTAAAAGTTGAAAATCCGTCGCCAGCATTATTGCCATGCCCGAAGTCAGTCGCTAGCGCAATTTCGCTTTTAGCAAAAGCTGAACGACCATTAGTTATCCTTGGCAAAGGCGCGGCGTATTCACAAGCTGACGAACAGCTTCGTGAATTTATTGAAAGTGCCCAGATTCCATTCCTGCCAATGTCTATGGCGAAAGGGATCCTCGAAGATACGCATCCACTTTCTGCGGCAGCTGCGCGTTCGTTTGCCCTGGCAAATGCTGACGTTGTCATGCTTGTTGGTGCACGACTGAATTGGTTACTGGCACACGGTAAAAAAGGATGGGCGGCAGATACACAGTTTATTCAACTGGATATTGAACCGCAGGAAATTGACAGCAACCGCCCTATTGCTGTGCCAGTCGTTGGCGATATTGCATCCAGTATGCAAGGTATGCTGGCAGAGCTGAAACAAAACACATTTACGACTCCACTGGTATGGCGCGATATTTTAAATATCCACAAGCAGCAAAATGCACAAAAAATGCATGAAAAATTAAGTACAGATACCCAACCATTAAATTACTTTAATGCATTAAGTGCTGTGCGCGATGTATTGCGTGAGAACCAGGATATTTATTTAGTTAATGAAGGTGCAAATACCCTGGATAATGCACGAAATATTATTGATATGTATAAACCACGTCGTCGTCTGGATTGTGGTACCTGGGGTGTCATGGGCATCGGTATGGGCTATGCCATCGGTGCTAGCGTGACCTCTGGTTCTCCGGTTGTCGCCATTGAAGGTGATAGTGCTTTTGGTTTCAGTGGGATGGAGATTGAAACGATTTGTCGATATAACCTGCCGGTGACGATCGTTATTTTTAATAATGGCGGCATCTACAGAGGAGACGGTGTTGATCTCAGTGGCGCTGGTGCACCATCACCAACAGATCTGTTGCACCATGCAAGGTATGACAAATTAATGGATGCGTTTCGTGGCGTTGGCTATAACGTCACCACGACAGATGAACTTCGTCATGCTTTAACCACCGGTATTCAGTCGCGCAAACCGACCATTATTAATGTGGTCATCGACCCTGCAGCAGGAACTGAAAGTGGCCATATTACCAAACTTAACCCAAAACAAGTCGCTGGTAATTAAATACTGACATCGTCTCCTCTTGCCAACTCATTATGCGATGGTGAGGGGACCCTTATCGGAAATACTATTATGCTAACATTTTTTATTGGCGATTTATTGCCTATTATCGTAATCATGCTGTTGGGTTATTTTAGCGGCAGACGAGAAACTTTTTCAGAAGATCAAGCTCGGGCATTTAATAAACTGGTATTAAACTACGCGCTTCCTGCGGCTCTATTTGTATCTATTACTCGGGCAAACAGGGAAATGATTTTTGCGGACACTCGTCTGACCCTTGTATCACTTGTGGTTATTGTCGGATGTTTCTTTTTCTCCTGGTTCGGTTGCTATAAATTTTTTAAACGTACCCATGCAGAAGCAGCTGTATGTGCATTAATTGCAGGTTCACCTACCATTGGATTCCTGGGGTTTGCAGTTCTCGATCCTATTTATGGTGATTCCGTATCAACAGGTTTAGTGGTAGCAATTATTTCTATTATTGTTAACGCAATTACTATTCCTATTGGTCTGTATTTGCTGAATCCTTCCTCAGGAGCGGATGGTAAGAAGAATAGTAATCTGAGCGCATTAATTTCTGCGGCAAAGGAGCCAGTTGTATGGGCACCTGTTCTGGCAACGATCCTGGTGTTGGTTGGGGTAAAAATTCCGGCAGCATGGGACCCAACCTTTAATCTGATTGCGAAGGCTAACTCAGGGGTAGCGGTATTCGCTGCGGGGTTGACTCTGGCTGCACATAAATTCGAGTTCAGTGCCGAAATTGCTTATAACACCTTCCTGAAGCTTATTCTGATGCCACTGGCGCTGCTTCTCGTTGGTATGGCATGTCATTTGAACAGCGAACATTTGCAGATGATGGTACTGGCAGGCGCATTACCGCCGGCATTCTCCGGAATCATTATTGCCAGCCGGTTTAATGTCTACACCCGCACTGGTACAGCGTCATTGGCTGTGAGCGTACTGGGTTTTGTCGTCACGGCTCCCTTGTGGATTTATGTCAGTCGACTGGTTTCATAATTAATCATGTTATTGATTTTACATAAATGCCGAAGTGTCTTTTCACCTTCGGCTTTTTTCAAGGCATAAGCAAATGACAAATAATGAAAGCAAAGGGCCGTTTGAAGGCTTATTAGTTATCGATATGACACATGTCCTTAATGGACCTTTCGGAACTCAACTTCTTTGTAATATGGGCGCAAGGGTAATTAAAGTTGAGCCGCCGGGTCATGGTGATGATACCCGCACATTTGGTCCCTATGTGGATGGACAGTCACTCTATTACAGTTTTATTAATCATGGCAAAGAGAGTGTGGTTCTTGATTTAAAGAATGATCACGATAAAAGTATATTTATAAATATGCTCAAACAAGCTGATGTATTAGCTGAGAATTTTCGCCCAGGTACAATGGAAAAACTGGGGTTTTCATGGGAAACGCTTCAAGAAATCAACCCGCGCCTCATATATGCTTCATCGTCAGGTTTCGGACATACCGGTCCGCTAAAAGATGCTCCTGCCTACGATACCATCATTCAGGCAATGAGCGGGATAATGATGGAAACAGGATATCCTGATGCTCCGCCAGTGCGCGTTGGTACATCTCTTGCGGATCTATGCGGCGGTGTCTATTTATTCAGCGGAATAGTGAGTGCACTTTATGGCCGCGAAAAGAGCCAGAGAGGGGCGCATGTCGATATAGCGATGTTTGATGCCACGCTGAGTTTTCTGGAGCATGGTCTGATGGCATATATCGCGACAGGGAAGTCACCACAACGTCTGGGAAATCGCCATCCCTACATGGCACCTTTTGATGTTTTCAATACTCAGGATAAGCCGATTACGATTTGTTGTGGTAATGACAAGCTTTTTTCTGCGTTATGCCAGGCACTGGAGCTTACGGAACTGGTTAATGATCCCCGATTTAGCAGCAATATTTTACGCGTACAAAACCAGGCTATTCTTAAACAATATATTGAGCGGACGTTAAAAACGCAGGCAGCTGAAGTTTGGTTAGCCAGAATACATGAAGTTGGTGTACCCGTCGCGCCGTTATTAAGTGTGGCTGAGGCCATTAAATTGCCACAAACTCAGGCGAGAAATATGTTGATTGAAGCCGGGGGAATAATGATGCCGGGTAATCCGATAAAAATCAGCGGCTGCGCGGACCCGCATGTTATGCCGGGAGCGGCAACGCTCGACCAGCATGGGGAACAAATTCGCCAGGAGTTCTCATCATAAATGTAAGATGTGCTGGTAAATAGCTCCCACATTTGAACATTGTGGGAGCCGCTATTTAGTCATTTTTCTGACAGAAAACAGCAATCTCCTGGTCCAGCTCTGCAATGTGTTCTTTTACAGAGTTCAGCAACTGAAGAATTTCAGGCTTACTGTCATCTGAAACAGGTGTTATTTCTAACTGATGGCTAATATTAATCAACTTTTGCAAATTCAGGATGTTAGCCGCACCGTGGATGCGATGAATACACTGATGGAAAGTTCTGTTATCGCCAGCTTCTAGTGCTTGAAACGCAGCGGGTAGATCTTTATGCGTTTCATGCTGGAAAGTCATGAGAATCTCCTGCATCAGTTGTAGATCGTTCGCCGTATTATTTTTCAGGGCTTCGATATCAAGGTGGCGATACTGAGGTGCAATATGCGCAACCTGGTGTAACTGACTTAAATGTGTTTTCAGTACATCCAGGGTCAACGGTTTGAACAAACATAAGTTCATGCCGCAACTTAACCCTTTTTCACGTTCGTTAGCCTGTGCGTTGGCTGTAAGCCCCCAGATGGGTAAGGAAGAATTTTGCTCACGGAGTTTGCGAGTCAACTCAAAACCATCCATATTCGGCATATTAACGTCAGTAATAAGCAGATCATAATGTTGCATACTGACTTTGTGTAGCGCTTGCACACCATCAGTGGCTTCATCAACATCATATCCTAATAGATTTAGCTGGCGTTTGAGTAATAGCCTGTTGGTCGGATGATCATCCGCGATTAATATGCTCAACTTTTCAGGTAGTGTGATGGGGTGTTCTGCTTTTGCCTCGACAGTCGCCACTTGCTGGCTAATTTCTACCGGGATTGTGATCGTAAATGTTGTTCCTATGCCTGGATGACTTTCTAATGACAAATCGCCCTGCATATTTTTAATTAATTCTTTGCAGATCATTAAGCCTAAGCCAGATCCTGTTTGCTGGCGACCTGCACTTGTTTGGCTGTAGCGTTTAAAGAGTTGTTGTTGTTCTTCCTGCGATAATCCACTTCCAGAATCCATAATCGTCATTTTGATAACAGCGTGGTTGTCATCAATGTGAACCAGGGAGGTCGTAATTTTTACTGCCCCCTCGGTGGTAAATTTGAGAGCATTGCTCAGTAAATTTGATAAGACCTGCTTAAACGCCTGAGGATCGATCTTAACCAGGTAATGATCAGGAAATGTACTGCTGCAACTTAATGCGATGGATTTGCTTGCAGCAATCGCACCGAAAGAGTGACAAGTGTTCTGGACTAAAGTAGGGATATCGACCCATTGTGGTTGAAGTTGATAGTTACCCGATTCAATTTTGTCGACATCAAGGATTTCACCAATTAAGCCGAGGAGTGATTGTCCGGTGGCGTAGGCAAGTGAAATCGCCTCCACCCGTTGCTCCTTGCTAAGACCAGAACCCGACAGAAGTTCCAGGAAGCCCATAATAGAGCTTATTGGTGTTCTTATTTCGTGACTCATCGTTGCCAGAAACTGACTTTTTGCTACGGTAGCCTTTATCGCTTTATTTTTTTCTACCTCGAGTGCATTAATTAGATCACGCGTTTCAGTAATATCTTGCCAACCACAAATATATACTGCATTGTCACTTGCAGGAAGATTGCATAATGTATGCCAGTGATTAATGCATCTTTTCTCGATGCCATTATCAATTTCAAATACCTGTGTGTATATTGTTCGATTTTCTTTCGTTTCTGCTGTGACTTCATGCGCATTAGAAAAAACATCTTTAAAGGGTGAGTCACTGTTTTCTAATGGTAACATTGCATTTTTGTAGTAATCCGCAGTGAAATAATGTTCAAAAGCACTATTATGACTAATGACATTACCTTGCCAGTTTACAACATAAGTTGGATTCGGTAAGGAATCCGAGAGTGCTTTTCGGAATGATATTTGGTTTTCTAAATCACCCTGAATGACTTTACGACGACGAACTGAGCGTAACAGGTAGAATCCCCATAAAAGGCTACTGCCAACTAATAAAACGGATAATGTCGTAACAATATAAAATTGCTCGCTATATAGGTCCCATGTGTCAATGGTCACATTGGGCATTTTAATCCATTTTTCCGTCAGGCGCAGAACTTCGCTTGGGGGAATTGCATTCAGTGCTTTATTAATAATATCCTTAAGTTCCGGTTCTCCGCGAGGAAAAGCGAACGAAAGCGATGCATTCGGAACGCCAGGAATAAGAAAATGATAAAGTTCATTAGGATAGTAATGATCGATCATGTAACGCGAATTTAACTGTGTCGCGACCAGAGCATCAAGTTCACCTTCCTTAACCTTGTGAAATGCAGCGCTGGCATTATCGACCTGTATCCATTCAACCTCCGGATACATCTCTTTTAATTGCGAATGCAGCTCATAATAATATGGAATGGCAACTTTCATTCCTTTTTTTAATGTTTGTTCACTGTCAGGCGCTTTTTGCATGACAAAAACGTAAGGCGTTGTTATGAAGGCTTCAGCAAATAAAACATTATTTTCTCGATCTTCACTATAAATAGCGCCAGGTATTATATCCCATCCTCCGGGGCTAAGCTGTGTTCCAGCATGGATATTGTGTGAAACGGTGATCGGAGAAAAATTTAAACCTGTTTGCAAGGTAATAATATTAAGAATGTCCCCCATAACGCCCCGAACCGAGCCATTTTCATCCGTCATAGAATAGGGGGGCGAGTAAGGATTTTCCAGCACCTTTAAATTGGGATGCTGCTTAATCCACTGTTTTTCATGTTCAGTGAGTTCTAATGGTTTGTTCAGAAAGGCCAGGTTTCCTGTATCAAGCCAATTTTGTGATACTTCATAGCGAACTTCATTTGTTAAAGCATCAACAAATCTATTGAGTACTTCATTAAGAATGACAGATTCTTTTCTGGTCAAGAAAAAATTATATTGACGCGGCGAGTTATAATATTTCACTACATTTAAGGAGTGAGTGAAATAGCGGGAAATCATACTGCTGGTAATGATGTTACTACCAATAAAGTAATCATTGTGCCCAGCTGAGACGGATGCTAATGCCTGATATAAATTTGTAAAAGAGATAATTGTTGCTTTTGGAAATGATTGATGAATTACCTCGTCTGGGGGGTAATTTGCTACCCGAGCAATATTTACTGGTTTTGGTGAGGTAAGCGGTCGCATTGAGTCGTGAAGGGTGGTTACCAGCGCCGGAAAGGTAATTATCAATGGTTTGGTTGCAGCAATGTCATTATTAAGAGGCGGCGAAGTAACTAAATGTGATAACACTATATCGACTTCACCTTCTTCCAGCGCGTCCATTGCTTTTTGATGATCTGCGTATTCCCGGAGTGTTAATTTGATATTTAACGCTCTTTTTAAAAGATTTAAATAATCAGCATTAATACCACGAACCTGTTGCTGCGAATCGGTATGCAACAAGGTAGCCGTTTGGGACTTGTGTACTGCAATCACAAGATTTTTTTTGCTCGCTAACCAACGTAATTCCTTGTTGCTCAGACGTACTGGATCAAGTGTGACACGGTTGTTACTACTGATGCCACGATATTCGATGTAATCTTCGTCTGCGAAACTTATGGTCGACCAAAGACCACAACAGAGAAGAAAAAAATAGGGTAAAAACTTCATGTGATTAGCCGATTTTGTTACGTTGCGCGAATGTGTAAAGATCCATCAGTGATTTACATTCTAATTTTTCCATCAGGCGACTTTTATAAGTGCTGACAGTTTTGTTGCTGATGAACATTTTTTCAGCAATGTCATTATTATCCTTGCCATCAAGAATATACCGCATGACACTAATTTCTTGTTTCGATAAGGAGTCGAGTTTTTGCTGGTCGGACGTTAAACTTCCAACAAACCGGTTGAGAGAGAAGGGGAAATAGCAGTAGCCATTTTTTGCAGCTTCAATAGCCGCAATGATATTGTTCATGCCTTCTTTTTTACTCACGAATCCATTAGCGCCAGCATCAGCACAATGTTTCCCGTAAAAATGGTCATTTTTAGCGGAGACAATAATAATAATTCCGCTATATTGGCGCTTCCTCAGCGTTTCTAACACCTGGATACCGTTAACTCCGGGGATATCGACATCAATGATGACGATATCAGGCTTAAGTGTTTCCACCCGCTGAACGGCGCTTCCCCCTTCAGTCAACTCCGCTAAGATTTCAATATCGTTTTTGATCAATAAATTACGAATTGCTGCGATAGCAAGAGGATGGTCATCAATAATTATTGCGTTCATAGATTATTCCCTTTGCAATGAAGCATCTCCCTTCTCCCTGTAGTAATACAGACATAAGGCGTCATCTCATTTTCTCAATAAAAATAAGAAAATCTGAGCTTCCTTTAAGATAATTCGACAAGTATACCATATAAATAGTCGGCATAAATGAAATGTCAACAATAAAATCAGGGATTATACCGATGATTTATAGTTTCAAGTTAGCACTATAAGTCTTCTCACTAATCCTACAGGCGTAAGAATTGTATTGCAAAAGCCACGGTTTAGTCCTCTGTTGTTTTTTTTGCACCTCATTTAAATTAGGCCTCCAACGTTCCTGGGATAATGTGCAACACATGCACTGTGTTTGATATGAAGAATGAATGCTCTTTTCATTCAATTCATAAATTTCATCTATGAGAAATGAGAGATAATAGTGGAACAGATTAATTCAAATAAAAAACATTCTAACAGAAGAAAATACTTTTCTTTATTGGCGGTAGTTTTATTTATTGCGTTTTCAGGTGCCTATGCCTATTGGTCAATGGAATTAGAAGACATGATTAGTACAGATGACGCCTATGTCACGGGGAATGCAGATCCAATTTCTGCACAAGTCTCAGGTAGTGTCACTGTCGTTAATCATAAAGATACGAACTACGTTCGACAAGGTGACATTTTAGTTTCACTGGATAAAACTGATGCCACTATCGCACTCAATAAAGCTAAAAATAATCTGGCAAATATTGTTCGGCAAACGAATAAACTATACTTACAGGATAAACAATACAGTGCCGAAGTCGCTTCAGCACGTATTCAGTATCAACAATCTTTAGAAGATTATAACCGTCGAGTGCCGTTAGCGAAGCAGGGGGTTATTTCAAAAGAAACGCTGGAGCATACCAAAGATACGTTAATAAGTAGCAAAGCGGCATTGAATGCCGCTATCCAGGCTTATAAAGCGAATAAAGCTTTAGTAATGAACACACCATTAAACCGTCAGCCACAAGTCGTTGAAGCGGCGGATGCAACTAAAGAAGCCTGGTTGGCGCTTAAACGTACGGATATTAAGAGTCCGGTTACCGGCTATATTGCCCAGCGAAGTGTTCAGGTCGGCGAAACAGTGAGCCCCGGACAATCGTTAATGGCTGTCGTACCGGCACGTCAAATGTGGGTTAATGCCAACTTTAAAGAAACACAACTTACGGATGTACGGATTGGTCAATCGGTCAATATTATCAGCGATCTTTATGGTGAAAATGTTGTGTTTCATGGTCGGGTGACAGGGATCAATATGGGAACCGGCAATGCGTTCTCCTTATTACCTGCACAAAATGCGACAGGGAACTGGATCAAAATCGTTCAGCGTGTACCGGTTGAAGTTTCTCTTGATCCAAAAGAACTCATGGAACATCCCTTGCGTATTGGTTTATCGATGACAGCAACTATTGATACGAAGAACGAAGACATTGCCGAGATGCCTGAGCTGGCTTCAACCGTGACCTCCATGCCGGCTTATACCAGTAAGGCTTTAGTTATCGATACCAGTCCGATAGAAAAAGAAATTAGCAACATTATTTCGCATAATGGACAACTTTAATGGCAATCACTAAATCAACTCCGGCACCATTAACCGGTGGGACGTTATGGTGCGTCACTATTGCATTGTCATTAGCGACATTTATGCAAATGTTGGATTCCACTATTTCTAACGTCGCAATACCGACAATATCTGGCTTTCTGGGAGCATCAACAGACGAAGGCACCTGGGTTATCACCTCGTTTGGCGTAGCAAATGCCATTGCGATCCCTGTTACCGGCAGGCTGGCACAAAGAATAGGCGAATTAAGGTTATTTTTACTTTCAGTCACTTTTTTTTCGCTGTCTTCCTTAATGTGTAGTTTATCGACCAATCTTGATGTGCTGATATTTTTTAGAGTCGTTCAGGGATTAATGGCGGGGCCGTTAATTCCACTGTCACAGAGTTTATTATTGAGGAATTATCCACCAGAAAAAAGAACATTTGCTCTGGCATTATGGTCAATGACCGTGATTATCGCTCCGATATGTGGGCCGATATTGGGCGGTTATATTTGCGATAACTTTAGCTGGGGTTGGATATTTTTAATCAATGTCCCTATGGGGATTATCGTCCTGACATTATGCTTAACCTTACTTAAAGGAAGAGAAACTGAAACTTCACCGGTAAAAATGAATCTACCAGGACTGACCCTGTTAGTGCTCGGTGTTGGTGGCTTGCAAATTATGCTTGATAAAGGGCGCGATCTGGATTGGTTCAACTCGAGTACAATAATAATATTAACAGTAGTATCAGTTATTTCTCTGATCTCTTTAGTCATTTGGGAGTCGACCTCAGAGAATCCGATTCTTGATCTCAGTTTGTTTAAGTCTCGTAATTTCACCATTGGTATTGTGAGTATCACCTGCGCGTATTTATTTTACTCTGGAGCGATCGTCCTTATGCCGCAGTTACTCCAGGAAACGATGGGGTATAATGCGATATGGGCCGGGCTTGCTTATGCGCCCATCGGCATCATGCCACTATTAATTTCACCTTTGATAGGACGTTATGGCAACAAAATAGACATGCGGTTGTTAGTGACATTTAGTTTTTTGATGTATGCGGTTTGCTATTACTGGCGTTCTGTGACATTTATGCCAACGATTGATTTTACAGGCATCATTTTGCCGCAGTTTTTTCAGGGATTCGCCGTTGCCTGTTTCTTTTTACCCTTAACAACGATTTCGTTTTCAGGCTTGCCAGATAATAAATTTGCCAATGCCTCGAGTATGAGTAATTTTTTTCGTACCTTGTCAGGATCAGTTGGTACGTCGTTGACAATGACGCTGTGGGGACGACGCGAATCGTTACACCATAGTCAGTTGACAGCAACCATCGATCAATTTAACCCCGTGTTTAATTCATCGTCACAAATTATGGATAAATATTATGGTTCGCTTTCAGGAGTTCTTAATGAAATTAATAATGAAATAACCCAGCAGTCACTTTCTATTTCTGCAAATGAGATTTTCCGTATGGCGGCTATTGCTTTTATCTTACTTACGGTTTTGGTTTGGTTTGCGAAACCGCCGTTTACAGCGAAAGGCATTGGGTGATGATAAAAGGAGGGGGTTATAGCGGGTAAGACCGGGGATCTTAAGTCTGCGCCATCGGCAGCATCGCTCACCCAGGGAAAGGATTGCGATGCTGCGTTGAAACGTTATTAACGGCCTTTTGCCAGATATTGATTCATCTCTTCTTCCGGCACCATTCCACCTCCCGTCGCCCACACCAGATGAGTGGCATTACGCAATTGTTCTGCGCTGAAACCGTGCATCTGTTGGTAACTTACTGATGCACACACGCGCTGAGGTCCGGCCATACCCGCCAGTGCCGAAGGTTCAAGACGAATACCTTCTTCCTGCGCCAGCCAGCCAAGCATGTCATACATGGTTTGATCGCTAAGGGTATAGAAGCCATCCAGCAGACGCTCCATTGCCCGCCCGACAAAGCCTGATGCGCGACCAACTGCAAGGCCATCCGCTGCGGTAAGGTTGTCGATACCAATATCCTGAACAGAAATCTGATCGTGTAATCCTGTATGGACGCCTAACAACATACAAGGGGAGTGCGTTGGTTCGGCAAAAAAGCAGTGAACATGATCGCCAAACGCCAGTTTAAGCCCGAATGCGACGCCACCAGGACCACCGCCAACACCACACGGCAGATAGACAAACAGAGGGTTATCAGCATCGACGATACGGCCTTGCTGGGCAAATTGCGCTTTAAGACGCTGGCCAGCGACGGAATACCCAAGGAACAACGTGCGGGAATTTTCGTCATCAATAAAGAAACAGTTCGGGTCAGACTGCGCTGCTTTACGTCCTTCCTCGACGGCAACACCATAATCTTGCTCATATTCCACGACCGTAACGCCATGGCTGCGCAGTTTCGCTTTTTTCCATGCCCGGGCATCAGCAGACATATGAACTGTCACCTTAAAGCCAATGCGGGCGCTCATAATGCCGATTGATAACCCCAGATTTCCGGTTGAGCCCACAGCAATGCTGTATTGGCTAAAGAACTGTTTAAACTCCGGAGAAAGCAGTTTGCTGTAGTCATCATCAAGCGTCAGCAACCCCGCTTCCAGAGCCAGTTTTTCTGCGTGTGCCAGGACTTCATAAATCCCGCCGCGTGCTTTTATGGAGCCGGAAATGGGCAAATGGCTATCTTTTTTCAGTAACAGTTGCCCGCTGATCGGTTGCTGATATTCTTTTTCCAGCCGTTTTTGCATAGCTGGAATGGCAACCAGTTCTGATTCAATAATCCCCCCAGTGGCAGCAGTTTCAGGAAATGCTTTTGCCAGATAGGGTGCAAAACGGGATAAGCGCGCATGGGCGTCCTGAACATCCTGTTCGGTCAGGCCAACATAAGGTAAACCTTCAGCCAATGAGGTCGTGCCAGGATTAAACCAGGTGGTTTCTTTAAGAGCAACCAGATCCTTTACCAACGGATACTGGGCGATGAGCGAGTTCATTTTAGCGTTTTCCATAGTACGTCTCTTTGCGCTTAGATGATAAATGACAGCAGGAATGTGCCCGCCAGAGCGACGACTGAAGCGATAAATGTCGCTGTCGTATAGTATTTAAATGTTTCATTGAGCGTAGCGCCGCAATATTGCTTCACTAGCCAGAAAAGCGAGTCCGTAACGATCGTGCAGCCAATCGCACCTGAACCGATAGCAATCGCAATAATTTCCGGGCTGATGTCGGGATACAGCGGCAGCATGGGTGCAACAATTGCCGTTGCCCCCATCATTGCCACGGTAGCGGAGCCCACTGCAGCATGCAGAATAAGAGCCACTAACCAGGCCAGAAGAATCGGGTGCATATGCATATTGGAGAGAATAACTGCCAGCGTATCAGCGAGACTGCTGCTTTTTAAAATGGCGTTGAATGCGCCTCCGGCCCCGATAATCAGCAAAATATTAGCAATAGAACCGAAGCCATTTTCCGTATGTGTGAGCATTGTCCCCATGCTCATATGCTGGCGTATACCCAACACATAATAGGCGACAAACACGGCGATAAACATGGCAGTGATAGGGTTGCCAATAAACTCAAGCAAGGTATACAAACCACTCTCACGCGCCATATTCAATTCGGCAATCGTTTTAACCAACATCAGCGCAATGGGTAGCAGTATGGTGAATAACGTTGCGCCTAATGACGGTAGTGTTTTTTCATCGCGAACTTTGAGATCGGCAAACTCTGTGGGTACAGGTTTAAAGGGCAGTCGTTGACCCAGAAATTTAAGGAAAAGTGGGCCACCGATCAGTGATGCCATCAGCCCAACCAGCAAACCGTAGACGATCACCGAACCGATATCTGCGCCCAGCTTATTGGCAACATATAAAGCAGCCGGATGTGGAGGAACCACGCAGTGCACTGCCATCAATGCGGTACATAGCGGAATGGCAAGCTTTAATAATGAGGTATTGGTTTTTTTGGCAATTGAAAAAGCCAGAGGAATCAATAGCACGACGCCCACTTCAACAAACAGCGTGATGCCACAAATCAGGCCAACCAGCACCATAATGACATCAGCTGAAAGCCAGCGGCAGCGTTGAAGTGTCAGACCAATTCTTTCTGCGGCCCCGGATACTTCCATCATTTTTCCCAGTATCGTGCCAAGGCCGATAACCGCTGCGAGGAACCCCAGCGTTCCGCCAATTCCACTTTCAATAGCATTTACCATATCCAGTGGCCCCATGCCCATCATCGTTCCCACGAAGAAGCTGGCCAGCAACAGCGCCAGAAACGGGTGGAATTTGAACTTCACGATGGTCAGTACAATTAACACGATGCTGATAAGCAGCGTGCTCACAACCCAGATTTGAGAGTGCATATCTCACCTTCCCCTGTGATTAACCTGATGATATTGGACAAAAAAACAACGCAGGCTGACAAACGATAAAATTTGCCTTTCACATGAGGTAAATTGCATCAATGGAGTGATTTACATCTAAAAATGAAGGTGTATTGAGATATGGTTCACTTTAGCTCATCTCATAGCTGAAATTTTGCCGCTATTTTTTTACACTTAAGCGAAAAATGAGGTGATTATGGAACCCCTTCGTGAAATAAGAAATCGGCTGCTTAACGGCTGGCAATTATCAAAAATGCATACTTTTGAAGTGGCTGCCAGGCATCAGTCCTTCGCCCTGGCGGCAGAGGAATTGTCGCTGAGCCCCAGTGCGGTAAGTCACCGTATCAATCAGCTGGAAGAAGAATTGGGCATTCAGTTGTTTGTTCGTTCCCATCGCAAAGTGGAATTAACGCACGAGGGGAAACGTGTTTATTGGGCGCTAAAATCGTCGCTGGATACCCTGAACCAGGAAATTCTTGATATCAAAAATCAGGAGTTATCGGGAACGTTAACTCTGTATTCCCGGCCCTCTATCGCCCAATGCTGGTTGGTGCCCGCATTAGGTGACTTTACACGCCGGTATCCGTCTATTTCGCTCACCGTGCTCACTGGTAATGACAACGTCAATCTGCAACGTGCCGGAATCGATTTGGCGATCTACTTTGATGATGCGCCGTCAGCGCAACTGACTCATCACTTTCTGATGGATGAAGAAATCCTGCCAGTATGTAGCCCGGAATACGCTCAAAGACATGCTTTAACCAACACGGTAATTAACCTGTGTCACTGTACGTTGCTCCATGACAGACAGGCATGGAGCAACGACTCCGGTACGGATGAATGGCATAGTTGGGCGCAACATTATGCGGTTAATTTGCCGACATCTTCTGGAATTGGCTTTGATCGTTCTGATTTAGCTGTTATTGCCGCGATGAATCATATTGGGGTGGCGATGGGAAGAAAACGCCTGGTACAAAAAAGGCTTGCCAGTGGTGAGCTCGTCGCGCCGTTTGGCGATATGACGGTGAAATGCCATCAGCATTATTACATCACCACATTACCGGGCAGGCAGTGGCCAAAAATTGAAACGTTTATTACCTGGCTAAGAGAACAGGTAAAAACCACTTCATAATGAATAAAACCACGAGTTCCTGGTGTGCCTTATTCGGCCTGCTAGTTCGAATTTAATTTACGGTTTTTATGTGGTTTTAGGGATAAACACAAGGATGGTGTCCCTGCAGACATCTACTTGACGCGGCAGGGGATTGATTGGAATGGTGTTTTTTTATATGTGAAAAATATTTTACCCGCTATTTTACCCATTGGCGCGGCTTAAGAGCTTGTTTTTGAATTCACAATGGTCACGATATAACCATCTTGCGCGCCCGTGGATAACTTTGGCTTTTGGCAGGTCGCCGGACTTAATCCGGTCATAGATGAAGGTTTTACCGAAGCCAGTATCAGCCATGATGAATTTCAAATCAACCAGTGAATCAGGCTGTAGTTCGTGTTGCATGAGTGCTATCTCCGAATAGGGAATCTAACCTGCAAATCAGGCAATAAAAAACCGCATTTATGCGGCGATGGTAGGTCTTGGATATCTTGATAAATGCAAATGCCTCATCGAGTGTGAGGCTGTGTGATTCCATGGTTAGTCCTTGCGTAGCTCACTGATTCTCCTGTGAGTCTCTGGTGCTTTGTTCCCGTACGTCTTCATTTCAGACTTCAGCAGAGCAACAAGGGAATCCCATTCGTTGAGGATTCCTTTGAATGCCGGAATGCGCTTTGCAACCTTGTCGAATGAATATCTGATTTCTGGAATCTGCTCAACGAGTGCAACGCATCGTCGGAAATCGGCTGCGTCATGTGGAGCGCCGAAGTGATGACCATAGATATTCTTTTTCAGTCCACATGCGATTGAGGCAAGAGTTGCGCTACTGATGCCGATATCGCCAGTCGATTGCCATTTCAAAATCTTCATAGCCAAATCTGACATTTCTTGTCTCCATAAAACAAAACCCGCCGTAGCGCTGAGGAATCCCCAGTAATGGGCGGGTAAAAAAAGACAGGCATAGAGTTTTGTGATCTACTGATTTGTGCAACCAATTCAATGAGAGCACTTCTATGCCTGCTCGACAAGTATGTCAGAATTTTTTCCACGATGCGTTAGCACCGTTTCACAAATACCGACAAAATGCTTTGCTGGATGCCACCATCGCTCTCATCAATGGCGCATCACTGACGCTGACCAGCATCGGGCGTTATTTACCCGGCCCGGCTCAGGTCAAAAATAAAATCAAACGCGTTGACCGACTGCTCGGTAATGAATCTCTTCACCGCGATATCCCACTGATTTTCAGAAATATTATTGCCATGCTGACTAGCCAGCTATCAATAGTTACCGATGCGGGTTTCCAGAGTGCATGGTGCTGGCATATAAGGTCACTCGGATGGGATTTTATCTGTCGTGTCAGGGGAAATATCCAGATGCAGCTGGACAGCAAAGGTGAGTGCTGGTTCAGGCGTCAGGAATTACAGGCCAGAAGCAAACCAGAATATCTGGGGACGGGTACTCTTGCCCGTTCGGAATATGCCCGGTGTGATGGCCATTTTTATTTGCATAAAAAAGAGCCGAAAGGCCGGAAGAATCGCCGCTCACGTTACCGCATAGAGCGTAAATCCCAAATAAAGGATGGACGTTCTTCGGCAAAAGAACCGTGGCTTATCTTTAGCAGTACGAATGACTTTAAACCCCGGGAAATCATGAAATTGTACAGCCGTCGCATGCAAATCGAGCAGAACTTCCGGGATGAAAAAAGCGAGCGCTTCGGGTTCGCTCTGCGTGCCAGTTACAGTCGTTCCGTGGGAAGAATGCTGGTACTGAGCCTACTGGCGACGCTCAGTACAATTGTTCTGTGGCTTATTGCTATCATGCTGAAAAAAAAGGATTACATCTGAGATATCAGGCCAACAGCATTAAAACACGGCGGGTAATCTCGTATCTGACGTTAGCGGAGAATGTCTTACGACACTCCACGCTAATTTTAAGACGAACAGTGCTGAGCACAGTTCATAATCATCTCGCCAAAACCTACCAGAATATGGTGTTGGTTTATTAGCGTTGATTTATGGGGATCCCTCAGCGCCGTAGCGAGTTCAGATAAAAGAAATCCCCGTCAGTGCGAGGATGCTGTTCATTGCTGCTATACACTTTTTGCTCTCAACGTAAGCTGTTGCCCATTCTGTTGTGTTGGTGCGGTAGCTTTTAGGAAATACTATTTACCCCTTAAACGTGTGCTGAAAGAGCTAAATTCCATGCAAAAAAATTACGCACTTTTGTGTATTATTGTGCAGTAAGTAATGCGCTATTTTCTGCGCAAAAAATAGGTGGTAAATTTGTTCGGGTCATGAAAAATTTTATGGGCGCTAAACATGAAAAAAGATTCATATCCTTATTTGATTTGCATGACAGTTTCAGGGCTGATCTTTATTTTCCTTTTCTTCTGGTGGCGGGCAGATATCTACAGGGTCACGTTTCTTAATCAGAGTATATCCCACTATTACATTCTGTTTAGCATGGGAATAGCTTTTCTGTTATCTCTGTTTTGGGTTAAGAAGGGGATAGTAAAACAAAGCGGCTGGAAGAGTCTGTCAGCATACCTTAAGGTTTATGCAGGGATGTGCATATTTGCTGGATTTTTTCTGATTATACCCCTTACAACACTAACTTATTTTTTGCCTGGAGAGACATCGTCTTATGTTGCACCGTATCGGTATACTTCCGGTAGTTCAAAAAGTTGTTCTGGCGCTGAGGTGGATGACCCCGATCTACATGAGAATATTCGCATTTGCTATCCGTATGGCAATTATGAGTACGATAATATTATCTATGTTGAAAAGAAAATTAATACATTAGGTGCAGTAGTGACATATGCACAGACCGCGCGGGATGATACTGAATGAGATAGTATATAGCGGGCAAGTTTTAGTTAATTTATCGGGGTAATATAATTTACCTCGACTCGTTTGTTCTGGTATTAATATTTTGCTCTACGACCGATTTTTATCTGATGATATCATGCGGTTTTCATATATTGACTTACTGTCTTTTCCCCGTTAGCGATTTTCTCCTGCTCAGCGATGAGTTTATCTTTGTATTGCCTCGAAACCACCGAGCCGGAATTTCATGAAATCCCGGGAGGTAAATGGGCATTTCAGTTAAAGGCCGTTGCCGTCACTGCATAAACCATCCAGAGAGCAGGCGGTACGCATACTTTCGTCGCGATAGATGATCGGGGATTCAGTAACATTCACGCCGGAAGTAAACTCAAACAGGGCTTTGGCGTCGTTATCGTACTGTTTTCCCCAGGCCAGTACTTTAGCGTTAACTTCCGGAGCCACACCGGTGCAAACCTTGGCAAGCAGGGTGTGGAAGTAGGACATTTTCATGTCAGGCCACTTTTTCCGGAGCGGGGTTTTGCTATCACATAGTGAATTTCTGAAGCGGTGATAACGCCGAGCCGTAATTTGTGCCACGCATCATCCTCCTGCTCGACAGCTCTCACGTCGATCCCGGTACGCTGCAGGATAATGTCCGGTGTCATGCTGCCAAACATCGCATTTGACTATATGGAAGCCTGGAAAAAGTATCGGGTGTTGCTAAACCGTGTTGATACATCAACTGCACCTGATATTGAGTGGCCAACAGTACCCATTATCGAATAGTACATTACGAACTGCAGGATATTATATGGGTTAATATTCTGCAGTTTATTGGAACTGTATTTTAAAAAGGTGTTTATTTTGAGTGGATTATTACCTTGTTTTTCCCGGTTCTTTTGGCTTGATATAACGCTTTATCGGCATTGACTAACATTTCAGATGGACTATGATTATTCTCTTTTGAAGTAAAACAACCAATGCTGACGGTTATTTGCTCAGGCCCATGTGATAATAATTTTTCCGAGCATTGCTCTTCAATGTTTTTTCTGATTCGCTCTGCAATTGATAGCAAGAGCTTTTGAGAATTACCTTTTATGATAATACCGAACTCTTCACCGCCTAAGCGCCCTAATATATCATCTTTCCTAATGGATTTTTTTATTATTCTGGTGACCATTACTATGACTTGATCACCCATATGATGCCCCCATTTGTCATTGATGCTTTTGAAATTGTCAATATCCAACATTATTACTGAAAAACTATGGTGTTTTGATATATTCTTCAATGAGTCAATAAAGTATCTTCTATTGTATGTATTCGTTAGTGGATCATGAATTGCCATATAATTAGCATGATTTAATTTCCTAAAAACATAATACATGAGTGTTGAAATGATATAAATCATTGATATCAATTCAAGAAATTTTGTCATGTACCATGCAGGATGGGGTTTATCAATAAAATACAATAAAATCAGGTTATTGCATACTGACACTATACTAATAAGTATTATGCATAACCATATTTTTGAGTAATTACGTATGCTGATGCATGAGCTGATAAGTAATACAAGCCAAAATACTGAAATTATTTTGGTATATACGATATTCCACGTCGACAAATGACGATTCAGCGAGTATTGTATAATATTAAGACTATATTTTATATTGTCACTGCTTAGATTTTTTGCTACAAACGGAGTAATAAAAAGAATTAATATTGACAAAGTAATAATTATTATATTTCTTTTTTCTTCTAAAATACTTTTATTTTTAACATTGGTAGAATAAATAGCCAGAAAGATTATAGATATAAAACTGAACTGACGAAAGAGATAATATATTGCGATATCATTTGATTTCTGATAGGTTGTAGATAAATCGTTACCTATCGGAGATAAAGAAATAATAGCAACTTCTAATAAATAATACGTGTTGCTCAAAAACGCGAACGAAAGAATTAATAGATAACTTTGTCTCTGATTAGAAACATAGTAAAGCAATAGAAAAATGAAAACCATCAGGTTTATGAAAAAAATCCCAATAATGAAAACACTATAACTTATTTGTGTTGTTTGTGTTATGTGTATTCCATTTTTTTCATGTAATAACATAAAAATAATAGACAAGAAAGAAAATATGAAAATAAATTCTTTTATTTTCTTGGGTACTTTATTGATAATCATATATCCACCTGAGAATGATTATGTAAAATATTCATTGCTATAAATAATGTTATATCTGATTGATTATAGTATAACTATTATTTTGAGTAATCTCTATTAAAATGATAAATATGGTTAATATTGTACAGTAATGGGGGCTGGTAGGATAAGGTTGTCAGGCACTATCAGAATCATTTGTGGAGGGAGGTTTAGAAAAAAGTATCACATATCATACAATTATTTTAAATTGTTCATTGTATAGCTGTAAATAGTAAAAGTAACAGCAGCACATCGCATGCAAGAACGTGCCGCGGTTGACTGGTAAACTTTTTGATAGCACGAGTATTGAATGATTTCCAGCCGTTATTAATTTTACATATTTTTTTGCATGAAAGGAATAGCGCCTCCTCCCACAGAGCCTCCATGACTTTACGCCACTATATCCAGGACTGCTATGTGCCAGGAGCAGACATTGGACTGGCCTCACCCTGGCTTCTTAATACCCAGTGTTAAGAGTGCAGTGTCTGACAGAGGACAGACACTGCATCTGAAAACACCGGACGGTGCTATGGCTTACTTATTCAGATATTTATTGAAAAATGCAGTGATGTTATCGAATGGGATCTTGTCCATTCGATCATATAAATCGACATGTGTGGCATCTTTAACAATCAGAAGCTCTTTTGGCTGATTTGCCGCTTCATAAGCCGTTTTGGAGAAATAAAGCGAATGCGCTTTTTCACCATGGATGAACAGGATCGGGCGCGGAGAAATTTCCTTAATATAGGTCATGAGCGGGAAATTCATGAAGGCCATCGGTGTTGTCACGGACCATGAGTTACCAGAGTTGACGGCTCGTGGATGATAGCCGCGTTTGGTCATGTAATAGTTCGCATAGTCCACGAGGAACTGTGCTTCACCGCCCTTCAGTTTATTATAGGCTGGCTGGTATGCAGGTTTGCCGTTTGCCGCATCTTCCCAGCGCTGGAGGCTCATCTTCTCCAGCGCCTGCTCGCGTTGCTCCGGTGTTACGCTGTCATTGTAGCCTTTCGACATCACGCGGCTCATATCATACATGGTGCTGGCAACGACCGCTTTTACGCGTTTATCCACGGCAACAGCGTTCAGGGCGATCCCCCCCATACCGCAGATACCGATGACACCGATACGTTCACGATCCACATAAGGTTGTAGTCCAATAAAATCGACTGCGGCCATAAAGTCTTCGGTATTGATATCAGGTGAAGCAATATTGCGGGGTTCACCACTGCTTTCACCTGTATAAGACGGATCAAATGCCAGCGTCACGAATCCGCGCTCTGCTAAGGTCTGAGCATAGAGACCTGAGGCCTGTTCTTTTACCGCGCCAAAAGGCCCGGAAATCACAAGCGCAGCAAGCTTCTTGTTCCCGCGATCTTTAGGAAGATACACATCAGCGGCAATCGTAATGCCGTAACGGTTTTTAAAAGTCAC
>UMGA01009926.1_pt1 | contig 27370 bp, 37 predicted proteins | sample 1965171 | NCBI WGS metagenome assembly UMGA01 (sample SAMEA4836062, study PRJEB28245) | human gut metagenome | biome: gut microbiome; material: fecal sample | place: Denmark | collected 2008 | reverse complement strand
TATAAAAGGTAAAAAGCAATCAACATATGTTGGTTGCTTTTTTTTATAAAAAATATCAGTGAGAGAATTTTTATATTTATTTACAACAAGATTTATGATCAAATTCAGGATTAAATGCGTAGAAGTTTTTACTATCTAATTTATCCTGGACAATTCTGAGGCTTTCTCCAAAACGTTGATAATGAACAATTTCACGTTCGCGAAGGAATCGGATCGGATCACAGACTTCAGGATCTTTGATAAGACGCAAAATATTATCATAGGTAGTACGGGCTTTTTGTTCGGCAGCCATATCTTCATGAAGATCTGTGATAGGGTCACCTTTAGATTGGAAAGTTGTAGCACTCCAAGGAGTTCCACTGGCAGCCTGTGGCCAAAGAGCAAGTGTATGGTCAACATAATATTTATCAAAACCGGATTTTTCAAGCTGTTCCGGAGTCAGATTGCGTGTGAGCTGGTGTACAATGGCGCATACGATTTCCATATGGGCAAATTCTTCGGTAGCAATGTCTGTTAGTGTGCCAATTACTTCATTATAAGGCATGGTATATCTCTGAGAAAAATATCTCAAAGAAGCTCCTAATTCTCCATCCGGTCCACCGAACTTCAATAACATATAAAGTGCCCGCAAACCCTTGATTTTACTGGGTTTGCGGGCATTCTTAACGACATAGAAAAAAATAAATTTTCAAAGAATCTGACTCTTTATCATATATAATCTTATCAACGATCTGTTTCAGAGCTTCGTTCTTCTGAACGTATGTATAACTATCTGAAATAAGAATATCATAGACGCTTCGGACTTTCAATAGCATATCGCCGGACGGATCCTGATCCGGTTCCGGATTTTGTCCTTCCAGTTCTTTTAATTGTTCTTCCAGATTATCCCGTTCTTTTTGAAGAATTGCTTTATTGCTTTTATATTCCTCCAGAGTGTCGATTCCTTCCCTGTAGGAAGCCTTTATTCGTTCCTCTTTGCTTGTTAAATTGTTTAAGCGATCTCTTATAATACTTCGTTCGTCAACGGCTTCTGTGGGTTGATAATCGTGTAATTCATAGGAAATATTTCCGGTATCCAGGACCTCTTTGATACCGGCTAAAACTTCCGGTTCCAGCACCAATGAACTCACACCGTGAGCTTTATCACATTGTCCGTGAGCATATCCGTAGCAAGAGAAGTAGGCGTACTTTTCGCCATTGACTCTTTTTTGAGTGCAGGCAGATAATGTTTTTCCACAAGCAGGGCATTTCATAAGCCCAGAAAGCCAGTGCTTATATGTAGAGGATGGACGTTCTCGCCGTCGGGATGGTCGGCGGGTTGCTTTCAGCCGTTCCTGTGTGGCATCAAATAATTCCTGTGAAATGATAGCGGGGTGCTGCCCCTGGCTTACAATCCATTCATCCTTATTTTTGATACTGTGTGTTGCGTTTTCCGTCTTATTCCAATGGATCATTCCACAATAGGTGGGATTCTTCAGCATGTATTCGACCGTGCGCCGTTCGAAAAGATTTCCACGAATTGTCCGGCATCCCAAGTTGTTCAGATACCGGGCAATGTCAAATACACTTAATTTTTCATTTGCATACATATTAAATACGTGCCGGACAATATCTGCTTTTTCCGGATCAATGACAAGTGTCTTATCAACCGTCTTGTAACCAAAGGGCGCAGCGCCCTGAAAAGCTCCGCGAGCAGCGTTTTCTTTCATGCCTCGGAGAACTTCGCCAGATAACCGGATAGAATAATATTCGTCCATCCATTCGATTATACGCTCGATCAGGCTGCCAAAGGGATTATCAGATAATGGTTCAGATACACTCACGACATCTACATTGTGCTGCTTTTTTAATAGAGATTTATAAACGATAGATTCTTCCTGATTCCTGGCGAACCTGGAAAACTTCCATACCAGGATCTGATCAACCGGATGATCATCACCTTTGGCCAGTCCGATCATCTCCTGGAAGCCGGGACGCTTGTTGGCTTTTCTTCCGGAAATACCAAGGTCCGTGAAGATCTTCAGGATTACAATATTGTTCTTGGCTGCATAGTCCCGGAGGAGGTGCTCCTGGGAGTCCGGAGAGATTTCTTCCTGATCATGAGTGGATACCCGGATGTAGCCGTATGCATATTTTACGCTCATTGTATCACCTTTCCTTCTTAAGTGTACGTAAAAATGGGTACAAAAATAACACCTATACGGTGCCGGATTTTTGTGATACAATAATCTTGTTGAGGGAGTACTGTATCGAGCGAATCCTTCGCCGTATATATTACTCGGGATTTTCCCTGGTGTTTGGTAGACACCGGGGAATTTTTTATTGAATTTTTTCTATTGCACCAGTTTCAATGTTAACTTGATATTCAGCAAGCAAAGTTCCGCCACAGGCAGCACTTGCATCATGTTCCTCTTTGTCAACATAGTCCATTACACGAACAGAAAGCAGATTTCCCATACAGGTTATGCAAGTTACTGTTCTGGTAGAAAAGTTGTAAATTACATGAACCTCATCGTTAGATTTGAAATATTTTTTATAATAATTCAAAGCATAATTTTGAAATTCAATGCCAGATTCAGCAATCATAGTTTTTCGCCATTTTCCAGTTGTATCTTTTGGAAAATCTGTTGGTTCAGCAGTAATGTCAAAATCTATCGCTAGGCTATCACCGATAGGTGAAAATGAATCTGTATTTTCGTTAGATTCTGTTGATGAATCAGAAGCTTCGTTTTCATCAGTAGTTTCCTGATCGGAACTATTCTTATCCGATGAATTAGAAGATTTTGTTGTTTTTTCTGCTTGGGTATTAGAATTCGATGAATCTGATCCAGATCCTCCACATGCAGATAATGACAATGCCATTGTGCTGGCAAGCAATACGGCTACGATTTTCTTTTTCATAATTAATATCCTTTCATCTCTTGTATTATCCAATCAGCATCTTCGCCATACAAATACTTTCGGATCAAGAGGGCAGTGTATTTATAGTTAGAGATACTGGATGAATCGTTATTATATTTTCTTAAATATCATCAAGTTAGGGATAAAATAAATTGTGTAGTTATCTACAATTTTGCACTCCCCATACTTATCGCGATAACAGTTAATGCAGTCTTCTAGATATTCTTCTGTAACATCCAGATAGTCTGCAATTTCATATTTGTCTTTACACCCGTGTTCGTAGGCTCTGATCAGACCGAGTAGTCCGATGCTACGATTATATCCCCAGAGCCTTGCCTGTCGTTCTTGCTTACGATTTTCAGGAACGGTCATATCAAGAATGTTTCCAACGGATGTATAATAATGTCCTAGTTCTTCAGCCAGCACACAGGCTTTTTCTTTTTCCGTATCAATGTCTTGGCGAATTGCTATCCGGTTGCCTTTGATACGTCCATTGTTAAACTTTAATGGTTTCTCTTTTACGGTAAGTCCCATATCGCAGGCTTCATCTAAAAGTGCTTCATAAGCATTCATCGTAAACACCTCCAAGATAATTATAATAATTCACCTGTCCGATAAAAAGGACTTAGAAATCTTTATCATCCATAATATCATCATCTGACGTATCAGCCCCTTCAGGAACGTTTATATCTGTACGTGCTTGAGCTGCGTTCAATGTAGTTGAATTGTCAGAAGAGTAAGTATCTATGGTGTAGTTTGTCATATTGGATAAATCAGTAGCGTAATCAATAACTTTTTCCTTGCCAGCTGTATTGAGTAAATTGAAAGCTTCTAGTAATTTTTGCTCATAGTTAACATCTTTTGACTTATCAAGAACAAAATGTATAGATAGCGTATCATTCTTCGTATCATACAATACGACATCAATAATAGCATTAAGCGCGGCAGCTTTGTCAGCATAAGAATTAAATGGACTTTTTAGAGCTTCAGCTATATTACTTACTGTTTCTATTCCATCCGTATATTTTGTAGTGTTGTCAAGTCCCTCACACATTTCACTTAGACTATCACAAATAGTTTGAAAAACAGTTGGGCTATTTTTTAGGCTTCTTCCTGTTATTTCAAATACCATGATACTATCAGAAACGTATTTACTGTATTTAGTATCCATGTCGGCGTTCATATTAATATCTTTTCCGACTAGCCATCCTGGATTAACATTCAAAGAATTGGCAATAGAATGTAAGACAGGAAGTTTTGGATGAGCAATTTGTCCACGTTCATATCGTTGGATAGTTGATTTTGCTACGCCAATATCCTTGGCAATGTCTTCTAAAGTATAATTTCTCAAAGAACGAGCGTGTTTAATTCGTTCACCTATTTTTTTCACATCCACAATACACACCTCCCTTATGAGTACACTATACAACAATAAATTGCACAGCGCAATATGAAAAAAACAAAAAAATAAAAAAAGTTGCACAGTGCTATTGACTTGAAAGTTGCGTAATGCTACAATTTGACGTGAAAGGAGGAATTAGGGTGGTAAATTCAAGAAAAATAAAGGGGCGCCTTGTTGAATTGGGATTAACGCAAAAAGATGTTGCGGAAAAAATTGGCGTAGCGCAACCGACGGTAAATCAAAAAATCAACAACATTCGTCCGATGGACTTGCAAGAAGCAGAAGCAATTGCGGATTTGTTAAAAATAAGTCCTAGAGAATTTGTAGAATATTTTTTTACATAGCTGTTGCATAATGCAACAAATGCGATGAAAATGAATGGAGGAGACATGACCGAACTTGTATATCTGAAAAATGATGAAGCTGTATGTAGCAGTTTACAGGTAGCTGAGAAGTTTGGGAAGAGACATGACCGAGTTTTAAGGGCAATAGATAACCTGCTGGAAACGCTCCCCAAAAATGGGGAGGTCTCAAAAATGTTTATTCTCAGCAAGAGGAAAGCGGCTGATGGACAATTTCACAGAATGTACTTCATGAATAGAGATGGTTTTTCATTGTTAGTAATGGGATTCACTGGTAAGAAAGCATTGGAATGGAAATTGAAGTACATAAAAGCTTTCAATCAGATGGAAAAATTCATTCTCGAGCGACAGACTCAGGCATGGATTGATAGCAGAAAGGCTGGAAAGCTTACCAGAAAGGCAGAGACCGATACAATCAAAAAGCTTGTGGAGTACGCTCAGGCGCAAGGGAGCCAACATGCGGACAAGTTGTATATGACTTATTCGAAGCTGGCGAATAAGATGGCGGGAGTTTCAAAGAGAGACGAAGCTACGGTGGCACAGCTTAATAACCTGTCTCTCATGGAACACATCATCTTATGTGTGATTGATTCAGGGATTGTAGCTGGAAAGCATTACAAAGAAATCTACCAGGATTGCAAGAAGAGATTAGAAACTGTAAAAGATTTAGCATATTTGGAACAGAGCGCATAGACAAAACATTAGATTACTTATTTGCAACAGATGAAACAGATTCAGAAGAAGGGAGGAAGTAGAGTGGCGAAATTACATCTATTCGAATTAAAAAATGGACATGTTACTTTAGATGGGAAAATTATCAGAGGCATTCGGGAATGTGAGTTTTCTATAAAAGAAAATGACAGCTTTGCAGAACTGTCATTAAAGATGGATGTTCTAACACTTGGAGATAAGTTTACCGCTCAATTCGATAGCACATTGAATAAACCCGGGAAGGTTGGAAAACGCTATCGAAATAAGTTGTGGGCGAATTTCTTTCCAAATGGAAGACTTGGATGTGTTTTCAATAAATTGATAACCCGTAAGAGATAAGTCTTTAATATGTGAAATTGGTTCGTCGATATATTTTGTGCCTTCAATTAAGATTCCTGAATCCATTAACTGGCGTATCCAGTATAAAATTTCGTTTCGTGGATAATTGGATAATTCGCTTTCTGCTAAATCAATTGGATAAATCTGGCTGACCAGTCCATCTTCATCAGGAGAAAGAGAGTTAGATATGGCAGTCAAAATATCTCGAATCAAATTTGGATCAAATTTCATAATAAATCTCCTTTCATAAATACTCAGCGTGGCAGTGCTTGTATTTAGAGTATATGAGAGATTGAAGGAAGATGCAATAGAAGAGAACAAGGAGGCAGGTATTCATGATGAAAAAAAGATTTATGCGAGATATCTGTCACGAGGATTGATTCTCGCAAGTTTTTAAAAGTAGGCGAGTCAGAAATTGAGATTAAAGATTTTGAAATCAATAGTTCTGGTGATGGAGATACAAAACTTACAGTGGTAATCGATAAAGGAGCTTCTGTATTCAGCATAGCATTTTAGAACAAGAAAGAGAGTGTGAATATTATGAAACGCTTATGTCCAGCATGTTTTACAGAACTTCCAGAGAAAGCAAATTACTGTCCGGCGTGCGGAAAGTGTATGAGAGAAAATGTGGAGCAGACCGTTCAATATATAGGTTGTTCACCAGTAACAACAATAGTCGGAATAAATGATTGTGCGATTAACGTTGAAGATAAAACGAGAAAAGGAGAGAAAAAATAATGAAGAAGAAAATTGCAACAATTTTAATCTTATCAGTTACTGCTGCGACCGCCCTGAGTGGTTGCAAAGGAACAGACGCGACAGAAACGGAATATGATACAGAATCAAAATCGATGTTTGTTGAAGTGGAAGCAGGTACACAGTGGAGGATAATGTACGACAAGGAGACGAAAGTCATGTATGTGATGTCTGATGGTTATGAAAACAGAGGTGTTTTTACGGAACTTGTTGATGAAAATGGTAAACCAAAATTATGGGAAGGTGACGAGAAATAAACCGCAACAAGTACAAACCATAATACATAACCTATAAAGAGGTGATGCAGTTTGAAACATATTAACATCGTGATCATCGATGGAGTAGAGAAAGACATGGCTACATTATCTGCAGAAGAACGAGTAAAGATCGTGAATGAGCTGAATCGTGTAGCTGTTGGATATCTGGGATACCAGAAAGAGAAAACCGCTTAAGCGGTAGAAGGGAGGACAAGCATGAAAAGAAGAGGACCAAGAACAAAATGGCAGAGAATCGTTCGGGAAGTGGTGTTTGAGCTGCTGATTGGCGGAGCAATCGGACTTGCATTCGATGCAGTGTTATTTATCTGGTTGTTTGCAAAGTGAAAGGGGTGAGGACATTGCAAGAGATACCAAGGCTGATGGATGATCATGAATTCCGGAAAGAACTGGAAAGAATTCAGGAACACTTAAATGCAATCAGTAAGGGTTCAAATACCGTAGAGGTGCGGAGAAACTACCTGATCAGCTGTGTGACGGTGCCATCAGCAAAAATCTATACGCCGGATCAGTTAAGACAGATCTTTGATCTGACGTGGAAATAAGAAGAGCACCCGTATAAGCCGGCAAGCTTTGGGCGCTCAGAAAATTAGTCAACTATATTATATGAGAAGAAAGGGAATTAGTCAAGGGAAATGCCCCGGCAAGGAAGAGGACATATTCTGTAGTAGCCGACAGCGAAGGTGATGGAACAGATGCTCTTATCTATTCCGGAAACTTTAAAGCAGTATCAGAAATCACAGAAGGATATGCTACAACTGCAGATGAGTGGCAGACTATTACATTTACGGCCGGATCCATGCCGGTGTAGGGAAATAAGAAAGAGGTGAGCCTATGAGCCAGTATGTATTACACGGAATTGATGATGTAGAGGTGGAAGTTGAAATTGATATGGCAGATTATGACTTCCAGGTTAAGTATGAGAAAGCGTTTGAGCAGATGCAGGAAGAAGAAAAAGCACTGCAAAAAACAGGAAAGAACTCTGAAATTACAAAAGGATATTGTGAGATGTTCAATCATCTGCTTGACGATATTCTTGGAGAAGGCGTTTCAGAGAAGCTCTTTGGTGGAAAATATAATACTTTGACAACTGATCGGGTTTATGGTGAATTCCTTGAAATCTGTTCAACGCAGGTGAAATCAAATAATGCAGAACGAACAAAAATCGTAAGTAAATACAGACCAAACAGGGCGCAGAGAAGAGCTAAGAAGTAATGAATGTATTTTATGAAGATCTTCCGGAAACATTGAAAATCAATGGGAAAGAATATCCTATTATAACGGATTTTCGAGAATGGATTCGCTTTTCGGATATGTTAAAGTCGGATCTCCAACCACAGTATAAGCTGGAGTTTCTTGCGGAAATGTTCCTAGAAGATGCACCTGACTTATACACAGAAGAAGGTGTCGAAGAGGTAATGGATTCCATAACCTCTTTTTTGTCGTTGGAAGCTTTGGAATTTCCGAATCAGTATTCGGATGAGTTAGAAGAGGTAGAGTATAAGGATGCGACGGAGAAAAAGGCTATTTATTATGAGCAGGACGCACCATATATTATATCTGCTTTTCGAAGAGAATATCAGGTGAATCTTCTATCAGTTCCGTACATGCATTGGTGGGAGTTCCGAATGCTCCTGGATGGTCTGAGTGAAGAGAGCCAGATTAAGAAGCGTATATATTGGCGCACTTGCGATGTGAGCAAGATGGAGAAGAAAGAGCGAATGGAGATATTGAAAATCCGTAGAAGCATTACGATACCGGAGGAGGAATATGTAAGTGACGAAGACATCGGAAATGCATTTATGTAATATAAAAAAACCTCCGCTGGAACGGAAATGGTATCAGTGTCCGTACTGTAAAAAGTCGGCTCTGATCTATGACAATACTGCCGTATGCAGTGGAGTTTTTATCAAATGTAAATTTTGTAAAAGAGAATTTGAGGTGATAATAAAGCACTAGTGAGCCTGTGAGCCGTGCTATTTACCAGGAAAGGGTGATAGTATGGCGGCAGATGGCCACTTGAATTTTGACACAAAACTTGATGAATCTGGTTTTAAATCAGGAATAGGAAAACTTGGTTCAATTGCTAAGGGCGGTCTTACTGTTCTTGGTGGAGCAATTGCGGGAGTAGCATCAGCGATTGGTGCTGGATCTGCAGCGGCCATTAAGGTCGGTTCTGATTTTGAAGCGGGGATGAGTAAGGTTTCCGCAATATCCGGAGCAACCGGAAGTGAATTGCAGCAGTTAACCGACAAAGCGAAAGAGATGGGAGCTAAGACAAAGTTCTCAGCTACAGAGTCAGCAGAAGCTTTTCAGTACATGGCAATGGCCGGCTGGAAGACCGGAGATATGCTTGACGGTATCGAAGGTATTATGAATTTGGCAGCAGCTTCTGGGGAAGATCTTGCCACTACAAGTGACATCGTTACAGATGCATTAACAGCATTTGGATTGTCAGCAAAAGATTCTACGCATTTTGCTGATATATTGGCGAAAGCTTCATCTAATGCAAATACCAATGTCTCTATGATGGGTGAGACATTTAAGTATGTTGCTCCTGTAGCCGGTTCTCTTGGATTTTCTGCCGAGGATTGCGCTACGGCTATTGGTCTGATGGCCAACTCGGGAATCAAGGCAACGCAGGCTGGTACAGCTCTTCGTTCAATTTTCACGAGGATGGCTAAGCCTACGGATGAAGTATCCTCTGCAATGTCTGCCCTTGGGTTATCAATTACTAATAATGATGGATCCATGAAATCTCTGAAAGAGATTATGGTGGATATGAGAGGCGCATTTGCAGGTCTTACCGAGCAGCAGAAAGCACAGATGGCCGCCTCGATTGGCGGGCAGGAAGCAATGTCTGGACTGCTTGCTATAGTGAATGCATCCGACGATGATTTCAATAAATTATCGGATTCCATTGCAAATTGTGACGGTGCATCTGCAGAAATGGCAGAGACCATGAATGATAATTTGCAAGGAGCGCTTGCATTGTTCAAAAGTGCAGCTGAAGGACTTGGCATTGAATTATATGAATCTATTCAGACACCTCTTAAGGATATTGTAAAGGTAGGCGCTGATTCATTAAGTCAGTTGACAAAAGCATTTCAATCGGAGGGAACAGCTGGACTTATTGAGGCTGGCGGACAGATTATTGCAAATCTTCTTACCGGTATAGCCGGGGCAACTCCTAAAGTCCTAGATATATCAATTCGAGTTATCCAGGCGATTGTTCAGAACCTGGTAGATAATATGCCTCAGATCGCAACAGCCGGCGGGCAGATTCTTACTACTCTGGGACAGGGGATTTCGGATTTAATTCCGATATTAGGTGTGCTGGCATACACGATTTTAACCACATTCCTGACGGGAATTATTGATCATGGACCAGAAGCATTAACAGCCGGCACGCAAATGCTTACCAGCGTTTTAGATGGAATAAGTTCGAAGCTTCCAGATTTAATACCACTTGCGGTATCTGCAATTCTTTCATTTGCGCAAGGACTGGTAGATAACCTTCCTGCTATAGTTCAGGCAGGGCTGAATATGCTGGTGGCACTTGCAGAAGGAATTGCGAACTCATTGCCGACACTGATTGAGCAAGTACCGAAGCTGATCAATACGTTTTGCGAGAATATTGATAGCTTGCTACCAAAAATTCTTGCTGCAGGCATAAAGATTCTTCTTACTCTTGCTAAAGGAATTATACAGAGCATACCAACAATTATTGCGAATGCGGGCGAAATTGTAAAAGCAATTTTAAATGTGATCACACATTTGAATTTGTTTACTGCCGGCAAGGGAATTATACAAGGACTTGGAAATGGACTGAAATCCATGCTGAGTTCTATTGCGTCTATTGCAAGATCGATTATTAACGCGATTAAAAATCCGTTTTCAATTAATTGGGGTTCTATTGGAGAAAATATCGCAAGAGGTATTGCAAATGGATTAAGAGGTGCTGCAGGTGCAATAGCAAGAGCTGCGATGAACGCAGCGAAAGCCGCATTAAACGCAGCGAAGAGTTTCCTTGGAATTCATTCACCATCTACAGTATTTCGTGATCAGGTAGGTAAATATATGGCCCTTGGAATGGGAGAAGGTTTTGAGGACAATATTCCGACCAAGGAAATGGGGGAAAGTATCGACAAAGCAGTTAGAAAAGTAGAATTGTCAGTATCTGGAGGTAAATCCGAAAGAGTAGATGTGCAAAAGGCTACTGGGAAGAAAGACGACGGAGATGATTCCGGAACACCGATTGTGATCAACAACACTTTCGAGGTAGACGGAAAACCTCTTGTCACCAAGACAACAAAAGCGGTCATCAAGAAAATAGATGGCGATAAAAAAGACTATGAGAAGTCGAAAGGCGTGAAAAAATAGTGAATAAAAGATATGGATTTGAAAATGAAATGGGTGCCACATTGGATTATGGTATCCATTTCTTAAGTTATCCGGTATTTGATTTTGGAACAGAGAAGATTGATAGTATCGAGGTTCCTGGTCGTGTCGGTACACTGACCAGAAGAACCGGTGAATATTCTGATACGACAATTGAAAATGAAATAGAATTTCGTGCTGCAGATAGGAATGAGCATGAATTAAAAATGTTGGAGATCCGGAAGTTCCTTATGAGCACCGGTCGGATAGTGTATACGGATATGGAAGAATATTATTTTCTGGTTAAAAAGGTAAGTATAGACGATATTAAAAAGAAATACGGGATATTTGGAAATGTGACAGTAACATTTACCTGTGATCCGGTTATGTATCTGCAGGAAGGAGATGTATCGGTTCCAATCAGTGGAACACTTCAATTATATAATCCGTGGTCAGGATCGCACCCAATCTTTAAGATATCTGGTGAAGGTGTTTGCAAGATTACAGTGAATGGAAAAGAAGTTTCAGCAAATGTCGGACAGAATCTTTTGATCAATACAGATCTCATGCAGGCATACCGGGAAGATGGTGCTTTAAATAATACAGCAATAACAGGAGATTACGAAAATCTATATCTGCAGGAAGGATTGAATGAAATATCTGTAAGTTCCGGATTTGCTGCAGAAGTTATACCGAAATGGGGAGTACGGCTATGATACAAATTTATGACAGTCAGAATACAGACTTTGAACACAATGGAGATGAAACATTGTTTCCGGAGGAATGTACAGTATCTGCAGAACTGAACGGTACCTGGGTGCTCAATATGACACATCCCATTGATGACGAAGGTCGATGGAAATACATTGAAGAGGAAGCCGTGATTGCCGTTCCGACATTTATGGGGAAAAAGCAACTGTTCCGGATCGACCGGGTGAGTACGGTTGATCAGGATGATTCGGAAATTACTGCAGTAGCGTATCCGATTTTCTTGGATTCCGGAGATGATCAGTTTTTGACAGATAGCCGGCCGACCGATAAAAACGGACAAGAAGCATTGAACATTATGCTTGCCGGAAGTAAATACTCTGCAGAATCCAATATTACCAGAACAAGTACGGCATATTTTGAGCGCCGCAATATGATGGATGCGTTAAACGGAGAGGACTCACCAACATTTATCCAGAGGTGGGGCGGAGAAATTCTATATGACAATTATAAGGTGATCGTAAATGAGCGTGTTGGCGGTGATTATGGAGCAGAGGTCCGGTATCGCAAAAACATGGACGGAATCCAGTGCGAGATCAGCATGGAGAACGTTGTAACCAGAATTGTACCGGTTGCTTACAACGGATACACGATCGGCGGGAATAGCGGCTATGTAGATTCTGCAAATATTGATAAGTATGCCAAGGTTTATACAAAGGAAATTCGGTTTGAAGATGTGAAGATGGAAGAGGATGCCCAGGAAGATGATGAAGAGAGTGGCACCATTCTTTGTAAGTCTCAAGAAGAGATGGATCAGGCGCTTACAACCAGATGTGAAGAACAATTTTCTGCAGGGATAGATCTTCCGGAAGTAAGTATAAAGGTATCGGTTATTGATTTGGAAAATACAGAAGAGTATAAAGATTTTTTGGATTTAGTTAAAATCAGTTTAGGCGATACTGTGAAATGCTATAACACCAAATTAGATATTACAACAGAAGCAAGATGTATAAGAATGGTTTGGAATTGCATTCGCAATACAGTGGATTCTGTAACGCTTGGAGATTATCAGACGAATTTCATTAAGCAGATGACAAGCACGATAGAAAGAATTGCTTCGGTGTTCAGAAATAATGGAACATTGATGGCTGATAAGATTTCAGGGGTTCTGGATGCTATGCAGACGCAGCTGAAGTGTCAACAAAGTGTTGCAAAGCGAATGACGGTGAGAGCTGTGCTATTTGAAGATTTGGATGAAAATAGTCCATTGTATGGTGCGATGGCAATGGGAACGCAAGGACTGGAAATCTCAAAGACACGTACTGCAGACGGGCGCGGATGGGATTGGACGACTGCAATTACAGCGAGTGGAATTATAGCAAGTACGATCGTGGCGGGAATACTGTCCGACAAAACGGGACGGAACTGGTGGAACTTGGAAACCGGTGATATCCAGATGTCTGGACGTTTTCAACAGTATGCATCCAATGGTGTGAAATCGATGGATATATTTGATAACAAAATAAATCTATATGCATGGGATGATGACGGAAATTATGTCGGGAGTTTACGATCGTTCCTCACTACAGATAAAAAGCGTAAGGGAATTGAACTTATGGGAGATGCCGGTGATCAGGTCCGATTAAGTGTAAAGCGAAGCGATACTGCGACAGAAGAAGGACGATCGGTATTTATCGGTGAAAATGGTTATACCGGACTTTTTACAGTTGATGGGAAAGGGAATGCAGAAGAATGGCTTAGCCGTAAGCATGGCGGACCTGTATGGATCCGGAATATGCCTAATGGTGATTTCCTTGCCGGAGGAGTAAAGATTGGGGTGCAAAGCGGATTGATTACATCGATACCGTCTACTTCAGTAGCCAATGGATCATTTGAAAGTATATGCGGATTATCTTGGGCAGACGGCGGTATAACCAGCGTAGACTGGGTAAAGGTCAATGTTGTAAATGGTTCAATTAAAAGCTGGAGTACGAGAACACAGAATTTCTAATGAGGTGATGAATAATGAATAGCGGAGAGGCACGAGGAAAAGTAGAGGAACCACAAATTACAGTTATTGGAGTTGGTGTAAAAGTAGAAAACGGAGGAGATATCAATGAAAGCAGAAAAGATAATAAGGCTGAGGATGCAGAATAGTACATTTTGTAGAAGGATTCCTGTAGTACAGGGAGATACGGCAAGGACATTTCGTTTTATACTGGAAGACGTCACTCTGGATGGAACAGAACATGCAAGAATCTATGCAAGGAAACCATCCGGCGCAGAAATCTATGATGAATGCGATGTCATAGGTTCTAACGAAGTAATATTTACACCAGAGACAGAGCAGATCTTTATTGAAACGGGGATTATCCCGGCAGAGATCAGAGTGGCGAAAGGAGAGAAGCTTATAACCTCTTACAGCTTCGAATTCGAGGTAAGACAATCCACGATGAGAACCGGTGATATTCCAAGCTCCGATGAATTCAATGCTCTGGAAAGGGCGATCGAAGAAGCTAAAGGCTTGCATGAACCAGAATTTACAGAAGCCGGTAAACGGGAAAACATTGTAAGCGGCGAGACGATGCAGATCCTGTTTGGAAAAATTAAGAAGTGGTTTACGGACCTGGGAGCGCTGATCATAAAAATCGGAAATAAAGATATTTCCAGTATTGGAGACGGAACCGTAACCGGAGCCATTACGGATCTGGATAAGAGGAATACGAAGAATACATCTGACATCGATATAGAAAGAAAACGTATTGACAATATCGCAAAACTTCCGGCCGGATCTACAACAGGGGATGCAGAGTTAACAGATATTCGTGTAGGAGCAGACGGCACGATATACGACACTGCAGGTGAAGCGGTGCGGCAGCAGATCAATGAAATCGACAAGAAATACGAGACAGAAACTAGTTCACTAAAGGAAGATTTAACATATTTATGTAATTACGAAGCGTATAATTATTTGAGAAATTATCGTTCTGTCCATACAAAGACGAATAACGGAATCACTTTTACTTTACAGGATGATGGATCTTATGATGTAAGTGGGACGGCAACAGAAGATGCATTATTTAATTTTGTTATAAACACTGAAAATATGCCGGATTGGATAAAAGAAGGTGAATGGCTTAAAATAAAAAATTCAAGTAAAATCGTAAATCTCGTATTATGGTATTACGATGAAAATATGAAATATATATCAGGACCTGATATGTCTGGAAATTATTATAGTAAAGTTCCGGATAATGCAAAGAGTGTGATTTTGCGATTAAAGGTAAAAAAAGGTGAAACCGTAAATGAAAATGTTAAGGTTGCAATTTTTAGAAATATTGAAGGAAGAAGACTGATGGCAAGTAGTGATAATGCAGTACTTATGGAAGATGTTAAAGATATGATTCATATTAACAAGGTGGCCGGACAGGGTATGCTAAAAATTGGAAACAGTAATATTTTTGAAATCACAGAAGAAAATAAAACTGGTAATGGCGTGACATATGAGTATGATTTATCCGCTGGAGAAATAAAAGTATCCTCTTCTGGGGCAACTGCAGATGGTACAGAAGCAGTATTTACCACACAAAAAAGCGAATCCGTGCCATGTCACTTTGCCTTTAAGGCGCCAAAAAATATGTGGCTTACATTCCGCAGCAATCCAACTGAATGGATGTCTTTTGACAGTGGTGTAATGTATCAAATATACAGGAATGGAAAAATGATAGGATATGAAAGAGGATTGGGATATTCGTTCCGTGCAAATAAAGGTGACGAGTATGGATTCCGTATCATTGTGACAAAAGGATGGAGTGGGAATATAATATTTAAGCCGCAACTAAATATTGGTAAAGAAGCATTAGATTATGAAGTGTGTTGCACGAAGACATATAAAGAGGATACAGTTCCGGACGACATATCAGTGGGAAACATGGTATCCATTATTAATACCGAGTGTACATATGAATTAGCATATGAGACAAAAGAGGTTAAAGAAAAGAAAGATACGAAGCGGAAGGGTATGATATCATTCATTGATGATGATACTACATCGTGCAAATATGTAAAAGATTACCATGACATATTTGAAGGAACCGGAGTGTGTGGAACGTATGCTGTGATGACAAGAAGGATGACAGATGGTGGAACAGATCCGGAAGATTCATCGTATCATTACCGGTACGATGACGAAGGGGAACTTCTTGAATTGCTGAAAACATACGAAATGGAAGGTTTTGGAATGGTATTACACTGCTATTGGCAGAATGATACCCATGAAAGTACACGATATTTTAATGTAGCAACAAGAGATATTCAGAAATGCCGAGAGAACATGCTTCGAGGTTTAAGAGAGTACAGAGAGTTGGGATTCCAAAATGCTGACTTATGGGTAACACCATACGGAGTCCAGGATACAGAAATACAGAATCTCGCCAAAGAATTAGGCTTGGAATGCCTTATATCAATGTCAAACAATACTATTATATCAGAAGACTATAGGAACCGATGGTGTATACCAAGGTATTCGATAAGTACTACAAGTGATCAGGATTATCTGAAAGAACAGATGCGTACAGCTGTTGAAAAAGGTGGATGGATTAATATTGTAACGCATGTAAATTCCTGGACGAGTGCCGATTATGAAATGATGAAAAATAAGATGAGAGAAATCATTGCGTATGCAAAAGAAATCGGACTTGAAATCGGAACCTTTGGGAAGTGTTACAATGAATGGAAATCCGTACTATATGAGAATGAAGCGAGATATATAAGCAGTTGTGCGAATGTGATATTAGAGAATTGAACATTAGCAGATAGAATAGTATAATGAATGAAACAAATTTAAAGAAGGAGTGTTTCATCATGGATGAAAAAGAAAAAAGCATTGTAGAAATTGTAAATTGCAATATAACAAGATTTGCATGTGATTTAGGATATTCATATCTTAATGCGGGAGACATGAAGTGGGAAAACGCAAAGGGTGAAACCTTAGAACTGAGCTCTATGAGAGAAGAACGTCTTGAAAACTGTGTTTCATTTATTGAACGTGGTATAAAAGAGTTGCAAAATAAATCTATGGATGAGGTTATCGAAAGGAAAGTTGTTGCGTTTTCGCGCAAATATGATGATGATAAGATATTAAAAGGAAAACATTTAAAATGTACAGATTCAATAGTAGATAATGTGAGAAAAAGCTTAATTGAAGAATTAGAAAATAAGAAAAGAGAACTGGAATTTTATTTGTAATAATGTTTACCCGTCATCACAATGATGGCGGGATTTTTTTATCTAGGGACACTAAAGTAAGCAAAGAATTAACTACTTATGCCGGAACAACGATTGTGTAGAATGATGCAGAATGCTACATGGAAGTCTCTGCCTGTGGTGGAGATGTGTTAAGAGCGAAGAAGTTGGCACTGCTCCTGGGAGATTAATCATTGGCAGAGTTCTCCTTCTGCTGTATAATGGTGGTGGAAGGAGAGTGTAGACAATGAATAAAATATTACAACTCTTTAGTGAAAATAAAGATGCTTTGACTTCAATAGGAATATTACTTACTTTTTTTATCAGTAGTATTTCGCTATATTTTTCTGTCAGAAACAACAAAGCAGTACATTATGTCAATGCTGTTACCAAAAATAGAGTGGAGTGGATTGACAAATTACGTGAAAGTATATCCATGTTTCTTGCTTTGCTTAATACGGAGGATTTTACAGAACCCTTTGTGCAACCAGAAGAAATGTTAAAAAGAAATTATCATGCGAAAATAAAAGAGTTGTATCAACAAGGTGAAAAAATCAAATTGCTTTTAAATTTTACGGATGATTTGGACAATGATTTAATTAAGGCAATTGATTTGCAATTAATAAACTATAAGTTATTGTGTGAAAAAACTATGATTTGTGCATCGGCAAGTGCAAAGAAGGGAGACAGTGTATTTGTACCAAATAGTGAAATTTATGAAATGCAAAAAGAAATGGGAAAAACGTCAGAAGAAATACTTAAATATACACAAATATACTTAAAAGCTGAGTGGAATCGTGTTAAATATGAATCGCAAGGAAAGATATATGAGAAAGAGACTCAAAAATATGATATACAGGAGTTAGAACAAAAATATATTAATTCAGAATACAAAAGTAATAAATGGGAACGTTTTGGAATAAATGTAAAGGCAAAGAGTAAAAGAATATGTACTTCGCCAGTATTTGTAATTTTTATATTCCTAATATTGGTATTTGGGGCGATAGCTTAATAATTAGAGAGGTTAAGACCTCTCTCTTTTTCTATGCAAAGAAGGTGAATATATGGAAATCAGAGCAAGACCGTAAGGTCTTATTTTTATACGCAAAATTAAAGAATCGAGGTACATAGAGTGTATGTAGACGTAAATACAATCATTACGGGTGGAAGCTTATTGACCGCCGTGGTGGTTATTTTTTCTGCTATTTTTGCAGTGTACAAGTGGTATTTAAAGCAGAATCAGCAAGACAAAGAAATAGAACGAATGAAATCAGAACAGTGCTTGCTTACATATGGAATTCTGGCTTGTTTGAAGGGATTAAAAGAACAGGGGTGTAATGGACCTGTTACAGAAGCAATAGACAAGATCCAGAAGCATATAAATAAGCAGGCACACGATCAGGAGGATTAAATATGGATATTAGTACATCAGGAACAGTTGTTGGAATTGTAGCAATCTGCTATGTAATTGGACTTGGATGCAAAGCTTATGAGAAAATTCCGGATAAATGGATTCCGGTCATTATGGCTGCATGTGGCGGAGCACTGGGTGTTGTCGGACTCTATACAATGTCGGACTTCCCGGCCGGTGATGTGATCAATGCAATTGCGGTCGGAATGGCCAGCGGATTGGCGGCAACTGGAGTAAATCAGTTATATAAACAGCAGTGTAAGTAGAGGGCGAATAATCGTCCTCTTATTATTTATGTGCGATGTTGCACAGGAAGGAGATCAATATGGAAGATAAAAAAAGCATGGAAGTAGCAACTGATCAGAACGAAGGATATGAATTCGACGAAGGTATCGAGCCGACACCGGAAGAAATAGAAGCAGCCAAGAAGCTGGCAGAACAGGAGGTGTAATCATGGGAGTATATAATGTGCATGGTGGACACAATAGGATTGTACCGGGAGCAGGACACTATCTGGACGAAGTAACAGAAGACAGAAAAATCACGGCTGGTGTAATCACATTACTGCAGGCATCCGGCCACACGGTGCACAACTGTACAGATGATGTAGGAAAAACAGTAGGAGCCAACCTTGCGAACATCGTAGCCAAATGTAATACTCACTCTGCAGACTTAGATATCTCCATCCACCAGAATGCGGCTAGGGTAGATCCTGGAGACGGAAAGACAAAAGGTGTGGAAGTGTTCGTATACAGTACCAGCTCTAAGGCTTATGCTGCAGCTGGAAGAGTATGCGCAAAACTGGCAGCACTCGGATTTACGAACCGGGGTGTCAAGATCAGCACTGGTCTGTACGTCTTGAAGCATACGAAATCACCAGCAATGCTGATTGAAGTAGGATTTGTCGACGATAAGGATGATGCAGATCTGTACAATAAGATTGGCGTGAATGCCATCTGTAAAGCGATCACAGAAGGTATTCTGGATAAATCTGTTGGGGCAGTGCCGGCATCAAAGCCAGCTACAACACCGACTCCTAAGCCAGCACCAAAGCCGGCAGCTAAACCGGTATCATCCAATCCATACAAAACCGGAAGCACCTACACCCTTAAGGCAGATGCTCTTAGAGTACGTACCGGAGCCGGAACAAACTACAGGGCAAAAACATATAAAGAACTCTCCGCCAATGCAAGAAAGAACGCCTACAGCAATGGCAACCTCAAGAAAGGCACAAGAGTAACCTGCATGGCAACTAAGATGATCGGAAACGATATATGGATGCAGATTCCATCCGGCTGGATTGCTGCAAGGTATGGTGGAAAAGTGTATGTAGGATAGTGCATCATTAAAATAGGAAGGAAGTGCATTGATTTTACTTTATACGTCCTTACAATCCGGTCCACCGAACTGTGATAAGATAATCTGAGCAATCTTGGGATTTGTCTGAGTAATTTTAACAGGGTATTGTAACCGTTTTTCATAATTCCACATAAATTAACATCCTCCTTCCTGCCATGGCCAAGGTTCATTGATCCATTTCCAGCAATCCATAGGTGTATTTGCAGTATCCAGTGTTAGAGGTCCATAATATTTTGCGTATTCCTTTAAGGCCTGCACACGCTGTTTTTTAAATTCATCAAAGAATTCCAGGGCTTCAGGACAATTTGGATGTGTGTCGAGAAATAATTTTACGTCATCAACAGCAAAACTTACGATATTGATCCATTCCAGAAGCTCTTTTTTACAAGGTCTGTTTTCATTCATCGAGGACTACCACCTTTCCAACAAAATGGAAGATTCAGTTCGGCAAAAATAGTTCCGCACCGGAATCCTTTTTCAACTTCATAGAGAGAACGCCACTCCTGCCATGGAACATAGGCCATTGCAATGGAAAGACCGCTTAATTTGTCGTGATCGTAAATATTACAGCACGGACGGGACGGTGTGGACGGTGATACAGAAGGCGGCATTGTTCTGTTGCTTCCACCGACATGACATCCGTTAGAATGGTTTTGACGCATATAATCCGGCGTATTATAACGATAATTTGGCATTTAAAGTACTCCTTTCGATAAGATTATGCAATAATAGTATATGAAAATTAAAGAAAGTTGTGAATCAGACAGTTGTTTTTAAGAACGTATCTGAGTATAATAGATACGATTGGAGAGTAGAATATGGTAAAAGAAAATAAAAAAAGAAGCACGAATACCAGAGTGAAAAAGAAAGAACACAGCATCGCATACTTTGATTACAGTCTGCTGGCAATATTGATCTGCCTGATCTGCTTTGGACTGGTCATGCTATATAGTACGAGCTCTTACAGCGCAATGATGAAACAAAACGGAGACAGCCTGTTTTACTTTAAAAGACAAGTCCTGTTCTGCATTGTGGGTTTGATCGGGATGTGGATCGTAAGTAGAATAGATTATCATTGGTATTTTGAAAGATCAAAGTTCTTCTATTTTATTTCTATTTTTATGATGTTCCTTGTAAAGACACCATTGGGAAAAGAAGTAAATGGAGCAAAAAGATGGATTAAACTTCCGTTCGGACAGCAGCTGCAGCCGGCAGAGATTGCCAAGATTGCGATCATATTGTTTATTCCGGCATTGATCTGTACGATGGGAAGAGAGATAAAGACGCTGGAAGGAATTGTGAAAGTACTGGCATGGGGGGCTTTTTCAGCAGCAGTAGTCTTTATTATTACAGAAAATTTAAGTACGGCAATTATTGTTATGGGAATTACATGTATTATGATTTTTGTGGTACATCCAAAGACAAGAATATTTATCATAATTGCCGTAGGAATTATTTTAATAGGAATTGTCGGTGCGAGGGTTCTTGGTATGGCAATGGAGACCAGCGGGAACTTCCGTCTGAGACGTATTCTGGTATGGCTGAATCCAGAAAAATATGCATCAGAAGGCGGCTACCAGATCATGCAGGCATTGTACGCAATTGGATCAGGAGGATTTTTTGGAAAAGGTCTTGGTAACAGTGCCCAGAAAATGATCATTCCAGAAGTTCAGAATGATATGATTCTTTCTATTATCTGTGAGGAGCTTGGAGTATTTGGTGCAATCATGGTTCTGATCCTGTTCGGAATGCTTCTGTACAGATTATTATTTATTGCGCAGAATGCACCGGATCTTTATGGTTCATTAGTGGTGAGCGGAATATTTGCACATATTGCATTGCAGGTAATATTAAATGTTATGGTTGTGATCAATTGTATTCCGACAACAGGAATCACACTTCCCTTTATCAGCTATGGCGGTACGTCGGTGCTATTCTTAATGGCGGAAATGGGACTGGCATTGGGAGTCTCTTCAAAGATTAAAATTGCTGAATAAAAAGCTTTCATTTCTTTTTCAAATATGCTATGATAAATAATGTAGTATTTAAAACTACTTCTAATGAGAATAGATGACTCGGAAAGAGTTTTGATATCAATAATATAAAGTAATAATACGTTACATTGGGAGGAATATATGAGTTACAAGATTATCATAGATAGTTGTGGTGAATTGACAGAAGAAATGAAGAAATCGGGGAATTTCGAGACAGCTTCGTTACAGATCGATGTTGGCGGACATCATATCGTAGATGATGAAACATTTGATCAGGCAGATTTTTTGAAGAAGATCAGAGAATCTGAAGAATGCCCGAAGTCATCATGCCCGTCTCCGGAACGTTATATGGAAGAATATCACTGTGAGGCAGAGCACATATATGCAGTGACGTTGTCTGCAGAACTCAGCGGTTCTTATAACAGTGCGGTACTTGGAAAGAATTTATACGAAGAAGAATACGGAGAGAAGGATATTTACGTATTTAATTCCAGATCGGCATCGGTAGGAGAGACGCTGATCGGGTTGAAGATTGCCGAATGTGAGAAAAAAGGACTCAGCTTTAAGGAAGTAATTGATACAGTAGAAGCTTATATTGAAGAGCAGCATACCTATTTCTTACTGGAAACATTGGATATACTGAAAAAGAACGGAAGACTGAAAGGGTTAAAAGCAGTGGTCGCAACGGCATTAAATATTAAGCCGGTGATGGGATCTACTCCGGATGGAAATATTCAACAGCTTGCAAATACAAGAGGAATGAAAAAAGGGCTGGTCAGAATGGTGGAACAAATAGTGGCTGATCTTAAGAACCCGGAAGAGAAGATACTTGCGATCTCTCACTGCAATTGCAGAGAACGCGCAGAGACAGTGAAAAATATGCTTCTTGAAAAAGCAGGATTCAAAGATATTATTATTGTAGATACTGCGGGGATCAGTAGTATGTATGCAGCTGACGGAGGCGTGATTGTAGTTGTATAATCCGATGGAGTGTGGTAGAATAGATACATCGGAAAAAAAGGAGCAAAAGAACTATGAGTCAGGCAAAAGTAGATAAATATAAAGAAGCGAAGAAAAACCGGAAGAAGCAGATGAAAAAAGAAAAGATACAAAGCTATCTGCGCAGAGGTGTGGCATGTATCGTTGCAGCAGCACTGATAGGAATGGCAGGTTTTTCTATATATAATATATATGAGTCAAAACAGCCGAAGCAGGAAGTAACGGTTGATTATTCTGCAATAGCAAGTCTCAGTCAGTCTTTGTCAGATAACGGAACGTCGGCCGAATAGAGAAGAAGAACGAAAAATGCGAGTGAACAGGAAAAATCCTGTTCACTATTTTTTTGCCTTAAAATTCTCTTAATTTCCCTAAAAGGCTTGAAAACAGTAAAAAAGTAGTTTACAATGGGTTCAAGTGGTAGAAAGTGGTGAAAAGTGGAACAAAGTGGTATGAAAATGGATGAAGCCGGAAAGGAAGAATAACTGATTTTACCGGAAGAACTTCAGGAGATACCACCGGGAAAAGGAGAATTCTATGCTGAAAGGAGAGTACAGTCATAATATTGATGCCAAAGGGCGGCTGATCATTCCGGCCAAGTTTCGTGACGATTTAGGGGAGCATTTCGTCATTACAAAAGGAATGGAGAATTGTCTGTACGTATATCCAGAAGCAGAATGGAACACTTTTGAAGAAAAACTTAATGCATTGCCAACCACCACTGACAAAAAAGCACGTGCGTTTGCATATTTCTTTCAGGGAAGTGCAGCGGACGGCGACCTTGATAAGCAAGGCAGAACTCTAATCCCTTCTGTACTGCGTACATTTGCACATCTGGATAAAGAAGTTGTATTCGTCGGTATGGGGAAGCGTGCCGAAATCTGGGATAAGGCAAGATGGGATGAAAAGAATGCTGAAGTGGAACTTAACATTGAAGATATTGCATCTGATATGGAAGAAAACGGATTCAGTATCTAGAGGGAGAAGATATGGGATTCGAACACAAATCAGTATTACTGAATGAGACAATTGAAGGATTAAACATCAAGCCGGATGGTATCTATGTAGACGGAACGCTTGGTGGAGGCGGACATGCATACGAGGTGTGCAGGCGTCTCGGTGAAAAAGGGAGTATTATAGGAATAGACCAGGATGAAGCAGCAATCGAAGCTGCAGGCATCCGATTAAAAGACTTCGGGGAGAAGGTCACAATAATCCGAAGCAATTATTGTGATATGAAGTCGAAGCTTCAAGAACAGGGAATTGACAAGGTCGATGGAATCGTACTTGATCTGGGCGTATCTTCTTATCAGTTAGATACGGCAGATCGGGGATTTTCCTATCGCGAAGATGCACCTCTGGATATGAGAATGGACAGACGTCAGAAGATGACTGCCAGAGACATCGTCAATGATTACTCAGAGATGGATTTGTACCGCGTGATCAGAGACTACGGGGAGGATAAGTTTGCAAAAAATATTGCAAAACATATCGTGGCGGCACGCGGGAAAAGTCCGATTGAAACAACGGGGCAGCTGACAGAGATCATCAGAGCCTCAATACCAATGAAATATCAGAAAAAATCCGGACATCCTGCAAAGAGAACATTTCAGGCTATTCGGATTGAATTGAACAGAGAATTAGAAGTATTGAAAAATTCTCTGGATGACATGATTGAAATACTAAACCCGGGTGGAAGATTGTGTATTATTACATTCCATTCGCTGGAAGACCGGATTGTAAAGAGTGCATTTAAGAAAAATGAGAATCCATGCACCTGCCCTCCGGATTTTCCTGTGTGTGTATGTGGCAATGTTTCTAAAGGGCGTGTTGTTACCAGAAAGCCGATTCTTCCAAGTGAAGAAGAATTAGAGTATAACAGTCGTTCTAAAAGTGCGAAACTCAGAATATTTGAGCGTTCTTAATGAAGAATGATATGTGATCAGACAGAAAGGAGTGGCGTAGATGGCAGCAAGAAGATCTTATGCAAGCGATAGACGCCAGTCCGGTGGATATCGTTCCATGCAGTATGAAAGCAGACAGGCTTATATGTATGGTAATATAGTTACCAAGCCGGAATATGAACCGCGAAGAAGAAAATCATCTGCAAAACCAAAAAAGAAAGTAAGCAGACAGGTGCAGAAGAACAGAAATCGTGCACTGCATATGAATGCAGCTTATGTGATTTTTCTCGCAGTTGCAGCAACTGTTGTGCTGTTATTGTGCGTTAATTATGTACGCTTACAGTCGGAACTGACTCGAAGATCCAAACATGTCACTGCATTACAGGAAGAACTGGCGGATCTGAAAGAGGAAAATACGACAAAATATAACGCAGTAGTGGATTCTGTCAATCTTGACGAGATCCGGGAAAGAGCGATCAATCAACTTGGCATGACATATGCTGCGGCTGATCAGATCGTGGAATATGATAATCCTGCTTCAGACTATGTAAAACAGTATGAAAATATTCCGGAAAATGGTGTACTTGCTCAGTCAGACAAGAATAAGAAATAGGTGGAAATATGGCAAGAAAGAAGAAAAAGTTCTTTAAGAAAAAAATTTCAGGCCTTATGCAGAGAAAGCTAGTAATGCTCTTTGGAGTAATCATACTAGCTTTTGTTTTCTTGATAGGGTGTATTACTTATATCAATGCTTCGAAAGGAGAAAAATATACCAAAGTCGTGCTGGATCAACAACAGTATAATAACCGTACGATTCCATTTAAACGTGGAGATATCGTAGACCGTAACGGTACGAAACTTGCGACAAGTGAGAGAGTATATAATGTTGTAGTCGATGCCAAAGTGATAACAAGTAACAAAAAGTATATGAATTCGACAGTAAAAGTATTGGCAAAGTGCTTCAGTTTGAAGAAGAAAGCAATCCGTACTCAGGTGAAGAAGAATCCGAACAGCCGGTATATTGTCCTGAAAAAAGGAGTCAGCTATGCAAAGGCGCAGGAATTTGAGAAGATTACAGCAGATACGAAGCATAATCCTAATGTGCAGGGTGTATGGCTGGAGGAAGATTATACAAGGCAATATCCGTATAAGACACTGGCAAGTGATGTAATCGGATTTACAACGAATGGAAATGTAGGAAGTAATGGAATAGAGGCATCATATAATTCCATTCTGAATGGAACAGATGGCAGGGAGTATGGGTATCTGGATGAAAGTTCTGGATTTGAAAGAACTGTGAAGGAACCGGATAATGGAAGCACTGTTGTATCAACAATTGATCTTCAGGTGCAGAGTATTGTAGAACAGCATATACTTGCATTTAACGAAGAACACAAGGATGAAGAGACAGAGGGAGAAGGAAGTAAGAATACCGGAGTGATCGTGATGAATCCTCAGAATGGAGAGATTCTTGCAGAAGCTTCGTATCCGAATTATGATCTGAATCATCCAAGAGATCTGACAAAGTATTATACAAAAGCACAGTTGAAAAAGATGACGGATAAAGAAAAGCTGAATATACTGAATGATCTTTGGAATAATTATTGTGTTAGCAATACGTATGAACCGGGATCGACATTCAAACCATTTACCATATCGGCAGGTCTTGAACTTGGAGATCTTACAGGAAATGAGAATTATGTCTGCGGCGGTGTATTGCACGTGGGAGATCATGACATTCACTGTAGTAACAGATCAGGACACGGGCCGGAGACGTTGAAACAGGCTTTGGAGAATTCGTGCAACGTTGCACTGATGCAGATCGGTGCAAGTATCGGAACAGAAGAATTCTGCAGGTATCAAAGATTGTTTGGGTTCGGAGAATATACAGGAATCGATCTTCCGGGAGAGGGAGAGACGAGCGGACTGTTGTATACACCGGCGACTATGGATCCGGCCAGTCTGGCGACAAATGCATTTGGGCAGAATTTTAATGTTACAATGACTCAGATGGCGGCATCTTTCTGTTCGTTGCTCAATGGCGGCAATTATTATGAGCCGCATGTTGTAAAGCAGATTCAGGATGAAAATGGAAATGTTACAGAGAACAAAGATCCGGTGCTGGTTAAGAAAACAATTTCAAAAGAGACCAGTGATATCATTAAGGATTATATGCTGGGAGTTGTTGAGGAAGGAACCGGTGCGAGTGCGGCGGTAGAGGGGTATGCTGTCGGAGGTAAGACCGGTACAGCCGAGAAGCTGCCTCGTGGAAATGGAAAATATCTTGTTTCTTTCATCGGATATGCACCACAGGAAAATCCACAGGTTATGGTGTATGTTGTCATTGATGAGCCAAACTCGGCTGTTCAGGCAAACAGTGGTTATGCAACACAGCTTGCATCACAGATCATGACAGATATATTTCCTTATCTTGGAGTAGAGAAAAAAGACGGTGCGTCTGATACTATAGAAACATCCGCAGAAGAGACAACAACACAGACAGCACAGGAATAACTGTAAAAGTATATGGAATTCATAACCTCATAGAAGTTTTCATAAATTATAAGAAAAACTTCTATGAGGATTTTTTATTATGAAAAACAAAACATTTCATAAAAGAAAAATACT
>UMGA01000751.1_pt1 | contig 27428 bp, 19 predicted proteins | sample 1965171 | NCBI WGS metagenome assembly UMGA01 (sample SAMEA4836062, study PRJEB28245) | human gut metagenome | biome: gut microbiome; material: fecal sample | place: Denmark | collected 2008 | reverse complement strand
TAATGGAAATGGTATCTTTTTCTTTGGAAGCCTTAATCAGATCGTTGACAGCATCCCAGCCTTTCCTCTGGAAACTTCCCTCAATATAAGGTTCACCGTCACCAAGTTTTCCGAGGTTTTTTGTATTCTGATGTTTGCACCGCTTACAGGTGTAAGTTATGATTCCGTCAGTTTCTGCAGTTGGTTCTGTAGTGATAACACCGTTGTCATAGTCATGGCCGTATGCAGGAATCGTGGAGCCATAATAGATGGTTCTCTCGCAGTCGTTACAATAGGTATCTCCGCTGTAACCGTTGGAAGTACAGGATGGAGAGGAGTAGTAGCGTCCCACGGTATTTTTGTGTTCACATTCCTTTCTGATGATTGTGTAAGTGAAAGTTTCTTTTTCGTAATTTCCCTTATCACTGCCATTGTAAATTGCGGTAGCAGAATTATTTCCAACCTGTAATTTTTTAGCTGCATCATCTGGTTGCCACGCCCAATTTGCAGGAAGAGGACTAGGATCAATCTCATTTACTTTCTTACAGGACCACGAAACGGGTATTATGGGTGTAGATGGATAGCCTGGTGCTTCAAAAGCTGGATTAATGCTTGCCTGCATTGGACCATATATCATTGTAGTATAATTATCTTTGCTGATTTTTACCCATACTTTTGTATTTGAGGCATCTGCTACTGTTTTTACGTTTGGACAGGTTGATCTCCAAATAGAAGTTTCGTTTGGACTTTTTGTTGAATATTCCACAGTACTGCCATCTGGAAAGATGCCCGTTATAACTGGGTGTTCATTTCCGTCATATTTTTTATTATATGCTGTAATTTCAATGGAATTTTCATCAAATGTTGCAGGATTAATCCTAAGTGTTCCGTTTTTGGCAGTTATTTTATAATTTTTATTTGTGCAGCTTTCCAGAGTAATTGGATAGCCGCTTGAGTTTACTGGAGAGGATGTTTCAGCAGTAGTTTTGAGTTTTATATCTAAGAGGTTGATAGTATCATCTCCGACTAATGGAGTTTGATCCGAGACTTCAAAAGTGAGTGGCGGGTTAACAGTTCCGTAGATTTTTTCGAGGTTATCAATATTGATGGTAATATCTTTCGGAGATATGCTGGCTTTTTGAGGACCTAAAGTCAAAGTGGTATAATTCTTTTTGGAAATTTGTACATAAACACTGGTATTAGTGGCATCCTCTACAGATTTTACGGTGGGACACTTATCTGTCCAGGTTTTCCCATCGGTACTATATTTAATAGTGTATCCTTCTGGACAGCCTGTAACAGAATAAATTGCTGCGTGGGGCGCGCCGTCATAAGTACCAGAATATGAAGTGATCTGGATATCTAAGGTGATAGGAGCAGGTTCAATAGTAAACTTCCAATTATCATCTGTTAGATTAGCTATACTACTATAAAAATCACCCTCATCAATATTAATTTTTACTGTATATGTTCCTGCATTTACCGGAAAACCAGTTATTAATGTATCTTCAAGAAAATAATTTACTGTTATATTGCCCATCCCGTTAATGCCAGACCTAGGTCTAACATCAACGGATTTCGGCTGTCCATCATATGTAAGGCTAGTAGTAGAAGGCGGGGTAAAGACGAAATCATCAACAGTGGCAGTGCGTTTTCCTTGAGTGAATGATTTTGAATCTGAGTTAAAAATATAACTTCTGCGTTCGTTTCCAATAGTTACAATATGATCTTTACCGGTTAGCCAGGCATACAAATTTGTGTTACCAGAATCAAGTGCGGAATGATTATATGGATTCTGGAGTTGGTTATCTATCTTTACTATTTGGTTCTTTGTATTAAGAATATCGCAGCGATACACTTCTGGGCTATTTGGGTCGTAGCTACCAGAGCTATTCAAGCGCTGGTGAGGAGTGCAACCAATTTTGGCATTTACAGAACCGCCACTAATGGTAATGTTACTGCCAGAGCCATTATAGCCACCGCCGATTCCAGCACCATTAGTAGAACTAGCAGTCACGGAACCGCCACTAATGGTAATATTTTTGCCAGAGCCCTTACTGCCACCGCCGATTCCAGCACCATTAGTAGAACTAGCAGTTACGGAACCGCCACTAATGGTAATATCATCGCAAGAGTTATTATAGCCACCGCCGATTCCAGCACCACTAGTAGAACTAGCAGTTATGGAACCGCCACGAATGGTAATATTTTTGCAAGAGCTGTTATAGCCACCGCCGATTCCAGCACCCAACCCATACTTGGAAACAGTTAAGCTTCCTGTAGTCGTAGTGTTTGGAGCGTTATCTATTGTAAGGTTAGCAGTATTATTTTTTTGTAAGCAAGCGGCAGAATTATTACTTGTAGAAAGTTTATTGTTATTTTGTAAATATATGTAGACTTGAGCATTTACATTTTGTTCAATTAGCAATGCTGATCTATCAGGTGCATTAATTGATACATTATTCAGATAAATCTTAACTGTTCCTGTATCAATATTTTTAATTATAATGGGATCATCATTATTACCAGTACCATTACCATTAAATCTGTACGAACCAGAAGCTTTTATTATCCATAGGTTATTCGTAGAGTCGTAATAGGTGCCGCTCTTATTTTCCATATTAATTTCTATAGGTTCCGTTTCGCCTGCAGTAGCCGACATAATATTTACTTCACTGCTAAATTCGGGTACGTTCTCCGAACTGAACACAGATAATTCTTCTTCTGTTTCTTCTATTACTTCCTGATTATCATCGGAAAAGATTTCAGGAGTTTCTTCGGATACCTCTTCCAGATTCCCGGAAGTAAATTCCCCAGCAAATATAGTCTGGAGGGGCATGTTTGTGGAACACAGTGCAAGTGCCATAACCCCGGCTAATAATTTCTTTCTCATAAAGATCGCCTCCCTGTTATAAAATATATGTTTATAGGGATATTATACATCATGGAATGAAATTATATAATGCCCGTTAGAAGGCAAAAAAGTGCCTTTTTGCTATTATTTATTTACAAACGGTTTCAATTCTTCACGTTTTTCTATATCCAACAGATGGAAAATGCGGGAAAGATAATGTTTGATCGTATTGGGGGACAGAGACAGTTGTTTTGCGATTTCCTGATTGGTTCAGCCTTTGCTTGCGAGCATGGCTATGGAGTATTCCATAGGCGTCAGTTTATCTGTAACAGAGGACTGAAGCTGTGGATTATGAATAGCCATCCAACCACGACTGAAGGCAATAACTGCCTGGGAAAGCTGTCTGTAACTCTCCGGTTCTGCAGGTTTGATGCAGGCTTCAATCTGTCCAAGCATCAAACCATGATGTTCGATAAACGGTTCCAGAAATCCATCCGGTTTTGCCATGTTCCATGCTTTTATCAGAGCTTCTCTGGCCTCATCCTGCTGCTTCAGGTTGATCAGACACATAATAATCACGCAGTAGAGATATTCCATGGCAACAGGATAACAGCCGTCAAGCATCAGAAAGACAGACTGGCATAATCCCAGCGCCCGTTTATATTCTTTGTGAAGATAAGCGTTATGAGCGAGGATATAAACAGCATAAGCGCGAAGCCCTGAGGGTAAAGATGGCAGAAAATCCTGAAGAGGAGGAAGTCCGTCTGTGGGAAGATGCATCAGTACCATGGCCAGATAGTTGGCAAAAACACAGGAGGCCATGATTCCTTTTGGTGCAGAACTGTCTTTTGCGAGAAGAAGACATTCCTGGATATTTCTGAATCCCATTCTGGAAGCAGATGGATTGCCCAGAGTAAGATTGGAAAAAGAATATAAAAGTGCTGCGGACAGGCGCAGACAGAGATCCTTGTCCTGAAGATAAAGTTCCGCAATATTTCTGCATTCTTCTGCACGTCCGGAGAAATAATATAATTCAGCCTGTGCAATCTGCCGTTGATCCGGATCCTGAAAATTATCCACAGTAGCCTGTGCCTGTCCGGGAGTAAAAGAACTGTTCATCAAGGGCATAAGACGGGAAAGAGCAGAATCCTGAAAATTATCTGATGAATTCATTATAAAAACACATCCTTATATAATAGTAACAAACCGGAACCGGTATCAGCGTAAACAGTCCGGTGTAAATATGAGAATTAAAATGAAGCCCTGTCTGGCAGTGCAGCGGGCTTCATTATTGTCTGTTAAGGAAATAAAATTAACATCCTCTTGATTTCATAAAGTCAAGAACTTCTTCTTTGGTGGACATAACGCGAAGAGCACCCTTGCGTGTGGTGATCAGAGAAGCTGCCGCATTTGCGAATGTGAGCAGTTCTTTTAAGTTTTCTTCTGTCAGATTGTCCAGACCATGTTCCAGAACATAATTTAAGGAACTTGCGCAGAAGGTATCGCCTGCACCTGTTGTCTCGATAGTCTTTTCCTGAAGGAAAGGAGCAGCCTCCACTTTCATGTCTTTGTAGTAAGCACGGCTTCCGTCTTTTCCAAGTGTGATAAGGATAAGCGGAATGTTGTATTTCTCTTTCAGAAGTGCGGCACCCTTGTCATAGTCTGTAGTTCCGAACAGGAATTCAACTTCGTTATCTGAGATTTTCAGAATATCGCATTTGCCAAGGCCGTATTCAATCTCTGCCTTTGCGTCATCCAGAGATTTCCATAATGGCGGGCGAAGGTTCGGATCGAAGCTGACGATACATCCGGCTTCTTTTGCAACGTCGATGGCATAGCGGGTTGCCTCGCGTACTCCTTCGTGAGTGGAAGAAAGAGTTCCGAAGTGGAAGATTCTGGAATCTCTGATCAGGTCTTCCTGGATTTCATCTTTGGTGAGCATCATATCTGCGCCCGGGTTACGGTAGAAGGAGAAATCTCTGTCTCCGTCAGGATAGGTGTGTACGAAGGCAAGTGTTGTGTGTACTTCGTTGTCGATCACAAGGTTGCGGGTATCGATCCCTACTTCCTCTACGGCATTCTTAAGCTGGGTTCCGAACATGTCGTTTCCGACTTTGCCGATGAATGCAGTTTTTTTGCCAAGCTTCTCAAGCATTGCAAGCACGTTGCATGGAGCACCGCCCGGATTGGCTTCCAGCATCGGATTCCCCTGTGCGCTGCTTCCGTTTTCAGTAAAGTCAATCAATAATTCGCCTAATGCGGTTACGTCAAAGGCTCTGTTTCCCATTTTGTATCCTCCTTGTTGTGATGGAAAGAAACATAGTATCCGGAACAAGATTCTTTCCATGGTTAATAACATAAATTTAGCGCAGGAAAGGGAATTTGTCAAACAATTTTCTTTATTTTTTTGTGCAAAGATGCTAAAATAAACATAACTTGATTTGTTATTGTTTACAGGTGACGTTTAATGTACCATAAATACGCTGCCGGTAAGGGTAACCGATCATCGTATTTCTGACAATCGGGGAGGTAACGCAGCTATGGACGAAAAAGTATACGGCTATATGGACTGGCCGAGGATTGAAGCTATTGTGTATGGAGAGGAAACTGCTCCCAGAGATGTGATGGGACCAAGGATCACACAGGACGGAGTTCTTATTCAGGGATTTTTTCCTGATGCAGAAGAAGTCAGTGTGATCAGCGGAAAGAAAACCTATGTCTGCGAGAAAGAGGACGAGGCCGGATATTTTGCAGTATTGCTTCCTGTACGCAAGGTGCCGGAATACAGATTTCTTATAAAAATGGGAGAGACAGAGAAAGAATGTTATGATCCCTATGCTTTTCCATGCCAGATCACAGAGGAAGAGGAGAAGGCTTTCTGCGCGGGTGTTTATTATGAGGCATATAAGAAGCTGGGCGCTCATCCTGTGGAGATTAAAGGAGTGAAAGGTACTCTTTTTGCTGTCTGGGCTCCGAACGCAGTGAGTGTAAATATCGCAGGTGATTTTAATGGATGGATTGGACGTGCGACTATTATGCATCGTATGCCTATGTCAGGTATCTTTGAGCTGTTTGTACCCGGGGTAGAGGCAGGGACACATTATAAATATGAAATTAAAGTCAAAGGCGGCGAAGTTCTGTTAAAGGCTGATCCTTATGGGAACAGTGCAGACCATGATCCTGAGGGAGCATCTGTGGTAGCAGATGTAAGTGCTTTTCAGTGGAATGACGGAGACTGGATGAAAGAGCGTCACAGATTTGATGACAGGAAACAGCCGGTTTCCATATACGAAACATCTCTGGAGGAATGGAAATCCGCTGAGGAGCTGGTGGAATTTCTGGCAGAGGAAGATTTTACCCATGTGGAACTCCATCCTGTGATGGAATACCTGGATGATATTACAGGTGGTTATTCTACATATGCATATTATGCACCTACTTCCAGATTTGGAAGCGTGACGGATTTTCAGAAGCTGGTAGATGAGCTGCATCAGGCGGGGGTCGGTGTGATTCTGGACTGGACACCTGCACAGTTCCCGCGTTATGCCTCCGGTCTGGAGAAATTTGACGGAACACCTCTTTATGAGAGACAGAATCCGGCAGAGGCCATTCATCCGTTCTGGGGGACATTGCTCTATAATTACGGAAGCCCGATGGTGAAGGACTTCCTGATCTCCAATGCCTGTTTCTGGGCTGAGGTCTACCATGCTGACGGTCTGCGTATGGATGATGTGGATGCTATGCTGTATCTGGATTATGGCAGAAATCCGGGAGAGTGGACACCTAATATTTACGGAACCAATGAAAATCTGGATGCTCTGGAATTTCTGAAGCATCTGAATTCTGTGATAAAGGAGAGAAATCCCGGATTGCTTTTAGTTGCTCAGGAGAACGGACTCTGGCCGGAGCTGACAGACAGTGTGGGAAATGACCATCTGGGATTTGACTATAAATGGAGTGGCGGATGGACAAAAGATCTGCTTGAATATCTGAGCAAGGATCCTATTGAGAGAAAGAATTACCATGATCAGCTGACTATGTCCATGCTCTATGCATACTGCGAACATTATATTCTGACGCTTGGCAGCAGGGATGTTGGTACACTGAAGGATTTCGCGGATAAGCTGCCTGGAAGTGAAGAACAGAAGAATGCGCAGATCAGAGAGGCTTATGCCTACATGATGCTTCATCCGGGATGCAAGATGATGGCACCGGATAAAGATATGCCAAAGGAACTGGAAGTATTTGTCAAAGATCTCAATAATATGTATCTTGCTCATCCTGCACTTTATCAGCTGGATGATGAATATGATGGATTTGAATGGGTTCAGCTGATGAAGTATGAGGAGAATGTGATCGCATTCATGAGAAAGACAGAGAAACCGGAAGAAACTGTTCTGGCTGTCTGCAATTTCGCGGCAATCCCATATGAAAACTACAATGTGGGAGTTCCTTTTGCCGGCAAATATAAAGAAATCTTTAACAGCGATGATAAAAAGTACGGTGGTAATGGTGTAGTAAATACGAGAATTAAAGCAGCGAAGAAGGCTGAGTGTGATGAGAGAGAGTATTCCATCACAGTAAAGCTTCCGGCACTTGGCGTGGCAGTCTTTACCTGCACTCCGGAAGAAACTGAGAAAAAGCCTGCTGCCGGGCACAGCCAGATCAAGAAATCCATCACCAAGACAAGAACTGTACGCAAGGCTGCCGGGAAAACAAAAGCTGTTGTAAAAACTACAGTGAAACCGGTGACGAAAAAGGTGACAAAAGAAGCACCCCAAATAGTGAATAAAACGGAGGAGAAAATACCGGTCAAAAAGGACTTGACAGAGAAGAAATAATATTATAAACTAAATGCTGTGGCTGTCAGAATTATCAATTTCTGACAGATTACAGCATAAGCTGAAATAGCTCAGTCGGTAGAGCACTTCACTCGTAATGAAGGGGTCGTGAGTTCGAGTCTCATTTTCAGCTTGTTTAAAAAGCTTCTAAAACTAAGAGTTTTGGGAGCTTTTTGTATGACAATAGAATTTCATATTTTATTGTATAAATCTGAAGGGAGGAAAGGCAATGGCAGAAGAAAAGAAAATTGTATGTATGGTAACTTCATACAAAAAAGGAACCATTGCTGTTTCCCATGCAGGAGTGCGTTCTGACTGGATGGAGCAGGACGGACCAGCAGATTGTGTAAGAGAGAAGATATTTGCCGTTGGATGGAAAATTCGTCCAGGGGCTGTTTTTGCTTATAGAAAAACAACAGAGAGATACGGACATTATCTGATCAGCGGGTTGTAAAATCCTCAGGTATGTGTCTGTATCTTTTTGTACTTATACAAATATATGAGTATTTAACTGTAAAACAGTCGCTTATGTGGAATTTTATAACTAAAAGCAGATGATTTTATCTGTCTGATCTCACAGGAAAGGAGAATACTATTGCCGGATATTTTACTGGAATTAAAGAATATAAAAAAGAGTTTTACTCCCGGGGAAGATGTTCTGGATGATATCTGTCTTACTGTTGCCAGAGGAGAATTTGTCACTCTTCTTGGTTCATCCGGATGCGGTAAGACTACTACGTTGCGTATTATTGCTGGTCTGGAACAGACAGACAGTGGAAGTGTATGGATCAATGGTCAGGATGTGACAAAACTGCCTCCTGATAAACGGGATGTAAATACTGTATTTCAAAATTATGCTCTTTTTCCGCATATGAATGTGGCGGAAAACATAGGGTATGGACTGAAGCTGCGAAAAGTTCCCAGAGGAGAGATCAAAAAGAAAGTCGCACAGATGCTGGAACTGGTGCAGCTTGAAGGATATGAAAAAAGAAAGCCTTCCGAACTCTCGGGCGGTCAAAAACAGAGAGTTGCCATTGCGAGAGCACTGGTGAATAATCCCAAGGTACTGCTTCTGGATGAGCCGCTGGGAGCACTGGATCTGCAGCTTCGTCGTGCGATGCAGATAGAACTGAAGCATCTGCAGAAGAAGCTGGGAATTACATTTATCTATATCACTCATGATCAGGAAGAAGCTATCAATATGTCTGACAGGATCGCGGTGATGAGGGACGGACGTATTGAGCAGATCGGAACACCGGATGAGATCTATAATCATCCAAAGACCAGTTATGTAGCAACATTTGTAGGAAATGCCAATATCCTGCATGGGGTTGCAGAGAGTATTCAGGGAGAGAATGCAATCGTAAAAATCGGAAATGACAGGGTAATTGTAAAGCTTGAAACAAGTCAGCAGGATACAGGGGATACAAGGGCAAAACAATACCTGGCAGCAGGAGAGAAAGTAACTCTGGCTGTGAGAAGCGAAAATATATTGTTACAGGAAACTGCTGTAATCGGTGATACCGGTACAGATCACAGAGACACTGTTGATATAAGTGTGTCAGGCGGTGGTTTGGATGCACATAATAAGAATAGTGTATCAGGTTTACAGGCAACTGTTACAGAGAAGAACTTTGCAGGAGGTCAGCTTCGTGTAACTCTGAAGCTGAGTGATGGTACACAGTTGATCGCCAGCAGATACGGAATCGACGCATCCGTCGCAGAAGGCCAGACAGTAAGATGCAGTTTTTTGCCGACAGATGCAGTACTGGTAGACAGGGAGGACATTCATGAAGAAGCGTAGAAACCGTTCTGACAGTTCTGCATGGATGGCATTTCCACTGTACATTTTTACCATTGTATTTGTGGTATGCCCCCTTATCTATATGGTGGCGCTGAGTTTTGCTACGCCGTCCAGAGGATTTGGGGTGACCTGGAAATTTACGCTGGACAATTACAGAAATATTCTGGAACCTGTATACCTGAATACATTTGTGGAATCACTGAAACTGGCATTTACCAGTACGATAGTGATCGCTTTGATCGGCTATCCGTTCGGGTATTTTATGGCGAGGCTGCCGGAGCACAGAAAGAAAAAGGCACAGCTTCTGTTGTCTACGCCGTTCTGGGTAAATTCCCTGATCCGTCTGTATGGCTGGATCATTATTCTGCAGAAAAAAGGACTTTTGAACTTTGTATTGATGAAACTTGGGATCATTGAGAAACCGCTGTCCATTCTGTACAGCTACCCGGCAATTGTGATCGGTATGATTTATGTGCTTCTCCCGTTTATGATTATGTCTGTATACTCCAGCGCAGAGAAGCTGGACTGGTCTTATGTGGAGGCTGCCAGAGATCTTGGGGCATCCAGACTGCAGGCATTTTTTACTATAACACTGAAGCTTACACTGCCTGGGCTGCTTTCGGGTGTGATCCTGACTTTCGTGCCATCCATGGGACTGTTTTTTATTGCAGATATCCTGGGCGGAAATAAAGTGGTACTTGTGGGAAGTCTGATCCAGGATCAGATGACAAGAGGAAGTAACTGGCCCTTTGCAGCAGCACTTGCTGTGGTGATGATGGTACTTACAACTGTACTGATCATGATCTACAGGAAAGTGACAAATGCCAGAGAACTGGAGGGAATCGGATGAAAAAGAATTCAAGATTTGCCGGATTTTATATGGGGCTGATTTTCTTTCTGATGTATCTTCCTATCGCGGTAGTGATCGTTTTCTCCTTTAATGAATCCAAACTGCCAGTGAAATTTACAGGCTTTTCCCTGAAATGGTATCAGGAACTTTTCCATGACAGAGCAATGCTGGAAGCACTGGTGAACAGTCTGATCCTTGGGGTATTAAGCTGTCTGGTTAGTGCAGTGATCGGTACTCTGGGTGCAGTTGGGTTATCAAGGATTCACTGGAAGTCAAAAGGGGCGCTGGAATACATTTCCATATTGCCGTTAATGATACCGGAGATTATCCTTGGTATGGTGCTGATGGCATTCTTTTATATGCTGAACCTGCCCTTTGGCATGCTGACACTGTTAATAGGTCATACGGTATTCTGTGTGCCCTATATTCTGATGGAAGTGAAGGCAAGACTGGCAGGCATGGATCCGGCACTGGAAGAGGCAGCAAGGGATCTGGGTGCGGGACCGTTCAGGGCTTTCCGGGATATTACGCTGCCCTTAATTATGCCGGCGGTAATTTCAGGTTCGCTGCTTGCGTTTGCCATGTCTATGGATGATGTGGTAATAAGTATTTTTGTAAACGGACCGCGTTTGTCTACGCTGCCGATCAAGGTGTACACACAGCTGAAAACGGGAGTGACGCCGGAGATCAATGCGTTGTGTACCATTCTGCTGGCAGCTACACTGATTATTTTTATTGTTTATTCACTGATAACAAAGAAGAAAAAATAAATGATATAGCTTTCACGAATATTCTGAACAGCCGGTCAATGCTTTTGGAACAGCCGGATTATAAAAAACAGAGAAAAATACATTCAGAGGAAGGAAAAGATGATGAACAAACTGATTGAGTTAAAAAATCTGACCAAGAATTTTGATGATCAGCAGGTTTTGCGCGGCATCAATCTGGATATTTACGAAAAGGAATTCCTGACGCTTTTGGGACCCAGCGGATGTGGAAAGACAACCACTCTTCGAATCATTGCAGGCTTTGAAGAACCAAGTGACGGAGAAGTACTGTTTAACGGGATTGAGATTTCCAAGCTTCCCCCGTACAAGAGAGAGGTTAATACTGTGTTTCAGAAGTATGCTCTTTTTCCTCATTTAAATGTGGCGGAGAACATCGGTTTCGGGCTGAACCTGAAGAAGGTCGATAAAACTGTCATCGCCCAGAAGGTGGAGCGTATGCTGAAGATGGTTGGTCTGGAAGGCTTTGGGAAAAGAGATGTAACTCTGCTCTCCGGTGGACAGCAGCAGCGAGTGGCCATTGCCAGAGCTCTGGTAAATGAGCCGAAGGTTCTGCTTTTAGATGAGCCCCTGGGTGCACTGGATGCAAAGATCCGTAAACAGATGCAGGTAGAATTAAAGAAGATCCAGCAGGAAGTTGGCATCACTTTCATTTATGTTACCCATGACCAGGAAGAAGCCCTGTCCATGTCAGATACGGTTGTTGTTATGAATAACGGTGAGATTCAGCAGATCGGTTCGCCTACAGATATCTACAATGAGCCGGAAAACCGTTTTGTTGCAGGCTTTATCGGTGAATCTAATATTATCGAGGGAACCATGATCCGTGATTATCTGGTTGCTTTTGACGGATTTGAGTTTGAATGTGTGGATAAGGGATTTGAAGATAATGAAGAGATTGAAGTTGTATTAAGACCTGAGGATCTGGATATCGTAGATCCCGGTCAGGCAAAGATCAGGGGAATCGTGCGCAATATTACCTTCAAGGGTGTGCATTATGAAATCCTGATCGAGACAGAACTTCGTACTTATATGGTTCATACCACAGATTATGCGGAAGTCGGAAGGGAAGTGGGACTGAAATTCGGGCCTGAAGACATCCATGTTATGTGTAAGATGGGAAGCTACTGATGAAACAGTACAGAAATCTTATCAAACCATATCTTGTGTGGGCATTTGTGGTCATTGTCATCCCGCTGATTTTGATCGCATTATATGCATTTACAGAAGATGGAAACGAAGTGCTGACGTTCTCCTTCACCCTGGAGAATTTCCGCAAATTCCTGGAAGCTACGTATATGAGCGTTATTTTCAAGTCCTTTAAGCTTGGAATCCTGACGACGGTCATCTGTCTGGGACTTGGCTATCCGCTGGCATATATTATTTCCAAATGTCCGGAGAAATCCCAGAGTCTTCTGATCCTGCTGGTAACTATTCCGGAATGGATCAATATGCTTCTGCGTACCTATGCATGGATGAACCTGCTGTCAGACAATGGTATCATCAACCATTTGCTTGGATTACTGGGGATTTCCCCGGTGACAATGATGTATACAGACTTTTCCGTAGTGGTTGGTCTGGTCTGTAACTTTATGCCGTTTATGATCATCCCGATCCATACATCCCTGAGCAAAATGGATAAATCCTTTATCGAGGCTGCCTATGATCTGGGGGCAAATAAATTTCAGACCTTTACAAAGGTTATCTGGAAATTGTCCATCCCCGGCGTGCTCAATGGAATCATGATGGTATTCCTGCTGTCTATTTCCACATTCGTTATTCCGAAACTTCTCGGAGGCGGACAGTACATGCTGATCGGTAACCTGATCGAGTCTCAGTTTATCTCAGTTGGTGACTGGAACTTCGGAAGTGCGATTTCTCTGATTCTGGCTGTGCTCATTCTGATATTTATGAGCTTGATGAAGAAGATGGATAAAGATGAATAAGGGAGGACGGCATGAAACGTAATAATAAATTTTTCTCAATGTTATATGTAGTACTCTGCCTTGCTTTCTTTTACCTGCCGATCCTGGTGACGATGATCTTTTCCTTTAACTCATCCAAGTCACTGACCAGATTTACAGGCTTTTCCCTGCGCTGGTATCAGGAACTTCTCGGTAACGGGGAAGTAATTAAGGCAGTTTATGTATCTGTTACCATTGCGATCATTGCGACCATTGTTTCTACAATACTTGGAACCATTACAGCGATCGGTTTATCCAAATCAAAGAAGGTAATCAAGGAACTGCTTTTGAATATTAATAATATCCCGATCCTGAATCCTGAGATCGTAACTGCCATCAGTCTGATGCTCTTGTTCTCTTCTCTGGGATTTCGAAAAGGATATCTGACTATGCTGCTGGCACATATTGCATTCTGTACCCCGTATGTAATTACCAGCGTTTATCCGAAGGTAAGGGCTCTGGATCCGAATATGGCAAATGCTGCCATGGACCTTGGGGCAACACCTTTTCAGGCTCTGACAAAGGTTATCGTGCCGATGATCAAAGAGGGTATTTTCGCAGGCGCGCTGCTTGCATTTACCATGTCATTTGATGATTTCGTTATTTCCTATTTCGTATCAGGAAATGGTGTAAAGAATATCTCTATTGTTGTATATAATATGACAAAGCGTATCAATCCGACGATCAATGCTTTGTCAACCATCGTGATCGTAGTCATCATCGTGGTACTGCTTTTGTCCAATCTGCTTCCGAAGTTTAAGAATAAAGCCAGAAAGCTGAACAGGAAAGCAGTAAAAATTGTCTCTGTAGTTCTGGTTGTTGCCGTTACGGCAGGGCTGATCAAATGGGGATTCGTGGCGCAGTCCACTCATGTGCTGAAAGTTTACAATGCAGGAGAGTACATGGATCTTTCCCTGCTGGAGGATTTCGAAAAAGAATATGATTGTACCATCGTATACGAGACTTTTGAGTCAAATGAGATGATGTACACCAAGCTTTCAAGCGGTGAGACTTATGATGTACTGATCCCGTCTGATTACATGATTGAGAGACTGATCAAAGAAGAATATCTGCAGGCACTTGACTGGAAAGAAATTCCGAATAAGAAAAATCTGCTGAATGATGTCATGAACCAGAGCTATGATCCGGGCAACCGTTATTCCTGTCCGTATTTCTGGGGAACAGTAGGAATCCTTTATGATAAGACAGTAGTAGATGAGGCTGATCTGAAAGATGGCTGGAATCTTTTGTGTAATCCGAAATATAAAGGAAATATTTACATGTATGATTCTGAGAGAGATTCCTTTATGATAGCATTAAAAGCACTTGGGTATTCCATGAATACTACAAATGAGTCTGAGATCGAGGAGGCTTATCAGTGGCTGATCGATCAGCGTGACACTATGGATCCGATCTATGCAGGCGATGATGTGATCGACAACATGATTTCAGGAAACAAAGCGCTGGCAGTTGTGTACTCCGGAGATGCATCTTACATTATCAGTGAAAATCCGAATCTGGACTACTTCACACCGGAACAGGGAACCAACAGATGGTATGATGCAATGGTTATCACAAAGGACTGCAGCGAAGTACAGCTTGCCCATGAATTTATTGATTTTATGATCAGTGATAAATCTGCTCTTTCCAATACGGAAGAAGTAGGGTATACTTCTACAGTGAAGAGTGCTTTTGAAACCATGAAGGAGGGGGACTATGCCGGGATCAGTTCTTATATTCCGGATACAACCAACCCGAATAACGAAATCTTTGCTTATCAGCAGCCAAAGATCAAGCAGAAATTTGCGGAACTCTGGACAAAAGTAAAAGCAAAGTAAAAAAGGATAGCCGCTGTCTGCCGATACGGTGGAAGGCGGACAGTGACTGATATAGACAACAATGCAGAGCATAAGAAGGGAGATCATTTATGAAAAAAAGAGTACTTGCAGTAGTGATGTGTGCATTAATGGCAGGAACAGCATTCACCGGATTCAAGGATGCAGGAAATGATAAAGAACTTGTACTTTTTACATGGGAAGGAATGTTCCCACAGGAAGTTCTGGATGATTTTGAAAAAGAGACAGGAGTTAAGGTTGTTTATTCAAACTTCGATACAGATGAAACCATGCTTGAGAAGCTTTCCATGGCAAAGGGCGGCGACTATGATATCGTGATCGCAGATGACTATATTCTGGAAACTGCGATCCAGGAAGGACTTGCAGAGAAGCTTGACAAGGGTTCTCTGGAGAATATCGGGAATATCAACCCATTATATCAGGGACAGTTCTATGATCCGGATGACGAATACACAGTTCCTTACGGAGCAGGCATCCCGCTGATCGTTTACGATCCGGAGCAGGTGGATATTGATATCAAAGGATATAAAGACCTCTGGGATCCGTCTCTTGAGGACAGCATTGCACTGACTGCAAACTATCGTGTGATCAATGGTATCACCCAGCTTTCCATGGGCGAGAGCATGAATGAAGAGGACGTTGACGTGATCAAGAAGACAGGAGAGAAGCTTCTGGAACTTGCTCCGAATGTACGTCTGATCCAGGATGACAATACACAGAATGCACTTCTCAACGGAGAAGCAAGTGTTGCATTTCTTTATACCTCTCAGGTAACAGCTGCTCTGGCTGAGAATCCTGATCTGAAGGTGGTATATCCGGAAGAAGGACTTGGATTTGGTATTATGGGTATGTTTATTCCAAGTGAAGCGCCGGATAAAGATGCGGCATATTCTTTCATGGATTACATCATGCAGCCGGAGGTTGCAGCGAAATGCACAGACTATATCGGCTATTACAGCACAAATAAAGCAGCAGATGAGCTGGTAAATCCGGATCTGGTAGTTCCGGATGACGTTACAAAGGGCGAGATCGTCCAGAATGTAAGCCAGGACGCAGACGCACAGTATCAGAAGAACTGGACTGAATTTAAGGCTGCCTGCGACTAAGGGGTTAATCAACTAAGGAGTTAATATGGATGTTTACAAGGGAACCGGTGCCTTTTCCGGAATTGCCATCGGTAAGATACTGTATTATCATAAAAGCGAATATCAGATGCGCCAGTACGAGATCACAGATGTGAAAACAGAGCTGAATATTTTCCGGCAGGCGCGCACCAGAGTCATGGAACAGCTGGAGGATTTATATGAAAAAAACTGCATAATTCAGGGAACCCAGGCAGAGATTTTTCTCAGACAGAAGAATCTGCTGGAGGGAAAAAGCTTTCAACGTGCCATTGAGAGTGTCATACAGAGTGAAAAAGTAAATTCTGCCTATGCGGTAATGACTACAAGGGATGAGATGCTTAAGACTTTCAGAACTCTGGAAGAGCCTGCGATTAAAGAACGGCTGGATAATATGCGGGAGATTTCCGACCGCCTGATCGGTGAACTGGGCGGTATCTCTCCCAGGATAGATCTTGGGGATGAGCCTGTGATCGTTGTGACGGAGAGTATCACGCCAACAGAACTGATGGAGATGGATAAGGATAAACTGATGGCTATTGTTACCCATCATGGTTCCGACATGTCTCATGCTGCCATTATGGCAAAAACAATGAATATACCGGCTCTGCTGGAAATTGACACAGATTCGGAGTGGGACGGACGGCAGGCTATTGTGGACGGATATACCGGAACTTTGTATATTGATCCGGATGAAGAGGTAAAAAAAGAATATGAGATCCGCAGGCAGGCTGATAAAGAAGAAAGAGAAGAACTTCTGAAATTAAGGAGAGAACCGGATATCACAAAAGATGGCAGAGAAATTGAAATCTATGCCAATATCGGAAATATGGACGACCTGAACAGTGTGCTGTATTACGGAGCTGCCGGGATTGGTCTTCTGCGCAGTGAATTCCAGTATCTTGGAAGAGAAAATTATCCTCGTGAAAATGAGCTGTTTCTTGCATACAAAAAGATTGCGGAGACCATGGGAGAAAAGCTCACCGTGATCCGTACGGCAGATCTTGGAGCAGACAAGCAGGCAGAATATCTGAATATCCCGGACGAGACAAATCCGATCATGGGGAACAGAGGAATTCGTCTCTGCCTTGACAGAAAAAGAATGTTCAAGGCACAGCTTCGGGCAATTTTCAGGGCGAGTGCATATGGAAACCTGGCGCTGATGTATCCGATGATCAGCTCAGAAGAGGAAATGGATGAGATTGAAGAAATTATCCGGGAAGTAAAGATCGGGCTGGATGAAAAAGGAATTCCGTATAAACATATTAAGACAGGAATCATGATCGAGACTCCGGCAGCAGTCATGATCAGCCGGGAGCTTGCCAGAAGAGTGGATTTCCTGAGTCTTGGAACCAATGACTTGAGTCAGTATACACTGGCGATGGACAGACAGAATCCGCTTCTGCGCAAGAAATATAATGACCATCACCCGGCAGTGCTGCGTATGATTCAAATGGTGATCGAAGCGGGACATGCAGAAAACAGACGTGTCTGTATCTGCGGGGAACTTGCTGCAGATACTGCCCTGACAGAAGAATTTCTGAGGATGGGTGTGGACTGTCTCTCTGTAGTGCCGGTATGTATTTTGCCGGTAAGAAAAGCACTGAGACAGGTGGATCTGTCCGGAGATGATAAAGGTGCGTGAATTTGGTGAAAAGTAAAGTGGTATTACTTCCCTGCCGGGAATATGATGAAGAAAAAATCTATATGCTGCTGAAACAGGGGCTGAATTTTCTGGGTGGAGTGGAGACTCTGATTCCAAAGGATGCGAAGATTCTGCTGAAGCCGAATCTGCTGAAAAAAGCAGAGGTAGAGAAAGCAGTGATCACACATCCGGTTGTAGTAGGAGCTTTTGCGGGAATCCTGCGTGAAAGTGGGTATGAGAATATTGTGCTTGCAGATTCCTGCGGTCATGGAACCACTCAGGCAGTGATCCGCGGAACAGGAATGGATACTTATCTGGAGAAATATCATATTCCGGCTGTTGATTATTCTGAGGGCGTGAAAACTGCTTATCCGCAGGGAGTCCAGGCAAAGGAATTTATCCTGCCAAAAGAACTGTTGGAGCAGGACTGTGTGATTTCCCTGAGCAAGATGAAAACACATGCATTAGAACGTATCACCGGTGCGGTTAAGAACAGCTATGGGTTTGTATATGGATTCCATAAAGCGAAGGGGCACACGCAGTACCCGAGTGCAGACAGCTTTGCCAGAATGCTTATTGATCTGAATAAATGTGTGGCACCGAAGCTGTATGTGATGGATGGAATTGTGGCCATGGAGGGCAACGGACCGGGTTCGGGAGATCCGGTTCCTATGAATGTACTGCTGATGTCCACAGATCCGGTTGCACTGGACAGTGTATTCAGCCGTCTGGTTTATCTGAAACCGGAGATGGTTCCGACGAACTATCATGGCGAGAAAATGGGACTTGGTACATGGAAAGAAGAGGAGATCACCCTTCTGGCACCAGACGGGGAGATTTCCATGGCGGAGGCAGTGAAAAAATACGGAAATCCGGCTTTTAATGTAGACCGTACAGAAGTGCGAAAGAATATCTGGACAAGAATGGCGGGAGCGTTAAACATTTTTCAGAAAAAACCATATATAGAAGCTGATAAATGTGTCCGCTGCGGGATCTGTGTGCAGAGCTGTCCGGTTCCGGGGAAAGCCGTGGATTTCAGAAAAGGCAAAGGAAAGCCGCCGGTATATGATTACAGAAAGTGTATCCGCTGTTTCTGCTGCCAGGAGATGTGCCCGAAGAAGGCAATCAAAGTGAAGTAGATGAAAAGCAGATAATAAAAAGCGCAACTGTTTATAGAATTGCCATGGTATTTTCGCAGGATCAGGACAGAGGAAAGCCGGACAATTACCAAAAAGCACATAACAGAGGATGAGAATATCTCGGATTGAGACAGATTCTATCCTAAGTTATGTGCTTTTTTGAGTCATATCCCTCTTTAACCGAATCAGGAAAGTTCCCTGCTTTGGCTGCGAATATTCGTTATTCGTCTGACTATGGCTGTCGAAGATACAAAATCTATCTTCCGAGGCTTCTGCTTATCTCGCGGATGAATTCCGGAGTAGTACCACAGCATCCTCCAACAACAGACGCACCATTTTCGATCAGAACCTTCATATGTTCAGCAAAGCTTTTGGCGTCCATACTGTAAATGGCATTTCCCTGATCATCAATCGTCGGCATACCGGCATTAGGTTTGGCGATGACAGGAATGGATACGTTCTCTTTGATATTGCGGACAACGGATACCAGCTGGTCAGGTCCTACAGAACAGTTGATCCCAACTGCCACAGCACCTGCACCCTCAAGGGCGATCGCAGCCTCCACAGCATTTCCTCCGCTGAAAATGCTTCCGTCAGCTTCTACGGTCATTGTACACATTACAGGAAGAGAACTTACGGATGCAGCAGCATCCAGTGCAGCAAGTGTTTCCTCGATATTGATCATGGTTTCCGCAGCGATCAGATCAACACCTGCATCCTCAAGAACCTTAATCTGTTCACAGTATGTTTCATATGCCATCTCATAGGTGAGATCACCGGCAGGCTCCATCATCTTTCCGGTTGTGGTAATATCACCGGCAACATAGACCTTATGTCCTACTGCCTCTCTGGAAATATTTACAAGTGCATGGTTCATTTCCGCAAGCTTATCCTGCAGTCCGTGAAGTCCGAGACTGTAACGGTTTCCGCCGAAAGTAGGTGCGTATACGATCTGGCTTCCTGCTTCAACATAAGCCTTTTGCAGATTCTGCAGAACTTCTTTGTGCTCCATGATCCATGCTTCTGTACAGATTCCTCTTGGCATTCCGGCGGCCATAAGATTGGAACCGGTAGCACCGTCGAGCAGTACAACATCCTGTGTCAGCTTCTGAAATTCTTCTCTAGTCATGGAAATTTCCTCCTGTGTTTTTCTATGAAAGTCCTGAGTGGCTGCCATGAATCAGTCATGTCTGCATGGGTAAATTCGTGGATACCGGACAGGATGACTTTCATATACTGTGACATTATAGCACAGCTTTCAGGATAAATGGAGAAAATTAATAAATTTTTATTTCATATGATGCAGTAAAAATTTCATCCTTGTCCAGAGTGTTGATATATTTCTTTTCCGGAAGCTCGCCCTTAAATCCAAAATCATCACAGCGTCCCATCCATGGTTCCAGACATACAAAAGGAGAATCCGGGACGGACCAGATGCCAAAGCTTGGAAATCCATGACAGATCAGTTCCACATAAGGAGTTCCGTCAGGGAAAGCGATGCCGGCCTTTTCAATCTGGTCATCAAAAATAAGGGCATCTTTGTCAAACATGTGAGCATCAATAAGGCAGGAACCATTCTCAAGCTCCAGTGTATAAGCTTTATCTGCGACCGCGGTGCCTGATGATATGTCGATCAGCAGATAGGAGAGGGAATCCCGGCCGTCGAAAGTAAGATGATATTGCTCCTGGGAGCCAATTCCTCCGGCAGGTACATTGAATGCAGGATGGCCGCCAATTGTAAAATACATGGTTTCATCATTAAGGCTGATCACTTCCCAGCATACACTGACCTGGTTCTTTTCCAGAACATGCTTGATCTTCAGCTCAAAATCATATGGATAATTTTCTCTTGTGGCATCAGAAGATTTCAGCCTATGGGTGATGGAATCAGCAGTCATATCCACGCAGGTAAATTCGCTGTCCCTGGCAAACCCATGCTGACTGGAGGGATATTCGACTCCATTAATACGATAGTGATCCTCAAAATGACGTCCCACATTAGGGAAAAGAACCGGTGCGTGGCGTTTCCAGTAAGCCGGATCTGCCTGCCAGATCACTTCTCTGTTATGTACTTTATCAAAAATGCTGCAAAGCTCAGCACCATGATCGTCTACAGATACTCTAAGATAGTCGTTTTCAATTGTATGGATCATAAATGAATCCTCCTTGATCGATAAATATTGTGTAACTGTTCAGCTGGCAGTATTCTGCAAGATGGTCTGGCATGAATAAGCCAAAATGTCATCACCGAAGATGATTTGAAATGCATTTTGGTTCGTAACTGCGAAGGTACCGAATAGTCACGGACATTGATGCCCGGCAATTTTTAAAAAGGTTTTGATTGCTATAAGTTGATGCCGGAATCAATCTGTCTATAAGTATAACACATGGGCCGGATTAATTATAGTTATAAATATACAAAAATAGACCTGAAATGTCGTGGCAAATTGAAAAATACACTGATATAGTGACGAAATACAGAAATCATATGTGTAAAAACCACAATAAATGATTGACGAATAAAAAAATATTTGTTACAATTTACCTCAACGAGTCCTGCGGGACCAGAGCGTGTCTGAAAAATTGTGACGCACATCTTGCGTAAAGCATTTTTCAGACACACTCTAAGACATAATGAACAAAACGTGAAAACAAGGAGGTCATTGCTATGGCGAAAAAAAGAAATATCATTGTTGGACAATCAGGAGGACCTACTGCAGTAATCAATTCCAGTCTTGCCGGAGTTTATAAGAATGCCATTGAACGAGGATTTGACAAAGTATACGGAATGCTTCACGGCATTCAGGGACTGTTGGATGAACAGTATATTGATCTGTCAACACAGATTCATTCAGAACTGGATATCGAATTACTCAAGAGAACACCATCTGCATTTTTAGGTTCCTGTCGTTACAAGCTTCCTGAGATTCACGAAGATAAAGCAATTTATGAGAAAATTTTTGAGATCTTAAATAAACTGGATATCTATGCGTTTATCTACATTGGCGGAAATGATTCCATGGATACGATCAAGAAACTGTCTGATTATGCGATTCTCACAGGACAGACTCAGAAGTTCCTTGGTGTTCCGAAAACAATCGACAATGACCTGGCGCTGACAGACCATACACCCGGATTCGGAAGTGCTGCAAAATATATCGGCGCATCCACAAAAGAAGTGATCCGCGATGCACTGGGACTTACTTATAAGAAAAATATGATTACGATCATGGAGATTATGGGACGTAATGCCGGATGGCTTACAGGTGCCACAGCACTGGCAAAATCTGAGGACTGCGACGGACCGGATTTGATCTATCTGCCGGAAGTGCCTTTTGATGTTGAGAAATTCCTTGCAAAAGTAAAAGATCTTCTGAATAAAAAAGCATCTATTGTAATCGCAGTTTCCGAGGGAATCAAGCTGGCAGACGGAAGATATGTATGTGAGCTTGGAAGCGTGGGAGACTATGTGGATGCATTTGGACACAAACAGCTTCAGGGAACAGCCACTTATCTGGCAAACTTCCTGGCAGCGGAGTGCGGATGCAAGACAAGAGCTGTTGAACTTTCCACATTACAGAGAAGTGCTTCCCACATGGCATCCAGAGTGGATATTGATGAAGCATTCATGGTAGGTGGTGCTGCAGTTAAAGCTGCAGATGAAGGTGACACAGGTAAGATGGTTGTTATCGACCGTGTTTCCGATGATCCCTACATGGCAGCTACAGGTATCTACGATGTACACAGAATCGCAAATGAGGAGAAACTTGTTCCGAGAGAATGGATGAATAAAGATGCTACAAACGTAACTAAGGATTTTGTAGACTATATTAAACCTCTGATCCAGGGAGATTATCAGCCTATTATGGTAAATGGTATGCCGAGACATCTGGTACTGAACATGAAAAAAGGCAGAAAGAAATAATTGATAAAAATTATAAACGGGCAGCCGGGCAGATCAACTTATCTGTTTTGCTTCCCGTTTTTTCCTGTTATATATGAGATGTGAGAGAAAAATGTAGATAAAGACCAGAATAAAGGACTGAGAAAACCTTAACAATAATAAGAATAATAAAATAAATCACATTATGCAGAATGTATAAAAATTTTAGCTAATTTTAGCAGAATAACCTTGACGAAATGACACAAATTCTATAAAATAATTATGTGCGTATAAGAAACATATATTTACTTATGTGCGAAAGGTGTGGCTGTTCAGTTACTTCACAACAGAATGCTGAATAGTTACAAAAGAACAATAATTTAGGAGGAAAATGTAAAATGGCAAAATGGGTTTACATGTTTACAGAAGGTAACGCTAATATGAGAAACCTTCTGGGTGGTAAAGGTGCCAACCTTGCTGAAATGACAAACCTTGGTCTTCCTGTACCTCAGGGCTTCACAATCACAACAGAAGCTTGTACTCAGTACTATGAAGACGGAAGACAGATCAATGATGAGATCATGGCTCAGATCATGGAAGCAATCACCAAAATGGAAGGAGTTACCGGAAAGAAATTCGGTGACAAAGAAAATCCTCTGCTTGTTTCCGTTCGTTCTGGTGCGAGAGCTTCTATGCCAGGTATGATGGATACTATCCTGAACCTTGGTTTAAATGAAGACGTTGTTAACGTACTTGCTGAAAAATCCGGCAATGCTCGTTGGGCATGGGACTGCTACAGAAGATTCATCCAGATGTACTCTGATGTAGTTATGGAAGTCGGAAAGAAATATTTCGAAGAACTTATCGATGAGATGAAAGCTAAAAGAGGTGTTAAGCAGGATGTTGAACTTACTGCAGAAGACCTTCATGAATTAGCTGAACAGTTCAAAGCTGAATATAAAGCAAAAATCGGTGCTGATTTCCCAACTGATCCTAAGGAACAGTTAATGGGTGCTATCAAAGCCGTATTCCGTTCCTGGGACAACCCACGTGCGAACGTATATCGTCGTGACAACGATATCCCGTATTCCTGGGGTACAGCAGTTAACGTACAGATGATGGCATTTGGTAACATGGGTGATGACTGTGGTACAGGTGTTGCCTTCACACGTGACCCTGCTACAGGAGCTAACGGTCTGTTTGGTGAATTCCTTACAAATGCTCAGGGTGAAGACGTTGTTGCCGGTGTTCGTACACCTATGCACATCTCCGAAATGGAACAGAAATTCCCGGAAGCATTCGTACAGTTCAAACAGGTTTGCGAAACACTTGAAAAACACTACAGAGACATGCAGGATATGGAGTTTACTGTAGAGCATGGTAAACTGTATATGCTTCAGACACGTAACGGTAAGAGAACAGCTCAGGCTGCTTTAAAGATCGCTTGTGACCTTGTTGATGAGGGAATGAGAACAGAAGAAGAAGCTGTAGCTATGATCGACCCACGTAACCTTGATACTCTTCTTCACCCACAGTTTGATGCTGCTGCTCTGAAAGCTGCTACACCAATGGGTAAAGGCCTTGGCGCTTCTCCTGGAGCTGCTTGCGGTAAGATCGTATTCACAGCTGATGACGCTGTTGAATGGGCTGAAAGAGGAGAGAAAGTTGTACTTGTACGTCTTGAGACATCTCCGGAAGACATCACAGGTATGAAATCTGCTCAGGGTATCCTGACAGTTCGTGGTGGTATGACATCTCACGCAGCAGTTGTTGCCCGTGGTATGGGTGAGTGCTGTGTATCCGGATGCGGTGATATCGCTATGGACGAAGAAAACAAGAAATTCACACTTGCTGGTAAAGAATTCCACGAAGGAGACTTCATCTCCATCGATGGTACAACCGGTAACATCTACGACGGAATCATCCCGACTGTAGACGCTACAATCGCTGGTGAGTTCGGACGCATCATGGCATGGGCTGACAAGTACAGAACAATGAAAGTTCGTACAAACGCAGATACTCCTGCAGATGCTAAGAAAGCTGTAGAGCTTGGTGCAGAAGGTATCGGTCTTTGCCGTACAGAGCATATGTTCTTCGGTGAGGGACGTATCGATGCATTCCGTGAAATGATCTGCTCCGAAACAGCAGAAGAGAGAGAGAAAGCACTTGCAAAAGTTCTTCCATATCAGCAGGATGACTTCAAAGGTCTCTTTGAAGCTCTGGAAGGTAACCCTGTTACTATCCGTTTCCTGGATCCGCCTCTTCATGAGTTCGTTCCTACAGATGAAGCTGACATCAAGAAACTTGCAGATGCTCAGGGCAAAACTGTAGAGCAGATCAAGACTATCATCGCTTCTCTTCATGAGTTCAACCCGATGATGGGACATCGTGGATGCCGTCTTGCTGTTACTTATCCTGAAATCGCTAAGATGCAGACAACAGCAGTTATCCGCGCAGCAATCGAAGTTAAGAAAGCTCATCCGGACTGGACAATCAAACCGGAAATCATGATCCCACTTGTTGGCGATGTAAAAGAGCTTAAATATGTTAAGAAATTCGTAGTTGAGACAGCTGATGCTGAGATCAAAGCCGCTGGTTCTGACCTTCAGTATGAAGTTGGTACAATGATCGAGATCCCGAGAGCTGCTCTTACAGCTGATGAGATCGCTAAAGAAGCAGACTTCTTCTGCTTCGGTACAAACGACCTTACTCAGATGACATACGGCTTCTCCCGTGATGATGCAGGTAAATTCCTCAACGCATACTATGACGCTAAGATCTTCGAGAACGATCCATTTGCAAAACTGGATCAGGTTGGCGTTGGTAAGCTGATGAAGATGGCTATCGAACTCGGCAAACCGGTTAACCCGAACCTTCACGTAGGTATCTGCGGCGAGCATGGTGGAGATCCGTCTTCTGTAGAATTCTGCCACAAGATCGGTCTTAACTATGTATCCTGCTCACCATTCCGTGTACCGATCGCTCGTCTTGCAGCAGCACAGGCTGCTATTGCAAATAGGTAGGAGTTCTCTTTCCTTTGAATTGCCGCTTAGTTTCGAGCAGGCAGCAGCCTATCGAAAGGCTAACGGACAGTATGTAAGGAAAAATCAGTGGAGAGATACCACTGTAAGGGTATTCATAGACCTTGATTAACAGTTAAATACGATAAGCGTATCATTAGAAATAGTGGTACGCTTATTTTTTGTCCCTTTTTGCAGATTTGTCCTTTCCCCTACTTTCCAATATAATGAAGCTAAAGAAGTGGAGGTGTGCTTATGAGAGAGAAATTTAATCATCTGTATTTGGATAGCCACGAAAGAAAACTTTTGATACATAGCCTTGTAGAGTTAAAAAATCAGCTCATTCAGCAAGGCAGATATACGGATTGTGTTGACGAGCTTATTTTTAAGGTCATAAATGCACCGACCAAGAGAATGAAAATTGAATATGTCTAAGGCAAATTACAAAGCCGCTTATTCTTATTGATTTTAAGAGTAGGCGGCTTTTTTGCGTTCTCTGGTACTGTTTACATAGCCACCTTGACAAAGTGGCTAAATCTATGCGAAAGGAGGACGCATCTATGTCAAATTGCAAAGTGATTGCTCTGACTAACCAGAAAGGCGGTGTCGGAAAAACAACCACAGCGGTCAATCTGGGTGTAAGTCTGGTGCAGCAGGGTAAAAAAGTCCTGCTGATTGATGCCGATGCACAGGCAAATCTCACGATGGCTCTGGGTTATAACAGACCAGACGATATTCCCATAACGCTTTCTACTGTGATGCAGAACATCATAGACGATAAAACGCTTGATGTTTCACAGGGTATTATCCACCATAGCGAGGGCGTCGACCTGCTTCCGTCAAACATTGAGATGTCGGGCTTTGAAGTAAGGCTAATCAATGCAATGAGCCGTGAGCGTGTGCTGAAAACCTATGTCAATGAGGTTAAAAAGAATTACGACTATGTGCTTATTGATTGTATGCCGAGCTTAGGCATGATAACCATCAATGCTCTGGCGGCGGCTGACAGCGTGATTATTCCGACACAGCCCCACTATCTCTCGGCTAAAGGTCTGGAGCTTTTGCTTCGCTCCGTATCAATGGTCAAGCGGCAAATCAACCCAAAGCTGCGGATAGACGGTATCTTAATGACTATGGTAATGCCCCGTACCAACATTTCTAAGGAAATTACGGCAACGGTCAAAAGTGCATACGGTAAGAAAATCAAGGTATTTGATACCGAGATACCTCATTCTATCCGTGCGGTGGAAGCTACCGCAGAAGGCAAAAGTATTTTTGCTTACGACAAAAGCGGCAAGGTTGCCGCAGCCTATGAGCAGTTAGGAAAGGAGGTGGCAGAGATTGGCGAGAAGCAGAGAAACCAAAATCGAGCTGACCGCATACGATGACCTTTTTCAGACGGACGAAAGCCGTGAGGAAGCAAAGCTAAGCAAGATACGGGATATTCCCATATCGGAGATTGACGAGTTTCCAGACCACCCGTTCAAGGTTTTGATGGACGAAGATATGGAACAACTTGTTGAGAGTATCAAGCGAAACGGTGTAATGACCCCTGCGACAGTTCGCTTAAAAGAGGACGGACGGTATGAGCTTATCAGCGGTCACAGGCGAAAAAAGGCTTGTGAACTTGCGGGGGTTGAAACGCTGAAATGCGAGGTTAAAGAGCTTACCCGTGACGAAGCCATTA
>UMGA01010179.1_pt1 | contig 29535 bp, 42 predicted proteins | sample 1965171 | NCBI WGS metagenome assembly UMGA01 (sample SAMEA4836062, study PRJEB28245) | human gut metagenome | biome: gut microbiome; material: fecal sample | place: Denmark | collected 2008 | reverse complement strand
AGATTTTCCAATCTCTCAAGAATTGAACCATTATCAAATGGAATATAATTATTGATATTTGGAGATATATCACTATTATTATTTTTACAAATATATAGCTTTCTTGTATTATTATCCCAATATGCTTTACCAGATGTTTTTAATCCTGGTTCATTTAATATCCCACCATAATCTTTTCCCATCATCTGAGTAAACTTATTTCCTTCTAGCACTGTCCCTTCTTCTGTTCCATACTTAACAATCCCATATTGCTCAGCTGAAGCATAATCAGTTTTATTTACTTTTTTACTCATTCCCTCATTAAACTCTTGAAGTGTTATATAACTGTGTAAATCAATGTTAGCATCTACCTTTGTTCCACTTGTGATATTGAAATAAATAACTATCACAAAAGAATGAGGACTGTCCTTCATCAATGGAATATAGTCATATTTATCTCCTGCATTGGCATAAGCATAAAGGATCTCTTCTTCTTCATTCCCTTTTGCATAAAGTCCAATTTCTCTGAATATTTTATTTTCTCTTAGTCCAGCATTTGAAAATTGGAGTTCAATAGCTACTATATTCTTTTCATCTCCTTGTATTTTGCAACTAGCAACATTTGCTGTTCCCCATTCTTCTTTTACATCTGTTAAGAATCTAATCTCATCATTTGAAGTTATTGAACCACTTCCTAACTTTGCTTTTGTAAAAGTTAAAGTTTCAGATAAGTTTCCATTTATCTTTGCTTGAAGTTGTTCACCTTTTTTTGTTAGCTTTAAGCCTTCAAAATAACTCATTATGTAGTCCCTCCTATTTGAATTATCTTAGTAAATCCTATCCCTTGAGCTATATTCAATTCTGAATTTATCCTCATGGTTTGATCCAGTTTAAAATCAGCTTTTATCTCTATTTTTTTCATATTCTCAACTATTGATGAGTAATATTTATTACTTTTATTATTGATTATTTCAAGTTCCCAATACATTCTTGCCCCAGCTTCACAAACTTTATTTAAATCAGGCATTTTATTAATAACTTTCAAGTCATCAACCATATTTACTTTAAATAGCTGGCTTGCTACTTCTTGTAATGGTCTGGTCTTTAATTTTGTAACTTCTTTATTAGTAAGTTCTCTCGTTAATGAAAGTAAAAACTCCGTATTAGGTAATCCATCAAGTGCCATTTTTTTTATAATTAATGCTTGTCTATAAGTCTCATCATCTCGACCACTTCTCTTTTCATCATATCTTTCACCCATAAAATCTAAGAATATCCCTGAACATTTTAATAATGATGTTTGATTTTTTAAGTCCTCTATTAAGTCATTTATGTACTCAACAACAGGCTTCAAAGTCTTATAAAATTTAATTGTATTTTCTTTTTGAAAATGTAAAGGTAAACCCTTTATAACTTCATCAATCATGATATTCTCCCAGCACTCTTTGGTATTTCATTAAAATTTAATTGAATTGAATTACTCCAAACAAAAGTAGCTTTTTTTCTAAACTTCAAGTCAAAATCAGTATATTTATAGTTTTTATTATAAAGATACTCATATAAGAAGGTTCCATTTGATAGTAAAGCACCTATTCCAGCTTCATTAATATACTCATTGATTAAGTTTTTGATTTTTAATTCATCAGCACTTTTTATATCCAGTTTATATTCAATATCTGCTTGGGTTGGTCTATCAAATCTTATAATTTCATAATGATTAGGCACAGATGTTGGAACATTCACCACAACACTTCCTCTTGTGTCTGGTGTATGAATGTGCATATAAATAGCATGAGCTATTTCTTCTTTTATTCCACCATCTACAACTATCCAAATACTCTTTGGAGAAAGTCCAAAACTATCAACATTCATTGTATTGTTTCTTATTCCATTAGCACTTTTCACTCCTGGTAATTTTCTGATAGCATTTAAAACAGGCAATAAAGCCCATTCTCCTTTACTATTTCCAGCCAAATATCTTTTTAAATACTCATAATCAGTTTCAGGAGAAAGTCCACCTTCTCCAATTTCTACATTTTGTACATCTACTATTGAAGCTGGTGCTTTTATAACCTTTTCAATTTTATTAATTTGAATGTTTCCTTCCTCTCCATCGAACATGCTTTGAAATAGTATTGTTTTACTCTTTGAAGCATCCACCTCAAACCTTTCTATATTTTCATATCTTGTTCCATTTTCTGCTTGAATAATAATATCCCCTTGTATTACATCAACAAAGCCTGTTGCCGTAACTTTACAATGTACTTGGGATTTTGTTCCAAATCTTCTAGGAAAAAAATATAATAAATTGTCTAGTTCCTCATTTTGAGCATTATATATATTTAAGCCTCTTGCTATTGAAATAATTTTGTCTTCCAGGTAAGAGCAAAGATATATAAAAGGTGCTGCTAGTTTGTAATAATCACCAGTTGACTCAACATTGAAATCACTCCCAAAGTTTTCCTTTTTCTGTGCCTCTTTTTGTACTAATTCCATAAGTCCTTGAAAGCCTTTTGTTTCAAATTTATCCACTGATAATCACCTCCTTTTCTATATCATTATGCTTTTTATGAGTTATATATATTTTTGCTTTTAAAGTTCTTTTTTCCTCAGAAATTATTTGATAACTAATTGACTCTATTTCTCTTCTAAACCATTCTTGTAACTTTCTGCAAATATGTTCAAGTTTATACTCAGCCACATCTTGTTCATTTATTATTCTTATATCAAGTCCTAAATTTTCATCATAAAAGCACTCTATTGAGTATATTTTTAAAGAGTTTACTACTCTTTGCCAAAACTCTTCTATTCCTGAAATAGTTGAAAAGTTAATATCTCCATCATTCATTTTTATAGCTTTCATTAAACTACTCCTCCACTTGTGTCATTTCCTTTTGCTACTCCTGAATGCTTATGATTTTTTAAGCTCTTATCTCCAGCCTTAACATCTTCTGTTGCTGAAACAGTTCCAGTTGAGGATATATTCCCAGTTTGTGTTGTATTTCCTTTTTGAGTAGTATCTCCAGTTATTTCAACATTTCCTTTTTGACTAGAATTTCCTTTTAAATCAATATTTCCTTCCTCTAATCTATCTCCAATAATTCTAATATCAGAAGGAAATTCAAGACTTTCAGTAGCATTTGGAATTGTGAAAGGTAAAATAAAGCCATTATTTAAGTTATTCCTTCTATTTGAATCCATAACATCATGAGAGCCTTGACTTATATATGAAGAAATATCAAAAGTTAATATAAAATACGGCATTATATCTCCTTCTTTGATATTCCAATCAATGTGGTCTTTACTATCCCCAAACAAGGCAACTGGAACATTACGAAGTACAGGTAAAGCAACTCCATTTGGGCTAAACAAAGGCTCAGCATCTACAAATCTACCATTTCTTATTTTTTGTATTTTTACTAAAATTATCCTTATGTTTTCCATCATCTTTCATCACTTTTACTCCTAGTTTCATATTCCAACTATCATTTAAAGAAATATTTACCTCTTCAACTTGCATAAATCCACTGACATCATCACTTGAAACATATATAATGTCTCCTTTTTTTATATAGTGAATTGGGAAACATTCAACAGTATAGTCATATTTATTACTTTCTTTTACAGTTTTCTTTTTCTTTTCCTTACTCCATTTTTCATCTTTTTTACTATCAGTTTTTTTATTATCTGACTTTTTATTTACTTTTGTTTCCTTTTCTTGCTTTTCAACAGCTTCAGGATTATGTATCAAACCACTTTCAAAAGTTAAATAAATAGCTTGATTTTTCTGCTTATCTGTATAAATGTAAAGATCATCACCTTTTAATGTCATTTTACTTTCAGAATCTCCAACTAACTCTTTTAACTCCTGAAAACCTTGACTATAACAAGTAAAACCATTTGTATAAACTTTGTCTTTATTTAGATCCATAGAAATAAGATTTAAACCTAATTCCTTAGTAATTTCTTTAATAGCTTCTGATATTCTTACATTCCCATCTAAACTAATAGAAACTATTTTACTGCTATTCTTAGTTCTCTCTGAACAGGTTAGCACTTGAACAAAAGAAGCTCCATCCCTTGCCTTTTTCTTTTTAATAACTTCATACTTAGAATAATATCCAATATCAGAATCATATCCAAACCAAAGCTCTATCTCACTTCCTACCTCAATATCTTGACTTAAATTGTATATTTTAAATGTTCCTACTCCTACTTTTCCTTCTTCTCCACTCTTTACTTCAATATCAAATTTTAAACCATCGTTATTATGGTCATTTACTTTTACTCCATTTATAACAAGATATGAATTTCTTGGGAAAATAGGTCTATTTGCTATAAATTCCATTATTCCTCCACTAAAAGTTCAATTTTATCTATATTTTCATAGTCAATTTTTACTGCTTTTCTATCCAAAGTATTAGGAATAATATATTTTTGAGGATATTTTTTATTAAAATTTCCTTTTTCATCAACTAATTTATTAAACCAAAGTGGAATCCCAAATAAAATAGGCTCATTTGGGTATATTAAATTATCCTCAATGTCATAAAGTGTTACATATACCCTTTTGTCATAAGAATTATATGTAAATTCAAACTGAAAAGTTGTACCTGCAATAGTTACATCAGTTATATATGGAATTGATTCTTTCATTATGTTTATTTTCATTAAAATGCTCCTCCACCTGAATTTCTTCCTGCTCCATTACTACTAGGTAACTTTATACTTTCACTTTGTAAATCTCCTTCCCAGTCTTTTTTTCCACTAACTTTATTCTTAGTTTTTACTGTTGTTTTTATTTTTGTTTTTTTTCTTACAGTAGGTTTAACTTTTTTACTAGGTGCTGTAATCATAGAAATATGAGCAATTTTTATTTCTACTAATGAAATTGTGAACTCTGTATAGTATAAAGAAGTTATTGTATTTTCTATACTTGTGATAGCCATATTTTTATATAACTTAACCATATACAAGTCCACAAGTTCTCTTTTATTTCTAAGTTCTATAACTTTTTCAAAAATTTCTTTATGATTAGCTCCAACAATTTGAACTTTAAAAGATATTTCCAAAGGGTTGGGTGTTATATTATCAGCTATTTGAGCCCCATCATCTATTGGAACTGTTGGAACATCATTAGAATAGCTTTCAGATACATCAGAAACTAATTGAAGTTGGATATTTCCTAATAGAATAGGTGGAGTTTTTTTTATACGATTATCAATTTGATTAGACAATGAGTTAGCACTGCTTAAAAAACTACTTACTTTACTCATCAAATTTGTTATTGAAAACATCTATATATCTCCTTTTGCAATTTCATTTTGTAGCAGAAAATCTTCCAATTTCTCTGCTATTATTTCTCCAACTTTATCCCAATCAGTTTCAGCTTTTGCAGTTGTTGGCATATTTATAATAAGATTTAATGTAACTTTTCTATCAGATTTATTAGAACTTTTACTACTTGTTGAACTCTTTACATCTGAAAAACTATTATTTTCTACATTTGAATAATTGTTATTTTCTTCAGCAGTTAGCACCCTTTCTCCCTTATGAAGTTCAGCTATATAGCCGTCAAAAGGGACATAGTCAAGTCCTGTTTTATGTGTTCCATCTAATACAGGAGTATCTTCAAAATATACTCTTTCAGTTGTTGTTTTCTTCTCTCCACTATCATCAAAAAACCACGATATCCCTGGTAATGATTTTATTTTTTGCCCTAAGTTTGAGAAAAATCCTTTAATATTTTCCCAAATTTTAGCAACATAATCTAATATAAAATCAAAAGCTGAAGCAGCGGTTGACTTCATTGTTTCCCATACTTCTTTTAATTTATCTATTAATTTAAAGAATACATTGACAGCCTTATCTTTTAAATCTACAAAAAAATTGCCTATTGTTTGTATCTTAGAATAGAAATAAGTTCCTAACTTTGAAAATTTATTTTTTATTCCTTCCCATATGCTACTCAAAAAATTACCTATTGCTCTAAATACATTTGAAAATATTTCTTTTACTTTCTCCCAAATACTTATAAATTTATTAATAATACTTTCTCTTAAATTTATAAAATATTTAGCTATATTTATTACTTTTTCTAATAAATACTTTCCAAGTTTTGAAAATATTTCTTTTGCTTTCTCCCAAACTTTTACAAAGAAGTCTTTTATTTTTACTCCAAATACTTTTATACTTTCCCAAAGTGCAGCCAACTTAGCTTTTATTAAGTCCCAGTTTCTATACAATAAGACACCAATAGCTATTACAGCTCCTATTGCTAACATAATAGGATTAAATGAAAGTGCTGTTAATGCTGTATTTAAAGCTCCAATTAAAACTACCACTTTATTGATTATGAAAAGCCCAGCTAATGCACTTGCTAATGGAATTAATACCTCTTTCCAATCTATAATAAAATTAATTATTTTTTCTCCCCAAGAAATTATTTCCCCAAAGATACTGGATAAATTTTCTGCCCATCTAGTAAAAGTTCCATCTTCTTGAAGTTTTACTAAAGTATTAGCAAATGGAATAATAACCTTATCTCTAAGAATTTGAAATGGAGAGTTTTCAACTATATCACCAAATTCATTAACTCCTGCTAATGTTGATAGTGCTGACTTTGCAGCTCCAGATATAGTTGATAGTCCTCCCTTAAATGTTTTGGCTTGTTTTTCCATTGCACCACCAAAACGAGAGTCCATCATTTCAAATAAAGTCTTATTAAATAACTCTAAATCTTGAATTTGTCCCTTATTATTAAAGATTTCCAAACCTTTACTTTTTCCAAATTCAGCTATCATATTTTTAGTTATTCCAAATTCTTTTAATCTTTCAAGTTCTCCAGTTCTTGCATCGGCAACAGCTTCAATTGCTTGGTCAAAACTTTTGCCCATTCCTGATGCCATATCCCCAATCATTTCTAAATAGGTCCTATTAGTAGTTTTTAAAATTCTATCTCCTTCAATTCCATAAGATTGAAGTTTTGTCATTCCTCCAACTACTTCTTCAGTTTCAAATGGAGTTTTATTAGCAAATCTACTAGCCCAAGCTAGTTTCTTTCTTGCCATGTCCGAATCTTTCAAAACAGTTTCAAGTGTATTCCTATACTGTTCAATATTCCCTGCTCCTTCAATAGCAGTTTTTAGTGTAAAACCTGCTGCTAATGTTGTAGCAATTCTTTTTAAAACTCCTAAGAATGAATTAGCTTTTTCTTTACTGTTTTGGAATTGTTGCTGAGCATAATTTCCAAAGTTTCCTAATCCTCTACGAAGTCCAATAAATCCGTTTCTTAATTTTGAAATAGCAGGAAAGTTAGCTGTAATCTTAGCTTTTAATGCACTGAAAGTTGAACTTATTTTATTTTTAAAATTGATTATACTTTGCTTTACTGAATTAATTTTATTCTTTAAACTACTAAACGCTGAACTTATAGAGTTTTTAGCATGATTCATACTATTTTTTAAAGCATCAATTTGTGCATCAATTTTTTTTAAAGAATCAAGTCCATCTCCAATTACTTTAAAAGCCAATGTTAATTGCTCAAGCATAGCTAAACTCTCCTCCTTTTTAACTTTTATTTTTTCTTTTAGCATAATTAGCCCAAGCTAATTGTAAAAGCATATACTCCTCATAACACAACTCACCAACGGATTTATTAAAATATGAAATTTTAGATTCAAAGCAAATGTCAAACCTTCCTTGTTTAATTTCCCTTATTTTCTCCAAAGTTCTTAATGAATAGAAAGGGTGTTTGCTGAAATTCTGTAATAACATTGACCATTGTTAATAAAGCCTCTTGATCCATATTAAAAAATTCTATATTTCTTGCTTCAGCTGGTTGAGCTACAAAAGTTGTCAATAACTCTTTTGCTGTTGTTAATTCATCTTTTTTGGCTGAAAGTTTAAAAAATGTATCTGTTGAAACTCTTTCTACTCTGAAAGATCTGTCCATTGTTTTAAAATCTTTTCCAGTCATCATTAATTCAAATTCTAAAGCTCCTAAACCATCAGGTTTAAAAATTACATTTGAAACATTTTTATTTTTTAATTTTTCTAAAAATTCTTTATTTTTTAACTCTTGTTGTTCTTTTTTATTTTCCATTAGTTTATTACCTCACTTACTCCTACACAAACAAGTTTAAATTCTCTTGAATCAGATTCACCATCATTAGCCAATTCACTTTTATTTACTCCAATTTCTTTTATAGTTACTCCTCTACTATATTTTGGAGTTGAACTATCTTTAAAATAACCTGAACCAGTTACTGCATTCTCTGAAGCATTTAAAAGTATTTTTTCATCTTCTGTTCCTGTGGGAACGGTGATAGTTATTTCCATATTTGGATCAGGACTATACAATATTCTTCTTTCTCCATAGATACTTTTATCCGATTGTTTATATTGATCTTCAGGAGCTCCAACACTCAAACTTCTAAATTTTTTAAAAGTATATCCATTAAAAATAAAAATTTTCTTACTTAAATCAGTCATTATTCTTTTCCTCCTATATCTTTCTTAGTTTTCATTAGAGTTAAATCAATGAAATATCCCCAGTTTCTTATTCTAAACAAAACTCTTGGTCTTATGATTCTTAATCCTCTTTCTGTAGCTGTTTGATTTATAGGGTATACTATGAACTCATATTTTTTATTTTTCTTAGCTATTAATTTGTTAGCTCCCATTTCTTCCATAGTATTATTTAAAGTTTCTTCTAAAAAAGCATACCCTTCGTCATCTTGTGGAAAACCTTTTTTTATCATTGCTTTTTCTAAATTTTCATTTAGATTTACAATAATACAATCAATAGCAGTTGTCTCATCTAAATAAGTTCCATCTGTCGATTTTCCACCATTAGCTGTTATATAACCTTCTGATGTTCTTTTCTCCACAAATGTAATATTATTTTTTGTAAGTTCAGGCTTCTTAGCTAATTCAGTATCAGCTGTTACTCCTTGTAGTTCTATCATTGAGCTTCTGTATCCTGCTCCTTTTGTTACAACTACACCTGCGTAAGCGGCTGCTTTGTATTCCTTGTCAGCTTCATCCATTTTTAAATTCCAAATAGGTGCTATTCTATCAGATTTTAATGCATCAGGTATTGGATAGGCTTTGACTTCTGTTATATAAATTCTTCTATTTTCAGTCAAAAAAGAACTTACTGCTTTCATAGTTTCGACAGTATCAAAGGTTGTTATAAGTGCATACCATTCTTTATCTAAATTTTCATTTAGTACTTCTTTCAACTTATCTTCTATCTTTTCTTGTCCGCTCGCAGTAATTCCAACAACTCCAAAGAAATCAGGTTTTAAAATATTACCATCTCCATCTCTTTGTCCTAGAAACTTCTCCACTAATTTATATACTTTTGAATTATTTCCAAAATCATTAGCAACATCTTTTGAGTTCATATAATATTTAAAATCTGCATTCTTATCATTTGTAACTATAAGAGTTTTATTTAATGAAGCAACTGTCAAATTCAACTCTTGTTCTAATACTTCTACTTTTATTGGTTCTCTATATACTCCCATTATTCTTTCCTCCTTGCTATTCGACTTTTATTTTTATTATTTACCAATAATTCTATTTCTTTTATTAATTCAAGTTCTCTTTCTTTTGTTACTTTCATATATTCAAAAACTATATCAAAAGTACAACGATACTCATACTCTGAATTAATTAATTCATTTAATGATTTTATTTCACTACTTTTTACTACTCCAGCATCTAATCTATTTATCTCTCTTCTTGCATTGAAAAGGATTAATTCTCTCAGTTCAATTGCATTTTCTAATGTTTCTTCTTGAGTTTCAGAATATATGTCAAATTGAAGTCTTGCCATTATTCTATATTCTGTTGTTTCAAGATATTTTTCATCTTTTTTTATGTATTCTCTTTCTGTGTATCCTCTAAAATCAGCACTATTTATATTTAACACTTGATAAGTTGCATAGGGCTTTTTTGGAGGCTTTTTATCAGTAAAAGCTGGTATAATTTGGATATTACTTATTTTATTAAGAAGTTCAATTATAAGATTAATCATCTTTTGTACTCCTTTTTAAAATATAGCTTTTTATATCAGCTAAATAATCAAAGTCAGTTACTTCAATTATCTTAAATCTTTCATATTTTAAAATAGCAATATCCCCTTCTTTTAGTTTTTCTTTTGTAAATAATTCCATATCTTTTAAAGTAATTTCACCTTGAGGATAGTATTTTAATGTATCTGATGAAACAGGCATGTATACCCCTTTTATATTTTTTTCTATTTCTGAATCAGGAATATATTTACCTTTTTCCCATTTCCCTTCAACTCTTGAAATAATTTTTATATTTGTTTTATGCTTACTTAATAAAATAATTTTATCCATTTTATACATCCTTAAAATCTGACAAATATTCTACCGTTCCATTTTCATTTACAATTTGATACCTAATTGCAGTTATTAAATATCCTGCATCTATCAATGGTTTTGTATTTTCTTTTTTTCCTTTTGAAGTTTTTATTTTTAATGTTTTTGGAGAATTAGGTGTTGCCCAATTTTTAGCATCTTGTATACTTAAAATTATCATTCCTCTTATTGTTTCTCCTATTATCATTAAAGCTTCTTTTCCAGTTAATTCACCTTTAATCACTTTATTTGGAGTTTCTTTAATTAATCTTGAAATAGAGCTTCTATTATTGTCTAGTGCATTTCTCATGAATGGACGAGGAGGTATACTAAGAGTCCCGTATTCATTGTATATAGCATATTCAAGAATAGTTGTTTTTTTATTCTCTCCCATTAAGCTCTTATCAATAGCTAAGATTCCAATTTCTACCTGGTGTTTTGTTAAATATTCAATTTCTTTTAATGCTTTAACTATCATATTTCTATGACTCCAAACAAATCTTTAACTCCTCTAATAAAATTATCTGACTGTTCAATTTTATTTAGAAAAGTATAATTTATTCCTCTTATAGCATAAGATTTTAAACCTTCTTCATTTGTTATGTTCTCTTTAATTGTTGAACAAATAAAAAGAAGAATATCAGAAGGAATTTCATCGTATCCAGCAATATATTGAATTTCAACATAAGAATTTTTAGAAATTATTTCATCAAAAATTATTTTTCTATTAATATAACTAAATGGAAGCATTTTACAGCCTCTATTAGTGTTCAAAACCTGTTCAATTTTCTTTTCAGGAAGAAATACATAATTTGTATTAAGTCCACTAATCAAATTTGTTATTTTGGCTTTTAATAGCTTATAACCTATAACCCTTTCAATTTTAAGAATTACACTATTTATATAGAACTTTAAAAGTTCTTCATCTTCTATTCCTGTAAGGCTTTTAGCTATATTTAAGTCATATCCTAATTCTTTATCCATCACTTACTCCTATTTTTAGCTCCTGATATAGAAATACCAGGAGCTTTTTTACTAGGCTTTTTTCACTACTTTTACAAAATATTCAGGAAGTTGTACTCCAACACCTACACCTTTTTCCATATAATATTTAGTTAGCCCTTTTGATGTTATCTGATCTTCTAGTTTCATAGTCATCTTTGGATTTTCTATTCCTAAAAGTCCTTCTTTAACATTTCCAAAAACCATAACTGGATCTGTTACTGCAACTGCTTCTTTTAATGTTTTTAATCCAGAACCTTCTGATTCTATTAATTCAACAGGTCTTGACATTAATGTTCTTGTATTTCCTGTATTTAAATCTGTTATGTAAAAATCTTTGTTAGTATTTTTTAATTTACTAATTTGTTGCCATGTTTCTCTTCTTATATACCAGTTTGATTCTTTTGCAACATCAGTAGGAATTGAATAATAGATATCTATTATACTTTCTATAAATTTTGCATCATCAGATGTGTCAATTTCTTGTTGATTTGTTACAGCAGTATCTTGTAAAATTCCTAATGGCATATTTGTACCACTTCCATTAAAAACAGAATCTGCTAACTTCAAGCCAAGAGCATATTCTACTCTCTTTAATAAGAATGTTGCATAACCAACATAATTTGTTGCTAAAAGCTTATTTGTAACAACAGGTAAAGCATATAATTGAAATATATTTACAGTTATATTTTCAACTTTTGTTACAGCAGTATCTTTTCTTTCTTCAACTTCTCCTACCCATCCAACTTCAGGTAAACCAGCCATTTCTCTTGGAATTGTTATCCCAGCATCATCAGTAGTAATAAATGTTATATCTTTTAGAACTGGATTAGAATCTTGTATTCTTTCTAAAATCTTTTTTACTATTGTTGTTGTTACTATTGCTTTTCCTGTAGTAGAACCTGTTTTACCATCTCCAACTGTCATATCTTTAAATTCTAATTTACTGTTTTCATTAAAGACAATTTCATTCTTTTGTCCATTATCTTTAACATTTAATAGCATTGCTTTAAACTGTGCTGCATCATCTACTTCTTCTTCAGTTGCTTTGAAATCTGCTTTTAATCCTTTTAATACATCATTTAATTCATTAATTTGTTTAGAAAAATTTTCTTTTAAATCTTTTTCTAAACTATCTTTTAATCCATTAAATTCCTCTGTTAGCTTTAAAAATTCAGCAGGTAATTTTGATATTTCTTCATCTGTTCCTGCCTTTAATAAATCTGCTTTAAATGTTTCTAAAACTCCTGTAAATATTGCAATTAATTCCTCTTTTCCCATTCTATTTCCTCCTATATTTTCTTCTCCAAAAACTCTTGTTACTCTACTTCCTGGAACTGCTGCTTTGGGTGTTAAACTTCCTTCATAAGCATCAAATTCTAAAATATCAATATAATATTTCCCCTCTTCAACATAGTCTTTAAACTTTGTCATAACTCCACCAACAGACATTTCAAATTCTGCACCTAAATCCTTCATTAGAGAATAAACTTTCATTGCATCAGGATTTATATATGCTCCACTTTCATCTTTCTGTAAGTGAAATGTTCCTTCTACTTCAAAACCTTCCTTAGTTTCTTTTCCAATTAAAGTTCCAATTGGAATTAGAGACCCCTCATGGTTATATTGTAAAAATAATTTTTTACCATCATTTTTTTTCATACTTCCATTTTTAAATCTGTAAATACCTTTTGCTGTGTTATCTCCTTGCATATTAACAAGAAGTCCTTTAAATTTACCTTTAGAATTTTCATCTTCTTTAAACTCTGCAAGATTACATTTAAAATTTAAAACTTCATCAGAAAATTTAATTCTATACCTTCTTTTTTTTGACATGTTCTCTCCTTTATCTAAAAACTACTTTACAACGACAATTAACAACTTCTGAAGCAGGTAACCCATCTTGATGTGGATGCTCAGCTTCTACTCCATCTTTTAAAGACCATTTATAATCTATTGGAACCCACTCTCCATCTAATGCTTTATGATTTTCACGATGTGTTTTTTGTCCACCAATATGCACCCATCTTTTTTCTTTCATAATTTTTTTGGACATTTCATAGCTTGTGCTATTAACACTTTTACTTGTTTCAGTTCTAGCAATTGTTGTAGCTCTTTGTTCTGTCATTCCATTAATACTTTTCACTAATTCATCAACTAGATCTTTTTGACCTAAGCCTGCTTCCTGTCCATCTGTAATTACTTTATTCAAGATTTGTTTTGTTGTATTAGTCATTCTTTTAGCTTGTTTCCCAGCATTTTGTTGATTCCAATTCTTTAAAAAATAATCTCTAATACCCTTTATAGTTTTAGATTTTATTTTTTTCTTGTAGATATTTTGAAAGCCTTTAAAAGTCTTCTCGAATGTATATAAGTAAACTACTTCAAGTCCTTTTTTAAATTTTTTCAAAAGCCATTCATAATCAATATTTATAATTGTTTTTAAATCATAAGCTTTTGAGTTATCTTCAATAACCTTTTCTCCTAGTTCTATAAATATTTTTTTTATTATTTTTTTGTTTCTAGCTGTTAATCTCTTTTCTAATATTTCAAATTCTTTAATTATTCTTACTTCTCTTTTCATATATCCTCAGTACTTTCCTCTTTATCTTCAATTGGATTTGTGAGTTCTTCTAAAGTCATATCTCCACTATTAATGAGCAATACATCTCCACCTTCAACATCTCCTAAACTTAAATCAGTTAATAAAGATACTATTTTTCTATATTCATTTATAGTCAATCTATCTTTCAAAGGTTCAAGTTTTGTTATGACATCTCCAATGTCTTCTTTAAGCTCGTCTGCCCCACTTAAATCGTAGTCAATGAACTCTCCATTTTTTAAATACTCTGAAAATAAATAATTTAACCAACTTTTCAATTTATTAAAAAATGGAATAACTGCTTCTCTGTACAACTCTTTTTTTGCTTGCTTTCTGTTCTGATATGTACTTTCTCCACCTCCAACGAGCTCGGTAGGAACCCCACTTGCTAATGCTGCTCTTTCATGTGCTTTCTGCTCAGCAGTAGACCAATCACTGTCAATCGGTGCTCTTGAAGTATCTTGATACTTCAATCCAGAGCCAAGTACAATAGGTTTTCCAGCATTATCAGAACCTCCATAATGTGCTGCATATCTTGCTTTTATTTCTTCTCTATCTTCTTTGTCTACAACTCCCTCGGTCTGTAAAATTCCTCCTGGTTTTCCAAGGTTCTTAGCAAGACTCCAATTCCATTTCCAAGCCTGTTCACTATATGCTCCATACATAGCCATAGAATTATGCTTTGTATATCCACTTCCTATCCCACTTGAATTTATTCCATCTATTATATTCAAGTAGTTTGGAGTTCTTATCCACATATAGTTTTTTAACTCATCTCCTACAATTGACCTATATGGATTATTTATTCTTATTTCCCTTATTCGCCTACCTTCAAAATAGACAGTAAAATTTGAAGGGGAATGAACATATAAATCGGGTCTTAAAGAAGGGATTCCTTTTATAACTTCTAAAAGAACTCCATTATCACTGCCTTCTAGCCATACAAGCAAATAATCTAAAAAATCTTGAAAAGATGTATTAGGATTTATCATATTAAATAAGTCATTTAATACATGTTCTTTAACTAAATCCTTTCCTTTTCCATCTTTTGTCTTTTTATAAACTGCCATAGTTATGTTTTGACAGGCTTGTATTTTCTTGGACATTGGAAGCATAAAGGCTGCTTTATATTCTATATTCGCTGTATAATCGGTTGGATTAAAATTTACATTGTCATCTATCATCACTGAACAATCTTTAAAAAACCATTTTTTTATCCATTCTCTAACACTCATAAACATACTTTCCTTTTTTCATATCATTTGAAAAAGCATACCTAGTTGCATCTATACTATGATTATTCTTATCTTCCAAACGAGGTAAAGCATTTCCATCTCTATCAGTTGCATAATCTATCATTTCAAACTCCCGAGAAATATTTGGTGTTCTTTTTGGATCAATTACTATTGCCTCTAAATCAGCAAGCCATTTTTCTCCATACTCAACACTTCCAGCTCCTTTTTTAGCACCTGAGGCACTAATATCATATTCTCTAAGTTCATCTATACTTTTTGGTTCAGCACTATCACACATAATTAATTCATCATAATTCTTTGATATGATAAAAGCAGCTAACTCCCTATTTTTAATTCCTACTCCAAAAAACTCATCAAGAGCATAGATTATTCTCTTTTTCTTATCATATCCCCAACGAACAAATGCCATTGGATCAACTCCATAGCCCCAGTCAACTCCATTTCTAAATCTATCTAGTCCTTTTATTTCTTCGTTGCTAATAGTTCTAATTTCTAAGTTATCAAAAGGAACTATTCCATTTCCAATAGGTTCTCCTAAGTATGTATGTTTGTATTTCATAGGGTTATTTAACTTTACTGTTTCAGCTCTTTTTACAAAATCATCTGAAATAAATGGATTATCAAGATAAGTTGAGTGATGTACAAATACTTCATCATCTTCTTTAAAAGTATATTCATATTTTTTATTTACCCAATTATGTTTCATTTTTGGTGGGTTATAAGAAAAAAAACCTTTATACCTTAAATTATCTTTTAACTTTCCTCTATATATTGAATCAAGTACCATTTCTACTTCATCTTCATTTTTAAATTCTGCTAATTCTTCAAACCAATATTCAGTGATTGGAAAACTTGAATCAACTATTGATTTACTTTTTTGTGGATCATCGACTCCCATAAATATAAATTTATTCCCTCTTTCTGCATATCTGATTTCTAATGGACTTAATTTATATTCAAAATAGTCTTCAACTCCTAATTGCTTAATTGCCCATTTTATTTGCTCATAAACAGACTTCTTTAAAGTTTCGCCAACTTTTCTGATGCAAACTATGTTTATTGGGTTTCTGATTAAATCAAGTGTTAGCATTAAAGCAATATTACTTGACTTAGCTGAACCTCTTCCACCTTTACAAATTATTTTTGTATACTTGTTACTTTTCCAAGCTTTATAGACCTCATGAAATTTTGGTGTTAATACTTCTGATACTTGTTTAATTTCCCTTTTTTTCTTAGAGATTATCAACTATCAACACCCCTCTTTCTTCTTCAACTTCTTTTTTAGCTTGTTCTTTTTTCTTTTCACTTCTTGCTGTTACTTTTTCTACTACACTTGCAACTTTAACTAAAGCATCAGCAGTTTTTGGATCTCTAAATTGTTCAGGATTTTTAGAAATTTCTATTAATATTTTTTTATGAGTTTCATCAAGTAAATCAATTACATCATCTAATGTCATTCCAGCCAATTTTCGAGCTTCTTCAAATTCTTCCTTATTTTCTTTTATCCAACGATAGATAGTGCCTGGGGACTTATTCAAAGCACTAGCTATTTTTTGAGCTGTATTTCCTTGAGCATATAGCTTTTTAGCTTTTAATAACTCTAAGTCCATAAAGACACCTCCATATTTTTATTTTATTAAGCAAAAATACTCTGCTTTTTCTGCTAATTTCCCAAACATTTGCTTTTTATATTCTTTTATAATAAATTTTCATTTAAAATTTTCTTTTAGCAGCTTAGATAAATTATTATCTACACTTCCAAATACAAGAAATACATTATTTTTATTTTGATTTCTTTTAATAAACTCTACAAGTCTTTTATCATCTTTTATTATCCAATCCACACCTTTATCATCTACATAGTTGTAACCTATAAAGCCTTCCTCTCCTACATTTGTTTTTCTAATGTATGGAGGATCTAAGAATATAAAACTATTTTCAAATTCCCAATTTTCATCATAAAATCTTCCTTTGCTTCCAAAATATGGAAATGGAGGTTTTATTCTTGCCATTTTAATTACTACTTTTATTTTTTCTCTCTATATTTCTTTTAACTTAGTTCAAGAGTAATTATTGTAAAATTTACAAAGATTATAAAAATTGAAATAAAAAAAGACACACCATACGATGTGCCTTTTAAAAGGTTTTAATTTTTCTTTAGATATTCAATTAATGCCTTTTCTATAATATTTGTCAATTTTTCATTTGGATATTTTAATTCTATTTCTTTGAAAAGTTGGGGATCAATTCTAAAAGTTTTGTTAAGTTTCTTTTTACTTACATCTAACTTTTTTCTCCCAGCCCCTTCCCTTGCTCCACCAGATGCCATAATTCTCTCCTTTTATTTTTTTAATTTAATCCATCTAATTAAATTATAAATACATAATACTAATATGATTATAGCCAATACTAAATTTTTAAAATAAAAATTTACTAATATAAGTACTGATACTATTATTGATAATGTTAAAATTGAAATATTTTTCATTGATTCAATGAGTAAAAATTGATATAATATATAAGCAGGGAGGGTTGTTATCCCTCAACTGCTTAGCTATTACTCTATGATTATCTTTATTAGCTCAATAACAACGACCAGAAGTTCGAGTATTAAGATTATCATTTGTAGTAGCTCTTTTTTATTTAATTTTTTCCCTCCTTTCTTTGGCTTTTTCTGCTTTTTACTCATCTTTTCACCTCCTTATGTATTTATTATATCATATCTTTTTGATTTTTGCAAGTGTTTTTTCAAAATATATATTTTTTTTGAAGTTTTTTTGCTCCCTTTGAAAATAAAAAAAAGAGTATTTGAACTCTTTTAGAATAGACTATATTGTAAATCTTTTTTTATTTGGAGAGAACTTTTATATGTGCTTTCTTTTTCTAATAGCTCTAAACTTTCCAAATCAATCTGCCATGTATATCTTTTTGAAGTTTTTATGCATCTATAACCCAATGTGCCTGTTTTACAATAATTGTATATTGTCCCTATTGAAACATTTAATCTGTTTGAAGCCTGAGCCACAGTTATATATTTTTTAGCCATTTTTATCCCTCCTTCTAGTCTAATATACCATAAGAGCTATTTTTTGTAAATAAAAATAAGAGAGGTTAAACCTCTCTTATCTTTCTTCTAATTTTCTTAAATGCTTTATTTTTAATATTATATATATATTGCCTTGTTATCCCTAACTTTCTAGCTACTTCCTCTCCATTATATCCTTCAATAAATAAGAGTTTTAATGCTTCTTTTTCTCTCTTATTACAGCAAGAAATAATGTTTTCTATAAAAACTTTCCCTTCTGATACTTTTAGATCTACACTATTATCTTCAATTTGAAAATTCTCTATTTCTGAAAATTGTAATCGCTCTCGTTCACCTTTTTTTATTCCTTCAATAATATACTGTGGAACTCTATAACGCTCTTTATCAATAAATTTTCTTATTTTTGACTCAACATTATAATAAAGATATGTTAAAAATTTTATATTAAATTTTTCATCATAATTCTTTATTGCTTGATAAATTCCTAAGATTCCTTCTTGAAAACCATCGTCTGTCCCACCCCATTTATTATTTATCTTTCTAACCGCATTCAAATACTTTTCAATCAAAGTTTCAGTAGCTCCATTGTCTCCTGCTTTAGCTTTTTTTATTAGTTCCAAAATTTCAATATTTTCCATTTTATCACCTTACTACAGTGCTAATTTACTCCTTACAATCTTTTCTTCAGCTACTTTTATAATATCTCTTAGTTCTTGTTGTTCTCCAATTATTTCAAGTTGTCTACTTTCAATTCCTGCTTTTCTGTCTTGTAATTTTTTTAATTTAGAATTTAAAAGTTCTATCTCTGCTTGAATTAATTCTTTTTCTTGCTTTAAATTATCCCTTTCTTTGAAGTAATTATCTTCAAAATTATCCTCAGCAATTTTAGCTCTTTTTAAGTTTTCTAGTAAAATATCTAAAATTGCCTTGTTCCCTTCAGCATCTAAGTCATAATTTATAGGATAACAAGTAACTAAATTTGATTCTACAATTACATAAGTCATCATTTTTTCTTTATTTATATAGAATTCAGCTTTTTTATGTTTATCATAAGAAGCAGTACAGATATATTCTAGTTTTCCTAATTCAAATTTTAAATTTGTTTCTAATTCTTGAATTTTCTCTTCATTTGCTTTTTTCCAGATGTCCCAAGTTCTATCACTTACAATATTTGCATTATGTACTCTTGAGGCATATCTCATAAGTGCATGTCTTGTTATATTTATTTCCTTCATTTATCTTCCTCCCAATCAGCTATTTCTTCCACATCAGAATACGAATAATTATGACAATGAGAACATTCATAATAATCTGTATCGTGTATACTTAAATCATCTCCAGAAGTATCTTTATTTTTATCTAACTTGAATAACATACCCCTTCTTAGTCCTACTTCTTCTCCACATTTCTTACACTTCCACATTTTCACTCTCCAAATTAGATTTTTTCAATTTTCTTTTCTCATGCCATTCTACTATCTCTTCAAGAATATAAATTAACTTACTACATTCTTGAATACTCATGTTATTCTCTGTTTTCCCTTTCCCTAAGTACTCTTCAATGAATTCTTTTTTATCTTTTTCCTTATAAACTTTCCTATATAGTGAATTTAACTTGTTTTTTTGCTTTTCTGTTGCATAGTCATTAATTAATCTATCTAGGATTTTTATAAGAATCTCAGCTTGGTTATAGCTGAGATCCTTACTAGAATTTTTATTAAATTTACTTTTTAAAAGTAGTCTATAATCTTCATCTTTTAAGCCTGCTTTATGCTTTAAAGTATGAATATATTTAATTTGATGTTTCTTTATTTCCTTCATTTTTCAAGTCCTCCATTACTGTAGTCATAGAAAGAGGAATATTGACTTTGTTCCCATTTTCATCTTTATAGTATGCTTCTATAAATGTCTTAGACTTCTGAGGTTTCCAAGCTTCTTTTATTATTTTAACTCCTTCAGTTAGTTCAGAAGCATCTATATTTCCAGCTATTTTCTCCAGCTCCATAACTCTTGAAGCCTTTAGGTTACCGTTTTTATCTTTCTTTAATAGCAAATTTACTATTTCAAGCAAATGACTATTTTCATCTTGAACAGATTTATAAATATAGCTTTTAACCTTCTCTATTCCTGAATGAACAGTATCATCAAAAGCATCTACCATTCTATAACCTAAAGTTATACTATACTTTCCATTGCTTGTTGTAAATGTATGTGATTGTTGATTATCATTTACCCCATATAGTTCACCTTTTAACTCTGTGATACTTTTAAAATCAGCAAATATAGATTTTTTTACTTGCCCAATTTGACTTGAAACTCCTTTTATCTTTTCCATTGCATTTAAAACCGTTTCATCAACAAGTGTTTTATATCCTTCTATCTTTGCTTTTCTCTCTTCTTCTTTCTTCCTTTCTTCTTCAAAAAATTGCTTTCTTAATGTTTCCCTTTCTTCAGCCGTTAAATTTTTTAGATTCATAATTGCCTCCTACCTAAGCTAGTCCTTTAATTTCTTTATATAAATAATTCCAAATGTTGCATCAGAAGTTTTGTACTTATCTTTTAACTTTTGTTCTTCATTCTCTTTAATTTCTTTTAATTGTCTGCTTGTCATTTCTCCATTAAATTCAGATGTCCAACTTGTAAAAGTTATAATCCCTGCTATTGAATAGAATCCACTTATATAGTATTCATATTTCTTTTTTCTTCCAAAAAATCCCTTTTTATAGTCTTGTCCTATATTAAAACCTGCTATAAATAATGCTAAACATAGTCCACCTAATGCCCAATCACTCATAGTTCCCTCCAATTCTAATTAACACTATTCTAATTAACACCAATTAGCTAAAATTTCATTTATATTTTTAATCATTTTTTTTATTTCGTTATCAATTTGAATATAACTTTCTCTAGCTTTTGAATTACCTTTATTAACTGCTTGAATACAATTTTTTCTCTTTATTGAAAGAGATGCCAACTCATTAAGTTCTTTGTCAATTTTTATAGCATCTTTTCCATACTCTCCAACCAATATTCTTTTTGCTTCTTCCGTTAAAATCTTATCTTTCATTTTATCCTCCCTTATAAAGCTAGTGTTGTAACTGCTGCTTGTATATGCTCTTTTGTTATTTTTTCAGAATTATTTTGTATAGCTATTTCATTGCTAGATGTCAATAAGTTAGCTAAATGTCTTGCTGAACCTCTTACCATTGTATTAATGTACTTTATTAACTCTTGAAGCTCTGCTTCTTTGTACAACTCCACTTCTCCTTTTAAAAATTGCTTTATAATATTTGAAGTATCTTCTATTGTTAAATCTTTTAATGTCATATTTACAACTGCCCTAGAATACAAGTATTCGTATTCTTTCCTTTGTCCAAAAATATTTGATTTTAGTCTTTCAGTTCCTGCTATAACAATTCCAACTCCTGTTTGGTCAGCTATACTTCTAATTATGTCTATAACACTTGCTTTTAAATGTTCTCCTTCATCTATAACTATTATTGTTTCAGTGAACCTGATTGCATCTTTTATTCTATCTTTCAATACTTCAGAATTTCCACTTGAATCAAGTCTTAATTCCTTAGCTAATTTTCTTATTAATCCAACTGCTGAGATTCCATTTTCAGCAGTTATTAAAACTCCTTTACCTCCATAAATTTTTAAATATTCCCTTATAGCGTGGGTTTTCCCCAGTCCTGCTCTTCCAAAAATATATCCAATTTTTGCACTTTCCATTAGCTGGTCCACTACATTTGAACTTACATATTTTTTAATTGTATTCAGTACATGGAATACTCTTCTTTTAACTTCTGTATCAGCTGAAAAGTCTATTCTTTTCATTTTTCTTTTATGTCTACTTAAAAAATCTTCAACCTTTTCAGCAAATACTTCATTATCTCCTACATATGTTCCTTTTCTCCATTCACTTAATGTACTTGCCCCAACTCCCATAGCTTTTGCTATTTTTGCATAACTCATATTATTTTCTTCTGAGAACATCTCTAATCTTGCTCTTAATGTATCCATTTTTGCCTCCTATACATCTACATATATTCCATTACCTATGTGAACCTTATTCTTTTTCTCAATCATTTTAGTTTCTTCTTTCTTTTCTTCTATAAGCTGAGCCTCCTCTATATTTTGCTTGTCATTATAATAAATTAAATTTAAGTCATCTCTTATTTCTTCAGTAATACTTGAAACTTCTGTACTTAATTTTCTAATCTTTTGTAATCTCTTCTTATGTGTCTTCATAGCTGTAACATCTTTCCAGCCAGCAAGTCCAGCTTGTTCTGCCCTGCATAAAAATTCTCCACTATCAAGGTAAACATAAATATACTTTAAATTATGTGGGTCATATTTTATTTTTACCTTTTCTGTTTGATGATAATATAGGTATTCATTTTGATAAAAATTCTCCATAAATTCTATACCATTTTGCTGTACTGTTCTTATTTCTTCATACAAGAATAAAAGTCTTAACTGTTGTTCTGTTAGCATTTTTCTATCAGCTACTGGATTTTCCTCAGTAAAAACTTCAAGAGGTGTCCTGTTATGCATTCCTTTTCCTCTATGCCCTTTTAAACCGTTATTTCTTCTACTTAAATAATAATAATGATTTTTTCTTTCTATAAATTTTGCTATTTCTTCTTCTAACTCCCATTGCTCTAAAATTTCGTTTTTTGCTATTTTTTCTAAGGCAAAACTTTTCATATGCTCAGGTCTTTCTACTATGTTTCCTCCTTTATATGTATAAAATTGCTTTGCAAAACTTTCTTTAAAATCAACGAACCATCTTTCTATATGTTTTGCTTGTGCATTATATTTTCTTGCATGACTTACATCTATTCCAACACTTGCATATATTCCGTCTAGTTCTTCAGTTCCTTTTAAAACTTTTGACTTGTACGCTTTTCCATTATCTGTATAGACATGCTCAGGTAATCCATACTTTTCAATTCCATTTTTTAATGCTATTGCTATTGCTTCTGTTGTTTCTGTCCAAGATAAGCTCCAACCTACTATAAATCTACTTTTTACATCTATCCATACTATTAAAGTAGGTGAACTATAAAATCTTTGTCCATTGTTCTTTTTCCTATTTCCTTGATAACACATTAACTCTAATGTATGTCCGTCTGACATCCAAACTTCTCCAGCTTTTATATCTTCATAGCTTCTTATAATATGTGGCTCGTAAGTATCTTTAAATTCTTTTGCTCCCATTCTTGCTTTTTCTTTTTCAATAATATTTATATCTTTATTGAAAATATTTCTTAATGTCCCATAAGTTATGCACTTATCGCCATATAATGCTATTAACCTTTCAAAAACATACATAAATGAAACCTTGTTTTTTGTGTAATATAAAGCCTTTGCTGTTTCTATTATCTCCTTTCTTACCCTTCTTATTCCTCTAGCTGTACCGTGTCCTGAAGCCAATGCTAGTGGATTATGTTTATTTTTTATATATACTCCATACCACCTACGAAGTGTAGGGACTGACAATTTCTTCAATATCTCCATTTGTTGAGGGTATTTGTCTTTTGCTTCTTTTATAAATCTATTTATTATTTCTTCTTTGCTTCCTTCTCCTTCTTCGTATTCCTCCTCTAACTTCATACATATAACAAACCTTGAATTAGCTACTCTTTGATTCCAGGCTGGTAGCTCATCAACTGCCTTCGCTTCTCTTTTTGCTACTGTCCTAGTTGCTACTTTCTTCTCTTTTTCTTTCTTAACTGTTAATAATGTAGCTCTATAAGCATCAACATCTGAGGCGTCATATACATTTCTTTGTCTCTTGTCTATAATTACCTTTTTAACTTTCCAGCCTTGAGCCTTAGCAAATCTTAGAGTTTGGGTTCTTTCTTTTCCTAAGATTTTTTGTAAATCTTCTATTAAGTATCCTTTTTCCATAAAAGCCCCTTTCTAAAAGATTCTCGTTTTCAAAGCTCTTTCAATACCTCTTTCAGTTTCTACATCTCTTTCAACATTTAGTCCTCTTAATGCTCTATATACTTTCTTTTCATCTAATCTTTCTTTATTGCAAAAATCTTTCAATGTCAAATCTCTTTGTAATAGTAACTTTTGAAAAGTCTTTACTTTTTTATCTCTATTTTTAATATATCCTGGTGTCTTTTCACATAGTGCTAAAACTTCAGCTTCTCTTTCTTCTAATTCTCCATTTAAAAGTTTTTTAAACTCGTATTGACTTAGATTAAGTTCAATCATTACCTTTTGTAAACTTATTTCTGAATCTATCAACTTCTTTTTTAATTCAATTATTCTTATTAACTTCTCTCTATATTGCTCTACCTTCTGTTCTATACACATTTTCAAGCTCCTTTTCTAACTTTAAAATCATCTTTCTATATATTGTTGGATGCTTCTTTAAATATTCCAGCATTCCTTTTATATAAATTTCTCTTTTCATTTGCTCTCCTTTTTGATATAATCAAAATGAATATTTTGCTGTGGACATCACAACTTTGGCGAGGGGTGATGCCCTTTTTCATTTTAATTATTAAAATATTGATAACCTGCTCTCCTATAATATTGTCTTAAACTATATATATCTTTTAATCTTAAATACTCCACTGCCTCCTCTTCTTTTCCACATTTAATATATATTTCTAATGCTATTGAATGTCTTAAATCATCAATAGAATAGTTTTTACCTAAGTATTTTTTAGTATTTTGAGTATTCCAATAGTATAGAGTTGTAAAATCTAATTGAAAAATCTTATTCTCAAACTCATATTTTTCAGCATACTTTAATAAATCCCTTGCTAGATCTCTACTTATCTTTTTTCCTAATAAAGTTGATTTTGAATAGTCTATATCTTCAACTTTTATTTCCACTATTTCTTTGAAAAAAAGCCCTCTTTCTTTTATGATTTGATATATAAGTCTTTCTCTTTCTGGTACTGAGTTTTGCAATATATTAAACTGCTCCATTGTTACAAAGTCTTTAACCTTAAAGACTCTTTTGTATCTTTTAATATTTTCAGTTATATCTAAACCCAGCACTTCCTCAAAGAAAAACTCTAAGGCATTAAGTTCTACTAATACTGTATTTACTGATAATTCCATTAATTTTTTATCTAGGTATCTAATTACATCTTCCTTTTTTACATCTATCACTTCCTTATTTGTTTCTTCTAAAAAATCTTGTACTGCCTTTTTATATATCTTTTGTGTTGCTACTGAATAATCTCTATATGCCATTTCTGTTTGTAAACTTAGTAAGTCAAAATAAAATTTATTCATTTTCAATAACTGTATCATCTCCTTATTCTTCATTATTTTCATTTTCTATGTCTGCTCCATAGACTTCATCACTTAAATCATTTACAACTTCTATTATTGTGTCTATTTTTCTTTTGATCTGTTTTATATCCTCTCCCATCTCTTCCACTTTTTTAAAAAAGTCTTGTGATTTTTCAAAAAATTCAAAAATTGTATTTATTTCTTCATCTCTTTTAGTTATAAGAAACATCATTTTATCCAGTTTAGGTTCAAATGTCGCTGGTACTCCTGAAGATAAAACCATTTCATTTTTCTTTATTTTTGTAAGCATTTCCTTTGAGAACTCTTTTATAAACTTTCTGAACTCTTTAGCTTTCTCAGTATTAGCTAAGAAAGCTACCTCATAGATTCCTGCTTCTGTAAATATCCTTTTCTCCCTTTTCTTTAAGATTCCCCCTTCATTGTTTAGAACTTTCTTTAAATATGAATATTGTTTTTCTTGTAAATTTGGATTTCTTAAAAATATACTTTTATTAAAACTATCTTTATCTTTAAAATTTAATGCTTTTGCAAGTTCTTCAATATCCATTTCAATTTCATTATTAGGATTGATTGTTAATTGAAGCTCAGTTTCTCCAAACTTTACCAAGCTATTTTTATTGCTCATTTTCTCCTCCATTCAATTAGTTTTTTATTATCATTCAAGCCTTAAAGTTTCTATAAGCATTCCCCCTTTATTGATTTTTTACCTCTTAAAAGTTATAATTTAATTAAAACTTTGGAGGTACTTTTATGAAACCTTATGAAACTGCTAAATTACTAAAAATATATTTAAAAGAAAATAATAAAACTGAAATAAAATTTTTTTTTGAAACTCCATTTGATTCTGTAGAACATCAAGAAAACCTTAAATATCTAGTTAGTATTAAAGTCTTATCAACAGATAGTAAATTTAGCTATTTCAAGCCAACCAATTATTATAATTTTTATTTATTTTTTCATATATCACCTTACCAATTATTAAATTTTTATAAATTTATCAAAGATTTAATCTAAAATTTTAAATAATGGACTAATGAATAAATTATCTAGTTTTCCAGCATTATCTAACTCTTTTAGCTCATTAGCAGTTATTATTTTAAAGTCTGTACTTCCATAAGCTCTCACTAGATAACAAAGTTCTATATTGGGAGCTTGTTCTTTTATTGCTATTTGTAAATCAAACCAGTTAAAATCTGTTATAACTTCTTCTATTGGTACATATTCCCACTTTTTAAATTTATTTAATTTTTTAAAATCTATTTTTTGTTCCTTTGTTTCTTCTATAAATTCCTCCTTATCTTTATCAAAAAATACTTTTTCTATAATCCCCATTATTACTATGTATAAAAATAAGAATATTCCAATTTTTGCAAAAATAGTTATTATAAATTTTATAATCATCTTTTTATCCTTCAGTTTTTAATAGAGCAAATCCTTTTAATCTATCAGGTCTTTCTATCTCTATAGGACTAGGTCCACTCTTTATCTTTTCTTCTATCTTATTGCTAGAAATGTAAAGCTCTTTACTTTTTTCCATTTCTTCCATTGAAAATATATAATCTATATTAGTTTTTACTTTTTCCCAATCAGCTTTACTTAGCTTTGATATTTCATTTATTAATGCTTTTGATATTTTCATTTTTCCTCCATTCAATTAACTTTTAATTATTATTCAAGCCTTAAAATCTTCTATAAGCATTCCCCCTTTATTGATTTTTTACCTCTTAAAAGCTATAATTTAGTTAAAACTTTTAAGGAGCTGAATTAAATGTCTAATAACAATTTAAAAAATCAATCAAAATTTCCTTATAGATCTATTCCAGATTTACCTACTATAAGAAATTTCTATCAACAACTTAATAATCCACTTAACAATTTCACTTTAAGAAATAGTTTTTTAGCTTTAGAAAATGCTAAAAAAGATAGAGAAAATTTTTTTAATAATCTCTTTTCTACTCGTAATCAAATGAGCAGTGCCATTTCTAATTTTAAAGAAGCTAGTAATTTAAGAAAAGCTTTTCAAAATTTAACTGATTTACAATCTTGATTAGAACAACTAAAAGAAAATTTTTATACTCCAATTATTCCTAAGATTGAGTTAGTAAATGAAAATTTTTTAAATGAGCCTATTGAAACATTAAATTCTGATTCTATTTTTCTTGAAGAAAATTCATCTGTTAAAGCTATTAATGAACTTATTGATGTTCAAAAAGAAACTATGGAAATCATTAAAGAGTTAGTAAAATCAACTAATGAATCTGTTAATATATCCAAAGAAAATTCTAGTGTATCTAAAGAAGCATCAAGACTTCAAAAAGAAGAGATAGAATCTAATAAAATTACAGAAACTTTTAATAAGAAAATGGCTTATTTTACTTTATGGATTGGAATAGCAACTTTAATTGCTACAGTTATACCTTTAATAACAGGATTATTAAAATGATTAATATTGTTATATTTAAATAAAATATATTTTTTTCAGAGTTTTTTACTCTTGTTTTTAAAATTTCAATTTCATTTTTTAATAATTGATCTTCAATTGCTAAATTAGTAAGAACTTTTGTTTGTTCTATTATTAATTCAGTTTGATTTTTTAAACATTCAGTAATTAACTCTTTTTCTTTATCCATTTTTCCTCCATTCAATTAACTTTTAATTATCATTCAAACCTTAAAATCTTCTATAAGCACTCCTCCTTTCTTTTTTAGTATAGTGTTTCAATTCCCAATGTCCTGTGTACTTCTGTCCCCCTTTCTATTTTTTATATTTTTTTCTATTCACTTTTTTATATTTTTTAGAAAAGTGATTTTAAAAAATAAAACCTTTTTAAAGATTTTACAGATTGATTTTTAGTATCTAGGATACAGATATGTAAAATATATTTGTATCTAAGATTTAAAAATGTTATAATAATTAAATAAAATTTCAATATTAAAGTAAAAAAATAATTACTTTTTAAAAGTATATTTTTCTTTACCCGAGTAAAATATAACATACTTTTATATTAATGTCAACTTTTTTATTGATATTTTTTCTGATTAATAAAAAAGAGGTAAATTATGAGTGAGATAGGAAAAAAAATTGCTTATTTTAGAAAAGAAAAAAATCTAACACAAACAGATTTAGCAAACATTTTAGGGATTACCAAACAAACAATTATAAAATATGAAGCAGGAAAAACTTCAATTCCTGTTGATACTCTTCTAAAAATTTCTAATTTTTTTAATGTCCCAATAGAAATTTTTTTTTATGAAGATTTTACTAATTCTAAAGAAATTAAAAATAACAATACTATTAAAATTCCAGTGATTCCTATAGCATATTCTGATATGACTAATATTCCTTCTGTTATTGATTGGTATGAGTTCCCTGTGTCATTATCAAAAAATGCCGATTATGCAACTATTCAAGATAATAACTCAATGGAGCCAAAAATTTATGAAGATGATCTGATTTTAATAAAAAAAACTAATGAATTAGAGAATGAAAATATCGGTTTGTTTAAACTAAATGGTAAAATTATTTGTAAACGCTTTTATAAAAATTTAATTACAAATGAAATTTTACTTAAATCGGATAATTTAACTGTGGATTCTATAAAGATAACTGAAAAAGATAATTTTAAGATTGTAGGAAAAGTTGTGGGAATATTTGATTATAATTTATAAGTTTTTAGTGTTCTATTTCAACTTAGTAGCAAATTGCTACCTAGTTGTTTTACATTGATTTATAAATCATTTTTTGATTAGGTTGATTTTATAATTTTTTCAATTATAAAACATATTTATATTTTTCTTTATTTATCAATATAAAAAATGATATAAATTATTAATAGTGTTCTATTTCAACCTACGAATAGATTGGGATAGGTTGTTTAATATTGATTTTATTATATTATTTTTATTTTAAGTTTTTAGCCAGTCTTTTTATAATGTTTAATTTTAGTATTTTAAAGATATAAAGC
>UMGA01008170.1_pt1 | contig 30367 bp, 17 predicted proteins | sample 1965171 | NCBI WGS metagenome assembly UMGA01 (sample SAMEA4836062, study PRJEB28245) | human gut metagenome | biome: gut microbiome; material: fecal sample | place: Denmark | collected 2008 | reverse complement strand
CTGATCATGGAAACGCCTAATCTGCCGACAAGTATCAGCAATCTCAGTTCATCACCTATACTGTTGGCAATCAAGCACACCAACGGTCCGAACAATGCCGGTAACTCCCCCAAGCTCGCTTCCGTAACCGAGAATGCCAAGCGCGGAGACTTTACCGTGAAAGTCAGCGGAACCACCGGAATCTCCTCCGGACAGTGGGTACAGTTGCGCTTGCGCAGCGGAGACAGGGAACTGGTAAAGAAGGAAATCGGTCCGATTGCCCTCAACGAGAACTGGGCGATAGCAAAAGCCCCTATCTCCATCAACCAAAGCTCCGACGACCTGTACGGAGTAAAAATCACCGAATTTCATCAGGTAAAATCCGCCGCAAACGGCAAGATCACTTTCTACGAACCGATCATGCACGACATCGACATCAAGTATAACGATACGGAAGGATGGGAAATCCGCACGTACAAATATCTGGAGAATGTCGGTATAGAAGACCTGAGCTTCGTAGGAAACGCATTGGACGGCTACGCCCATCACGGAGAAGGACACGCCGAACAGGCTAAAGTAGGCTGGCAATACGACGGAGCCTACAAACCGCTGCTGCTGCAACGTGTAGTCAATTCATGGGTACGCAACGTCCACTTCGAGAGTGTCAGCGAAGCGCTTACTTTTGCCGAATCTGCCAACAGCTCGGCATATGATATCCGTATCAGTGGAAAACGCGGACATTCAGCCGTACGTTCGCAAGGTTCTTCACGCGTCTTTATCGGCAAAGTCCGCGATGAAAGCGCAGGAAATGACGTATACGGAAAGAGTTGTCAAGGGCAGTTCCACGGCTGCGGCGTATCGAAGCCAAGTGTAGGAACCGTATTATGGAACGTAACCTGGGGCAATGACGCCTGTTTCGAATCCCACGCCACACAACCCCGTGCCACGCTGATAGACAATTGCAGCGGCGGACTTGTATACTACCGCGCAGGAGGCGATGAAAATGAAGTCCCCAATCACTTGGGCGACCTCACCCTATGGAATCTGAATGTGACCGGAACGGATTCTCACGCTTCTAACTTCGCATGGTGGAGCGACAGCGATACATGGTGGAAGATTTTCCCGCCTATCGTAGTCGGTACACATGGTATGAATGTGAAATTTCCCGGTAAAGAGCAGCAACAAGTCACATACGAAGAAAGTACCGGTATGAAGGTATCCCCCGAATCTTTGTACGAGGCACAATTGCGGGAACGTCTGGGCTATGTACCCGGATGGCTCAACGCCCTTAAATAACAACCAATCACCCGCACGATTTTTCTAACCTTCAGTTAAAAACGTATATAAAAATCAGACTTTAATCAATTTAACACCCAAAAGAGAGGGGCCGTGAGGTTCCTCTCTTTTACTTTTCCGTATCTTTGCAGCAAATTAAAAGATATGCAAGATACACTACCCATCCATTTTGCTCCGCTGCAAGGTTACACCGAAGCAATTTACCGCAATGCACATGACGCCTTCTTCGGCGGTGTAGACACCTATTATACTCCGTTCGTACGATTGGAAAAAGGGAACTTTCGCCGCAGAGATGTCCGGGGAATCGAACCCGAGAACAATGGGGTAACCCACCTGATTCCTCAGTTGATAGCCTCTTCGGCAGAGAAAGCAGAAGTGATTTTATCCCTTTTCATCGAAAAAGGATATCAGGAAGTGGATATAAACCTAGGCTGTCCGTTCCCGCTTCTGGCGAAACGTCATAACGGCTCCGGCATCCTTCCTTATCCCGAAGAGGTGAAAGCATTGCTCAGCATTGTCACCCGATATCCGCAGATCAGCTTCTCCGTCAAAATGAGACTGGGATGGGAACAGCCGGATGAATGCCTGGCACTCGCCCCCATACTGAATGACCTGCCTCTGCGCCAGATCACCATGCACCCCCGTCTGGGCAAACAAGGTTACAAAGGAGAAGTTGACTTGCAAGGATTCTCAGCTTTCCGGGAGGTCTGCCGACTTCCGCTTGTCTACAATGGAGACATTCATAATTTGGAAGATATTCAACGCATCAGCGCACAATTCCCCTCCCTGGCGGGAATCATGATAGGACGCGGACTACTGGCAAATCCGGCCTTAGCACTGGAATACAAAGAAAACCGTACGCTTGCGCCCGATGAAATGAGGGATAGACTGAAATCCATGCACAAAAGCGTGTACAACAATTACGACGTGCTATTGGAAGGAGGAGAGGGACAGCTACTGACTAAAATGAAGACTTTTTGGGAATACCTGGCACCCCAAGCCGACAGAAAAGTACTGAAAGCGATTCATAAAAGTACGAATATCAGCAAATATTATCAGGCTGTCGGTGCCTTTTTTAATCAACGGTAGATTGATAATCAGTTATTTTATGTAATTTTGCGCCCGTTTATTAACAAGCACATTATGAAAAAATACATTCTATTATCTCTCTGCTTGATGACACTATCAAGTAGTTTCGCACAATTAAAGGATTTTAAATTCAAATTCTACGGACAGATTCGCACGGACTTCTACTATAACAGCCGTGCCAACGAGGAAACTGTAGACGGATTGTTCTACATGTATCCCAAAGATGAATTGCTCGACGGCAATGGTGAAGACCTGAACGCTACATCGAACAGTAATTTCTATACATTATATTCCCGTTTGGGACTGGATGTGGCAGGCCCGAAGTTGGGAACAGCCAAGACATCCGCCAAAGTGGAAGTGGACTTCCGCGGGTCGGGAACTTCTTACTCCACCATTCGTCTGCGCCATGCATACTTTAATTTGGACTGGGGAAAGTCGGCTGTGCTGGTAGGTCAGACATGGCATCCGTTGTTCGGTGATGTTTCTCCTCAGATTCTTAATCTTTCCGTAGGAGCACCGTTCCAGCCGTTCAGCCGTGCACCGCAGATTCGTTATCGCTTCAACAACAAACACCTTCAGTTGACCGGAGCATTGGTATGGCAGTCTCAGTATCTGTCACAAGGACCTGCCGGTAAAAGTCAGGAATACATAAAGAAGAGCAATATCCCTGAGATTTATGTCGGAGCAGATTACAAAAACGGAGGATTTCTGGCGGGTGCCGGCATTGAAATGATTTCATTAAAGCCACGTACTCAATCTTCATGGGAAGAAACGACGCTTGATCCGACCACCAATAGTACTATATCAATCCCACATACGTACAAAGTAGACGAACGTATCACTACCCTCTCTTATGAGGCCCATGTAAAATATACCAATAAAAATTGGTTCATCGGCGCCAAAAGCGTATTAGGTTCCAACCTGACACAAGCATCCGGTTTGGGAGGATTTGGAATTAAGCACATAGACAACAAGACAAAAGAACAGGAGTACACTCCGATACGCTTCTCCAGTTCCTGGCTGAATGTAGTCTACGGACAAAAATGGAAACCGGGAATCTTTGTAGGATACGCCAAAAACTTAGGAACAAGCGACGAATTAGTCTCTGAAAAACTCTATGGAACAGGAACCAACCTCGATAAACTGGTAACTGCCGGAGCTGAACTTACCTACAACGTTCCTCACTGGAAGTTCGGAGTTGAGTATACATTGAGTTCGGCATGGTACGGCAAGCTGGATAAATCGGATGGTAAAATCATAGACACCCACTCCGTCAGCAACAACCGTATTGTAGCAGTCGCTATGTTCATGTTCTAATTTGCAGAAGATCATTCAACAGAATTTAAGTTCCTACATCACTTTAAGGCCGACTAAAAAGTCGGTGGTATCTTAAATCTCCTCCTTCGGGAAGGGAATTAATGATACTATTGACTTATTAGTCAGTCTCAATTTGTTTCAAAAAGTTTCAGACGCTTGAAACTTTTAGTTTCAAAGGTTGAAACCATTGGTTTCATTACTTGAAACTAAAGGTTTCAAGGCATGAAACCAAAAGTTTCGCCCCATGAAACAATCAGGAGAAATACTCGATTCGGATGATTTGACCGCCCGATCCGATTAACTCAACCGTATCAGTTGTTTCAATTGACCTGTTCTTTTAGGAAGCATTAAATCATTTATTAGTCAATAATGGATGATCTCTCAGTCATTAATAGCTGATTTCTCAATTATTAATGGCTGAGAGATCAAACGTTAACAGTTGAGAAATCAGCTATTAACATCCTGTAAGTCAAAAGATAACATTGTAGAAATGAGACAGATCAGGATAAGACAGAGTGAGAGCAACCGTTTGCTCTCATACCTGCCACCACAGTTGCTACCACACCGAAAACCACGATGAATAAAAGGATACAGACCATTTGTTAGAGCATGAGAGCAAAACGGCTATCAAATCACTGTGGAGAGCCTGACCGATATGTAGGCTCCTCAGCTTTCATTGCTGCTATTACAGCCGATTCCTTTGGCCGTAAATGCTCTTGGGGGATCTGATTATTCAGATAGCATGCCACAGAACAAAAGATTATTTCTCCAGTTCTACCTCATAGCTGGCTCCATCCTTACAGAGGAAGCGAAGCACCGTTTGTTTTTTATCCTCGGATACCACCTTGCAGTAAGGGGTCTCCACTACCTTCCACCTGCCTTTCAGAGTCACCGTCACAGGAATCTCACCGCTTTCATTGTCAATCCACGGGCGGGAATAGATGCTGCGCTCCATACGTTTTCCGTCTTTATCGAAAGCCTCATCACTCGGACCACGATACAATGCCAAATCCGGTTGAGCTACAGTCAATAATACTTTATCAGCAGATTCCTTACGGACCATCACTAAGCAGGACGTATCCGTACGCTGCAATAATCCACCGGGAAGCAGTGACTGGGGAGTTTCAAAAAGCACATAAGAAGTTATCTTATCAGAAGGCGATTCAAGGATATGTGCATTCCGGTCTTGCTGTAATACGCTGTAGGCAGGCTTCTTTGCAAAGGCAGTCATCGTCTTCCGGTCGGTTCCCGGCAGAATGGCATATTCGTAGCTTCCCGCTTTCGGTGCTTTCCCATGGTCGATAATCAATGATACCCAGTCTCCTTTCGTTTCTTTGCCTGTATCCTGCATACGGGAGTATTGCGGAAAGTTTTTCTCGAATCTTGCAGCAACCGGCACATAATATCCGGTACCCAGATGATCCATCCATACTTTTCCTTCACCCGCATTATTCTTCCAATAGTCATGTGCCGCTTTATCTGTCACCGCCAGTTGAAAGATGGTCGTCTCCGTTGGATAATCCATGTTTGTATTCTCGATATCCGAGCCTAGACAAACGATCATTCCATCGATGAAATGGAAGGATTTTCGTGCACGATGCGTTCCGTTATACTTATCGTGTTCGTGCAGTTTCATTCCGAAGTTACCATTCATCTTTCCTTGTGACAGGCCGCCGGCAAAGGCTTCATCCGAATAAAGCATCTCTTCCATTCCGGAGAATGTATCTACATTCAGCACGTTGGCTTTGAGCAGGTCCAGCGGGAGATGGATGGAAGTCACTCCCGGAATACGGTTCCAGTCGAAACCTTCCTGCTGCCATCCGCTGGTGGCGGGAGTCACTGTCTGTCCCGGAGGTGCTGTCAGTATCTGGAGACTTCCATGTGCCAGATAACGTCCATAGAGGTTGTGTCCCAGATAATGTTCGGCTGCCCAAAGGTAGCGCGAATGTCCGCGTGCCACAGCCGACCAGTTTTCACGCCGTTGCACGGATACACAGCCATAGCCTAGCGAGAGATTACCCTGCGGATCGGGTTCGGCACGAAAACCGTTCTCTACCAGTCGTTTGGCAATCTTACGCTCCTGAGCGTTCGAAACTTTCGGCATATATTCCGGTGCCTGTTCCGCAGAAGAGGAATCGGAAGATACGAGACGCAGGTAGGCGGATGCCATCTCTTTATCAAAATCGCCCTTTCCATCGGGAGTTCCGGCAATTGCCATTATCGCATAGTGCATGGGAACTAATTTCCCCTTTCCATCGGGATGGCGCCCGGACATAGACAAGGGAAAGTTCAGTTTATTGCAGTAGAAACGCATGGCAAGCAGGACATCTTTGACCGTCCGGTGTGCCAATTCGGAAACGGCAAGGCTTGTCCGACTGAAAAGATATATCATATTCGTTGCCCCGTCCAGTCCTCCAACGGCATAGGCAGGATAGTTATTACGGTGATGGAAAGCTCCTCCGTCCACTTTGAAAGAACCGGCCAGTCCCGGTGCAGGACGGCAACCGTAGTCAATCCATCGGGAGAAGGATTTCAAGTATTGCAGCTTCTCCGGTGTGTCTTCCATCATCAGAATGCTTGCGATACGCCCGGTGGTTTGTGTATTGAAAGAATCCATGTCGATTCCGTTGCCTTCCGGCTTGGGATATACTTCGTTGGTGATGGCATACCAACGCAACGTACGCTCCGCTTCGAGCAGTTTTCCTTCTTCCCGCAATACATCTTTCATCAGGAAATAAGCCGGATAAAGTCCGCGCACGCTATATCCGTAATGATGAATATTGCCCCAGCAACTACCGTAAGCCACTCCCTGATCGGTGATATGGTCGTACATCGCAAGAAATTTCCGCCTCATCTCCTTGCGGATCGGTGATCCTGCCTCAATGTTATTGTAAGCCACGGCAATCCGTTTCATTAAGTCAAAATAGGCACGCATCTCTATTCCCATCTTGGTCAGCATATCCTTGTCCCAGTCCGGAATCATCCGTTCGTAGGCTTCGGAAGCACGCACCATGAAAACGGGCACTCCGGACACTTGCCCGTCCTTATAGGTTATCTGATAGAGGTCGTATTTCTTACGGATGGTTTCGGCTTCTTTCTCCGTCACCTTCCCTTTGGTATAGATCATGTCACGGAAACGCTTTTCCAGCAGTTTCATTTCCTGCCGCTGCTTGTCGCTTACGGGAGTCAGTTCGATGTCCGGTGTCAGGAGGGAGTGTTTGTAGAGTACCAGCCAGTGATTGGTAGTGCCGGCATTGACAAAGGGGACTTGCAGATCGGCTGTCTGCTGGCGGGCATCCACCTTTGTCGCAGTGATCAGATGATCGATGAAAAGGCGTCCTTTTGCATCGGGAGCCACGATGCGGAGCTCGTTCATTCCTTCTTCCGGCGTGCCTTGCATATCGCGTTCATAGCAGACCCATGCCGCACGCCAACCTTTGAAATTGATGCCGAAAGGAAAAGAAGCGCACTTACGGCCGTCTTTCAGAAATTCAAACTCGATAGCAGCGTCCTGAGGCTGCTCATTGTATATCCATACGATGAAAGCGGAAAGATACAGGTCTTTCCCTGTCGGGTCCTTCTTTTCAAACTTCAGGTCTTTCCGGAGTTCCAGTCTCCCGTTCGGTTCGAAGGTCCATTCCAACGAATGTTTCCCGTCTTTATAATGTGCACCGGATATGCCTAACTGAGACTGAACACCGGTTATACAGGCAGGTAACTGCGGCTCTTCAAAAGAGAACATCCGCTCATCCGTAACTATCTGCGCATTGAGGAATGCCGGACAGAGAAAAGACAATATCAGCATTGTCACTGACAGAGTAAAAGATTGCTTTATCATAGAATATATCGTTTTAGGTCCGATGGTAAATCGGTTTATCATTAGCCGGTATTTACAGAGAAGATCACCTGTTCATCTTCCGAATGCAAAGAAACCCCTCTTTTGTTGGAAAGAGGGGTTCAAATCGTACAAAATAGTTCAAATTATGTGCTATATCTTATAGATAATGACCGATATGCTCTCTGCCGGTCCTGCTTTTAAGGGTGAAGTTCTTTAAAAGCCGCATTCTCTTCCTGCACGTGCTGAATGGTTTGTTTCAGCTCTGCAATCGGCAAATCATATCCATACCAGCCGGTATAACAATCTACTACATACCATTTTCCATCGGGCAGCAATTCGAACTCCACACGTAAGTCGATCTCCGATTCTTCGTATCCCGCCTCAAATACCTTATGCGCCGGTTCGTTCAGCGTAAACTTAGATACATAAACACCGCCCTCTTCCTGAGTGATACGTTCTTCTTTCAGCGTTTCACTGTCCAGCAACGGCCACTTTTCCTTCGTAAAAGGGAACGTTTTCTCAGTTTCCCCGTCATCCGCCAATAAAGTAACCGGCGTTTTCAACGGAAACTTGACACGAGTATACTGAAACGCCGCACTGGAAGTAAACTTATCCAGAAACGACTTGAAATCTTCTCCTGTCTGTGCTGCTTCACTTTCTACTTTCGCCCTGGAGCTATTGCCACAGGAAATAAATGAAATACCTGCCAGCAATGACATGACCATCAAACAGCATGCAAACTTCTTAGCTCTCATAACACGATATAAATTAAGAGTTTAAAATAACGCTGCAAAGATAATGACAAGTTCAATATCTTGATACGAATCGGGAAGAAAATAGTTAAACTACTACAAATAATAAACTTACCACACCTCATTATTCCGGTATTAAAATACCTTTGTCATAAATCGAAATACTAACTTAAATAAAAACACACCATGAGACCCCCCTACTGTTTTCTCCTGATAGGTCTTTTGCTTTTATGCAGTACACAGACTATCGCTTTCGCCCAATCCGGCACTTATCAGACAATTCCCGAATCTTTGCGAGGCTACTGGCAATTTAAAGCAGACAATGTGTCTGACTGGAACGGTCCGCTCATCGGAGAGAATTTCGTAGAGAACTATTATGTCGTTTTTTATGCCGAACAGATAAAACAGGAAGCTGACGGCAGCTACTTCTTCCATTTACGCAATCAGAAAGGAGATACGACGGAATTCCGTATCACACCTACCGGCAATGACGCCGCCACCATCTGGTACAAAGGCTGGAAAGAGCCGAAGAACTGTATCCGCAAGCAAGTCCCCGACCACACGGAACCGCTCACTCCCCTTACATTGCCCGACCATGTTTATCAGAAATGGGTGAAAGGATTATCCGGAAAAGTAATCTACGAATTCACCCGTGACGGAAAACTGCTCTATGACGGAAAAACATGGAATATCTTATCGGCCGGATATTTTCTCAATAAAGAATATCGGCTGCTCGTCAAAAGCGGAGAATCATACAAACTGCTTTACCTCAGCTTCCCCCTGCCGAAAACAATGAACGTAGCCGCTGAACTGCAAAATGAAAAAGTCTCTCCCATCGCCTCACGCCCTGAAATATATGCTTTCGCCGGATGTTGGATAAATCAAGCGACCGGAGACTGGCGCATCGGATTCTTCGAAGACTTTGCTGTCTACCAATGTCAATTTTGGGATTATGAGTCGATAAGCATCCAAAAGAATCGAACCACCATCATCCTGAAAAATGGAACGGAACAACTGAAAGTGCGTTTAACTCGTAAAGATGAAACATCCTGCACCCTGTCTGTCGGAAAAGAAAAGGCACAGACATATGTTCTTTGTAACGACAAGTATCTGCCCGATTATCCGGTAGCTGACACCACTCCTTTCGTCGACAATGGTTATCAAACGGATAGCGTGACTCTCATCGGATACCTGCGTAACCTGCCTTCGACACGTCCTTTCGAAGTTTCCGTGCCGGATATGATCACCGATAGAGAAGAAAAATATACCACCGCCATCGACTCACTGGGAAGATTTACCCTCCGTTTCCCTGTATTGAACAGCCACAACGTATTCATCGATTGGGGACGTACCACTATCTGGACATCCGTAGAGCCGGGAGAGACCTATTTCCTCTATGTGGACTTCGCTGACAAAAAGAAATTAGTGATGGGAGAAAAGGCACGTATCCTCAACGAACTGCTGAGCCACGAAGGACTCAGTGAATATATCGGCTACGACGAAGGGAAAAAGATGGGTAATATGGAATATTTGCAAAAGACGCAGGATATCATCCGTCATAAATCAGAATATCGCGCAAAGATGCTCAATGATCATCCGTTTCTCTCGCACAAATTCCGCTATTACACAGAACAGGAAATCCGCTACAACGCTGCACGCGACCTGATGCAACGCCGCTTTTCGGTAGACCGTAACAAGCAGGAGCATCTGCAACCGGAATTTATGAGTTATGTAGACTCGGCACTATATCCCCGTCCGGTAGAGCCTTATACGCTTCTCAGAGATTATGGTTCTTTCCTGCGGGATTACGTCGGATACATAACGGACATTGCTCCCGCTTCTTCAAACAGATTGACCGTGACTCCTCAAAAGATGGAAATGCTCTATCTTAAATTTGAAAGGGACGGAAAGATTCAGCTATCACAAGAAGAAAAAGACGCATTACACGCCTTCAGTAACTTCGAAAAAGAAATTGAAAAAATGAAAGCTGCGAATACGGCTGACTCGCTGACAATGGCTGCCTACAACAAAAAGATGGAACCGAGTATCAAAACAATACAGAGTCTCGTAGGCAGAGACGAAATTTTCAATGACTATATGATGGGAAACTTACTCGCCAATTCCATCAATCGTACCCTTGCTATCATTGACTCCCTGCAAATGGACGAAAAATTAAAGGAGATACTAAAGGCAAATTGCTATTATGAGATGTTGCAGCAGACTCACAAAGAATTGCCGGACAGCCTCATCAGTAAATTCAAAGCAGAAGTTTCTAATCCTTCCCTACAGGCTTATGTATTAAACCAACAAGGGATATACGAAGAAATATCCCATAAGGCCATCGAATATCCCGAAAGCCTGATGCCTAACGAACCTCTGGCAGAGATCACAGACGGAGAACAATTATTCCACAAAATCATCGAGCCTTATAAAGGGAAAGTGGTTTATCTGGATGTATGGGGCACCTGGTGCGGTCCGTGCAAGGACATGATGCAATATGCAGGAAGTGCCAAGAAGCTATTTGAGGGAAAAGACGTGATATTCTTGTATCTCTGCAACCATTCCTCGGACAAATCGTGGAAAAACATTATCAAGGAATATGGACTGACCGGCAAAATTGCCGTCCACTATAACCTGCCCGATGAGCAGCAAAGGGCTATTGAGAAGTTCCTGCAGGTTCGCTCCTTCCCCACCTATATATTGATAGACAAGGAAGGAAACATCGTAAACCGTGACGCTCCCAGACCCAACAGGGAAAATGACCTTCTTAATGCAGTCTATAAGTTATTAGAGAAATAAACGACTCATTTCTTCCGCAAATACTCGTATCCGAAACGGCAAAAGAGACATTTCCGTTTATCACAATACTCTTTGCGGAGCTGTATCAATGCCTGGCTATCTGCCGCCGAACCGACCGGTAGCCCGGCATCTCCCCACGACCGGATAATATGATTATTCTCCGCTTTCAACTCTTCCAGAAAACGTCCGGCACGATCGCACATACGCTCATCGGTTCTATGCAGACCATAAGCATATAAGAAAGGAACAACGGTATTAATCACAATCAAGTCCTGTGACCTCTCTCCCATCGATTTCTCTTTTTGCGAAGAAGGCCGGCCGAATATATAATGATTATCCCAATAAGCAGAAGCATGAGTAGACAGTAGTTGACGCACTTCCGGCAAGTTTTCTGCCTCCATCATCTGCGAAAAAAGCTTATCAACTTTCTGATACAAGTAGGCCAACTGTGCTAACCGGATATGGGGGAAGTTTTCCGGACGAAGCCTCAAAAAACGCCATAAACCGGCATCCATCACCTGAGTTATTTCAAACTTCCGTTGCAGATAGCGAAATTCTTTACGAAGCCGAAGACTATACTCATCTTCCTGCTCCTTCTTTAAAAACGCCTCCTCCAGCAAACCGGCCTGCCCGAAGAAAAAAGCCTCTATCTGGAACAGATCATTCCGATGCTTGTCTATCGCCCGGAACGGAAGCAGTCCTGCCCACGTCTCAAAAGCATCGCCATTCAAGCCGAAACCGAAATTACGGGCAAGAGTGATAAAGAAGGCATCTTCCCAATGACGGTCACATCGTTCCAGCCGATCGGCAATTTGCCTTGCTTTTTGCTCCAGTCGTTCGGTCTGAAGAGCCGTCAGCCAGGAGTGAATCGTTAATTTGGATAAGGACCCTATGATGGAGTAGCAGGCAGGATATTGGTCGGCAATGCAGAGTTCATGATAATGGGTTTGTACATTCTCGGGACAGGTCAATAGCAGTTGGGGGATTTGCTCACCGTTGGAACGGGTTACTTCGGCATCTGCCTCGGCCACCACATGCAGAATCACAGAATCGTATGCTTTATCATGGTCGTGACCGTGACGGTACCAGTCTGAAGAATGAGTATGTATCTCTATATTTCCCACCCACAATGTACCGTCTATCTTCAGCTTCGCATTAAAGAAGTCGGGACCGGCATCAGGGTTTTGCAGTCCGGAATCGATAATTTCTACCAGTAAGCCTTTGGTGGTTTGCAGTATTTTGAGAGGGAATAATTTATGTTTCCACACATAGTGGAGAAGGTGTTCCATGTTAACAGAAAGTTAATGTGCACTGCAAATGTAATAAAAATCTTATCTTTGCGACTATTATTTTGAATATAAGTCAGAAAACAATGAAAATAGCGTTGATCGGTTATGGAAAAATGGGCAAGGAACTTGAAAAGGCAGCCCTTAGTCGCGGACACGAAATTGTCTGCATTATTGATGTTGATAATCAGGAAGACTTTGAGTCGGAAGCATTCAAGTCCGCCGACGTAGCCATTGAGTTCACCAATCCGATGGTAGCCTACAGCAATTATATGAAAGCTTTCAAAGCCGGAGTCAAATTAGTATCAGGCAGTACAGGATGGATGGCGGAACATGGCGAAGAAATCAAAAAGCTATGTACCGAAGGAGGAAAAACCCTTTTCTGGTCGTCCAACTTCAGTCTTGGAGTAGCCATCTTCTCATCTGTCAACAAGTATCTGGCAAAAATAATGAATCAATTCCCCGGTTATGACGTCACCATGAGCGAGACTCATCATATCCATAAACTGGATGCACCCAGCGGCACTGCCATCACACTGGCTGAAGGCATACTGGAAAACATGGACCGCAAAGACAAATGGGTAAAAGGAACGCTCCTTGCACCGGACGGTACCGTCAGCGGCACCGACGCCTGCGCTTCCAACGAGTTTCCTATCGACTCGATCCGTGAAGGAGAGGTTTTCGGCATCCATACCATCCGCTACGAGTCAGAAGTAGACAGCATTTCCATCACGCACGATGCCAAGAATCGCGGCGGCTTTGTATTGGGAGCCATCCTTGCTGCCGAATACACGGCCCAACATGAGGGATATCTGGGCATGAGTGATTTATTCCCATTCTTAAACGAATAAGGCTTCAAAGCCACTATCAAACGAATATAGATTATGAGACAAGCCACACGCACACAATGGATCAAATGCACCATTGCTATTCTCCTTTATCTCGCCTTCCTCATCTGGGTACGCAGTTGGTGGGGGCTGATTGTCGTTCCTTTCATCTTCGATATTTATATCACCAAGAAAATACCCTGGTCATTCTGGAAGAAATCGAAGAATCCTACCGTTCGTAATGTTATGAGTTGGGTAGATGCCATTGTCTTTGCATTGGTTGCTGTCTACTTTGTCAATATCTACATTTTCCAAAACTATCAGATTCCTTCCTCGTCTTTGGAAAAGTCATTGCTGGTAGGCGACTTCCTGTACGTCAGCAAGATGAGCTACGGGCCACGTGTGCCGAATACGCCGCTTTCCATGCCGTTGGCGCAACATACGCTGCCTATTTTAAATACCAAATCATATATCGAATGGCCTCAGTGGAAATATAAAAGAGTTCCCGGGTTCGGAAAAGTGAAACTCAATGACATTGTTGTCTTCAACTTTCCTGCCGGTGATACGGTAGCGCTCAACAATCAGCAAACAGATTTCTACTCTATAGCTTACGGTGAAGGTCAGCGCCTGTATCCCAAGCAGATAGAGATGGACAGTCTGACACGCCAGCAGCAACGTGCTGTTTACGATTTGTATTATAATGCCGGTCGCCAGCAGATTCTATCGAATCCGCGTGTTTACGGAGAGATCGTTTATCGTCCGGTAGACCGCCGTGAAAACTATGTAAAACGCTGTGTCGGTCTGCCCGGAGATACGCTGCAGATCGTAGACGGTCAGGTCATGATTGACGGCAAGGCTATCGAGAATCCCGAAAATCTGCAGTTCAACTACTTCGTACAGACCACAGGCCCGTATATCACGGAAGATATGTTCCGTGAATTAGGCATCAGCAAGGCAGACCAGACATTGTATGATGATTCTTCATGGGAAGAAACCTTCAGACAGATCGGACTGGACAATCGGAATGCACAAGGAAAGATGGCTCCTATTTATCATCTTCCGCTGACGAAGAAAATGTACGAAACATTGTCCGGCAACAAAAAGCTCATCAGCAAGATCGTCATGGAACCGGAAGAGTATGCCGGACAGATGTACCCGCTCAACTTACATACCAAATGGAACCGTAACAACTACGGTCCGATCTGGATTCCCGCCAAAGGTGCTACTATCACTCTGACTGAAGATAACCTGCCTATCTACGAACGTTGTATTGTCGCTTACGAAGGAAATAAGCTGGAAATCAAGCCGGACGGTATTTATATCAACGGCGAGAAAACCGATCAATATACCTTTAAGATGGACTATTACTGGATGATGGGCGACAACCGCCACAATTCTGCGGACTCCCGCTATTGGGGATTTGTTCCTGAAGACCATGTAGTAGGTAAACCTATCGTTGTATGGCTGTCACTTGACAAAGATCGCGGATGGTTTGACGGAAAAATCCGTTGGAACCGCCTCTTCAAGTGGGTAGACTGATAAGGATACAGACGTGATAGAGTGATAAGGTGATAGAAATTGATGAACATTCGTAAATTCAAATGGATATTCGCATTCGCCGGAGCAATAGCCGTCGTGCTTCTGCTCCGGGGATTCGCTTTTACATCCTGCCTTATCCCTTCCACCGGTATGGAGAATTCACTTTTTCAGGGTGAACGTATTCTGGTCAACAAATGGAGCTACGGCCTGCGGGTTCCGCTGATGTCACTGTTCTCATATCACCGTTGGTGCGAGCGATCTGTCCGGCAACAAGATGTTGTAGTCTTTAATAATCCCGCCGCCATCGGGCAACCGACTATTGACCGAAGAGAAATCTATATCAGCCGTTGTATCGGTACTCCCGGTGATACCCTGCTTGTCGATTCCCTTTTCTCCGTATCCTCTCCCGAAGCGCAATTCAATCCGGATAAGAAGAGACTCTACTCCTATCCCGCTACTAAAGAGCAGTTGATCACTTCGCTTATGCAAACCCTTTCCATCACCAATGACGGACTGATGGGAAGCAATGACAGCACTCATGTCCGCAGTTTCAGCCGCTATGAATATTACTTACTGGAACAAGCGATCAGCGATCAGAACTGGATTCAGCCTTTGACGGAAAAGAGCGAAAAAGAGCTTAAACCGCTCATCGTTCCCGGCAAAGGGAAAGCACTACGAGTATATCCGTGGAATATCACATTGCTGCGAAATACCCTCGTGATGCACGAAGGCAAACAGGCGGAAATAAAGAATGATACGCTTTATATCGACGGAAAACCCACACAGCATTGTTTTTTTACCAAAGATTACTACTGGATGGCTTCCAACAATAGTGTCAATCTGTCCGATTCACGTCTGTTCGGATTCGTTCCGCAAGACCATATTATCGGGAAAGCATCACTAATCTGGTTCTCTAAAGAAAAAGGAACGGGAATCTTTGACGGATACCGATGGAATCGCTTCTTTCAGTCTGTAAAATAATTCACATGCATAGTTTTCAACATAACATCTGTACATAAAATAATGAGAATAGCTTATTTATCATCTGCCTACCTTGCTCCAGTAGAATATTATACCAAACTATTGGAATATGATAAAATATATGTCGAACAACACGATCATTATATAAAGCAAACCTATCGCAACCGTTGTACGATTGCCGGACCTGACGGCGAACTGGCACTCTCCATTCCAACCGTCAAACCGGATACGCTGAAATGTCCGATGAAGGATATACGTATTTCCGATCACGGTAACTGGCGCCATCTGCATTGGAATGCTATCGAATCAGCCTACAACAGCACTCCTTACTTTGAATATTATAAAGACGACTTCCGACCTTTCTATGAGAAGAAATACGAGTTTTTAGCCGATTTCAACGAAGAAATCTGCCAGCTGGTCTGTAAGTTGATAGACATTCAACCTTGCATTGAACGAACTTCAGAATATAAAACGGAATTCACAACAGAAGAAACAGATTTCCGCGAGATTATTCATCCTAAGAAAGATTTCCGGATAGCCGACCCGGAATTTATTCCGCATCCCTATTACCAAGTCTTTGATTCCAAACTCGGTTTTCTCCCTAATCTGAGTATTATTGACCTGCTTTTCAATATGGGACCGGAGAGTTTGTTGGTATTAACAAGTAAATAACATTATAATAGCCAGACAAAGACATCAAACGTCCTGACACTACGTATCTTATCATATATCCCGGTAAGGTTAACAGGCGGACAAGCCTTGATTAATATCTTTTGTCCGCTTCCTGTTTTCGTTCCACGTACGTAAACCGTTGGGACTGCGTACGTGATCCCATCGGTTCACGTACATGAACTCATGGGATTACAGACGTGAAACGAAGAAATGTAACGACCGTAATACATTAATCTAACGTTGAAAACAGCTTAACAAACGTAGCACAGACCATTAAATGAACCGTCTTACCTGAATCAGGAAGGCAGAATCTCTTATGAAGGTGACAATAGAAAAGCGATTTTTCTCTATTATCACCCTATTGTCACCACCTATTATCACCCTTATCACGCTAAATTACAACACATTAAGTCTGAAAAGTGACAAGTGACAATAAGAATAACGTTTTTAACTCTGTAGAAAGAGACAAATTATAATCATCAGGTCACTATTATTTCCTTCAACAGATTACTCTTCATTCAGTCGATTCAGCAAATATCTGACATTCTCAAGATGTAAATGATTGACCCGGTACATCTGTTTATATTGCCAACTATTTTTAGTAGTATCGATAATACAATCTATAAAAGAGCCCATTATATTGGCACTTTGCATACGATTGGTATTTGAAACCTGCATATTCATCATATGCATACCAAATCCTTTAATCACATCTTTTACACTAATTTTCTTAAAATGATGAACTGCCTCGAAGGCTGCTACATTACCAAAAAGAACATTCTCTAAATCTTCCAGTCTTTGCCGATCCGAGCGTTCCACCAAATAACTGGCTGGATTTATAAAACGATTGAGCGTAAGATAAAAGGTCATCATTTCATGATCTGAAGAAAAAATGGCATGCATGAATTGTGTTGCGTCCCCGGACAAACAATCTGCTGGTTGTTTAAAACCTCCTTCATAAGAATTTAAATTAAATGGTGAATAAATTAAGTTCAACGGGGCTAAACAGAAAGGTGGTTTTAGATAATAAAAGAAGCGGTTCCGCCTGTCCCATTGCTCTTTTCTCGTTCACACAAGGCAGCAGGTGCATTAACACTCTACATGGGGGTGCGAAACCGCCCATATAGAATGAACCGGACAGGCATAAAAATGCCTGCCACAATTACAAGGCAGGTTTCCAGCCTTGTGTGATTTTGAAAAAAGAGCACTACAAAGATAGGACATAAATCAGAATAGGAAAAAGAAATTCATTCTAAATTGCATATACCACAGTAAAATGCAAGGTATAAGCCTTATTTCTAATCACAAGCCAAACTCGTTTCAAAGAAAAAGGAGAATGTTGTGACTCTCTCTTTTATAAGATAACAACATTCTCCCAGCAATCTGTTTTACCGGGGGAGGACCCCAGTTTTACCAACCGGATACCTATCTCAACTCAAATGGTACAATTCCTTTAATGTCTCTGGATGATGTTCCGATGACTGCTTCAAACTTACCCGGTTCTGTCATCCATTCGTGTTTGACATCATCGAAGAAGCTCAGGGCTTTTTTATCAATCGTCAGCGTTACAGCCTTCTCCTCACCCGGAGCCAGTTTTACTTTCTTGAAGCCTTTCAGTTCCTTGACCGGACGAGGCAGAGAGGATTTCTTATCGCTGACATAAAGCTGGATAACTTCCTGACCTTCACGAGTACCTGTATTCTTTACGTTGATCGTGAAAGAGATGGTATCATCGGCAGTCATCACCTTTTTGTCAGCCGAAGGTTTCCCGTAAGCGAAAGTAGTATAGCTCAATCCGTGTCCGAACGGGAAAAGCGGTTTGATCTTTTCTTTGTCTGCCCAGCGATAGCCAACAAAAATATCTTCACGATAGATTTCGTTTATGGTATCACCATTGTTCTTGGAGTGTGCCAGCTCTTCTTTATTCCCCGGATATTCACCCAGTTTATGTGCGCCTACGTCTTCCAGTCTTGCAGGAAAAGTAAAAGGAAGTTTCCCCGACGGATTAGCATCTCCTAGCAGTACCGAAGCAAGAGCTGTTCCGGCTTCCGAACCTAAGAACCAACCCTGAACAATAGCGGGCACTTCATTTACCCAAGGCATGGCAACCGCATTACCGGAGATGTTTACGACAATCAAGTTCTTATTTACTTTTGCCAACTCGCCAATCACCCTGTCCTGCGCATACGGCAATCCAAGGGATGCACGGTCCGAATCTTCGCAATCCTGATGATTGCTCTTGTTCAGTCCACCGAAGAAAATTACGTAATCCGCATCTTTAGACACTTCTACAGCCTCAGCAAGAAGTTCATCCTCCGAACGGTCGTCTTTCAAATCCTGTCCGGTCTGTACTCCATTATATTCCCCTGTCGGGTCACCAACGTATCCACGGGCATACAAAACTTCCGCCTGTGAACCTACGCGGTTCTTCAAGCCGTCCAAAGGAGATATCTCATATTTCACTTTCAGAGAAGAACTACCACCCCCTACAGTCATCATCTTAATGGCGTTTTCACCGATAACAGCAATCTTCCTGGCTTTCTTCAAGTCAATAGGCAATACATTATCCTTATTCTGTAACAGTACAATTCCTTCTTCACCGATTTTGCGTCCGGCTTGTCCATGCTCGGGCGAAGCCAGAGAACCGAAAGGTTTATACGGGTTCATCGAAGTGCGGAAGATCAGACGGAGGATATTACTCACTTTTTCGTCCAGTTCTTTGGTTCCGACTGTGCCGTCCTGGATCAGTTTCAGGTAAGGATGTGCCAAATAGTAATTGTCATAAGCATTCCTTGTCCCGGCAGAAAGTCCGTTTGTCCATGAACCGAACTCCATATCCAGACCATTCGAAATGGCCTGGAAAGTATCATGTACTCCGCCCCAATCTGAAACGACGACACCATCAAAGCCCCATTCCTTACGCAGAATATCTTGCAGCAATCGCTTATTATGGCACGCATGCTGAGTCTTATAGAGCTTACCGGAGTCGGTATCTTCACTAAACGAATAAAGGTTGTAAGCTCCCATTATTGCCCAAGCACCACCTTCCTGAACGGCCGCTTTGAAAGCCGGAAGATAAATCTCATAAAGAGCACGGTCGCTCAAATGAACATTGGTGGTGTGACGGTTGAACTCCTGATTGTTTAATGCGTAATGCTTCACACAAGCAGCAACACCGTTTTCCTGTACTCCCTTAATATAAGGAACTACCATCATGGAAGACAGGTACGGATCTTCGCCCATATATTCAAAATTACGCCCATTCAACGGGGTGCGATAGATGTTGACACCGGGCCCCAGGAGAATATCTTTTTTCCGGTAACGGGCTTCTTCGCCAATGCTCTTCCCATAAAGGTAAGACATTTCGGGATTCCATGTTGCAGAAAGGCAAGTCAATGCAGGATAGGCTATACAGGAATCGTTTGTCCATCCTGCCTGATCCCACTCATCCCATAATACTTCGGGACGGATGCCGTGAGGACCATCGGTTGCCCATACTTCGGGAATCCCCAGACGAGGGACTCCCGGTGAACTAAATTTAGACTGCGCATGAGTCATCTTCACCTTCTCTTCAAGTGTCATACGGCTCAGCGCATCTTTCACCCGTTCTTCGATAGGCTTGCTCGTGTCCAGATATACTGGTGTCTGCGCCATATTCATAGTCGGTAAAACGGCGGCTATAGACAAGCCAAGTAACGTTGCTTTAAATTTCATGTTCATAAATGATTTCTGTATTTTTACTTCTTCACAACAGAAAGAATTCCTTTATCTATCCCCTGAGTGAAATCTAACGTAAACACATAAGTAACTCCCTGTTCCAACGGAGAGGCCAATACAAGATTTTCCTCATCAACATTGAATAAGTTCCGGGTAGCCTGATCCATTTGCAGGTTCTTTTGATGAAATTGCTGATCCCAAGACTTTCCACCCAGATATTTAACACTGATATAATCGTATCGTATGCGTTCACCAATAACCGTACTGCCTTCAGCACCAGTCTTCCCAGTAAACTGATAAACTTTCGGACTGATTTCCGCCACACAATAAGCAGTCGAAAAGTCCCAGTTAAATTCGTCCTTAATAGACGGAGAGCCCATACCATAGCCCAACAACCATACGGCACCATGCCCGTCAGCATCCAGTCCGGCTTCACTATTGCCATTCATACGTATTACTGCAAAGTATTTACGTGTAGCATTTACCATCACCCTGTAGCTACCGGCAACCGGCAAGAACTTCAACTGATTATCTCCGGTCTTCACCAGATAATCCGGATCAACATACCAATCATTTAGATCTTCGATGCCACCTATTTCGAGTGTCTGGTTCTGCGTCAAAGACATCTGCAATTGATACATATCGGAACTGCCTTCTTCCAGCTTCATTCCATTGATTGTAATGTCCGGTCGCGGCAAGTCTACCTGTCCTACTTTCTCTACAGTCAGTACTGCTTTGGTATTACCTTTCGTTACATCTACCGTAAACTTATAAACACCGCCTCTCTCAAATTTCTGACCTTCCTGCAACTTCAAGTTACCCGACTCTGTTATTTCAACAAGGTCGCTTGTAGTAGAGATGGCATCTCCCTTAAATTCACCATTATCCCACTTGTTTATGTGGAAGAATTTAAAGTCAATATCACTTGTTTTCATAGTCACACCGGCAGTAAACGTAAGCTGATACTTCTTTGCCGTAAGTTGCGGCATACACAAACCATTCTCCGGCGTCCATCCCACTTCGTACAAAGATACCGACGGCTTGCCAATTCCATTTCCGATAGCCCAGATAGCTCCTGTTCCGTCATCCTGCAATTTAGCTGCTTCACCGTCTTTTAAAGCTATGACAGAGAAGTACTGTCTCTTACCGTTTGCTGTAATCTGATAGCTTCCGTCAATCGGCAGGAACTTCAGTGTTCCATCCTCCTGCTTTTCAAAGAAGTCCGGATCAATCCACCATTCATCATAAGCAGGCACTCCTTCGAACGTCAGAATGTCATTCTGCTTTAACGACAGTTTAACAGCATATACATCGTTTTCTACCAATTCCATTTCTTTTCCGTTCAGCAATAATTTGGCAAACGGACTTGCTTCATAGTTGAAAGTATTAAACTGAATCGTATAATTGCCCGGCTCTGTATTGGAGAACGGGATAGACGTAGTAGAGCCTACTGCAATCGTATTGTCTTCCCAGCCAAAAGTTAGCTCGTTGCCGTGCTCCCCTACTTTCGGAGTTTTGATATACGCTTTCATCTTCTGCGAAAAGTCTCCCGATACGCTATAATGATACATCGATTGCCTGTCCATCCGGTACTCCTGTCCTTCTTCATCTACCAAGGTCAGATAAGGAAAGTCCGGGCGTGCCAACGTAAGTTCCGTTTCCTGTTCCGTCGTAGTAAAGTGAATATTCTGAAGGATATACTTCAATGTCGCCTTTCCGTTAGGAATATTAGCATAATAAGGAATATAAATCTTTCCAGTATAGTCGCTTCCACTTGTCTTTGTTCGGATCACCGTTTCAGATACCTGTTCTTCTCCATAGAAAAGCTGCGCTTTCAAAGTAGAAAGAGGAACGTCTACATCCGAAGCCTTGATCGTAAACGGAAGGCTGTCGCCGAAAAGGGCATCCGCATTCTCCGCCTTGATCTCCATACTCGGATTACCGGGAAGGAACTCGTCATCATTACAGGAATTCATGGATAAGATTCCCGCCAATGCCAATGTTATATAGATACTTTTTTTCATTGTCTTTATACTTTTAAGGTTCTTACTTTGACTTTGCCCAACGGTATGAAGTTACTGATTTACCGGGAACGTCATAAGCAAAATGACGTTGGCCGTCGCTGACAGTTATCTTCTTCGACTTCTCATTGTTGTTTATCAGAACAAAGGCATACGTTCCGTCCGTATTTTCGAAAGCAGAACAGGTAATACCGTTGTCCGTATAACCGGTAGTGGCGATACGCACAGCTCCCGGCTTCACAACACTTGAAAGATGAGCAATGATATAGTAGTGAGAGTTACGTATGATTGTCTTATAATCACTGTTATTGATATCTACCGCACCATAGCAAGTCTGACAACCACCTTCACGATTCGGACCACGGTCGTTATCGAGCATCAGATTCCAGACAATTACGCCCTTACACCAATTATTGATTGTTCCCAATGCTACCTCTTCCATATCTTCCATCAGACGCTTCGACAAGTCACGTCCGCTGTTCCATGTGCCGATAGAAGTTTCTGTAAACAGAAGTTCTTTCTCAGGATATGCCTGATGTATATTCAGCAATTCTTCACGGTTGCCGCCATAGTTATGGTAAGCAGCACCTGCCAGATACTGAGAAGCAGCAGCATCTTCGTAAATCTTGCCCGGATAGTTCTTCTGCGATTCGATATTGTCATAATTGTAGTTATGGTCGAAAGCATAAATCTTGGTAGACAGTCCGGCAGCTTTCATCTGAGGACCGAGCGCTGTTTTCACGAAGTCTCTTTGTTCTTCCCATTCCATATAGAGCGAAGCGGAGTTGCCACGGTTCAAAGGTTCATTTTGCGGAGTTACTGCATAAATGTCAATGCCTTCGGCTTTAAATGCCTGTATCCATTTCACAAAATAAGTAGCATAATCCTGATAATAATCCGGGTTCAATTGTCCGTTCGTCCACGAATCCAATGGTGTACGGTCTGTCAGGCTTTTCACTTTCATCCATTTCGGACAGGTCCAAGGAGCGGCAATTACCTTGATAGAAGGGTTAATGGCCAGAATCTCTTTCAGGATCGGAAGGATATAGTCCTTTTCTTCGCTCTGCAAAGCAAAGTTTTCGATCCCTTTCGTATCACAGCAGGTATATTCGCTTAACGAGAAGTCCGAACAACCGATGGAAATACGGATGTAACTGAATCCGAAACCATCTTTGTCGGAGAATGTTTCCGTCAGGAAAGCATGACGGTCAGCCGGTTTCATCAGTAACAGGTTGTAACAGGTAGAACCTGTGATAGCTGCTCCGAAACCATCCATCGTCTGGTACTGTTCCGCAGGATTCAAAGTTATTGTGGTCGGAGCCAGATTGTCTTTCGGGCTGAAGTTAACCGCATCACGGGTCAAATCACGGGTCAGACTACTGGTTGTCGTATAAATGGCTACATCTCCGGTGGGGACAGGTACTACCGGTTTTTCCGCATCATCACTATTACTACAAGCCGCTAATATGGTGAAGCATCCTAAAAAGGTCAGTGCTATATTTCTCATGTTTATCATAATCGTTAGTTTCTTTTTCTATTTAAATACATTATAAGCGATGTTATCTCCGGCTCTATCAATATCCGGGGTTCTGTTCAATCTTGTCATTGGCATCGATTACCGATTGTGGGATAGGCAGGCGATAAGAGTTCTTATCAAAGGCGTAAACCTGTGACTTGCGACCTGAATCTTTCGCATATACGGCGTTCATCACCTCTTCTACCTTATCCAGACGAACCAGATCAAACCAGCGTTGTCCTTCGAATGCCAGTTCCAGCCGACGTTCGTTGAGCAATGCGATAATCATCGCATCCCGGTCTTTACGTACGGATGAAGACAATTCGCCCAATCCGGCACGTTCACGTACTTCGTCGATGATCTTAGCTGCCGCTTCCAGATCCGGCGTATCCTGCATGATCAATGCTTCTGCCTTCAATAACAGCACATCAGCATAGCGGTATTTAATAATGCTGCTATTAGCCGAACGGCATTTGTACATGAAAGGATAATTGTCCGACGGATAATAGTTACTCCAATTACAATCATAGTAAACTACGGATTCCTGAAAGCGAATCTGATCTCCTTCTTTCTTGAAAGCATTGATCAAATCACGTGACGGAGTTACCCATTTTGCCCAAGTGAAGTTATTATTCCAGTTTACAAGGTCACGTCCGAACATCCATGTACACCAGTTACCCGAACCGGGAGTAAACTGAGCTTCCAGTATAGATTCTTTAGTATTACGGGCTTTTGCATCCGTTCCGGCAGCATTCATGCCGAACAAATCGCTAAAGTCCTTCACAAGCTCAAAACCATCAGCCTTCACCTCGTCACAGTAACGGATTACTTTTGAATAGTCACGCAACGGTTTCTCTGCATAGATCTTTGCAAGAAGAGTACGGGCTACGGATTTTGTAAACAGAGTTTTGTTGCCTGCCGTATTATCCGGCGCATGCTGGATGGCAGCCAGCAAATCTTTCTCTATCTGCTGATAAGCTTCCAGTTCTGTGTTTTGTGCCGGGAAATATTGTTCATACACATCTTCGATATTTTCTGAAGTAATATCATCAGCTACTGTTGTAATAACCGGGAAATCCCCCCACAGACGTACCATATCGAACATGACCATGGCACGGAATATCATTGCTTCCGCCTTATACTGCGCACGTTCGGCAGTAGTCAAAGAGTTATCGGTCACCAAGTCAATATTACATATCAATTTATTGGCACGGGCAACGTCTTCCAGATAACGGTTCCAGTCACGTTCGAGCACAGAGTTGGAACCTTCGATGGAATTGTTCTCAAACGGAAGTACCTCAGCTCCCGTAGTTCCTGCGTACGCATTATCCGCATGCGAATCTGATATGAGCAACAAGTCCACATACCAGTGTTCCTGACGGTCGCGCATTTGATTGTAGATAGTCGTCAGGTGACTTTCTACAGCCGCTTTATCTTTAAATACCACCTTTGTACCGGTATCCGTCACACCTTCAGTCACATCCGAATAAGTATCGATCGGATCGTAATTCAGTGAGCAGGAAGAAAGTCCGAACAGCAAACCGGAAGTGAGTCCATAAAATATATATCTTAGTTTCATAGTCTTTCCTTTCATTAGAATTCAACATTAATACCAAACACGTATGATCTAGAATGCGGGTATGTACCCCAGTCGATGCCTTGCACCGTACCGCTGTTGCCCCATTGGTTTACTTCCGGATCCATGCCGGAGTAGCTTGTCCATGTCAGCAGATTGGTAGCGGTAAAGTAAGGTTGCAGACGGGTGATTCCCCATTTCTGCAGTAATTTGCCCTTAAAGTTGTACGACAAGGAAACGTCTTTCAATCTCAGGTAACTGCCATCTTCAATAAAGTAAGTAGAGTTCAGCAACTTGAAATTAGCTTTCGGCACATTGGTTATCTGTCCGGGTATCTTCCAGCGGTTCAGTACTTTGGTAGACTGATTCTTTCCATCGTACATCCCTTCTGTTTCTATACGGGAAGCATTGAAGATATCATTTCCATAAGAGCCTTGGATAAACACACTCAAATTAAATCCTTTCCATGAGAAAGTGTTGGTCAGACCATAAGTAAAGTCCGGATTCGGGTCGCCGATATAAGTACGGTCGGAAGTCGAGATTTTACCATCACCACTCAGGTCACGATACATTAATTCACCAGTCTCAGGATCTACACCGTCACTGATATATCCGTAAAAGCCTCCTAAAGCACGTCCCGGCTCATTACGCACTACATAATCGTTGACTACATCCGCAGTTTTGGCATCATAGTACACTTTCTGCAATTCAAGTTTCGTCAATTTGTTCCGGTTGAAGGAAATATTGAAGTCCGTATCCCAGGTAAATGCTCCCCCCCGGAAGTTCTTCGAACTAATGGTAAGCTCAAAACCTTTATTAGTCATTTCACCTTCATTACGGGCGATAGAAGTAGCTGCAGCAGCACCGGCAGGCAGTGATACGTTCATCAGCATGTTCTTGGTCTTCTTGTAATAGTAGTCCATGTTAAAAGTCAAACGTCCATTCAATACTGTCAGGTCCAGACCAATATTGGTCTGAGTAGTCGTTTCCCAAGTAAGGTCAGACGTCCGTAAATTGGCCTGGCTGATAGTCGGTACCGCATTCGCATAATCTGTTGTATCACCTTCAGCCGCTACCTTAAACCATTCAATACGACCGATATTATAACGTTGCAAATAAGCATAGTCACCAATACCAGACTGATTACCTGTCTGTCCCCAGCCTCCACGTATTTTAAAATCATCAATCCACGTCAGATCAGCCATAAACTTCTCGGAAGATACACGCCAGGCAGCTGAGAACGATGGGAATACCCCCCAACGATGATCAGGATGCAACTTAGAAGAACCGTCGGCACGCAGGTTAGCCGTCAACAGGTACTTACTATCAAAATTGTAAGCTACACGTCCGAAAAATGACATAATTCCCCATTGAGAAGCACCTGTACCGGTATTATCCCAGGCAATCTTGTTCGCGGCATTCAAGGTCTGTATCAGATCATTGCGGTAGTGTGAACCGTTTATCCAGCTGTTAGAGTAGTCTGAATCCGTCCACGATGACCCTGCCATTACCTCCAGGCCATGTCTCTTGAAGTTCTTATTGTAAGTAAATACATTGTCGAATGTCAATACCGTATTCATATTCCGGTTGTCGGAGGCTTCACCATACTGGTTACGTCCCCAGGCAGTAGAAATCGGATCAAGAAAAGTAGTATTTACAGCATTGCGACGGTCAAGTGTTAGAGTTGATTTAAACTTCAACTCCGGCAGCAAGGTAAGCAACACGTTGCCCGATGCCAGCAAACGGTTTTCCTTATCTTTATTATTCTTTGCACGTGCCATGTTCTCCAACGGGTTGGTGATATTTCCAACTCCATAGAAGTTATTGTAATACTGGTTCGGATTTAAAGCATCCCAGATCGGAGCATATGTCGGCGTATTGATAACAGCCAATACAACGCCACCACGATTCGCTCCTGTTCCCATCGCTCCCCCTCCGTTACTGGTATAGTCCGAGTAGGAGATATTAGCACTTACTGTCAACCAGCTACGAATCTGATTTTCAAGATTCACCCGGAAATTATAACGCTTGTAATAAGAGATATCCAGTATTCCCTTTTCATCGAGATATCCGGCAGAAAGATAGTATTTCATCTTTTCATTACCGTTAGATACTGCTACCTGATAGTTTTGCATCTTTCCGGTCTTATATGTTTCGTCAAACCAATCAGTACGGTCGGGCAGTCCATCAGGCAAGGATACCAGTCCGATTTCATCCTGTAACTCTTTATACTGCGCAGCATTCAGAGATTCTACCTTATCCGCCACCTTGTTCAAGCCAAACTGTGCTGTCAGAGAGACTTTTGCCTTTCCGGTCGCTCCGGCCTTTGTTGTAATCAGAATTACACCATTGGCAGCACGCGAACCATAAATAGAAGCCGAAGAGGCATCTTTCAGAATCTGCATGCTTTCAATATCATTCGGAGATAAAAACTTAATGTTATCCACAGGAACACCATCCACTACATATAGCGGATCGTTACTTCCGTTCATAGAAGTAGTACCGCGCACACGGATAGACATCTCTCCTCCCGGCGTACCGCTAGGCTGAATTACGGAGATACCGGCTGCCTTACCCTGAATAGCCTGTCCGGCAGAAACGATGGGACGTACATCAAGATCTTTAGTAGACACAGTGGAAATGGCTGTCGTAACATCTTTACGTTTTACCGAACCATAGCCGATCACAACTACTTCTTCAAGTACTTCATTGTCTTCCTGAAGTGTAACTTTCATCTGTCGGGATGCTTTCTGTTCCTGCGATTTATATCCTACATAAGAGAATATTAAAGTAGCATTGGACCGGACCGTCAATGTAAAGTTACCGTCTAAATCAGTTATCGCTCCGTTAGTTGTCCCCTTTTCCTGTACACTTACACCGATAAGCGGTTCTTTCTGTGCATCCAGCACCTGACCGGATGCAGTAAATTGTTGTGCGGATGCACTCAGAGAAAAAAATACTGCTAAGATAGCAAAGAGAATCTTGCGACTCCCCGAAAGGATTTTTCGCCTGTTCTTTTTCATGCGTATTAATTTTAAAGTTTATAATTAAGGTATGTGCTTGACAGGACTTTCGCCACTATTTCAGAAGCACAGGTCAAAAGTATAAAGAAACTGAAGTGATTTGACAATGAGGGTATAATAAGTGGATTATACAAACAGACAAACTACTAATAAACAGCAAGTTAATATCAACCAAAGAGGCCTAAAAAGTGGATAGGTTACAACATCGATCAACGTATTTTCCGAACTAAATCTTCGAAATCTTCTCTGGAACCACGAGCTTTGTTTTTTACTTTCGCCCGATAATTATAAATTGTATTCACCGAATAACGGAGAAACTCTGCTATTTGTGAACTATCTTCAATACCAAGACGTATTAATGCAAAAATTCTCAGTTCGGTATTCAATAATTCATCTTTCTTCAGAATGATTTGTTCATTGTCTTGCAACAATGCATTGAACTTCTTCACAAAATCGGGAAATAAATGCAGGAAAGCAGTATCAAAGTTGGCATATAGTTCTTCCAATTCCTCATCAAGGGCATCCTGTGAGCGGGTGATTTTAAGTAATTCTGCTATCTGACCAGCAGATACTTTCTTATTTACCATACGACGATATGCATCGAGCCGATTGATATAAGTAGAGCAGAGTTTAATAAAACGGGCAATATATTCTTCCTTAATCTGGTTAGATTCAGACAGTTCTGCATTGGTAGATGTCAAACAGGCATTCATTTGCTGTAATTCTTCATTCAATTGATTCAATTGATGATTGGCTGTCTGCAGATGATTCCTTGCAACAGCCAATTTCTTCATCTGCCGGTATATATAGCCCAACGCACCAATCAGCAGCACCAGCAATGCCGTAATCAGCACTAAATACTGCTGAAGGCGGTCGTTCTGTTTCTCAATCATCGCCTGATAAGTTTTATCAATCAAAGAAAGCACATCGGCACTCTGCCAACTTCGAAGACGAGCATTATAAAATTTGGTAGCATTCCACGAGAAACGCATATATTGGTAAGCTCTCTCCATATCGCCATTCTCATAGAGCAACTGAGCCAACATCCACAAAGAAGCATGATCTTTAATAGCAGAACGAATATCAGAGATAGCAGAAAGGCAAAGATTCTGTTTCTCTCTTATTTTATCTCCAAGATATTTATAAATAAGTGAGCGATGGTAAGTTACAAGTGCATATTGAGGCGTATCGGGCTCTGCTGCCATCAGACGACGGTCGTTTATCTCCAAGGCCTCATCATACTTGTGCCGGTCACGAAACAACGTTTCGCGCATGACCATAAATTCTTCCGATTGAGGAGATAATATCGCATATAATGAATCTTTATATGCTGACGATATTTCCCGATAATAAGCAGATAACGTCTGATCTTGTGTATAAAATCCCATCTCACCATACACATGATCGAAACATGTATAATAATCAAGTATCAGATGTGAAGTTACCTTCTGTCGGTCTACTGACTTCAGGACATCAATTGATTCGGTATACATACCCGTAGAAGAAAGCAAAAGAGAAAGTTGCAGCTTACTTTCTATTTCCCGGTCAGTATCTCCCAGATTACCCGCGATACGAACATTCTCATTTAAATAGTAAATAGCGGAATCGCAAATAAAGGCTTTATATTCCTTATAGATCTGATTATTCAGATTATAGCGTTCTATGGAATTAGGAGCCACGTCTCCGGCAAGCTCTTTCAGATGCCGTATCCGCGATTCGCGCTGTACCACATAAGTGTCATGTGCCAAGATTGTCTGATCAAGGACATGCAATAGTGAATCAAGAGTTTCATCAGCCCATGAGAAAATCGGAAAAGAAGCAAACAGCAACAACAGCAAACATTTATTTTTCATTAGAGTATTAAAGTTTTGTAGGAAATATGACATTCTTCACTCAAGGTTTCACTTATAAATCAGCGTCGACAAATATTCCTCCGCAAACATCTCATTAGCAACCTCCAGCAGTTGTTCTGCCGTCAACGCCTCAATACGATGGAACACTGATTCTGACGATTCATACTTATGATAGTGCAGATATGTTTTCGCCATACCCAGCGCATTATTCTCGAAATTATCAGATGCCACGCCGATCTGGCCTATCAGTTGCTTCTTCGCTGCCGCCAGCTGAGAAGATGTCATC
>UMGA01000183.1_pt1 | contig 30422 bp, 20 predicted proteins | sample 1965171 | NCBI WGS metagenome assembly UMGA01 (sample SAMEA4836062, study PRJEB28245) | human gut metagenome | biome: gut microbiome; material: fecal sample | place: Denmark | collected 2008 | reverse complement strand
TTTTTTAAGATTTTTATTCTCAAAAAAATTCTCTAAACTTTTTAATCAATATATTCTTTTTCAATTATTTTTTTAACTTTTTCATTTACAAGTCCTGTAATATCCTCTCCATTTTTAACTTTATTTCTAATTTCAGTTGAAGATATATTATAGTATTCATTTTCTAAAATAATAATATTTTTATTATTTAAAAATTCACTATCAATTTCAGTATTTTTATCATCTTTTCTTCTAAAAACAATAAACTTACATAAATTTAATAATTCCTTGTAATTTTTCCAAGTTTTTAAATTTTTTAATGAATCCTCTCCTATAATTTCAAAGAATTCATTATCTTTACCATAGATTTTAATTAATTTTAAAAGAGTATCATAGGTATATGATTTCCCTTCACTTTTTATTTCAATATCTGAAACTTCAACCTTTTTATTATTTTTAAAAATTTCTCTACAAATTTTTAATCTTGTGTTAGACTGCTCTAAATTATTTTCTCTATGTGAGGGAATACCAATAGGAATTATTATTATTTTATCCATATCTAAATTTTTTAAAACATAGTCAACTATCTTTTCATGTCCTATATGCATTGGGTTAAAACTTCCACCGTAGATAGCTATTTTCATATCATTTTCTCCATTAGAATATTTTTTAAATCTTGATTTAAAATAAAGTCTTTTTCAAAATATTTATATAAACTTGCTCTAAATTTCTTTACATTTTTTAATTTATATTTATTTAAAATTTTTTCAAATATGTTCAAATAAATTTTTTTATCATCAGAATAATTTTTCATATCAAAGTTTAAATTATTTTCATCAACTTCCATATAAATGGAATAATCATCTCTAAATTTAGTCAAATATGCAATTATGATATAAAAGATATTTTCATCATAGTTAATTTTAGAAAAAATTTCTTCCAAAGCATAAACAAAAAATAACTTTAAATCTTTCGGATTTCCCATTAGAGAAAAATTATATGCAGTTTCAAAAAAGGATTTTTTATCCCTTAAAAATAATTCTTTTGCAAAGGTCTTAGAAAACTCTAAATGAGAATTGACCAAGGTTTTCATTAAATTTCTCTTTAAAGTTTCTATATCTAAGTTACTTGCTCTATCAATTTTTTTGATATTTTGTTTTTCTTCTGGGTATGAATATTTAAAAAGATATTCAGCTAAGTTTTCTTCATCATCACAAAATAAATAAAGTAAAGTTATAGGATTATATGATTTTTGACTTATATCTCCATCTTCATTTACTTTAAAATATGTTCTCATATCAAAAAAAGAAGAATATTCAGAAAGAATTGTAAATTTTCTCTTTTCTTTTATAAGTTCAATAGTTTTTTCTAAATTTTTTTCTCTTAAAAACTCAACTTTACTATCTTTTTTCATAGATTACCCTTTCATATCTTTTAATGTGTTATCTTCTAACATTGTAAATTCAATCTTCAATACATATAAATTACTAATATTCAAATTATCTGGCAATTTAACTAAATCTTTTTCTGTTGTAAGTATATAATCAGCATCCATTTTTTCAGCTTTTTTTCTAATTAATGCTATATCCTTAGGTTTAAAATTATGGTGATCTTTAAAATCTAATCTTTCTATATAAGCTGGTGCTAATGAAATTACAGTTTTTTCAAAATTTAATGGATTAGCAAGTCCTGAAAATATTAAAAGTCTTTTGCCCTTTACCCAAAACAATGGTTTCATATTTTCCTTTAAATCACATAATTTACTGATCCCATGTTTTGCAACAGACACCTCTTTATGATATTTCTTTTTAAAATAATTTTTTATTCTTTTAAGTTCCCTTTCATTTACTAAATCTGATTTAGTTATAATAAATTCAGAAGCTCTTTTAACAGCTCTTTTAAAATCTTCTCTTAATAGTCCACGAGGTAAAACATAGCCTCCACCAAAAGGATTAGTTGCATCTATTAGGACAACATCTCTATCTCTATATAGTTTTCTATGTTGAAAACCATCATCTAAAACTATTGTATCTATATCAAAATGTTTTTTAGCAAACATACAAGCCTTATATCTATCTGCTCCTACTATCACAGGGACTTTTAAATTAATTGCATGTAAATATGATTCATCTCCACTTTCCTGTGGTGTTGCAAAAATTACCATTCCATCACTTACAAGCAGTGGATCTCTTTTTCTTTTTCCTCTATATCCACGAGAAACAACTGCAACTTTTCTTCCTCTTGCCAATAATTTTTTAACAAAGAAATGTACTGCTGGGGTTTTCCCTGTTCCTCCAACACTGACATTTCCAATACAAATAACCTCAACACCAGGAACTTTTCGTATGGGTAATATTTTTTCATCATATAAAAAATTTCGTATTGTAGTTATCAAAAGATATATATATGACAATAACCTCATTTCTCCTCCTAAGTGTTAAGATTCTTCCTAATTATTTTCCTTATTTTCAGATAATATTTTTGTAATTTTATCAGGTGAAACAATTTTAGAAATTCCTATCTCTTTATTCATTGTAACACCAAAAATACTGTCTGATTCTTTCATAGTTTCTTTATTATGAGTAATTAATATAAATTGTGATTTATCTGTAAAATCTCTTAATTTTCCAAGTAAATTCTTAGTATTTTTTTCATCAAGTGCAGCCTCAATTTCATCTAAGAAAGTAAATGGACTTGGCTTATACATAAAGATAGCCATAATGAAAGCTATTGCTACCATTGATTTTTCTCCACCAGAAAGTAAAGACAATGGCTGTTTTTTCTTGTTTTTAAATTTCACAAATATTTCTATTCCACAGTTTTCAAAATCTTCTGGGTTGATAATATTTAATCTTCCCTCTGTATTTCTGATTGTTTCATCACACATCTTATTAAAATTTTCATTTATATTTTGATATGTTGTATGAAAATCTTCATGTATTCTCTCATCAATTTCTTGAATTAAATCCATTACTTGCTTTCTTGATTTTACAACATCATCTCTTTCTCTTGCTAAATAATCATATCTCTCTTTTAATTGTTTAAATTCATTTATAGCAAGTAAATTTACATCTCCAAAGTTATTTAATTTATTTTCTAGACTTCTTAAATGGTCCTTAGATGATTTTAACTTTTCAACTTCAATGACTTGTGCTGTAATATCTATAAGTTCATTTAATTTTTCATTTATATTTAAAATATCTGTTTTTATTTTTTCAATAACTTCTACTATCTTTTCAAATCTATCATTAGCATGTAATAGATTAGTTTCTAATTTAGACTTATCCTTAGATAATTCTCTTTCTTCATTACTTAAATTCTGTTCTCTTTCATTTAATGTTTCTATATCTCTATTCTCAGAATTATAAATCTTAGTGTGTTCTTCAATTTGATTTTGTAATTCTTCTTCTAAGGTTTCTAATTCTTGAATATTTTGTGAAAGTTCAATAACAATTTTAGAATTCTTTTCTTTTTCTTCTTGTAATTCTACATTTTCAATTTCTTTACTATGAATATCTTTTTCAAGTTGCTCAATAGTGCTTTGATTATTAAGAAATAGAATTCTTGTATCAGAAAATTGCTTATTTAAAGTATCTATTTCAGAAATAGTCTGTTTTAGTAAATTCTCATCTATTTCTATATCCTTTTTTAAAGAAGCTATATGTTTTTCGGTTTCTTCAATAGTAGAAAACGAAGAACTTATCCTATCTTGATATGAAGTTTTATACTTTTCAGCATCTTCAATATTAAAACTTATACTACGAATATCCTTAGATATTTTTTCAGATTTTTCAGCTAAATTCTCAAAATCTTTTTTTAATAACTCTATGCTTTTTCTAATATTATCTTCCAATGAATCTATTTTATCAACTTCATTTTCATAACTTTCTAACCTAATACTTAAATCTTCCCTTTTTTTACTTCCCTCAGTTATTTTAGACTTTAAATCTGTAACCTTTTCTTCTAAAGTTTTAATTTCTTTTTTTCTTTCAAAAATTTGGTTAATAGTTGATTTTTGATTTTCTCCACCTGTAATTCTACCTCTTGAACTAACAAGCTCACCAGTCAGAGTTACTATATTTCCAGAAAATAAATTTTTATTTAAAATATCTGTTGCTATATCAATATTTTCAACTATTAAAAGTCCTCCAAAAATAAAATCAATTACCTTTTGATATTTTTTATCAGCTGTAATTAAATCAGCAGCTAATCCTAAAACACCATTGATATTAGCTTTAAATTCTCTTCTATTAGGCTTTATTGTATCAAGTGCCAAAAATGAAGCTCTTCCCAATTTTTTTTCAGTCAAAAAGGCTATACATTTTTTAGCTACTTCTTTATCTTCAACTATAATATCTTGTAAATTTCCTGGTATAGCAGCTTCAACAGCTTTTTCATATTTTTCATCAAATTTAATAAGAGAAATTAAAACACCATCTATGCCATTAATACCACTATTTAAAACTTCTTTAACTCCTTTAAAAAATCCCTCATTGTTTTCATCCATTCTTACAAGAGCTTCTAACTTTCCAGAAGAAGTTTTTTCTTGGTATTCAAATTCTCTTATATTTTGGGAAAGTTTGTTTATTGACTTACTTATTTCAGAAAGTTGATTTACTAAAAATTCATTTCTTTCTTCTGTTTTAGTCAATTCTTCTTTCCTAGCTTCAAGTTGAGAATGAACTAAATCTTTTTCTTCATTGTTAGTCAATAACTTTTTATTAACTTCTTCTAATTCTTTTTTAAAGTTTTCTACTTCATCTTGACTTGATTTTAATTTTTTCTCATTGTTTTCTATTTCATTGGAAGCAAGTTGTTTTTCAAGCTCTAAATCTCTAACTTTTTTATTTCTATTTTCAATTAAATCAGACTTTTGAGTCTTAATAGTTTCTAAATTAAGTATTTTATTTTCAAATTCTTTATTTGCAGCAGCCATTTCTAAAATATTTTTAGAAATTTCATCTTTTTTGTTTTTTGATTCAGTTATTTCTTCTACTTTCTTTTCTATTTTATTGTCTAAATGTAAAATATATTCCTCTTTTACTAACTTTTCTTTTTTTACATTATCCAATCTTTCAGAAGTAACAGCTTTCTCTTTTTCTTTTTCAGAGATTATATTTCTTAATTCTTTATTTCTTGAATCTATTAAAAGTTTTTCTTTTTTTACTTCTTCTTTTTCTAAATCAATAGTATTTAATCTTTCCAAAGTTTTATTAAGTTTTTCTTGTAAGTCAAAACATTCTGTTTGATACTTCTCTTTTATATCTTCATTTTCAGAAAGATTTTTTTCTTTTTGTTCAAGTTCAGTTATATAAATTCCTTTTGCTAATGAAGACTTTTCATCTCTTAAATCTATATATTTTTGTGCAAGTTCTGCTTGCTTTTCAATTTTATTTTTATTTTCTCTTGTTTCATTTAAAATAAATTCTACCTTATCTAAATTTATTTCTATATTAGCTAAATTTTTTTGTGCTTCAATTCTATTAGCTTGTAATTTTTTTATTCCAGCTGCTTCTTCTATTATACTCTTAATTTCTTTTGGAGATGAGTTTATTATTCTTTCAACTTTTCCTTGACCTATAACAGAATATGCAGTTTTTCCTATACCAGTATCTAAAAAGAGAGTTCCTATTTCTTTAAGTCTACTTTTAGTATCATTTATTAAATATTCATTTTCTCCTGAAATATGAATCCTTCTTGTAATTTTTACTGTGTCATTATCTAAATCTAAATATCTATCAGTATTATCTATTATCAATGAAACTTCTGCTTTTGTTGCAGGCTTTTTTTCTTTTCCACCAGAAAAAATAACATCTTGGCTTTCTTTTGCTCTAATGTTTTTGTATGATTGCTCACCTAAAACCCATAGGACAGCATCTAAAATATTTGATTTTCCACTTCCATTTGGTCCAACTATTGATGTGATTCCACGATTGAAATCTATGTATACTTTATCACCAAAAGATTTGAAACCATTTATTTCAACTGCTTTTAGATACATATTTTCTCCTATAAATAAATATTAAAAATTCTATATTTAACACTGTATTATAACATATTAATAAAAAAATCACACTCCTTTTATTTTTGAGTGTGAATAAAATTTATTTAAAACGGATTTGTAAATTTAATGTAAAATATATTTCATTTGTGATAGAACATTGCTTTAATTCTAACATATGATATCTAGTTGAAGAAGGAGAATCTAACTTTAAATTATTGAGAAAATAATTATTAAGTTCATCAAAAAAATATATTTTATCAAGTAATGATATCTCTCCTTCTTTATTCATTATTAACATTCCTCCAGATAAAACAGTTGATTTTGTCATTAGAGAACTAGGAAACATTTCAAAAGCAATTGCATTAAAAAATTTAAGTAATTTATCAGAATAGAAAGATTTTAAATAATCAAATGAATTAGAAATTCCAAAAATATCAATTCCTAAAGGATTATTTTTAACTAATAAGTCAATTAATTTCTTTATATCTTTTGTGTCATAAATATAAGAGTATAATAGCATAGTAGCTAACAGGCTCTCTAAGTCTCCATCTATACATTTTAAATTTAATGAAAATATATTTGAACTTGCTCCAATTGGGATGATTTTTCCACCTTTTTTAATAATTTCATTGTATCTATCTTTTAATTTCTTTTTTGTAATTATGGAATTTATTAAATTTATATACTTTAGATTAAAATTTTCAACTTTATAAATAAAATCAGTATGACTACTGGCATTTAATAATGTTGCCTTTGAAGAGAGTTCAGATTTTATACTATATCCTAATCTTGAAGAAATTTTTTGTGAACAATCTTTTATTATTGCATCTAAGTCATTTTTTTGATTAGAAGAACCTTTGTTCAAAGAAAAATTACATTTTTTAGCATATTCTTCTATTTCTTTTATTTCAAAAGTTGTTTGATTTGAACTAGTTAACTTATTTAAAAATAAATTTAAGATATTTAATAACTTTTGGTCTTTTAACATTGGTTTAAATTCTAATTCTTTTGTATTATTATAATCTTTTTTAAAAATTTTAATAATTTCATATTCAGTAATTTTATTTTTTAAATCAGCTTTCATGACACTAAATTTTCCATCTAATAGACTTTTTAAAAATACATATATCTCACTCCACTCACCAATATTATATTTTTTCTCTTTCTTTTCCATTATTAACTCTCCCAATAGTGTTTTCTAAAATATTATTAATGTATTTTGCTAATTCTTCAATAACAGGTATACAAACAGAATTTCCAAATTGTTTATATTGTTGAGTCTCACTAATTGTTTTAGGAAAAGAAAACAAATCTTTCCCATTTTTATCAATAAAAGCATAATTAATAAAACCTTGTAATTTTCCCCATTCTCTAGGTGTCATATGTCTAATTCCTTTATTATTTATAGGAGTTTTTTTATTTTTTACAATTTTTCCATTAATTTTATCTTGAGGGTCATATACCAAATTTCTTTCTTTTCCAGAACCACCAGTTGCTAAAATTGTGTTAGCAATAGGGTTTTTTATATTAGGTGCATTAACAACTTCAAAACCAAATCCATTTCCTTTTAAAGAGTGTTTTAATTTATGTCTTTCTAATGTTTTTAAATATCCTGAAGCAACATAATATTTTATATCATTTTGAAATTCTAATAAATCATTTAAATTTTTATATATTTTTAAATCTGTACGATTTTTGGGTAAAGGTTCTAGAATAAAGTTATTATCTTGAAGTAAATCTTTTCTAAAACCTATAATATATGTCCTTAATCTTCTTTGGGGTATTCCAAAATCTTTAGCACTTCTTAAAAAAGCATCTTTATTATATTGTAATTTTCCAAATAAAGTTTTTTCTACTCCAACTACTTCATAACCAAGTTCATTTACCAAGGTTTCTAAAATTATTTCAAAAGTTTTTCCTTTTTGGTGAGTTAGTATTCCTTCTACATTTTCCAATAAAAAAGCTTTTGGTTTTGTTCTAGAAATAATATCTGCAATATCAAAAAATAAAGTTCCTCTTGTTAAATCTTTAAAGCCTTCTCTTTTTCCTGCTATACTAAATGATTGACAAGGAAACCCAGCTAATAATATATCATATTCTAGACTTTCAAGCTTTATTTTAAATTCTTCACTAGAAACATCATTAAATGGATTTTCATTAAATAAATGTTTATATGTTTCACAAGCATATTTATCAATCTCAGCTGAAATAATATTTTCAAAAAAACCTGTTAGTTCAAATCCTTTCCTAATACCACCAATACCTGAAAATAAATCTATTGTTTTATATTTTTTCATATCAATCACTCTTTCTTTAGAACTTTATATATTTCAAGTGCAATAGCTTTTGCTAATAACGGTGGAACTGCATTTCCAACTTGTGTATATTGAGGAACTTCATTTTTTCTTGCTTTTCCACCAGTAGTTCTTTTTCCATAAAACACAAAACTATCATCAAATGATTGAAGTCTTGCAAATTCTCTAACTGAACATATTCTATTACAAATAGGTAAAATTAAATCATCAGGTAAAGTTAAGACTGTATTACTTGGCTTATCTAAATATAATTTTATTCTTGAATTTTTTTTGGTAACTATTAAATCCAATAATTTATTTTCTTTTGAAAGATTTTTACACTTTTTTACTATTTCTGATTTTGAAATAATTAATCTATTAGATAAGTATTCTAGTAAATTAGGATATTTAGTAATTTCTAATCCATTTTTTATTAATCTTTTCCTTAACTGTGAATTACTTTCTCCTTCATTTAAAAGAGAAAATCTCTCTTCTATATAGTTATAATGTTTTGAAAGGTCATTATTATACTTCTTTTTTTCTAGAATTGTTTTATTAGTTACTATATTTTTTGTTCTTCCTTTTTTAGAAGAATTTTGATATTTCTTATTATCTAATTGATAATTTGTTAAATCTGATAGTGCTTCTCTTAAAGTAACTTTTTGTTTAAATTCTTTTGGGTATTTAGGTTCTTTCATATCATTTCTAAAACCAATTAATATTAATCTATGCCTATTTTGAGGAACACCATAATTTGAAGCATTTAATATCCTTGGCTCTAATAAATTATAGCCTATTTTTTTTAATTCATTTCTAATTATATCTATAGCATTTTTATTTTTATAACTTTCATTATTAAAGTCAGATATAAAATTTTTGAATTTTATATCAACTATTCCTGGCACATTTTCAAAAACTAAGTATTTAGGTTTTATCTCACTTACAACTCTTAGATACTCTTTGAATAACAAATTTCTAATATCATTAACTTCTTGCTTTCCTGCTCTACTGAATCCTTGACAGGGAGGTCCACCAAATATAGCATCAATTTCAATATTTTTATTTTCCTTAAAGTCTTTTAATTCTGAAATTTTTTTCTTTATATATGTTCCTGTTATATTTTTTATATCAGCAACTTCTAACCAAGTATTTTTACCTTGTTCTAGTCCTAATTGTTCATGTCTTTTTCTATATGTTTCAGAAGCATCTTTACTTATTTCATTTGAAAAAATAATATGAAATCCTGCTTGTAAGATACCTTCACTCATTCCACCTGCTCCACAAAATAAATCAATTGCTATTGGTCTCATATATCCTCCATTCTTTATTATTTAGGATAACATTTTTTATTTATTTTGTCCAGGATTAAAAATTTTTTCTAAAATTTCATTTCTTTTTATTCTTGTGCTTAGATCATTTCCTCTCTCTTGTGCTAATCTTCTATATTCATTAGAGCTATCTTCATTTTTGATAAATCCATTTAAAATTTCTAAAATTTCATTTTCTGATAAAGAATCTAAATCATTATTTTTAGTAAGAAAGTAAGATAAAGAATATAAATTATATTTTGAAACCCAGAATTTATTTATTTCTTTATTGTTAAATATATTATATAATTTTTTACAAATATAATTATATCTTTCAGTATTTTCTTTTACTTTATATGTTAAAAAAGCTTCAGATATATTTATTATATCATTTTCTGATAAATTTCTATGAATAATTCTATTTAATATTATAGAGCCTAAAATATTTAATAAATATTGTAAATGAACCTGCCTTCCTATTTCATATTCACTAAAAATTAATCCTTTTTCTAAAAATAAAGTTTGAATATTATTTATATTATCTGGAATAATTATATCAGATACAGTAGGATTTATAGTAAGTTTTTCTTCTTCGTTTATAGTTATTTCTTGAATATCATCTTCTTGATTTTCATCTTTTATAAATAATTCATCTATTTCTTTTTTATATTCATCAAATTCATTTGGTTTTATTACATTAGCTAAAACTTTACAAAGTAGCATAAAATCATATTCTAATAATCTTGTAGCCTCTTTTTCAATTTTATTTAGATTTCTTGAATTAGTATTTAATCTTTTAAAAATTTCTTTTATTTTATCAACTTCATTTGGTTTTAAATAAATTTGAACAATGGGTATACTGTAATTAAGAATTAACCTTTTTTCATTATCTGTAAGATCTTTAAAAAAGCGTCCTTCATAATCAAATTCATTTTTTAAAAATTTAAATATACTTTCTAATCTTTGTCTACCATCTAATACATTATATTGTTTTAATAAAGTATCATAGTTTATATCTGCATCACAAATAAAAATAGATGGAATTGGGTAATTATTTAAAATACTGTCAATTAAAAGCTTTCTATCATTTAATTTCCAAGCAGCTTGCCTTTGAAAATATGATTCATACCTTAAAATATCTCTATTATTCCAATCATATAAATCTACAACTGTTAATCTTCCTAATTCATATAGTATGTTACTCATAAAATTCCTCCTAATTTTGGAAGTGACTCTATAGTTACTCTTCCAATTTTTTCTTTATTAATCCACATCTCTTCCAAAAAGCTAGAAATATTTTTTACAAATGCTTCTTCTGATATATATATACATACTGAAATTTCTTTTTCAATTTTTAACCTAATCCGTATTTCTTCCATAATTTTAACAATCTCATTTTTTAGACTATCATTAATATAGTGGTAATGTATTTTTCCATTTTTTAAATTAAAATAAAATTTTTGTAACTTATTTTTAGAAATTTCCTTTATATCAACTTTTAATAAATACTTTTGAAAAACTTTTGAATCTATTATACAAAAGTCATAATCTTCTCCTTCTTTTTTAACAAAGGTTTTAGAAAATCCAGTATGACTAGAACCAATCAAATGTATATGCATTAAATCTACACTAAATTTTAAAGAAATCTCTTTTTTTATTTTATAAATTAAATCATTATTGTTAATAGAAGAATAATTTAGAATTATATTTTCAACTATATTTTCAAATTTTTCTCCTTTTTTTAGAAGTTCATTAAATTTTTCTAAAATTATAATCATCTCCCTTTGAAATTTAAATGCAACTTGAAGATTGAATTTTGAAATATTTTATTTTTAATAAATTACTAATAATAGTATATAACAATTACTCTAAAATTCCAATATTTTTTAATTTATTTTTTAATAAAAATAGCTTTTTATTAAAAAAAATGTTAATATTCAAGTGTAATAATTAAATTTTATCAAGGAGGAAAATTTTTATGGAGAATTTAAAGTTAGATAGTTTTTTGAAATATAAATTTTTATCAAATTTAGATTTCAATCCTGATGGTAGTAATTTAGCTTTTAGCATTAGTGAAGCAGATTTAGAAAACAATACTTACAAACATTTTATTTACAATTTAGATACAAAAAATAAAAAAATTAGAAAATTAACTCATTCTGGAAAGGAAAAAAATTCTCTTTGGCTAAATAATGATACTATTTTATTTTCAGCTGATAGAGATAAAGATATAGAAGAAAAGAAAAAAATTGGAGAAACTTGGACTATATTTTATGCACTTGATATAAAAAATGGTGGTGAAGCCTATGAATATATGAGGCTACCTATTAGTGTGACAGAAATTAAAATAATTGATGAAAATAATTTTATACTTACAGCTGATTTTGATAATAATTCACTTAATTTGAATGATTTAAAAGGTGAAGAAAGAGAAAAAGCGATTAAACAAATTGAAGAAAATAAAGATTATGAAGTTTTAGATGAAATTCCATTTTGGAGTAATGGAAATGGTTTTAGAAATAAAAAGAGAAATAGACTTTATTATTTTGATAAATTAAATAATAAACTAACTCCTATTTCTGATGAATATACAAATGTTGAATCTTTTAATATAAAAGAAAATAAAGTCATTTTTATAGGCAGAACTTATAAGGATAAACAAGGTTTAACTGCTGGACTTTATACTTATGATATTAAAAGCAATAACTTAGAAACAATTATTTCTAATAATATTTATGATATCAGTTATGCAAATTTTATTGAAGATAAAATAATCTGTGCTCTAAGTGATATGAAAGAATATGGTATAAATGAAAATCATAAAATATATTTGATAGATAGTAATAAAAGCATAAATCTTTTATATGATAATGATACTTGGCTTGCTTGTACAGTTGGAAGTGATTGTAGATTAGGTGGAGGAAAATCATTTAAGGTAATAGAAAATAAACTATATTTTCTATCTACAATAGCAGATAGTGTTCATCTAAATTCACTTGATATAAATGGAAAGGTTGAAGTTTTATCTTCTGAAAATGGAAGTATAGATTTTTTTGATATAGCAAATAATGAAATATATTATGTTGGAATGAGAGATTATACTTTGCAAGAAATTTATAAATTAGAAAATAATTCTTCTATTAAATTAAGTTCTTTTAATGATGAAATAAATAAAAAATATAAGATATCTAAACCAGAAGTTTTTGATTTTACTACAAATGGAGATACAACAAGAGGTTTTGTAATTTATCCTGTTGACTATGATAAAAATAAAACTTATCCTGCAATACTTGATATACATGGTGGACCTAAAACAGTTTATGGAGACGTTTATTACCATGAAATGCAAGTCTGGGCCAATATGGGTTACTTTGTGATATTTACTAATCCTCATGGTAGTGATGGATATGGAAATAAATTTGCAGATATTAGAGGAAAATATGGAACTATTGACTATGAAGATTTAATGAATTTTACTAATTATGTTTTAGAAAAATACCCTATTGATAAGGCAAGAGTTGGAGTAACAGGTGGTTCTTATGGTGGATATATGACTAACTGGATAATAGGGCATACAGACAGATTTAAGTGTGCTGCCTCTCAAAGAAGCATATCTAACTGGATTTCAAAATTTGGTACAACAGATATAGGATATTACTTTAATGCTGACCAAAACCAAGCTACTCCTTGGATAAATCATGATAAATTATGGTGGCATTCTCCACTTAAATATGCAGATAAAGCTAAAACTCCAACTTTATTTATACATTCAGAAGAAGATTACAGATGTTGGTTAGCAGAAGGATTACAAATGTTTACTGCTTTAAAATACCATGGAATAGAAGCTAGACTTTGTATGTTTAGAGGAGAAAATCACGAATTATCAAGAAGTGGAAAACCTAAACATAGAATTAGAAGATTAACAGAAATCACAAATTGGTTTGAGAAATATTTAAAGTAATAAAAATAATTTATTAGCAAACAGATTTTATAGATAAATTAATTATTTTTCTTGAAATATAATTAGTTTAAATTTTTAGTATTTCATTTAAACTGCTTGATAGCCATTAGTGTTTCGTGAGCTCCAAAATGCTCCCTCAACAATAATGGACATCGCAGCAGTTTTTATTAAAAGTTATTTAGCTTTATTTTCAAGAAAAATCTAGTTTATTTTTTATCTGAAATATAACTTATTTTATTCACTTTTAATGATTATAGAATGATATGGAAGGTGGTTTATGAAAAAAAATATTTTAAGAATTTTTCTGTTTTTTATCATTTCTATTATAAGTTTTTCAGCAAGTTTTAGAATTTCTGACTTAAATGTAGAAGCTAAACTACAAAAAGATGGCTCTATGCTTGTCAGTGAAGCTGTAACTTATAGTATAGATGAAATAAATGGAGTGTATTTTGATATAGATGCAAAAGGTTATGGTGGAATAAATTCTTTACAAGTTTTTGAAGATAATGGAATTAACGAAAATAATGAAATTTCTTTTAAAAAAGTAGACTCTGCAAATTATGAAGTTATAGAAAATGATGGAGTGTATAGAATAAAACTTTATTCAAAAAACTATAACAATATAAGGACTTTTAAATTTGTTTATACACTGCCAGATGCCATAAAAGTTTATGATGATGTTGCTCAATTAAATAGAAAAATGGTAGGTCAAGATTGGCAAAAAGGAATTTTTACTATTAAAGTAACTATTGAAATTCCTGTATCAAAAAATTATGATAACTCAAAAATTTTAGTCTTTGGTCATGGTCCTCTTACAGGTGAAGTTGATAAAATAGATAACACTGTTGTATATAAATTAGAGGATTACTATCCAGGAGATTTTTTAGAAGCACATATTTTAATGGAGCCTGAAATATTTTCAGAATTTGATAAATCAAAAATAATTCATGTGAATATGAAACAAGAACTTTTAGATATGGAAGCAAGATTAGCTAATGAAGCTAATACAGAAAGAAATAGAGCAATAAAAATAAAAAAAGGTATGCAAATACTTTCTAATAATCCAAAGACAATTTTGGGTGCAGAAGCATCAATATGGGCAGTTTTAATGTACTATATACATATAGTATTTAAAAGAAAAAATAAATCTAGAAATAAGGAAGTAAAATATTTAAGAGATTTACCAGATGATTCTTCTCCTGCACTTGTTGGTGGAATTATGACAAAAAATGTAAATGATAATGAGATACTTGCAACCATTGTTGATTTAATCAGAAAAAAAGTTTTAACACTTGAAACTTCTGATAAAAAAACTATAATAACTTTAACAGGAAGTACAGAAACATTATCTGATCAAGAAAAAGCTCTAATAGATATCTATATAAATGATTTTGGAGATGGAAAATCTTTAGATTTGAAAAGTTTTGGATTTTTCCATAAAGTTCCAATGAGTACTGCTAGAAAATTTGAAAAATGGAGTAGTTACATTACCAATGAAATAAATAGAAAAGGTTTAGTCTATGAACATATAGGTTATGGAGCTACGGGACTTCTTTCTTTATTTTCAACACTTTTTACTTTTGGTGGATTTGTAATTACTGGTCTTACAGGGAATCCAATTTTTATGCTTTCCTTCCCATTAGGAATTACACTTTCTTTTTCAAAAACTTCAGCTAAATGTCCAAGTAAAAAATTAGCTGAAACAATGAGTAAATGGCAAGCATTTAAAAACTTTTTATCAGATTATTCTCAATTAGAAGAAGCAAAAATTACTTCAATACATCTTTGGGAACAATATTTTGTTTATGCAATAGCATTGGGGGTATCTGATAAAGTAGTAAAAGCATATAGAAAAGCATTGGATATGGGTATTATAAAGGATGTTGATGGAATGACTAATCTTGCTTATTCACCTATATTTAATAGCAATTTTAGTCATTCATTTAGTAATTTAAATAGTTTAGTTAGTAAAACTAATTCAAGGGCAAATTCAGCAATAGCTTCAAGTAGAAGATCTAGTTCATCTGGTAAAGGTGGAGGATTTAGTTCTGGCTCATCAGGAGGTGGAGGCTCTCATGGTGGAGGCGGAGGCTTCTAAAATTTTATGGAGTTAACTATAAAAATAGAATATAATTTAAAAAATTAGGAGGAAAAAAATGATAGCATTAGGAGTAATAATAGGAATAATTATAATTTTAGCTGTGGTAGCTATTGGATACAAAAATAAGTTTGTAGTTTTAGATAACAGAGTTAAAAATTCTTGGAGTCAGATTGATGTACAAATGCAAAATAGATTTAGCCTTGTACCAAATTTAGTTGAAACTGTAAAAGGTTATGCTAAGCATGAAAAAGAAACTTTTGAAGGTATTGCAAATGCAAAAACAAGATATATGTCAGCAACTACACCAGAAGAAAAAATGGAAGCTAATAATCAATTAAGTGGTTTTTTAGGTAGACTTTTTGCAATATCAGAAGCATACCCAGAATTAAAAGCCAATACAAGTTTTGAAAATTTACAAGCTCAACTTGTAGAAGTTGAAAATAAAATAAGATTTGCTAGACAATTTTATAATGATACTGTAACTGAATATAACCAAACTATTCAAATGTTTCCGGGCAGCTTATTTGCAGGATTTTTTAACTATCATAATGCAGAATTGTTTAAAGCAAATGATATGGCAAGAGAAGAAGTACAAGTTAAATTTTAAATTAGAAATGGAGGTTTTTATGAAAAAAGATTTTTTAATGTCAGTAATAGTTGCTATTATTTTAGTTTTTGCTGTTAAGACTTATTATGATAAAAAAGGTGATAATAATACTCATGTTACAGCAGAAAAAGAAGTTTCAGAAGTTTCAAATGAAAATGAAATGTTAGTACCTGGTTATGCCTTAGGGGAAATACCACCTATCACAGCACCTGAAATGCCTGATCTTTCTGTAACAGAAAATCCAGATGCAAAAATTACTTTGGATATGACTAAAAAGATATCATCTGTTCCTGGCATCAATGTTACACCTGTAAAGGTTGAAAATAGTAATATAGTTGGTGGAGATTATTCTATGCAAATTGGACAAAATGGAGATGGAAAATTTACTGATAAAAATAAATCTGTTCAAACTGATGGAAAAGGTGCAGGACAATATACAGATGAAAATGTAACTATACAAAGAAATGAAGATGGTTCAGGACAATATATTAATAAAGTGACTGGTGTTACACTCCAAGTTGATGCACAAGGAGAAGGAAAATATCTTGATGAAAAAAATAAAGTTTCATTCCAAATAGGTGCTGATGGAATAGGTGTATACAAAGATGAAAAGAATAATGTAACAGTTACTATAAATGAAAAAAATGCTACTTATACAAGTGGTGACATCACAATGGAAAATAATGGTGATGGTAGTGGAACTTATAATGATAAAGCTAAAAATCTTTTAATAGAAAATGATGGAAAAGGAAAAGCTAAAATAACATTTAATGGAAAAACTACTGAGATGGATGCAAAACCTCTTGAAAAACCAGAAAAATTTCCTAAGTTAAAAATGGTACCTCCTGTTCCTAGTATAGAAGCAAATAGTCTTTTAATAACTTTGGACTCAGGTATACTTTTTGATGTTGATAAATATGATGTTCGTCCAGAAGCAGAAGAAGTTCTTAAGAATCTTGCTATTGTATTAAAAGAAGTAGATATAAAGGCGTTTGAAATAGATGGTCATACAGATTCTGATGCAGGTGATAAACATAATCAAATTTTATCAGAAAACCGTGCTAATGCTGTTAAGAATTTTTTAACTTCACAAGGTATAACAGCTGAAATTACAATAAAGGGATATGGAAAAACTAGACCAATAGCTTCAAATGATACACCAGAAGGTAAACAAAAAAATCGTCGTGTTGAAATAGTTATTCCTACAATTTAATAACCAAAAATAACCTTTAACTAAATTTTTAGTTAAAGGTTATTTTTTCTATAATTATTTCTTTGGATTTAAAACACTTTCAATATTTTGTTTTAATTCTTCTTTTGAAATAGCACCTTTTACATAAACTTTTAAATATCCATTTCTATCTATAATAAAAGTTGAAGGATATTCTTCTATTTCATATTCAGCATAAGTTTTACCTGTTTCATCAAATAGACTAGGAAAAATATATTTATTATCTGCTATATATTTTAATAATGCTTTTTTATCAATTCTATCTTTATTATTTGGATATTCTTTTGATACAGGAGTTATAACTCCAAGAATTATCAAATCTTTTTTATTTTCTCCATATTCTTTATATAATTCAACAACTTTTGGTATTTCACCCTTACAATCACTGCACCAGCTAACCCAAAAATTAATCATAACAACTTTGCCTTTATAATCATCTTGTAAATTATGTTTTTTTTCATATTGGTCAACAAGTTCTATATTTGGTAAAGTAACATTACCATCTTTATCCATATTATTTAATGGTATTGCAAAACTTGTTAAAGATAAAATAAACAATAATAAAATTAAGAGTTTCTTTTTCATTTTATACCCCCTATTGATATTTAAGTTAATTTATTCTCTCACCTTTTAAAATATTTGTCAATTTTATGACAATACAAAATTTTAATTTTTTAATATACAATAAAATAGATTTTTAAAAAAACATCTGTTATAATAAAGAGGGTTTTATTTTATAAATCGTAGAAAGGGGAGCTAGATAAATGCAAATTGTAACTGATAAAAATAAAGTAGCTTTATATTATAAAAATGAAGCTATTACTTATAAAGAATTTATCTTAAACACAAAAAAAATAAAACAATTTACAAAAATAAAACAATTTACAAACAATATGATATATATGGAAAACAGACCAGAATTATTATATAGTTTTTTTGCTATCTGGGATAGTAGAGCAACTTGTGTTTGTATAGATGCTTCAAATACAGCAGAGGAATTGACATATTATATTGATAATTCAGATGTCGTTAAAATATTTACTTCTAAAATACAAGTAGAAAAAGTAAAAGAAGCCTTAAATATTTTAAATAAACAAATTGAAATTATTATTGTAGATGAGATAAATTTAAATGAAATAAAAATTGATGAAAATTTATCAGAAAATTTAGTGATTAATTCACCAGAAAAAGGAGATGTAGCCTTAATTCTATATACTTCTGGAACAACTGGAAAACCTAAGGGAGTTATGTTGACATTTGATAATATTTGGGCAAATGTTGGCTCACTTGATGTATATCAAATGTATGAAGAAACTGATGTATTTCTTGCATTGTTGCCAATGCATCATATATTACCTCTTTTAGGAACAGGTATTATGCCTTTATTATATTCTGCTACAATAGTATTTCTTGAAGATATTTCTTCTGCTGCACTTATAGATGCAATGAAAAAATATAAGGTTACTATGATGATAGGTGTTCCTAAACTTTGGGAAGTAATGCATAAAAAGATTATGGATACAATAAATTCAAAAAGAATAACAAGGTTTATTTTTAAACTTGCTAAAATGGTAAATTCTTTAAGTTTTAGTAAATTGATATTTAAAAAAGTAAGTGAAGGCTTTGGAGGACATATTAAATTTTTTGTATCGGGGGGATCTAAATTAAATCCAGAAATTACAAAAGATTTTTATACTCTTGGAATAAAAATTTGTGAAGGATATGGAATGACTGAAACTTCACCAATAATTTCATATACTCCTAAAAATAATATAGTTTTTGATTCAGCAGGAAAAGTTATTAAAGATGTGGAAGTCAAAATTGCTGATGATAATGAAATACTTGTCAAGGGTAGAAATGTAATGAAAGGTTACTATAAAAATCCTGAGGCAACTGCTGAAATAATAGATAAAGATGGCTGGTTGCATACTGGAGATTTAGGAAAGTTAGTAAATGACTATCTGTATATAACAGGTAGAAAAAAGGAAATGATAGTTTTATCTAATGGGAAAAATATAAATCCTATTGAAATTGAAACAAAAATTTCGTCTATGACAAATTTAATATCTGAGATAGTTATTACAGAATATAATTCTATTTTAACAGCAGTTATACATCCAGACTTAGAAAAAGTAAAAGATGAAAAAATTGACAATATTTATGAAAATTTAAAATGGGAAGTAGTTGATAAATATAATCAAAAAGCCCCTGATTATAAAAAAATATTAGATGTTAAAATTATAAATGAAGATTTTCCTAAAACAAAGATTGGTAAAATTAGAAGATTTATGATAGCAGATATGTTAGATGGAAAAATTGAAAAGCAAGCAAGAAAGCCTGAGCCTGATTTTGAAGAATATAATAAAATTAAAAAATATCTTATTGATATTAAAGGGAAAGATGTATATTTTGACTCACATATTGAAATTGATTTAGGTATGGACTCACTAGATATGGTTGAATTTCAATATTTCTTAGATTTGAATTATGGTATTAAAGAGGAAAATTTAATCTCTAAACATCCTACTCTTTTAGAGCTTGCTAACTATATAAAAGATAATAGAAATCAAGAAAGAATAGGAAATCTTGACTGGAAAGAAATTTTAAATAAAGATACAAGTGCAAAACTACCAAGTTCAAGTTTTATTGCAGTATTTTTTAAATTCTTATCCTTTATTGTTTTTAAAACATTTTTTAGAGTTAAAGTAAAAGGTAAAGAAAAAATTGAAAAAGATAAACCTACCATTTTTGTTGCAAATCACCAAAGTTTCTTAGATGGCTTCTTATTTAATTATTCTGTTCCTCTAAAAGTTATGAAAAAAACTTATTTCTTGGCAACAGTAATACATTTTAAAAGTTCTTTAATGAAATTTATGGCTGATTCTTCAAATGTTGTATTGGTTGATATGAATAAGGATATTGCAGAAGTTATGCAAATACTTGCTAAACTTTTAAAAGAAAATAAAAATATTGCTATCTATCCAGAAGGTACAAGAACAAGAGATGGTAAAATGGATAAATTTAAAAAGGCCTTTGCTATACTTGCAAAAGAATTAAATGTTGATGTTCAACCTTATGTTATAAGTGGTGCTTATGAATTATTTCCAGCTAATAAAAAATTTCCTAGACCTGGAAAAATTACTGTTGAATTTTTAGATAAAATAAAAGTTGAAAATTTAACCTATGATGAGATAGTAAATAAGACCTATACAGTTATTAAAAATAAAATAGAATCTTAAAAATTATTCACAAATTCTGTTATATATGTTAAAATGATAGTTAGTTTTTTATTGATGAATGTTATTTATTTTTTTTAAAATTTGGGAGTAGTGATGTAAAAATGAAAATAGGTTTTGACCATGAAAAGTATTTAGAAGAACAATCCAAATACATACTTGAAAGAGTTAATAACCATGATAAACTGTATATTGAATTTGGGGGGAAACTTTTAGGAGATTTACATGCTAAAAGAGTTTTACCAGGATTTGATGAAAATGCAAAAATTAAAGTTTTAAATAAACTTAAAGATAAAATAGAGGTTATCATCTGTGTTTATGCAGGAGATATAGAAAGGAATAAAATCAGAGGTGATTTTGGAATCACTTATGATATGGATGTTTTTAGACTTATTGATGATTTAAGAGAAAATGATTTAAAAGTTAATAGTGTAGTCATCACAAGATATGAAGATAGACCTTCAACTGACCTTTTTATAACAAGACTAGAAAGAAGAGGAATAAAAGTATATAAACATTTTGCCACAAAAGGATATCCAAGTGATGTTGATACAATAGTAAGTGATGAAGGTTATGGAAAAAATACTTATATAGAAACTACAAAACCAATAGTTGTTGTAACTGCTCCAGGACCAGGAAGTGGGAAACTTGCCACTTGTTTAAGTCAACTCTACCATGAATATAAAATGGGAAAAGATGTAGGATATTCTAAATTTGAAACTTTTCCAGTTTGGAATGTTCCTTTAAAACACCCTTTAAATATAGCTTATGAAGCTGCAACAGTTGACTTAAATGATGTCAATATGATAGATCCATTTCATTTAGAAGCATATGGAGAAATTGCTGTAAATTACAATAGAGATATTGAGGCCTTTCCTCTATTAAAAAGAATTATTGAAAAAATAACAGGAAAAAAATCAATTTATCAATCTCCTACTGATATGGGAGTTAATAGAGTGGGATTTGGTATAACTGATGATGAAGTAGTTAAAAAGGCATCTGAACAAGAAATAATAAGAAGATATTTTAAAACTGGTTGTGATTATAAAAAGGGAAATACTGACTTAGAAACATTTAAAAGAGCAGAATTTATAATGCATAGTCTAGGTTTGAAAGAAGAAGATAGAAAAGTTGTAACTTTTGCTAGAAAAAGATTAGAACTTTTAAATGAAGAAAAAAGTGATAAAAATGATAAGCAAAAAACTCTTTCTGCTATTGCTTTTGAAATGCCTGATGGGAAAATAATTACAGGTAAAAAATCTTCTTTAATGGATGCTCCCTCAGCAGCTATATTAAATTCTTTAAAGTATTTATCTAATTTTGATGATGAGTTACTTCTAATTTCACCAACAATTTTAGAACCTATTATTAAACTAAAAGAAAAAACTTTAAAAAATAAACATATTCCACTTGATTGTGAAGAAATATTGATAGCTTTAAGTATCACAGCAGCAACTAATTCTATGGCAGAAGTTGCACTATCTAAACTTTCACAATTAGAAGGGGTACAAGCTCATTCAACACATATTTTAGGTAGAAATGATGAGCAATCTTTAAGAAAATTAGGAATAGATGTTACATCAGATCAAGTTTTTCCAACTGAAAACTTATATTATAATCAATAAAAAGAAAGGACTGTTGCAAATTAATCTATTGGAATGTAAGTAAAAAATAGGTAAAATTACATTTTAAATGTTAAGAAATTTAGCTAGTAATAAATTATTTTTTATACATTCACAAGTTTGCAACAATCCCCTTTTAATTAATCATTGTATTTAGGACCAGCATTAGTGATATTTTCTGGCATATTTGGATATTTTTCTTTAAAGTTATTATAGAATAAGTTAGCTAATTTTTTAGCTGCTACAATATATTTATCTCTATCTGCCCAAGTATCTATTGGATTCATAATTTCACTAGGAACATCTGGACAAGATTGAGGAATATCTAAATTAAATATTTCATCATGTTTATATTCAGCATTATCAAAATATCCACCTAATACTGCTGTTACCATAGCACGAGTATATTTTAAATTTATTCTTTTACCTGTTCCATAAGCTCCACCAGACCAACCTGTATTAATTAAATATACTTTTGTATTATGTTTTTCTAATCTTTCTCCAAGCATTTTAGCATACACACTTGGGTCCATAGGCATAAATGGTTCTCCAAAACAAGTTGAAAATGTTGGTACTGGTTCTTTTACTCCTAATTCTGTGCCTGCTAATTTTGCAGTAAATCCAGTTACAAAATGGTACATTGCAGCTTCTTGACTCAATCTTGAAATTGGAGGTAATACTCCAAAGGAATCTGCTGTTAAAAATATAACTACTTTTGGTATTCCACCAACTCCTGCTAATTCTGCATTAGGGATATAATGTATAGGATATCCTACTCTTGTATTTGGAGTTATACTTGCATCTTCATAATTAATTTTTCTTGTTTTAGAATCTACAACAACATTTTCTACTACACTTCCGAATTTAATAGCATGATAAATTTCAGGTTCACTTTCTTCTTTTAGATTTATACATTTTGCATAACATCCACCTTCAAAGTTAAAAATTCCTTTATCACACCAACCATGTTCATCATCACCTATTAATTTACGATTAGGATCAGCTGATAGAGTTGTTTTACCAGTTCCTGATAATCCAAAAAAGATTGCAGTTTCATGAGTTATTGGATCCATGTTTGCTGAACAGTGCATAGGTAAAATATTTTCATGAGGCATAATATAGTTCATTATAGAAAAAACACTTTTTTTCATTTCACCAGAATATTTTGTAGCACAAATAATAGCTATCTTTTTTTCAAAATTAATAATTATTGCTGCTTCTGAATTAACCCCATCTATCTCAGGAACACAATGAAAATTAGGTGCAGAAATAACTGTAAAATCTATTTTATTATTTTCAGAATATTCTTCTTCTGTTCTAATTAATAATTGATGAATAAATAAATTTTGACTAGCTAATTCATTTATAAAACGAAATCTTCTTGTGTATTCTAGGTCAGCACCTGCCCTTCCATCAAAAACAAAAATTTCACGATTTTGTAAATACGCAATTAATTTCCCAAAAATCATATCAAATTTTTCTTCTTCAATAGGTTTATTTCTACTCCAATCAATAGAATCATGAACACTTGGAGTATCAACAAAAAATTTATCATCTGGTGCACGTCCAGTGTATTTTCCTGTTGTTATAACCAATGCACCTGTATCATTTAATATTCCTTCATTATTTTCTAAAGCCTTTTCTACAAGTTGTGCAGGGCTAAGATTATAATGTACTGCCAATGCATTTGTAATTCCTAATTTTTCAAGTCCATACATTTTCATAAAAACCTACCTCCATTAATAGAAATCGTTAATTTTTTAAACTTTATGAGCTAACTTTTTATATTCTATCTTAAATACATAATAATCTAGTTTTAATTAAAAAGCAAACTTTTTTATTTAAAAAACGATAAAATTTTAATCTATTTTAGGATATTTTTTACTCAAATTTAAAATGATATATATTATATATACTGATTATATTCTTTTTAGATTATTTATTAAAAACAAAAAGAGTTGTTATGAATTAATTTCATAACAACTCCCATTTTTAAAAATTATTCAAATCTTATTCAGTTTCTTTTTCTTCACTGTAATCTAATGCTGCCATTCTCTTATATTGTCTCCATCTCTTTTGAGCATCTTTTTTATTTTTTTCAAATAAAATTTTAGCTTCTTCTGGATTTGATTTTGCTAATGTTTGGTATCTTACTTCACCAGTTAGATATTCTTCATATTTTTCCCATTTAGGTTCTTTAGAATCTATTTGTAAAGGATTCTTACCTATTTTTTCTAATGATGGATTATATCTAAATATTGGCCAATATCCACATTCAGTAGCAAGCTTCATTTCAGTTTGAGATTTTGACATACCTTTCTTGATACCATGGTTGATACAAGGTGAGTATGCAATAATTATTGATGGTCCTTGGTGAGCTTCTGCTTCCTTAACAGCCTTAATAAATTGTTGTTGATTAGCTCCCATAGAAACTTGTGCTACATAGATATGTCCATAAGACATTGCTATTGCAGCTAAATCTTTTTTCTTAACTGGTTTTCCAGCTGCTGCAAATTTTGCAACTGCTCCAGTAGGTGTAGCTTTTGATGCTTGTCCACCAGTATTTGAATAAACTTCTGTATCCATTACTAATACATTTATATCTTCATTAGATGCAAGCACATGGTCAAGTCCCCCATAACCAATATCATAAGCCCAACCATCTCCACCAATTATCCATTGAGATTTTTTAACTAGATATTGTTTTAAATCCAAAATTTCTTTTGCAAAATCTGTATTTAATGCTTCTAATTTTGGAACAAGTATATCTCTAATTTCTCTTGTTCTTACAGAATATTGTCTATTTGCTATCCAATCTTTGAATAAAGTAGCTATATCTTCATCAACTTTATCCATATTTTCTTCCATAGCATGTTGAATTCTAGATCTTAATGCTTCAACTCCCACATGCATACCAAATCCATATTCTGCATTGTCTTCAAATAATGAAGATCCCCAAGATGGTCCTTCACCATTTTTATTAGTTGTATATGGAGTTGCAGGAGCAGAACCTGAATAAATTGAAGAACATCCAGTTGCATTTGCAACCATCATTCTATCTCCATATAATTGAGTTATCAATTTAATATATGGTGTTTCTCCACAACCAGGACATGCTCCATGGAATTCAAATAATGGTTGAGAGAATTGAGAACCCTTTACTGTATCAAGTGGCATCAAATCACTTCTATATTCTACATTATTATATAGATAATTTGTATTTATATCTTCATGTGCTTCTAATGATTCAGCTATTGGTCTCATATCAAGAGCGTTTGCAGGACATACATTAGCACAAGATCCACAACCAACACAATCAAGAGCTGATACTTGTATTCTATATACTAATCCATCTAGTCCTTTTCCTGCTGCTTTCTTTGTAGCAAAAGACATAGGAGCAGCTTTTAATTCTTTTTCATTTATTAAGAATGGTCTTATTACAGCATGTGGACATACATAAGAACATTGGTTACATTGTATACATTTATCAACATTCCAAATAGGAACATCTACTGCAACTCCTCTTTTTTCAAAAGCAGAAGTACCATTTTCAAAAGTACCGTCTTCATATCCTAAGAAAGCTGATACTGGTAAATTATATCCTTTTATTGCATTTATTGGTCTTACTATTTTCTTAACAAATTCTGTATCTGGTTGGCAATATCCACAAGTTGTTGATTCTTTTGGTTCATTTAAAGGTGTTACTTCAAGATTTGCCCAAGCTGGATCAACTTCTATTTCAATAATATCATTTGCTCCTCTATCTATTGCATTATAGTTAAGTTGAACTATTTCATCACCTTTTTTAGCATAAGATTTTTTAGCATAATCTTTCATATATTGTTGTGCTTCTTCAAAAGGAATAATTTCAGCTAATTTAAAGAAAGCTGCTTGCATTATTGTATTTGTTCTTTGTCCTAGACCAATTTCTTGTGCAAGAGCAGTAGCATTTATAATAAATAATCTTGCCTTATTTTTAGCTAAATCTCTTTTTACATTATTTGGGATATTTTTTATTGCTTCTTCTTTTGTCCATACACAGTTCAATAAGAACTTTCCACCTTCTTTAATTCCAGATGTCATATCATATTGATGTAAATATGCTGGGACTGAACAAGCAACAAATGTTGGCCTTGACACTAAATAAGTTGATCTAATAGGTTTTTTACCAAATCTTAAATGTGATCTTGTAACTCCACCAGATTTTTTAGAGTCATAAGCAAAATATCCTTGTGCATATAGGTCTGTTTTATCTCCTATAATTTTAATAGAGTTTTTATTTGCTCCAACTGTTCCATCTGCTCCTAATCCATAAAATAGACAAGCCTTTGTTGATGGGTCAGCCAATGCTAAAGCTGGTCCTACTTCAAGTGATGTATGAGTTACATCATCAACTATACCAACTGTAAAAGCATCTTTTGGAGTATCTTTTTTAAGATTATCAAATACTGCTAATACTTGTGCAGTAGTTGTATCTTTTGAAGATAATCCATATCTTCCTCCAACTATCAATGGAGCATTTTCTGTATTATAGAATAATGATTTTATATCTAATAATAAAGGTTCTCCAACTGAACCAGGTTCTTTTGTTCTATCTAAAACTGCTATTCTTTTTACAGTTTTAGGTAATACATCAAAGAAATATTTAGCAGAGAAAGGTCTAAATAAGTGTACAGATATTAAACCTACTTTTTCTCCTTTTTCCATCAAGTAATCTATGACTTCTTGAGCTGCTTCACAAACTGAACCCATTGCAACTATTACTCTTTCTGCATCTGGTGCTCCATAATAGTTAAATGGTTTGTATTCTCTTCCTGTAATTTTTGAAATTTCTTTCATATAATCAGCAACTATATCAGGAACTGCATCATAGAATTTATTTTGTACTTCTCTTGCTTGGAAGTAGATATCATCATTTTGTGCTGTACCTCTAGTTACTGGGTGTTCAGGATTTAAAGCACTTTTTCTAAATTCTTCTAATGCCTTCCAATCTACTAATTTTTTTAAATCTTCATAATCCATTACTTCAACTTTTTGAATTTCATGAGAAGTTCTAAATCCATCAAAGAAATGTAAAAATGGTACTCTTGATTTTAATGCTGATAAGTGAGCTACACCAGCTAAGTCCATTACTTCTTGTACTGAATTTGTTGCAAACATTGCAAACCCAGTTTGTCTTGCTGCATAAACATCTTGGTGGTCACCAAAAATTGATAATGCTTGTGCAGATAATGATCTTGCAGATACATGTATAACTCCTGGTAATAATTCACCAGCTATTTTATACATATTAGGAATTTTTAAAAGTAATCCTTGTGATGCAGTATAAGTTGTTGTCAATGCTCCAGCTTGTAAAGAACCGTGAACAGTTCCAGCAGCCCCTCCTTCTGATTGCATTTCAACTAATTTTACTGGAACACCAAAAATATTCTTCATTCCTTTTGCTGCCCATTCATCTGTATATTCTGCCATTGGTGAAGATGGTGTTATAGGGTATATCCCTGCCACTTCTGTAAAAGCATAAGACGCATAAGCCGCTGCTTGGTTTCCATCCATAGTTTGCATTTTTTTTGACATATAGTTTCCTCCTTAATTTCCATTTGTTCAATTTCTATAATTCACTATTTATATAATTAATTTACTAAACAATTTAGTAATAAGTAATAACTATTTATATTTTTCCTTTAATCTTATTATTTTGACAATCTAAAAGTATCTCTTGCTATTACTAATTCTTCATTTGTAGGTATCTTATATATTAAAACTTTTGAAGTATTTTTAGATAATTTTACATTTCCTTTTTTTCTAACTGAATTAATTTCTTTATCTAATTCAATACCTAAAAATTCTAAACCTTCTAATGCTTTTTCCCTAGTCATTGATGAATTTTCTCCAATTCCTCCTGTAAAGCATATAGCATCCACTCCACCCATAATAGCAGCATAAGCTCCTATATATGATCTTAATCTATGCATAGAAACACTTTCAGCAAGTATTGCTCTTTCATCTCCTTCTTTAACTGCATTTTCCATATCTCTACAATCTGAAGATTTTCCAAATAATCCAAGAATTCCAGATTTTTTATTCATTCTTTCATCCATTTGAGCATCTGTAAGTCCTCTTTTATTCTTAACAAATAATACAGCTGCTGGGTCTATGTCTCCACATCTTGTTCCCATCATTAAACCTTGTAAAGGTGTTAATCCCATTGAAGTATCAACTGATTTTCCATCTTTAACAGCAGTTATTGAAGCACCATTTCCTAAGTGACATACTATTATTTTTGAATGTTCAGGATTTCCCATAATTTCCCTCATAACTCCAGATACATATAGATGAGATGTCCCATGGAAACCGTATTTTCTAACTTTTAATTCTTTATAATCCTCATATGGTAATGGATATATAAATGCTTCAGGTTTCATAGTTTGATGGAAGGCAGTATCAAATACAGCCACATTTTTCTTACCAGACATAAGTTCCATACAAGTTCTTATCCCCATTAAGTTTGCTGGATTATGTAAAGGTGCTAAATCATTATTAGCTTCAATAGCTTTTAAAACTTCATCATTTACTAAAACTGATTGTGCAAATTCTTCTCCACCATGTACAACTCTATGTCCTATTGCATCAACTTCATCTACTGAACTTATAACCCCTATTTCTTTATCAGTTAAATGAGATATTACCAATTCTAATGCTTCTTTGTGACTTGGCATAGGAGTTTCCAATTTTTTTTCAAAATCTTTTGCTACAACTTCGTATTCCATCTTAGAACCATCTATTCCAATTCTTTCACAAAGTCCTTTTGCAAAAACTTCTTCTGTTTCAGGATTAATTAATTGGTATTTAAGTGAAGAACTTCCACAATTAATTACTAGTATTTTCATTTATCTTTTCCTCCATCTATTTTTATAATCTTAATAATTACATAACTTTATTAACAATCTACACAAGCCTGAGCAGATGTAATAGCTGTCAATACAACTATATCTTCCACTGAGCAACCTCTTGATAAATCATTTACTGGTGCATTTAATCCTTGAATAATTGGTCCATATGCATTAGCTCCTGCCAATCTTTGAACTAATTTATATCCAATATTTCCAGCAGATAATGAAGGGAATATTAATACATTTGCATTACCAGATACATCTGATAAAGGAGCTTTTATTTCTCCAACAGATTTTACTAAGGCAGCATCTGCTTGTAATTCATCATCAAATCTAAATTGTACTTTTCTTTCTCTTAAAATACGACCAGCTTCAATAACTCTATCTACACATTCATGTTTAGCTGAACCTTTTGTAGAAAATGTCAATAATGCTACTCTTGGGTTTATACCTGCTATTTTTACTGCTGTTCCAGCTGCTGAAGTGGCAATATCTGCTAATTGTTCAGATGTAGGTACAGGTATTACTGAGCAATCTCCAAATACTAATATACTTCCAAATAAATCTTTAAATTGTGATAATTCCATAATGAAAACAGATGAAACTGTTTTTACTCCTGGTTGTGTACCTATAACCTGAATAGCTGCTCTCAATACATTAGCAGTAGGTGATGCAGAACCAGATACCATACCATCAGCATCTCCCATTTTTACCAACATAGCCCCAAAAAAAGTAGGATTATTTAATAATAATTTTTTTGCTTCCTCAGGAGTCATTCCTTTTTTAGCTCTTAATTCTACTAATTTATTTACATAATCATTAAATCTTTCAAAATTATAAGGGTCTACAATTTTTGCCCCACTTAATGAAACTTCATAAGCCTTTGCACTGTGCATTATTGCTTCTTGATTTCCTACAAGAATAACTTGTGCTAAACCCTCTTTCAAAATTTGAGAAGCTGCTCTTATTACTCTTTCATCATTTGTTTCAGGTAAAACTATTCTTCTGTGTGCTTGTAAGGCTTTTTTTCTAACTTGCCCTAAAAAACTCATTATAATCACTCCCTATTAGATTAGTAGATAAATTTCTAAATTTACCTTTTAAATTTATTAAGTATATATTAACACCGATTATGATTAAATGCAATATTTTTATTATGAATTTCTCTTAATTTTTAATAAAATTTA